>Ga0105045_10000420_pt1 | contig 30075 bp, 21 predicted proteins | sample MAT02_FD_78089 | JGI IMG/M metagenome (GOLD analysis project Ga0105045, IMG submission 78089) | Freshwater microbial communities from Lake Fryxell liftoff mats and glacier meltwater in Antarctica - MAT-02 (megahit assembly) | ecosystem: Environmental > Aquatic > Freshwater > Ice > Liftoff... | reverse complement strand
GGCCTTGCGCCCCGCATTGTGGATCTGGTCTCGACCGGCCGCACCCTGAAAGACAACGGGTTGGTTGAGGCCGAGACGATCCTGCAAGTGACCTCGCGCCTTGTCGTCAACCGCGCCGCCTTCAAGACCATTCCCGCTGTCGCGGCTCTGGTGGATGCGTTCCGCACGCTTGCCATGAAGGCCGCCCCCTGAGATGATCCGCCTGCACACCGCCCACCCCGATTTCGAGGAGCGCTTTAGCGCGCTTGTCGCCGATACGCGCGAACCCGACCGCGGTGTTGCGGGGCAGGTCGCCTCGATCCTGGAGCGCGTGCGCAAGGAGGGCTTCAAGGCCGTCGCCGATCTCACCGCCCGTTTCGACCGTGTCGATCTGGGCGTGAACAGTGTCGAAGTGCGCGACAGCGAGCGGGCGTCGGCGATTGCCCGCGTGCCGGCAGACCAGCGCGGCGCGCTGGAGCTTGCCGCCCGGCGCATCCGCAGCTTCCACGAAGCCCAGCGGCCGGCAGACGGCACCCATATCGACGAGACCGGTGTTCGCGCCGGCTGGCGCTGGACCGCGGTCGAGCGCGCGGGCCTGTACGTGCCGGGCGGGCGGGCAGCCTATCCCTCCTCCGTGTTGATGAACGCGATTCCGGCGCAGGTGGCGGGTGTCGATGAGCTGGTGATGGTGACGCCCACGCCCGATGGCCGGCTCAACCCGCTCGTGATGCTGGCAGCCGACCTTGCGGGCGTGTCGCGCATTTTTCGCATCGGCGGCGCGCAGGCGATTGCGGCGCTGGCCTATGGCACGCACCCGCTGCCCGGATGCGACATGATCGTCGGCCCGGGCAACGCCTGGGTGGCGGAAGCCAAGCGCCAGCTTTACGGCACGGTCGGGATTGACATGGTGGCCGGGCCTTCCGAAATCCTTGTCATCGCCGATGCATCGGCCCGGCCGGACTGGATTGCTGCCGATCTGCTATCCCAGGCCGAGCATGACCCGGTGGCCCAGTCGATCCTGATCACCGACAGCGCAACGCTCGCCGACGCGGTGGAGGCCTGGGTGATACGGCTGCTGCCGACGCTGTCGACCGAGGCCACCGCACGCGAAAGCTGGGACGCCTATGGCGCCATCATCGTGGTGGACGATATGGCGCAGGCGGCATCGCTGGCGGACCGGCTTGCCGCCGAGCATCTGGAACTGATGGTCGCGGACCCGGCGCCGCTGTTCGCGAAGATCCGTCATGCGGGCTCCATCTTTCTGGGCAGCCACACGCCCGAACCCATCGGTGATTATATCGGCGGGCCCAACCATGTGCTGCCCACCGGCCGCCGTGCGCGCTTTTCCGGCGGGCTTGGGGTCCACAGTTTCATGAAGCGAACCACCTGGCTCGATGCCGGGGCGGCGGGCTTTGCAGCGCTGGCCGGCGCGACTGCCACGCTGGCGGACGCCGAAGGGCTGGCCGCCCATGCCCTTGCGGTGCGCATCCGGATGGAACCATAGCGCGCATACCCTGTTCCGGTGTCAAGACACTGTGGATTGGACAGAACGCCGGTAGCCACAGGTCAGCCGCCGGCTGAACGGGCCGTGGGTCAGCCGCCCCTGGCTGGACGGCTTTGCAGCAGTGCCTCGAAGCAATCCCCCGGCGAGGAGGCGACACCGCTGGGCAGCCGCGCTTCGGCATGGGTGGCGATGGAAACCTGCCCGTTCCTTGGATAGTAGAAGATGTCGAGAATGCAGGGCCCGGCGAATTGCAGCTGCCGGGCTGGCCCCTCGCGCCGGTCCAGCCGCGCAGGCCCCAGCAGTTGCAGCGCAGTTTCCGCCGGCTGGCCGATCAGCCGCTCCATTCCCGGTGGGGGCGGTGGAGGGGGCGCTTCGACAGGAGGCCGGGTGGCGCAGCCTGCCAGCAGGGCCAGCGCCAGCAGGGCCAGCGCCAACCGGGCGGGGCCGTGGCGATGCGCGGTTCGCTCTCCGGCGGCGGGGCCGGAGAAGATCGTCGGGGGGGCAAGCATGGGGCCTGCTCTAGCCAGTCGCCCGCGCCGATGCTAGCGCCGCGGGACCGCCCTACCGCCCTATCTGCACGGAGCTTCGCTTGGCCGACCACTATGATGTCCTCGCTATCGGCAACGCCATCGTCGACGTGATCGCCTCGCACGAGGACAGCTTTCTGGAGGAGCAGGGCATCCCCAAGGGTTCGATGCGCCTGATTTCGGCCGAGGAGGCCGTGCGGCTTTACGGCTGCATGGGGCCGGGCCGGGAGATTTCCGGTGGATCTGCTGCCAACACGACCGCCGGGATTGCGGCACTGGGCGGAAAGGCTGCGTTCGTGGGCCGGGTTTCGGACGATCAGCTCGGCAAGGTTTTTGCGCACGATATCCGTGCCGCCGGGGTCGATTACCGCACGGCAGCTGCAACCGGCGGCCCGCCCACCGGCCAGTGCCTCATCATCGTGTCGCCCGATGCCCAGCGCACCATGAACACATTCCTCGGCTCGTGCCAGGATGTGGACGAGCCCGATGTCGACGAGGCGATGGTGAGGGCCGCCAAGATCATCTATTTCGAAGGCTATCTGTGGGATCCGCCCGCCCCTATTCGCGCCATCCGCAAGGCCAAGGCCATTGCCCGGGCCGCAGGCCGCAAAGTGGCGCTGACGCTTTCGGATGTGTTCTGCGTGGAAGGCCACCGTGCCGACTTTGTCGACATGATGAAATCCGGCGCCGTCGACATCGTGTTTGCGAACGAGAACGAGGCGAAAAGCCTGTTTCAGACCGACAGCATCGAGACCGCGATCGAGGGGCTTTCAACCCATGTGCCGCTCGCCATCGTCACCCGGTCTGCCAAGGGCGCAATCGTGGTCGACGGTCATGGCCGGGCGGAAGTGCCCGTCACGCCGGCAGCGCAGGTGCTGGACACGACGGGCGCCGGCGATCTGTTCGCCGCGGGCTTCCTGTCGGGCTATACGCAGGGGCGCTCGCTGAAGGATTGCGCCATCATGGGAACCATCGCGGCCGCCGAAGTGATCGAGCATTTCGGTGCCCGGCCCGAAACCGACCTGAAGGCCCGTGTAAAGGCTATTCTGGGCTAGGACGAGGCCCGCTCCAACCCGGCAATTGCCGAACGGAAGCAGCCCGGCCGGGCCGCCCCGTTGCCCCTACAGCGGCTTCAGCTGGCTGAACGGTGTGTCCTTGTCCGGCCGCATATCGCCGGGCAGGCCCAGCACGCGTTCGGCGATGATGTTGCGCAGGATCTCGTCTGTTCCGCCCGCGATCCGCAGGCCAGCAGACCACATGTAGCTGCCCTGCAGCTTCTCGAGGTCCGATCCCGGTTCCACCGCAAGCCCCTGCGCTTGCGACAGGTCGAGCGCGAAGCTCGCCATGTCCTGCATGGTCTTGGCGATGACCACCTTGGAAATCGATTGCTCGGGCCCCGGAATGGCGCCGCGCGACAGGGCGGACAGCGCCCGCATCTGCGTCAATTTGATGCCCTCATCGGCGATATAGGTGTCCGCGATCCGCTGGCGCACATCGGCACGCTCCATCGCAGGCCCGGTATCCGTCTCGATCCCGGCGGCAACCGACATCAGCGTCTGGTAGCCCGGCGCGTGGCGTGGCTTCCCGCCCACGGCGAGCCGCTCGTGCATCAGCGTGGTGAGTGAAACCTTCCAGCCATCGCCGATTTCGCCCAGCCGGTGCGTGTCGTTCACGCGCACATCGGTGAAGAACACTTCGTTGAAATCGCTCCCGCCCGACATCTGCTTGATCCCGCGAACCTCGATGCCCGGCGCGTGCATGTCGACGATGAACATCGTCAGGCCCTTGTGCTTGGGCGCATCGAAATCGGTGCGGCACACCACGATCCCGAAGTCGGACTTGTGGGCAAAGCTCGTCCAGACCTTCTGGCCGTTGATCACCCATTCATCGCCGTCCTTCACCGCCTTCGTGCGGATGGAGGCAAGGTCGGACCCGGCGACCGGCTCGGAAAACAGCTGGCACCACACGTCCTCGCCCTTCAGGGCCTTGGGCACATACCGGGCGGCAACCTTCGGGTTGCCGTGGGTGAACACAGTTGGGATGCACATGCCCAGACCGATGGAATACAGCCCGGTCGGCACATGCGTGCGGCTTTCCTCCTGGTTGAAGACGATCTGGTGCATTGGCGTGAGCCCCTGCCCGCCGACCGCCTTGGGCCAGGTGATCCCGACGTAGCCGGCGTCGTGTTTCTTCGCCTGCCACGCCTTGGACCGGGCAACGAAATCGTCAAGCGCCCAGGGTTTTGCCGGCGGGGCCAGATACGCACCGGCGTTGGCGGCAATCCACGCCTTCACCTGCTGGCGATAATCGGCTTCCTGCGGCGTGTCGTTGAAGTCCATCATGTATCTCCCTTTGTATCAGCCTGCGGTGTCCGACGCTGGCGTTCCAGCAGGCACGGTGCCGCAGCCTGTGCTATCCGTCTCAGGCTGAAGCGCGGTTGCGCTGTTCCAGCGCACGCACCAGCCGGTCCGCCCAGTGCGCGCGGCTGCCCAGCGACGAGGCGATCTGCCGGTTGCGGCGATAGTAGAACTGGCAGTCATGCTCCCAGGTGAAGCCGATTCCGCCGTGCAGCTGCACCGATTCCTCGGCCGTGAACTTCAGCGCATCCAGGCTGGAAACCCGCGCGGCGGCGGCGGCCTGCGAAAGCTCGGCCGCACCCGCGCTCCACGCCCAGCAGCCGTGCAGCGCATGGGCGCGAGCGAGCTCAGACAGGATATACATATCGGCGAGCTTGTGCTTCACGCCCTGGTAGCGGCCGATCCGCTGGCCGAAGGCCACCCGGTCCTTTGCGTAGGCAACGGTCATGTCGCGCGCGGCGTCCGCCGTTCCCAGCGCTTCCCACGCCGCCAGCACGGCGAGCTGTTCGGTCAGCTTCACCCAGTCTGCAGCCGTTCCCAGCGCCTGGGCGGGCGTCTTTTCGAAGTGCAGCTTCGCCGAAGGCCTGACGAGATCCAGCGTCTCCACGGCCTCGCGCGTGACCCCGTCCAGCGACACGATTGCCATCGCCGGGCCGTCTGCGCTCGCCACCGTCACGATGGCGACAGTCGCAACCAGCCCGTCCGTCACGGGGCTTTTCACGCCTGAAACGGTGTCGCCCGAAAGCGTCAGGTCCGGCATTGCCGTGGGGGATTTGGCGTCTCCCCCGGCCCAGGCGATGGTGCCGACCGCTTCACCCGATGCTAGCTTCGGCAGCCAGTGGGCCTTTTGCGCATCTGTTCCGGCCAGCAGGATCGCTTCGATCGCGGCCATGGTGGAAAGCAGCGGCACCGGCGCCAGCGAGCGGCCCATTGCCTCGGCCAGCACGCAGGCCTCGTCGGCGCCCAGCCCCAGCCCGCCATGGGCTTCGGGCACGCGGGCAGCGGGCCAGCCCTGTTCCACCACTTCGGCCCAGAGCGCCGCATCATACGTCAGGCCGTCGTCCATCACCTTCCTTGCAACCGGCGGGCCGGCGCGGGCATCCAGGAACTTGCGGGCGGCTTCCTTCAATGTCTTGGCATCATCCGACAGGTCGAAATTCATGGGCGCACACTCCTCTTTGGGAACCGGAGTAGGCCGCAGCCCGGCCGATGTGCCCTAGCGAATGGAGGAGGACAGGCAGAAGCGCAATCAGCCGCGCAACGGCCGGGGGGATCGGCCATCGGGCCCACGGCTATTTGCGCGGAACCCGCTTGCGAAGGACGATGAAAGGCACAAGGTCAGGCTCGAAATGGGCAAGCGCCTCGCCGTTCGAAAAGGGCGGCCGGTGGTCGCCATAGATATAGACGAGGTCGGGCAGGACAGGCGCTGCCTTTATGGCGCTGGTCAGCCCCCGCAGTGCCGCCGACATGCGCTCGTCGTACAGGCAAAGCTCGACATTGCCGACCGCGCACGACGGGTCCGCAAGTCCGTTCTGCTGAAGCGGGAAGTGGGTATCCAGCGTGATGACGTGGGCGAAGGCGCGATCGTGCCAGGCCAGAAATTTCAGGGCATCGCGCAGCACGATCACATCGCAGATACCGCCGAACATCGATCGCATGCAGGGCGGTGGCTCGGGCTGGGTCATGTCGCGTCGAAACCTGCCCGCATCGAACCCGATCGCCTGGTAGATGGCGGCGCGGTTGTAAAAGCCGCCATGATGCCCGTGCAGGCCCAGCGTGGCCCAACCGCGCGCACCCAGCTCGTGCGGCAGGCAGCGGTGCGCCACCGGAGCGATGGATGACACCGGCGGCGTTCCGGCAAGGCGTATTGCGCACAGTTCCCGCAGTTCGGCCGCAAGCGTGGCCCCATAGCGTTCCTGCTCGAACGTCTCTGCGGTATAGTCGCGCTCCAGGCCTGCCAGCACGATCCGGTCCAGCGACTTCTGGGCATCACGATCCTTGTAGATCCCCCAGGATTCGACTGCGATCGACAGGATGCGGGGTGCGTTGGTCCCGGCGAGATCATTTCGCATGGTCCGGCCGGGTATCAGCGTGGGCTCGGGCCGGTCCCCCAAAGCCTGGTTCATGGCGCCAGACAAGGTCACCGCCGAACTGGTTGCCATGTTCGCATCGAACACCCGGAGGCGGGCCGGCGCCGGCGAGGACGTGCCGAACGAATCGGCCGCAAACGCAAGCGCCCCCAGCGCCAGGAGCGGCCAGACAGATCCGCGCGGGTCTGTTCGCAGTGCCACAGCGCCGATCACTGCCAGCGCGGCAAACAGAAGCAGAAACTGCGGAAGAACGGATCGCCACGGCCAGGCATCAATGTACCGGATATGGCCCGCACCTTCGGCGAGCCCGGACATATAGGGAAGAAGCGCGCTCTGCGTGAACTGCACCGCAAAGATGAACAGGAATCCCCCGAAAAGGAGCGCACCGGCAAGCCGATCCGCTTTTCGCGCCAATAGCGAGGCAAGGATACACAACGCGAAGTAATCGAGGTTGATGGGCGGCGGGTCCTGGCCTGCGAAGCGGGCAATCACCACGGCTGTCAGCAGCGATACGGCAATCAGGGCCAGGGGCGGGACCGTGCGGACGCGCGGGCGCAGGGCAGGCGCGGATGGGTTTTTTGCTCCGCCCCACTCCTGTCTGGATGTCATCCGGGCCTAGTGGCACATCCACATGCCGCCGCACAGCCCGGAATGGGCCGGGATCCGTAAGCCGTCGTTCCAACCCCGGCGCTGGCCTCCGGTTTCGCCTTGTACCTAGGCTCAATGCGGAAGACTCATCGAGTTCGGCCTAACGGCCGGCGCGCTATCGCGCTTGCGGCGTGCCGCCGTTCACGATGGGTTTTCATCAACGGGACGTGGTATTACGCCCGTTCTTGCCCCTCCCGCCACGTGGCGGGCTGTTCAGGCCGCTTTGGCGATCGCCTGCCCGGGCCACCGTGCCCAAAGCGCAGTGCGCCGGGCTTCCACCGCCGTCTCGCCGGCCTGTTTCACCGGGCCGAACCCGCGTGCGTCCAGCGGCAGCTTTGCGATCTCGGTCGCCAGCCCGATGTTGGCCGCCGTCAACCCGGCGACCAGCTTTTCGGTCTCGCCGATATAGCGTTCGATGGCGGCGCGTTCGTGCCTGCGGTCGGCGCTATACCCGAACGGGTCCAGTGCTGTACCGCGCAGGCCCTTGGCCAAAGCCAGCACCTTGAACAGCGGTTCCACCAGCCAGCCCGGCATTGCATATTTCGCGGGCCGGCCGGTCGCCGGGTCGGTCTTTGCGAAGATTGGCGGGGAAAGATGGTATTTGCGCCGTCGCATGTCGGCAAAGGTGTCGCCCAACTGTGCTGCAAAGCGCCCGTCCGTCATCAGCCGGGCCACTTCATACTCGTCCTTGTAGGCCATCAGCTTGTGCAGGGATCGGGCAACCGCTTCGGCCAGCGCCTCGCTGCCCGGCAACACGGCGGCCTCGGCTGCGCGCACAATTGCCACGATGCCGCGATAGCGGTCGGCAGTGGCGGCATTACCCCAGGCGGTCAGGTCTGCGGCGCGGTGTGCGATGCGCTCGTCCAGTGTCTGCGAAACGGGAACGGGCGGCGCCAGCAGCGCTTCCACCCGGGCCGGATCGTGCGCCAGCAGGCGGCCCATCGCGAAGGCCTGCCGGTTGAAGGCCACCGCCACGCCGTTCAGCGCGATGGCGCCGTCCAGCGCCTCGAACGCCAGCGGGATCAGTCCCTTCTGCCAGGCATAACCCAGCAGCATGACATTGGCTGCAATCGCATCGCCCATCAGCTCGGTCGCGATCCGCTCTGCTGCCACGAAATCATGGGCCTTGGAGGCCTGCTCAACCGCCTTCTTCACCTGGGCCGACTTGAAATCAAAATCCCGGTTGCGCACGAAATCCGCCGTGGGCGCGATGTTCGCGTTCGCCACCACATGGGTCCGCTCGGCTGACATCAGGTTCTGCGCCGGCTTGTCGGCTGCAACAACGGCATCGCAGGCGATCACCACATCGGCTGTGCCCGTCATGATGCGCGGGCCCAGAAGCTGTTCGTTGGATGGCGCCAGCCGCACATGGCTCCACACCGCGCCACCCTTCTGGGCGATCCCTGCCATATCTGCCGTGGTGGAGGCATGGCCCGCCAGGTGCCCGGCCATGCCAAGCAGCGCGGAAACCGTCAGCACCCCGGTGCCGCCGATCCCGGTGACCAGGATGTTGGTGGCCTCCGTCAGGGCGGGCACCACCGGCATGGGCAGGCCGGAAAGGTCGAGCGCCCTGGATTGCGGCTTCTTCAGCGTGCCGCCTTCCACCGTCACGAAGCTGGGGCAGAAGCCCTTCACGCAGGAAAAATCCTTGTTGCAGCTCGATTGGTTGATGCGCCGCTTGCGGCCGAATTCGGTCTCCAGCGGCTCGATGGAGACACAGTTGGATTGCACCGAACAATCGCCGCAGCCTTCGCACACGGCCGGGTTTATCACCACGCGCCGGTCCGGGTCCGGCATCAGGCCGCGCTTTCTGCGCCGCCGTTTTTCGGCCGCGCAGGTCTGGTCGTAAACGATCACGGTGGTCCCGGGGGTTTCCCGCGCGGTCTTGCTGATCACGTCGAGCTGGGCGCGATCGTGAAGCTCCACCTCTGTCGGCAGCGCGCCGGACGGATAGCGGGCCACGTCTTCGGTCAGCACCCAGACCTTCTGTGCGCCTTCGGCCAGCATCTGGCGCACCACCTTGGAAACCGTCAGCTGGCCTTCCACCGGCTGGCCGCCTGTCATCGCGACGGCATCGTTGAACAGGATCTTGTAGGTGATGTTCACCTTGCTCGCGATCGCCTGGCGGATCGCCAGCAGGCCGCTGTGCTCGTAGGTGCCGTCGCCAAGGTTGGCGAAGATGTGGCCATCCTCCACGAAGGGCGCTTCGCCCACCCAGGTCACGCCTTCGCCGCCCATCTGGGTGAAGGTCTCGGCCCGGTCCATCCACAGCGCCATGATGTGGCAGCCGATGCCGGCCAGCGCGCGGCTGCCCTCGGGCACCTTTGTCGACGTGTTGTGCGGGCAGCCCGAGCAGAAATAGGGCGTGCGCCTGGTCGGCGTCTGGAACTTCGCGTTCAGCGCCTCACGCCGCTCGAACCAGCGGATGGCGTTTTCGATCCGGTCGGTCTTGTGGAAGTGGCTGACCCGCTGGGCGATCACTTTGGCGATCATTCCCGGCGTCAGCTCGTTGTCGGGCGAAAGCAGCCATTCGCCATGCTCATCCTGCTTGCCGATCACGCGCGGGCGAACGCCCGGCTTCCAGTTGTAGAGCTGCCACTTCAGCTGGTGCTCGATGAACTCGCGCTTCTCCTCGATGACGAGGACTTCCTCGAGGCCCTCGGCAAAGGCGCGCACGCCGTCGGGCTCCAGCGGCCAGGGCATGCCCACCTTGTAAAGCCGCAACCCGATGTCGGACGCCACCTTCGCGTCGATACCCAGCTCTTCCAGCGCTTCGAGCGTGTCGGCAAAGGCTTTGCCGGTGGACAGGATGCCGATGCGCGGGCGCGGCGTGTCCCACACCAGCCGGTCTATCCCGTTGGCCTTGGCAAAGGCCTGTGCGGCAAAGCCCTTGTAGCGCTGAAGCCTTGTGTCCTCGTCGCGCCAGATATCGTTGGGGCGGATGTGAACGCCGCCTTCGGGGAAATCGAAGGGCGGCAGGATGATCTGCCGGCGTTCAATGGCGGTGTCGACGGTCGCAGATGTCTCGACCGTGTCGGCGGTGGCCTTGAAGCCGACCCAGGTGCCGGCAAAGCGGCTCATGGCGATGCCCAAAAGGCCATATTCCACGAATTCATGCACACTGGCCGGTGCCAGAAAGGGTACGAAGGCGGCGGAAAAATTATGGTCCGACTGGTGAGGCAGGGTGGACGATTTTGCGCCATGATCATCGCCCACGATCGCCAGAACGCCGCCATGCCGCGATGTTCCCGCCGCATTGGCGTGCTTCAGCACATCCATAGCCCGGTCCAGCCCCGGGCCCTTGCCGTACCAGATGCCGAACACGCCATCGAACTTCGCCCTCTGGTTCAGGTCCACCATCTGCGAACCCCAGACGGCGGTGGCACCCAGCTCCTCGTTGATGCCCGGCACGAACACCACGTTTGCAGCCTCCAGCCGCTTGTTCGCGCGCCACAGCTCCTGGTCGAACCCGCCCAGCGGAGAGCCGCGGTAGCCCGAGATGAATCCGGCGGTGTTCAGCCCGGCGGCGGCATCGCGCGCCTGCTGCACCAGCGCCATGCGGACTAGCGCCTGCGTGCCCGAAAGGAAGATGCGCGACGCATCCAGCGCATAGCGGTCGTCGAGGGAGATCGGGGCCCCGGCGGATTGCACGGAGTTTGTCGCAGGGGCGGTTGTGGCAGCGGACATCGGCATCTCCCAATTAGGGCAACAATACTGCCCTTTTTGTGACCTTGCAACCGATTCCGGGCACCCGCATCCCGCCCCTGTGCAGCAGCCGGCACGGGCGGCAGGCTGAACGCAGGCGCGGCAAACCCCTGCGCGCTTGCAAGCGCGGGTGCGCCTGTTATAAGCCCGCGCTTCATTTCGGACACAAAACGGGCGCCCCGGCAGGCGCCTGGGCGGGTGTGGCGGAACTGGTAGACGCGCTGGATTTAGGTTCCAGTGTTGAAAGACGTGGGGGTTCGAGTCCCTTCACCCGCACCAGTCCGTGGCGCATACGCTCGGACGACAGCCCGGATGCGAGAGAATTTCCGATGCCGTCGCGGGCATCCGGGTGCGAACAACAGACTGGACAGCCGGCCTGACCCGGCGGACGATTTGCAAGAGGATGCTGATTTACATGAATGTCACCGAGACGCTGAACGAGGGCCTGAAGCGCGGCTTCGAGCTGATGATCGAAGCCAAGGCCATTGCCGCACGCGTCGATACCGCAGTTGCCGAAGTGGCGCCGCAGGTGCGAATGCCCGGCTTCCGCCCCGGCAAGGTGCCCACCAATCTGGTGCGCAAGATGCACGGCGATGCCCTGCGCCGCGAAGCGTTGCAGAACGCGGTGAACGATTCGGTCAGCCAGCTGCTTGCAGACCGGGGCCTGCGCCCGGCGATGCAGCCTTCGGTCGATCTCGATGGCGGCCTTGGTGAAGGCGAGGACGTGAAGGTTTCCGTCACGCTGGAAATCCTGCCCGATGTACCCCAGGCCGATCTCGATGGCATCAAGCTGGAGCGGCTGATGGCGGAGCCGACCGACGCCGAAATCGACAATGCCCTCGACAGGCTGGCCGAACAGCAGAAGAGCTTCGAGGACGCGCCCGCCAAGCACAAGGCCAAGGTCGGCGATCTTGTCGTGATGGACTATGCCGGCTCGGTCGATGGCGATGCCTTCGAGGGCGGCACGGGCGAGGACATGGAGATCGAGCTCGGCTCCGGCCGACTGATCCCGGGCTTCGAGGATGGCCTGACCGGTGCCAAGGTCGGCGACAAGAAAACCATCAAGGTCACCTTCCCGGCGGACTACACGGCCGAGGCGCTGGCCGGCAAGAACGCGGAATTCGCCATAACGGTAAAAGCGGTGAAGCTCGCGAAGAGCCCGGTTCTGGACGACACGCTCGCCACCAACCTCGGCCTCGAGAGCCTCGAGAAGCTGAAGGAAATCTTGAAGGATCAGGTCGAATCAGAGCTGAACGGGCTGACCCGCACCTATCTGAAGCGCAAGCTGCTCGACCATCTGGCGGCCGCCCATGATTTCGCCGTTCCGCCATCGATGGTGGACGCCGAGTTCGAGCAGATCTGGCGCCAGGTGAGCGCGGAAGCAACAGACGAGGACAAGGCGCAGATGGAAGGCGAGCGCGGCGACTATGTCCGCATTGCCGAACGTCGGGTTCGCCTTGGTCTTCTGCTGTCCGACATCGGGCAGAAGAACAATGTGCAGGTCACGCAAGTCGAAATGAACCGGCTGGTTGCCCAGGAAGCCGCGCGCTTCCGCGGGCAGGAAGCCCAAGTCCAGAAATATTTTTCGGAAAATCCGATGGCCGCGGCCCAGCTGCGCGCCCCGCTGTTCGAGGAGAAAGTGGTCGACTTTCTGCTTGGCAAGGCCGCCATCACCGACCGCACGGTAAGCCGCGCCGAACTCGAAGCAGCGATCGAGAACGAGGACGAAACGCCGACCGGGGCAGGGGGCGACCATGCGCATGGCCCGGATAGCGATCACGACCATGGTGCCAAGCCAGCAAAGAAGGCTGCCGCCAAGAAGGCCGAGCCGAAGAAGGCCTCCGAGGCAGCCAAGGGTGCGAAGGCAGCCAAGGCAGAACCGGCCCCGGTAGCCGAGGAAGCCGCCAAGCCGGCCAAGAAGGCCGCGGCCAAGAAGGCCGCTGCCGAGCCCGCCGTCGCCGAAGCCGCACCTGCGAAGAAGCCTGCAAAGAAAAAGGCGCCGGCCGCTTAAGGCAGACGCCGGATATGCGCGGCGGGAACGAGCAAGGCCTTTCCCGCCGGCAAGGTTCGTAAAAGCGGGAGGGCCGATGCCCTCCCCCTTTTCGGTTCAGAAGCTGACGCCCAGCGAAACGATGAAGGCGCCGCCAGAGAAGGAGTTGGCGTCCGCCCCCGGAAGCGGCACACCGATACCCGGTGCCACGCCCGCGAAGTTGCCCGGCAGATCGGTGTCGGTGTAGGCAAGCCCGATCGTCAGTGGCTCGAACTTCACGTCCACGCCGATCAGCCAGTCGACCTTGGAGGTCGTGCTGCCCGTCTCGTCGACGACAAGGCTGCCGCGTTCGAAGCCAAGGTTTCCCTTCACGCTGATGGGCGTGTTGGGGATGCCGGCATTCGCCCCGAAGTATAGGTAGCGGCTGGAGCCCGTGAGATTGCCTTGGTCGGGTGCCCAGTTCAGGCCGATCTTCAGGCCGACCGGGCCGACGGTGCCGCCGATGGAGCCGTAGAGTTCATAGATGTCGGTGCCGGTGCCGCCCGGATAGAAATAGCCCAGAATGCCCGCATCGAGTGAGATCGGGCCAGCCGAACCGCGCCATCCGGCATAAAGATCGACTTCGGCTGTCGCGCCGTTGAAGTCGGCGATGGAGGAACCCCACAGACCGACATAGAAGCCGGGCTTGGTGCTCATTTCCATCGCACCCTGGACAGCAATGTCCTTGTCGGAAAAGCTCACGCCCCGAAAGCGATAGTCGGACACAAAGGTCGCGCCGCCGGTAAACGAAACGGCCTTTTCCGCGTCCTGGGCAACGGCCATCGTTGCAGGAGCGAACAGCATTGCGCCCGCCAGCAGTGCATGGGTCAAGATCTTCATATAGTCACTCCCTAGCGCCGCCAGGATGGCGGCCATTGTCGCAAAGGGCCTTTCGGCCGGGACTGCGCTCGCTAGGGCGCTTTCATGGTGCCTGCCGTGCCCACCCGGGTAAAACTGGCCATGCTAAGAATGACCAAGGGCGAAAATGGCAAGGCAACCTGGAGCATTTTGCTCTCTTCTGCGCCCATCTTGCCGCAAATGGTGCGCCGCACAAGAGAGAAATCGATAGAGAACCGCGTGACCCGCTACATGCAGCGTCACATGTGCCAAAAGTGCAACAGGCGCGCATATCCCATGTTCTCCACCTGTTCCCTTCCCGCGCCTGGCTCGCTATGGTCCTGCGCATGACCGATCTCTTCGCCGGCGCCAGCGCCGAGCCCACCGGGTACGACGCCAACGCCATCGAGGTTCTGGAGGGGCTGGAACCCGTCCGCCGCCGTCCCGGCATGTATATCGGCGGGACCGATCTCCCGGCGCTCCACCATCTCGCGGCCGAAGTGCTGGATAACGCGATGGACGAGGCGGTTGCCGGCCACGCCAGCCGGATTGAAGTGATCCTGGAGTCCGACGGCACGCTGTCCATCAGCGACAACGGGCGCGGAATTCCAATCGATCCGCACCCGCGTTTTCCGGGCAAATCCGCGCTCGAAGTCATCCTCACGATGCTGCATTCCGGTGGCAAGTTCACGGCCGGCGCCTATGCCACGTCGGGCGGCCTGCACGGTGTCGGCATCTCGGTCGTGAACGCGCTTTCCGAGGCGCTGGTGGTGGAAGTCGCGCGCAACCGCACGCTCTATCGCCAGCGCTATTCGCGCGGCAGCCCGCTCGGACCGCTGGAAACGTTGGGGCCGACACCCAACCGCCGGGGAACGACGGTCGCTTTCCGGCCTGATCCGCAGATCTTCGGTGAAGGGGTCCGCTTCGCGCCGGACCGGCTCTACCGGCTCGCCCGTTCCAAGGCGTATCTGTTTGGCGGCGTCGAGATCCGCTGGCGCTGTGCCCCCGAACTCGCGTCGGACAAGGTGCCCGAAAGCCAGTCCTTCATGTTTCCCGGCGGGCTTGCAGACCATCTGGCCGAGGATGTGGCCGAAGAATCCACGGTCACCAACCTGCCCTTCACCGGCAACCATGAATATCCGGCAGATCCTTCCGGGCCGCGTATTCCAGGCGCGGCCAGCCCAGGCCGCATCGAATGGGCCATGCACTGGACAGTCGCTGGCGACGGCGCGCACAGCTGGTATTGCAACACCATCCCGACGCCTCAGGGCGGCACGCACGAGGCCGGTTTCCGAACCGCGATCATCCGTGGCCTGAAGAGCTTTGCCCAGCTCGCCGGGATCAAAAAAGCAGGAGACCTGACGGCGGATGATGCCCTTGTCGGCACCCGAATCATGCTGTCCCTGTTCATCCCGCAGCCGCAGTTCCAGTCCCAGACGAAGGACCGGCTTGCGTCGCCCGAAGCCCAGCGGCTCGTGGAAACCGCGGTAAAGGACCATTTCGACCATTGGCTTTCAGACGACCAGGAGCGCGGCCGCGCGCTGCTGGCTTTCGCGATCGACCGGATGGAAGAGCGCCTTGCCCGCCGCGCCGAGCGCGAGGAAAAGCGCAAGACGGCGACCAATGCCCGCAAGCTCCGTCTGCCCGGCAAGCTGACGGACTGCTCGAACGACAGCCGCGACGGCACCGAATTGTTCATCGTGGAAGGCGATTCGGCGGGGGGATCGGCAAAGCAGGCGCGCGACAGGAAAACCCAGGCGATCCTGCCCATTCGGGGCAAGATCCTGAATGTGGCGTCGGCTGCTGCGGCCAAGATCGGCGCCAACCAGGAAGTCGCCGACCTCGCGCTCGCACTGGGCTGCGGCACGCACGACCGGTATCGCGACGACCAGCTACGCTACGACCGCATCATCATCATGACTGACGCCGATGTGGACGGTGCCCATATCGCAACCCTGCTGATGACCTTCTTCTTCCAGGAAATGCCCGGCCTCGTCGCCGCCGGTCGCCTTTATCTCGCCCAACCCCCGCTCTACCGGATCACGGCCGGCGCAGACAGCGTCTACGCGCAGGACGACGCCGAACGCGCCCTGCTGATGGAAACCCGCTTCAAGGGCCGCAAGGTGGAGGTGGGCCGGTTCAAGGGCCTTGGCGAAATGGCACCGATGCAGCTGCGCGAAACCACGATGGATCCGTCGCGCCGCACGCTCATCCGGGTCACGCTGCCCGAAAGCCACCAGGATCGCCATGCCGTGCGCGATCTTGTGGAGCGGCTGATGGGCCGCGTGCCCGAACACCGTTACAACTTCATTCAGGCGCATGCCGCCACCATCGAAGCGGAAACCATCGACGCCTGATGGAGGTGGCACAGGTGGCAACCCGCCGCCCCGGCCGCTATACCGGCATCATGGCCAACAGGAGAGCCTGACCGTGCATCGCAGTTCCCCCGGCCATAGCCGCGCCGCCGGCAATTGCCGCGCTTTCGTCGCGGCTGCCCATCTTGCGGTTGCACTGTTCCTGGCCGGCCCCGCCACAGCCCTTGCAGCAGCGGCAGCGCCTACCGCGGATGAAGCCGTACAGGCCTATGTTCAGGGCCGGCTGGCAGTTGCCTCCAGCGATCTCGATGTGGCCGCCCAGCGGTTCCGCGATGCCTTGAAGGCGGGCGCCGATGAACAGCTCCAGCGCCGCGCGATGGATGTCGCGATCCTGTCGGGCGACATGAAGTCCGCCGCAGCCCTCGCGGGGCGGATCGACACGTCGGCCGAGGCCGGCGGCAGCGAAACGATCGGAAACTCCCTCGTCGTCCTCACCCGTGTGGCCAGTGCCGCCGCAGCACGCGACTGGCGCGGCTATGAAGCGGCCCGCGCAACATTCACCGAACCCGCCCAGACCGCGACCACCACGCCGCTGATCTCCACTTTGCTGCAAGCCTATGGGCTTTCCGCTGTCGGCCAGCACGAGAAGGCGCTGGCGCTGGCGACGCCCGAAGCCGCGCAGGGAATGGCGCGTTCCTATCTGACAGAGCACCGCGCGCATCTGCTGGTGCTCGCCCGGCGCTGGCCCGAAGCGGCCGATGCCTATGCCCAGATCGTTGCCGCGGAAGGGGTCAATGTGTCCCGCCTGCGGATGAGCGGGGTCGCTGCAGCGCTGGAGGCCGGCAAGAGCAACCCCGATTACCGCAACAAGGCGATCGTGTTGCTGGGCAGCGGGCCAGACCGCGACCCCATGCTGCGCGACGCGCGGGACCGGTTCAGCGCAGACCAGCGGATGGACGGGAAGAAGCTCGGCGGCCTCATAACCCGCCCGGCAGACGGACTGGCGCTGCTGTTCCTGCGCATATCAACCGATCTTGCACGCGAACGCGCCACCGGGCCGGGGCTGGGCTTTGCCCGCCTCGCCACCTTGCTTGCGCCCGACATGCCCGAAACCTGGCTTGTCACCGCCGATACGCTGGCCCGCAGCGACCAGCCCGAACTGGCCCTTGCAGCACTGCGCAATGTGCCCGCCGCAGCGCCCTGGGGCGATCTCGCGCTCTCCCGCCGGACCGCAGTCCTGCTCTCGCAAGACAAGTACGCGGAAGCCCGCGCCCTGCTGCAAGCCGCCGCCAGCCGGCCGGATGCCGCGCTGGAAAACTGGACCCGCCTTGCCGACGCGCAGCGCCGCGCCGGCGATTCGAAGGCGGCTGCCCAAAGCTATGGCCGCGCCATCGCGATGCTGCCGGCAGACGCCGGCCCGGAACAGGCGCAGCTGTGGTTCATGCGCGGCACGGCCCTTGAATCCTCCGGGGATTGGGCGGCCGCCGAGGCAGACCTGCGCCGCGCCGTCGAGCTTGCACCCCAAAACGCCATCTTCCTGAATTATCTGGGCTATTCGCTGCTGGACCGCCGTTTGAAGCTGGCCGAAGCGCGTGCGCTCATCGTCAGGGCATTCGAGGCTGCGCCGGAAAACGGCTCCATCATCGATTCGATGGGCTGGGCGGAATATGTTGCGGGCAATTATGCCGAGGCCGTTCGTCTGCTGGAACGCGCCCACGCGGCAGAACCGGCTGACCCGACCGTGGCGGATCATCTGGGCGATGCCCTGTGGAAGGCTGGCCGCCGGATCGAAGCGCGCCACGCCTGGACTTCGGCTGCAGCGCTCCAGCCCGAACCCAGGCTTGCCCCCATTATCGCCCGCAAGCTCGATTTTGGCCTCGAAATCGCGCTGGCCGCAAAATGACGCGAAACGCTGCGGGCGTCGAATCGGCGCCCGCCAAGCTCAATCTTGCTCTGCACGTTCGCGCGCGGCGGCCAGATGGCTATCACGCGCTCGAGACCCTGTTCGCCTTCACCCGCTTCGCAGACACTCTCGAAGCCGTCCCGGCGGATGACTGGTCGCTGGCCGTCACCGGCCCGACGGCAGGGGCCGCAGGCCCGTTGGCCGATAATCTCGTGCTGCGCGCAGCCCGCGCGTTTGCCGACGCCAGCGGCAGCACGGCACGCTATGCCCTTGAACTGGAAAAGCGCATCCCCGTTGCAGCCGGCCTTGGCGGCGGAAGTGCCGATGCAGCCGCTGCGCTCAGGCTGCTGAACCGCCTCTCGGGCGGGTTGTTGGGAATGGCCGATCTCGAACGGATCGGCGCAACGCTGGGCGCAGATGTTCCCGCGTGCGTCCGCTCGGCAACGGCCACCGGCACTGGCAAGGGGGAAGCGCTCTCGCCGGGCCCGAACCTCGCCGGAACGCCTGTCCTGCTCGTCAACCCGCGCGTGCCGGTGCCCACCGGCCCGGTGTTCCGCGCGTGGGATGGCACGGATCGCGGCCCGCTCGGCCCGGATTGGCGCACGGCCCGCAACGATCTCGAAGCCCCGGCCATCGGCCTCCAGCCGGTGATAGCCGATGTCCTGGCCTGGCTCCGGGGCCTTCCCGGCGTATCGCTCGCGCGAATGTCGGGCTCTGGCGCAACCTGCTTTGCGCTGTTCGATGAAGCCGTGCCCAACACACCCGCTCCGCATGGCTGGTGGATACAGGCAAGCGCGCTTCTCTAGAGCGGGATATACGCTATCTGCGCGCGGCCCGGCGCAGCCGGTCGTTGATACCCATGCCCAGCCCCGTTTCCGGGATCGGGGCGACCGCGATCCCGGCCTTCCCGCTCGCTTCGGCCCTGTGCAGCGTCTCGAACAGGCGGGCGGCGGCCTCCACCAGATTTCCCCGGCGCGAAAGGCTCCTGTCCCCCAGGATCTCGCCGAAGCCGATGTGAAACTCCATTGGGCTTGCCGTCTGCGCGAACAGCCGCACCGGCAGGTTCGGCGCATAATGGCGCAGCATCATGCCCGGTGCGGAAATCGCTGCGCCTTCTGCGGCCACCGCGATAGGCTTGCCCGCCGCTGCTTCCAGCGCTTCCAGCGCAAGTGCACCATGCCGCAACAGCAGCAGGTCATCGCCATCCACCGCCACGATGCTGCTTTCCAGGCCTGCCGAACAGGGCCCGCCATCGACGATCATCGATACCCTGCCGTTCAGGCTTTCCAGCACATGGGCCGCCGTTGTGGGCGAAAGCCGGCCCGATGCGTTGGCCGAAGGTGCGGCCACGCCGCGCCCGAGGCCGCGCACAACGGCCTGCATCGCCGGGTGCGCCGGCACCCTCAGCGCGATCGTCGTCAGCCCCGCTGTCACCAGCCCGCACACGGGCGCTTGTGCAGCCAGCGGCAGCACCAGTGTCAGCGGCCCGGGCCAGAAGCTCGCCGCAAGCCGTTCGGCGAGCGGGGAAAAGCCGGCATAGCGTTCGCCCATCGCCCGGTCCGCCACATGCACGATCAGCGGGTTGAAGGCCGGTCGACCCTTTGCGGCATACACAAGCGCCACGGCGTCTGCATTGGCAGCATCGGCCGCAAGGCCATAGACCGTCTCTGTCGGTATCGCGGCGATGCCGCCTGCAGCCAGCAGCCGCACGACCGCCTCCAGGTCATGAACGGTTGTTGACACTAAACGCGTCATCTCGACAGTGGCATCGCCCATTAGTGGCGCTATAGCTGTACCGTACGCATATCCCAATGGCAGCAATGCCGGCAGGGTACGACAGGGGCCGAAAATGACATACACGCCGCCGATCGCCGAGCAGCGATTCGTGCTCGAATCGATTGCCGATATCGCCGGGCTGGCAAGCCTGCCCGGCTTCGAGGCCGCGACACCCGACATGGTGGACGCGATTCTCTCCGAAGCCGGAAAGCTCGCCGCCAATGCCTTTGCGCCCTTGAACGCGGTTGGCGACAAGGTCGGCGCCAAAGCTGTCGATGGTGTCGTCACGCTGCCCGTAGGTTTCAAGGCCGCTTTCGTCGCCTATGCGGCGGGCGGCTGGATCGGGCTGGGCGCAGATGTGGCCCACGGTGGGCAGGGCCTGCCCTTTGCGCTGGCCGCCGCCGTCCAGGAACAGATCACGTCGGCCAACATGGCCTTTTCGCTCTGTCCGATGCTCACGCTCGGTGCGATCGAGGCGTTGCAGGCCCATGCTTCGCCCCGCCAGAAGGAGCGCTTCCTGCGCCCGCTGGTGGAAGGCCGCTGGACCGGCACGATGAACCTGACGGAGCCGCAGGCAGGCTCCGACGTCGGAGCGCTCAGGGCAACGGCCACGCCCGCGCTTGATGGCACATGGCGCATCAAGGGCCAGAAGATCTACATCACCTGGGGCGAGCATGATCTTGCCGAAAACATCATCCACCTGGTGCTTGCCCGTACGCCCGATGCCCCGCCGGGCACCAAGGGCATCTCGCTGTTCGTTGTGCCGAAGTTCCTCGTGAACAGCGATGGCTCGCTGGGCCGCCGCAACGATGTCCGCGCGGTATCGACCGAGCACAAGCTCGGCATCCACGCCAGCCCCACCTGCACGATGGCCTTCGGGGATGCCAACGACTGCGTCGGCTACATGATCGGCGAGGAACATGCCGGCATGCGCGCCATGTTCACGATGATGAACCACGCCCGCATCAATGTCGGCCTGCAAGGCGTCGCCATTGCCGAGCGCGCCTATCAGCACGCGCTGGATTTCGCAAAGCAGCGCGTCCAGTCGGCGAAGTTCGGTGGCGGCCGCCAGCCGGTCCGGATCATCGAGCATGCCGATGTGCGCCGCACCTTGATGACAGTGAAGGCGTTTACCGAAGCCGCGCGCGCCATCGCCTATCTCAACGCCGCCTCGGTCGACCGGGCGCACGCCGAAACCGACCAGCAAAAAAAGGCAGACGCCCAAGGCCTCGCCGATCTGCTGACCCCCGTCACCAAGGCGTTCGCGACCGATCTCGGGGTCGAGATGTCGTCGCTTGCGCTGCAAGTGTTCGGCGGCATGGGCTTCGTGGAGGAGACCGGCGCCGCCCAGCATTACCGGGATGCCCGCATCGCCCCCATCTACGAAGGCACCAACGGCATCCAGGCGCTCGATCTTGTCGGCCGAAAATTGCAGATGGATGGCGGCCGCCACTGGCGCAGCCTGTTCCAGCGCGAGCGGCAGTTCATCGCCAGCCTTCCGCGCACGGGCGATCTCGGCCAGCTCGGCCCCTATCTGGAAGATGCGCTGGAAGCTTTGCAGACGGCGTCCGTGTGGATCAGCGGCAACGAAGGCGACAAGCTGGCGGATTCCGCTGCCGCCGCCACGCCCTATCTGCGGATGTTCGGGCTCACGCTCGGCGGAACCCTGCTGGGCCGACAGGCGGCCGAAGCGGCGCGCCGCCTGAAGGCGGGAGAGGGCGACCCGGTGTTCCTGAACGCCAAGATCGCCACCGCGCGCTTTTATGCCGAACAGATCCTGCCAGCAGCGCCCGCGCTGCTGGGGCCGATCACCCGCGGCGGCGAACTGCTGTTCGCAATTCCCGAAGACGCGCTTCTCGCCGCCTGATCAGGGCTCCCGCCCGACGCATCGGTTGAACAACGTAAAAAATGGCCGGATGCACCTGCGTGCATCCGGCCTTTCCTGTGCCCCGAACCGGGGTATTATAGGTTGTCCCATCGAAGACGACATGTCGTCTTCGATGGGACGCGGTATCAGGCGAGAACGGCCTTCTGCCGACGGCGTGCTGCAAAGCCGACAAGGCCGAAGCCCGTGATCAGCATGGCCCAAGTCGCAGGTTCGGGAACGCCTGGAACCGACGGGTTTCCAGCAATGATATAGACCTGGTCGATCACGATGTCCTTGGACGGGTTGAGGTTCGTGTTGAACACGAAGTCGATGGAATAGAACCCGTCGGACAGGATGTTGGTCGATCCTGCAAAGGTCCTCCAGGTTGTGACCGGACCGCTCGATACCGCGTAGCTGGCCAGTGTCTGGCCGGCGATCGTGCCCGAGAAGGTCGCATCACCACTGTTGTTGAAACCATTGGCCGGGGCATACGCCGAAAAGCCGATCTGGTAGAAGCCGGCGGTCAGGAACACGCTCTGGCTGAGCGACTGGTTCACCGTCAGATCGCTCACGAAATAGGCCGCACGCGCCCCGGCGGCGTCGGGGCTGTTCGTCGGCGCATCATTGGCCGGAACCGCTTCGCCGAATGCGCCGGTCGGATAGCCGGTGCCGGAGCCATAGAAAATGGCGACGGGCGGGAAGCCCTGCGTATCGACGCCGCCGATGGTCCAGCTGTCGAGGCCATTGCCCCCAATTTCGAAGCTGCCGTTGAGCACAAGATTGGTCGCGGCGGTGGCCGGGCCAGCCATCAGCAGGGCAGCAGCCGCGCCGAGGAAGAATGAAGCTTTCATGGATACAGTTCCTTTTAACGCAGGCCCGTTTTGGCCTCGAACTATGCCATGCAACAATCGTGCCAACCGACCGTATTGTTGGGAAGGGCTTCGGCTGGGTTGCGGACTGTAAAGCCAGCCGACACCATGGCGAAAATTAACCTTGCTGGTTGCTATCCACCGCTCCGCCCATCTCTGCCTGCCCACCGGTTCGCCCGGGGCGTTGCCGTCAGTCGGCAAAGCGCGGCAGGCGCGCGGCGGCGGACGGGTCCGCCAGCGCAAGGAAGCTGGCGTTCAGATATCCGGGCTTCCCATAGGCGAAGGGTTCGCCGTCAGGCCCCAGCGTGATGCCCCCGGCTGCGCGCAGGATCGCATCGGCCGCAGCCGTATCCCACTCCGAAGTCGGGCCATAGCGCGGATAGGCATCTGCAAGCCCCTCGGCCAGCAGGCAGAATTTCAGCGACGATCCCGAGGGCTTCACTTCGGCCTCGGGCACCTGCGCCACCCAGGCCTTTGTCCGGGGGTCCAGATGGGACCGGCTCGTCACCACCACAGCCGGTATTGCCAGCGTGCGGGCGTGGATCGCCTGGCGCGGAATCGCCGGCCCTTCCTTCCACGCACCCAGATGGCTCGCCCCGGTCCACAATGTGCCGGTTGGCGGGTGCAGAACCAGGCCCAGCGTCGGCACGCCATCTTCCACCAGGCCGATGTTCACCGAATAATCGCTGCCCCCCTCCACGAAGTCCCGCGTGCCGTCCAGCGGGTCGATCAGCCAGAAGCGCGCGGTGACGCCGGGCTGGAATCCAGCCGCAGAGGCCTCTTCCCCGACGATCGGGGCATCCGGGTCGATCGCGCGGATCGCGGCCTCCAGCAGCCGCTCGGCTGCCTCATCGGCTTCCGTCACAGGGGACCGGTCCGCCTTGTTGCGGTGAACCATGCCTTCGGCCTTCAGCCGTTCGATCAGCGCGCCGGCGTCCCGCATGGCTGGGGTCAGCCGCTCCAGAAGGCGGGCATGGGCAAGATCCTCGGTCAGGGATGCGGGCATTGCAGGGCTGCTCTTGTTGCGGTTCTTGGTGCGGTGCTTTGGGCTTATATGGTGATGGTGATGGCCAAACGACAGGCCTTTGCGGTGAAGGCGCGCTTGTCAGCGGGTTCAGGGCCAGCGGGAAACGATGTCGCTGGCGATGGGCCGGGGGCGTTCCTCCAGCGGGCGCGAAGCGGTCCCCAAGAAGAAATAGCCGGCCACCCGGCCACCCGGAACACCCAGTTCATCTGCAATTCCTGGCAGATAGGCGGGGACGCCTGTCAACCAGTTCCCGGCAAAGCCCATCGCGTGGGCCGCCATCAGGAGGGACTGCGCGGCGGCCCCGGTGGAAAGCTCCTGCTCCCAGCGCGGGATGTGGCTTTCGCGCGGGGCGGAGATCAGCGCCACCAGGGTCGGCGCCTGCCGCGCGAAGGATGCCAGCGCTTCCAGCTCCAGCCGGCCCGGCGCTGGTTTGTCCGTGCGGTACAGCCGTTCCAGAAGGGCACAGAACGCCGCCCGGTCGGTGATCACCACAAAGCGCCACGGTGCCAGCTTGCCATGATCGGGAACCCGGCTGGCGCCTGCAAGGATGGTGTCCAGCTCGGCCGGCGTCGGCCCGGGTTCCACCATGTCGCGCGCCTTGCCCGACCGGCGCGTCAGGGTGAGCGAAAGCGGGGTCGAGCGATCGTTGAAAAGCGGCTGGTCCATCACTGTGTCCTTGGCACAGCCGCGCTTCACAGGCTAGGCAACGCGCGATGCCCGATCTCCCCCCACCCATGCCGCCAATCGCCGCAGAAACCATCCTTGTGTCGGGCCGGGCGATGACGCCCGCCGCCGGATCGGAAGCGTTCGGGGCCATCCGGCTCGATCCCGATGCGCTGCAGCCCGCCTCGGGCCGGATCGAGGATGCTGTGCGCAACCTCGGCGGGCTTCAGCTGTTCCGCGCCAGTTCCACCCGCACATCGAACCCCACGGCAGATGGGCTGACAGCGCGCGGCCTTGCGGGGAACGCCGCAAGCCGGGTCCTCGTCACGCTCGATGGCGTGCCGTTGGCCGATCCCTTCTTCGGCTTCGTCGCCTGGGGCAGCCTGATCGGGCGGCCCGTGGGTTCGGCCGAACTGGTGCGCGGCGGCGGGCTTGGCGGCCCCGGCGCGCTAGCCGGAACGCTGGCGCTGGAAACCGGGCCGGTGGGCAGCATGGCCCGGATCCGCGGCGGCAGCCGGGCGTCGTTCGATGGCACGGCATCCGTTGCGGTTCCGGTGCAGGGTGGCAGCCTTGCGCTGTTCGGCGGCTTCGCGCGCGGAGATGGCCATCTGCTGGTTGCAGAGCCCGGCCCCGCTGATGCCGCATCGCGCTACAGCCAATGGGCCGCCGGCAGCCGCATGGTGGCGGACCGTGGCGACCTCCGCCTCGCCGCCAACCTGTCCGTCTTTCAAGATCAGCGCCTGCGCGGCGTGGAGGGTGCCGACATCGAAAGCCAAGGCGCAAACGCCAGCCTGCGCCTCACCCGCGAGGGCAGCTGGCGGCTCGATGGCCTTGTCCACGCCGCGCTGCGGGATTTCGCGACCGTAACGCGAACGCTCGATGCAACACGCTCGGTTGCCACCACCGTGCTCGATCAGTCGAAGACGCCGGCCTTAGGCTGGGGCGCGCGCCTCGCGGCCGAGCCGCCGCTCGGGGATGATGCGGCCCTGTCGCTTGGTGCGGAGTGGCGAACGGCTGAAGGCTTCACGACCGAGCGGTTCCGCTATGTTGGCGGCCAGCCCACCCGCCAGCGCCGTGCGGGCGGCAGCCAAAGCGTTGCCAGCCTGTTTGCAGATGGCAGCCTGCGCGCAACGCCTGAACTGCTGTTCACCGCAGCCGGTCGGGTCGACCGCTGGCGGCTGGGTGCGGGCACCTTGCGCGAAATCGATCGCGGCACCGGCCTCCCCACCCTGAACCATCCCAGCCCGTCGCGCACCGGCACAGAGGCCAGCGGGCGCCTTGGAGCGCTGTGGCGGCCGGTTCCGGCCATCCGCTTGCGAGCGGCCGCCTATCGCGGCTGGCGGCTCCCGACACTGAACGAATTGCACAGGCCCTTTCGCGCAGGACAGGATGCAACAGCCGCCAACCCGGCGCTCGATCCAGAGCGGCTGACGGGGGCCGAGGCCAGCATCGCATGGCAGCCGCTCGCCGCCATCGATCTGTCGGCGACGCTCTTCACCAACCGGCTGGACGATGCCATCAGCAATGTGACGCTGGGGCAGGGGCCGGGCGTTTTCCCCGGCGTGGGCTTCATTCCCGCCGGTGGGCGCTACCGCCAGCGCCAGAACCTCGACCGCATCGAGAGCAAGGGCCTCGAAGCCGACGCGCGCGTCTCGGTCGGGGGCACCAGCCTCAGCGGCAGCCTTGCATGGGTCGATGCCGAAGTGCGGGCCGGGCCCATGGGCGGCGGGCTGGATGGCCTGCGCCCGGCGCAGGCGCCGGAATTTTCGGGAAGCGTTTCGCTGGGCCACCGGGACGACCGGTTCGAGGCATCCGCCACGTTGCGCCACATCGGCGCGCGGTTCGAAGACGATCAGAACAGCCGGACGCTGCCCGCTGCCACCACCCTCGATGCCGAAATCGCCATCCCGCTTGGCCGGACCATCAGGCTGGAACTGGCGGCCGAAAACCTGCTGGATGCAGACATCGCAACCGGCTTTTCCGGCGCGCAGCCGGAACGCGGCCAGCCGCGCACCTTGTGGCTGGGCCTCAGATTGGGCGGAAGCTGATCTCGCTAGTGGAACGCCCGCCCTGGCCAAACGGCGCGCTCACATCGGTAAGGCTGGTCTGTGACACCAGGATCGGTGGGCCGGACCCGTTGGGCTGGTACACGTTGATCAGGTCAAACGCGTTCATCTTCGCGACCGACAGGATGGAAAAGGGCCTGGGGGCGTAGATCCGCACGCGGCTGAACATCGGCCGCCCCGCCACTGTCTCGACGACCGCCTCGGCGGCCATCCGCGCTGAAACATCGGGCCCGGGCGTGGGCAAGGATCCCGGGGGCAACTTGTCCCACCGATAAACGGTGCGACCCTTGGCGTCGGTCGATTGCGTCGGCTCCCCGGCGAGGATCGCGCGCAACCGGTAAAAGCCGGGAACCGGAAACGAGGACACCAATTTGCGATGATCGGCGATTTCCTTCGCCGTCGCCTTGCGCCCGTCCACGCTTACCAGGGCCCATCGCCGGGTAGCCGGCGCGTGCGGATTGAACCGGTCCACCCGGACCGACACCACAGTCTCGCCATCCTTCAGCTCTTCGGCCCGCATGGTGCGCTCGAAGCCGACGATGTCGGCCCGCGCAGCCTCAGCGCGCAGAAAGGCGAGCTGGTCATCCGCCCTTGCGCCAGACGCGGCGAGCAGCAGGACACAAACGAGGGCTAGGCGCAAAATCGGCATCGATCTCCCTTGGGAAAGAACCAGGGTGGGTTGTGAAATGGCCAATCCGGCCTTTCCACTCCCTGAATGAAATCCACCACCCTGTCGAGCGACGCACCGGTCAATCCGCTTTTGGCCCACTCGGTCCGGTAACCGGGGGCAGGGGTGTCCAGTCAGCCCGTGCGGCCGGCAACCCCTACGTCGCCCGGAAGCTGATGTTGCTCTTGCGCTTGCCGCCAAGTCCGAAGGGAGCCTTCACATCGGTCGCCGACGTCTGGGCCGCAAGGAAGGGATGCGTTGCGCCGTGCCGATACTGGCTGGTCACATCGAACTGGTTCATGGTGGCGATGCCGCGAATCTTGAACGGGGCTGCCGCAAAGATGCGGACCTTGCTGATCAGCGGCTTCCCGCCAACCTCCTCGATGGTTGCTTCGGCTGAAAGATTGCCTGAAATATCACCGCCGGGCGTCACCACGGCACCGGGTGGAAGGCTGTTCCACAGATAGACGGCTCGTCCAACAGCCTCGGTGCGTCGCGCCGGGGTGTTGCCCAGCACCTTGTACAAGCGATGGAAGCCCGGGATCGGCCCATCGGCATTCGCCTTGCGGTGCCGCTCCGCCTCGTCCGCCGTCGGTTTGCGGCCATCGATGCTCACCAGCGTCCAGCTGCCCGATGCGCCATCACGCGGCACGAAGCGATCGATCACTACTTCGGGCTCCTTGCCCGGGTTTGCCCGAAGCTCCGCGCGCGCAGTCCGCTCGAACCCGACGACAGGCGCCTTGGCCGAATCTGCGAGGAGTTGCTGCAACACCATGTCCGCCCTCGCGGAGGCAGGGGCAGCCAGCAGGGCGGCAGCAAGGACGATACGGGCGGGGGCACTGGCGGCAAAATAAACCATGGGCCCTTTCTGGCAGGGACGAGATTGCCCGGAGTTGAACGGCCGCGGACTTGTTGCTGCTGCATCAGAAATGGATTATATCAATGCAAATAACCGGGGAGGGTGAAATGAAAATCCGTTATGGGATGATGGCGACGATTCTGCTTCTGGCATCGGTGCCTTCGCTGTCACAGGACAAGGTCGAGCGCAACGCGGCGCTGACCTATGGCACGGTGGAGATGTTCAAGTTCAAGCCCAATACTGGCCAGCGGCTGCAGGAGTTGGAGGACAAGTATTTTATTCCTGCGGGCCGTACGGCCGGGCTGATTGATCCGGTGATCCTCCATCTCAACACCGGTCAATGGGACGCGATCTATTTCTTTCCGTCCAAGCTTGGTCTTTCGGTCATGGAGTATCGCACCTCTCCAGATGATGTGGCCTTCATGACCGAACTCGGAAAGCTTGCAGGCGGGGCCGACAAGGCCAAGGCCATGATGCAGGAATGGGAGGACAGCATTGAAACGCGGGTCCGCCATGCGGGGCATGTCCATCCAATGCCGAAATGATGGCTGAACAAGGTTGAGGGGCTGGCGCTGCCGGCCCCGGCCTTAGCGCCAGACCGTCTGCTCTAGCCTGTCTGCCTCAGCTATCGAGGAAGCTCCGCATCTTGCGGCTGCGGGACGGATGTTTCAGCTTTCTGAGCGCCTTGGCCTCGATCTGCCGGATGCGCTCGCGTGTCACGCTGAACTGCTGGCCTACTTCCTCCAGCGTGTGGTCGGTGTTCATCCCGATCCCGAAGCGCATGCGCAGCACGCGCTCCTCGCGCGGGGTCAGGCTGGCCAGCACGCGGGTCACGGTTTCCTTTAGATTGGCATGAATGGCCGCATCCACCGGGATCACGGCATTCTTGTCCTCGATGAAGTCGCCCAGGTGGCTGTCTTCCTCGTCGCCAATCGGCGTCTCGAGGCTGATTGGCTCCTTGGCGATCTTCAGCACTTTGCGAACCTTGTCGAGCGGCATCGAAAGCCGCTCGGCCAGCTCTTCGGGCGTCGCTTCGCGGCCGGTTTCGTGCAGATACTGCCGGCTGGCGCGCACCAGCTTGTTGATCGTCTCGATCATGTGGACGGGGATTCGGATGGTCCGCGCCTGGTCGGCGATGCTGCGGGTGATGGCCTGGCGGATCCACCATGTGGCATAGGTGCTGAACTTGTAGCCGCGCCGATACTCGAACTTGTCCACCGCCTTCATCAGGCCGATGTTGCCTTCCTGGATCAGGTCGAGGAACTGCAAGCCCCGATTGGTGTATTTCTTGGCGATGGAGATGACGAGGCGCAGGTTCGCTTCCACCATTTCCTTCTTGGCGATCCGCGCTTCGCGCTCGCCTTTCTGCACCACGTTCACGATCCGGCGGTATTCGCCCAAGTCCACGCCCGTTTCGGCGGCAATGTCGCCCAGCTCGTTGCGGATGCGGTCCACGTCGCGCCCTTCCGCAGCCGCAAAGGCAGTCCACTTCTTGTCGCGGCCCGCATTGGCGGGCAGCCATGCTTCATCCAGCTCGCGGCCGATGTAGCTGTCCAGGAAATCCTTGCGATTTATCTTGTGCCGGTCGGCCAGCTTCAGCATCTGCCCGCCCAGCGTCATCAGCCGCCGGTTAAAGCTGTAAAGATGCTCGACAAGCTGCTCGATCTTGGCGTTGGTGAACTGCACCGCGGCGATCTGATGGGTCAGGTCGATCCGCAACTTCTGGTATTTCTTCTCGTCGGCCTTCGGGAACTCCTCGCCGATGGCCAGCGCCTGCATCCGGGCCTGCTGCAATCTGTGGAACTTGGAATAGCTCGCCTCGATCGCGGCAAACATCTCCAGCGCCTGCGGTTTCAGCGCTTCTTCCATTGCGGCAAGGCTCATGCCGCCTTCGTCTTCCTCTTCCTCGAAGGTGGGGCGCGGCGTGCGCCGTTCCGTCAGCGCATCCTCTTCATCGGGTGCGGCGGGCACTTCCTCGGCCTCCACCTCTTCCTTGAAAGCAACCGGCAGGTCTGCGCCTTCGGCTTCTTCCTCGCCCTCCTCGGTGGTCGGCTTGGCCAGCATCGCTTCAAGATCGAGGATCTCGCGCAGCTGCATCCGGCCTTCGTTCAGGGCACGGGACCAGTCGATGATGGCCGCAAAGGTCATCGGGCTTTCGCACAGCCCGGCGATCATCGTGTCCCGACCGGCCTCGATCCGCTTGGCGATCGCGATTTCACCCTCGCGCGAAAGCAGTTCGACTGCCCCCATTTCGCGCAGGTACATCCGGACGGGGTCGTCGGTGCGGTCCAGCTTTTCCTTGGGCGCAGCAGCAACGGGGGCCGGGCCGATCGGGTCGACCTCCACTTCCTCCACTGCATCTTCGTCCTCGGGGTCGGCTTCCTCGG
>Ga0105045_10000419_pt1 | contig 30088 bp, 31 predicted proteins | sample MAT02_FD_78089 | JGI IMG/M metagenome (GOLD analysis project Ga0105045, IMG submission 78089) | Freshwater microbial communities from Lake Fryxell liftoff mats and glacier meltwater in Antarctica - MAT-02 (megahit assembly) | ecosystem: Environmental > Aquatic > Freshwater > Ice > Liftoff... | reverse complement strand
CTTCTTGAACTTGTCAATAGGAATAATATTATAACTCATTAATAAAATCTTTTAATGATTGCTTTTTTGCTTTAGACTTTCTTAATTGTGCAACTTGTTCGAACGCTTCTGTCAAATCCGTTTTTATTTTTAAGGTTTGTTCGTACTTCTTAAGCTTAGCAAGAATCTTTTCCCAATCGGTTATTGGTAATTGTACGGATTGAGTTTTGCCATTCTCATCGCTTACATATTGGAGTGCAATTTTCATAGGTCAAATTTAAGTCTTTTCTTTAAAAGGAAAGGTTTGAGGTCGAAGAAAAATAGCGCCCAGTTAATTCTAACAAGGTGTCTCACGTGTACGTTCAATATTCTTCCGCCCGGTCAATAAAAAATAAACAGCAACAGTCCTCTATCCTATCAGGTAAGCCAATCCATTATTTATCGGTTCGAATAAATCGCTTACTTTCTTGTCCTTGCACAGTTTTTCAAACAAGTCCCTTACCGCTTTATAATCGTTGTGGATGGGGCATGGATGCGTGGCGGAACATTTGCTTAATCCCAATCCACATTGTTTAAAAACGGCTTGGCCATCGATGGCTTCTATGATATTCAGGATAGGTTGGCGCTGTTGTTTGGGTGTTATAAAGAAGCCGCCATTGGGACCTTTGGTGCTGTTGATGACTTCTTCTTTTACTAATGTTTGCAACATTTTTCCGACCGTATGTTCACTTGCATCAATAAATGCTGCAATCTCTTTAATGCCCGACTTTGTGCCGGATTCATTTTTAGATCCCAGGTATATTACCGCTTTGATGGCAGTTTTACAGGTAAGGCTGAGCATACATTATTGGTTTAAAAAAATTTGTCCTTCTTCAGATATACGTTCATGGCTCCACGGAGGATCGAATGTTATTTCCAATTGTACTTCCATGTCGGTAAATGTATTTTCCAATACCCTTTTTACAGCAGCAGAAATAGATTCTCCCATTGGGCAAAATTGCGTGGTGAGCGTCATCGCAACATAAATCTTTAAATTGGTTTCATCAAAATCTATTTGATAAATCAACCCGAGGTCCACTACATTTAAACCAATTTCTGGATCCAGCACATTTTGTAAAGCCGCCTGGGCAATGGTGCATTTAAGATTGTTGTTGGTAATGATTGTCATAGCATGGTCGATTTATGAAAAAGTAATTTAATCACATTCCAGTTGTACAAAACTGCTGTCAGCAATAAGAACAAGGTGGCAATTTGCAACACAAGGGTATTGCTTAATAAAACACCTGCGATGAATAATACAAAACCAGACAGGTATGCCACCGCCATTGCATTAAAAACACGACTGCTAAATAAATTGTTGGGATTGGGTGTTTTGCCAACACCTGCTTTTAAATGATATGCTCTGTTCCAAACAATAAAGGGCAGGGTTTTAAAAGTCATTCCGAAAATGATGGCGGTGATCCAACCATAGAAAACGATGAACCCATAAGCCAATACCAACTGTGGATTTTGCTTACCTGTCATCAACAAGCCGATAATAATAAACAGAAAAATTAATGGTAACAGCATCATGCTTACAGACAATAAAGAAACTTTCATTTGCTCATCTACTTTTTTTCGGATACGCTGGCCGTAACTTTTATAGGAATAATAGCCAAAAAGGGCGATGGCCGAAATGACGGCAATTGCCGGTATAAAATACAACGCAGTATTGGTGGAGAAGACGAATAAAAGTAACAATAAAATAAGGCCACCATTGATTAAACCATAAATGGTCCAAAGCAATTTCGTATTGCTGTATTTTGAAATCAGGAACATTGGAATCAACCTGGAGCCAACACCCATTACCAATAAAAGCAACCAGCCGATGATACCAAAATGTGCATGCAACGGGAGGTAGTGTAATGAGTCTTTTGGAAAAATAGTAGCGGTGAAATTATACAACAACAATAGTCCGATTACAGTGGTAAGTAGTAGCCATAAAGCGGCAGTAAAAACAAAAACAGCATATACGTTTTCGTGTTTGCTTTTTATCATACTAATGGCCAGATTGACCACATAGCTAATAATGGCTGCATTAATGAGAATGCCACCCCACTGCGCCGGCCAGCCTAAGTTGAAAAAATAAAATCCGTAAACCAATAATGGGATGCCAACAGCAGCCAACACAAACGAAGCGTAGGCCAGGCCATTGCTGTACAACTTTCCTTCAATTAAAACGGGTACCAACTGGTGACTGGCACCGAGGATAATCATGGTTCCCCAACCGAGTGCCATGATATGCGTGATGGCCAATACCTGCGGATGAAAGTAATGTTGTGTAAAGGCGTTCGTTGAGAAAAACAGCAGGATGGTAGCCAATAAGAAAGATAAGGCAGCGTAAAAATAAAACGGCAACACTACCTTGTGCGTAGTATTTTTAACCAGACTATTCGATTGATTGGCTGCAAACATATCAGGCTTTAAAAATTAATAAAAGAACTTCTCCATCGCTGATTTCCTGGATGCGGTAATCGAAATTTCTTTCGGCAAGTTCGGGTAATAGAAAAACGGGAATTCGTTTGTGATAAACAAATAAAGCAGTATCGTTGGGTAAGGTTTCAAGTGCTTCCAAAATAGTGTGCATAGGCAACGGCATTTCCATTTGGCGTACATCAATGGTCTGTAGTTTATCACCAAACTGCTGCAAAGCTTTATCCCAACCGCTTGTTACATCGGCTTTATTAGTTACAACTGCTTCCGTTGTTTTGTTTTGTTTTAAAAAATACGTTTCTACCAGATTATCATTGATTACATCTGCATACACTAAAAAACCCTGCTTTTCCAGCAGCTTCATTAAAGGAATGGGTTCAAAGATATTGATGATCTTCAAAACCTCTCCTACCTGAATTGATTTTACTTTTTCCGTAATGATTTGAAGCGGATCTTTACCGGTAGCAATGACCGGACGAACGTCCAGTTCAATAATATGCTCTTTTTTAAGATTCAATATAAAATCTGGTACTTCTGTTTTCTCTTCTACAAGTGGTAAAGTGAGTGCATCAATTTCAAATCCCAGCGGTTTCAATTGTTCATAAAAAGCCGTTGGTGTGCAACCGCTAATTTTAGTTGCCATGCCAATGGTGGTTCTTGCAGCCATGAGCCTTCGCAGCAAGGGATTCCGAAGCTTTTCAAATTTCGGACTGATGCGAATGATTGCTTCCAGTGCATCCGGATGCTCTTTTAAGATAGCAGCAATTTTTGTATTGGCATTAAGTATCATGATGTTTTAAAATTTGGTATTCATTGTTCTAAGTCAGCTAAATTTCAGTGTTTTAAAAGTTAATGCCCATCCTTCAATGATCTAACAAACTGTAAGCATTTGCTGTAAGGCTTGAAATTGAAGGATGGACATTTGTCTTTCAGGTGGTTTTTAAGGATTTATTTTCTTTTCAGTTTCCAATGCTTTTGGAAACAGGATATTGTTTTCCAGGTGAATGTGCAGGTGCAGATCTTCTTCAAATTCTTCGAGTAACCGATAGAGTAAACTGTAGCTTGCACAGGCATCTTCGGGCAATGTATAATCATTTGATAGTCCCCTGATCTCTGCAAGATATTCGCCTGCTGCTTCATGTTCCATCTCCATCATATTGATTGGATTTTGAACGGTTCCAAAATGTGCTGCCTGCAATGGTTGGGTATTGTTATTTGCAGCAACCAAAGCCTTAATATATGGAAACAATACTTTTTCTTCCTTCACCAGGTGACTGGTTAGTTCTGCATTGATGGCTTCTACCAACACCTGTATGCGAATTAATTCCGGATGATGATCACCATGCACCTGTCTTACTTTTGCAGCATAGGAACGTAGATCGGGTAAGGTTTTTACAACATAACTGTGATGGGTATTCACAATGTAGTCGGCTAAAAAATCAAGGCTCCAATCGGTGTATGGCAAAGGTCTTGATGATGGTAATTTATCTGCCTGCTGCAATTCCTGTTCAATCTTAGTTGCATCCAGTCCTTTTTCTGCGCAGGCTTGTTTCACGGTTTTTTTTCCACCACAACAAAAATCCAAACCATACTTTTTAAAGATCTGTGCTTTGCGTAAATCTTTAGCTGCAATCTGGCCAAGGGTTTCATCATTTTCTCCGGTAATGCGTTTGCTGATGTTCACTATCCACCACTCCGGTCCTTGTTCAAGATATTCCCAAACAAAAATATTTCCTCTTTCTCCCAGCAACTGATAATATAATGGTTTAGGGTCATGGTCATTGTGAATGGTTAAGGTTTCGCCTTCAGCCAATTCATCAAAACGAACAAAAATGGTTGGATGTTTTTGACGTGGTTCCAGCAAGGTTACGTTCAGAATATTCTCTGTTAATGTCTGCATATAATTTGTTTTAGATTGTTTTACGGTATAAAGATATACCGCTTTATTTAATAAAAGTATTTAAATACTTTTATTTTACAATCATTTGACAAAGATCATATGAAACTGGTTCATTGAAACTTGTATTTAGTCTGTTACCAGGATTCGTATGACTTTCATCATGTTCAATCAACCCATACTGTTCTTAAAACAGGCGTTAATAAAACGGTGGATGCATTGTTTTAAATCCAAGGTTTGGTTACAAAAAGTTAGTTGATACAATGTGTAATTGAAAGCTGTCGTTGAGAATGCACCAGAAAAAAATTGCCATGAACATCTTAATTGTGGAAACATATCAAGGCCGGGAAGCATTTGCTGATTCTTCATCAAATGTGCAGTTAAATGAATTGCCAACTTACTAACGTTGCAACACGATATTCCATAAAAATGTTATAGCTGATTGGAATTTTTACTGCTCCATCAATTCACTTCTGTTCCAAACAATTTTTTTACCAAAACCAAGACTGTTATCGGTCATCTTTATTTCGGTAACCTGTATTGTCCACATCTTGCCGCTCATTGCGAGTGCAATTGGGTGATGCTTGTGGTAATGCACAAAGGCTTGTTGGGCCAAAGGATGAACTTCGGGTAAAATAGTTCCTTCAAATTGTATCCCTTTTAGTTGCAACACATTTAATTTGTCAGGCAGAATGGTTCCTGCTACCAAAGCGTTTTCGGCTAGGATAGCCGAATGGTGCGCTTCCTGTGATGACTTGAAATATAACAGCCCTTCTTCGCTGTTAAATGCATAAAAGCAACTGAAACAATAAGGACTTTTTTCCTTTTCATTTACGCAGCATACGCTGGCGCAGGTTTGTTTATTGATAAAATGAATGATATGTTCGTTCATACAATTTTTATAATTTTTACCGGGCAAGCTGTAGCAATGGCTTTGGATGGAATTTGCAGTGCTGTTCGAATATTTAAGATAAATAAATTCTTTTTACTAATTCCGTTGAGCAGGGTTGCTTTGCCATCCTTCTTGTTCATTCGCCACAATGCTGGTTGCTGCTCTACACACACGCCACAGCCAATACAATTTTTGCGATACAGTATAATTTTAGGCATCGGCGTTTGCTATAATTTTATATAATTTATCACCGGCTGTAATTTTTGCACTTACCGGAAAAGTAACTCTATCACCTTTGGCAGCCATCGTTCCTTCGATACCATTTACTGTAAGTGTATTCATTTTTTCTTTTGTCATACCAAGTGCAGCTCCGGATATCATCAGCGTATCTCCTGTTTTAATGCTGCCGGATTCAATGATAAACTCCCCTACTCTTATGTTGGGATAATACTTGCTTCCTTTACCCACATATATTTTCTTTTCGCTGGCGATAAATCCAGGCTGTAGTGTCCACTCACCTAATTTCCGTCCGAGGTAATAGCCTTCCCAAAAGCCTCTATTGTAGACCGTTTTTAATTGAGTTAACCAGCCTTCAATTTTCTCCGGACTATAAGTGTTCGTTTCTATTGCCTGCAACGCCTCTCGGTAACATTTTGTTACGGTATATACATAATCGGCACCTTTACTTCTTCCCTCAATTTTTAATACATCTACACCACTGTTTACAAGCTGGTCAAGGATATCAATTGTACAAAGGTCTTTTGGCGACATGATGTATTCATTGTCTACCAGCAATTCTTCATTGGTCTCAGCATCTCTTACGATATAAGGACGGCGGCAATTTTGCACACAGGCACCGCGGTTAGCAGAAGCATTCTGGGTATGCAGACTCATGTAACATTTAGCGGAAACAGCCACACATAAAGCACCATGTACAAAAAGTTCTATCCGCAATAGCTCACCTGATATCCCTTTAATTTGTTGCCGCTCAATTTCTTTCCTGATAAAGGCAACCTGTTGCAAGGTGAGCTCTCTGGCAAGTACCACCACATCCGCAAAACGGGAAAAAAATTGGACTGATTCGATGTTACTGATATTAGCTTGCGTAGATACATGCAGCGGTATCTTCATTTGAATGCACAATTGAATTACTGCAAAGTCTGCTGCAATGACTGCATCAATCTTAAACTTTTTTACGGCTGTTAAAATTGCACGTAGTAATTGTATATCGTGTTCATAGATCACCGTGTTCAGCGTTATATAGGCTTTCAGGCCGCTCAATCTTCAACGTACACTTATTTCTTCTATGTTATTAATCGAAAACGAATTGGCTGATCTGGTTCTCATGTTCAATTGCTCTACTCCAAAATAGATAGCATCTGCACCTGCATTGATGGCAGCCTGCAGGCAATCAAATGAACCTGCTGGTGCCAGTAGTTCTATTTGTCTTTCTTTCTCTTTCATAACTGCTGTTTTCGCTCCTATTAAAAAAGCCACCTTTCTATTACAGTAAGAAACTTTACAACATTGGTTTTAATGCTTTTAGAAGCAGCGGTTCAATGGGGTAATTTCAATAAGCCGCTACTGATGATGTGCCTTCAATAAACCAAAAAAATATTGTGTACGCCAAACGATGTGGATCCTTAAAATATTCGTTAATAAACGAATCATTTTTAATAAATGGTTAATCATTGTTAAATCAGTTTTAAAAAAAATCCTGGGTTTCAGAAGATAAACAATTACTTTTCTATAATTATAAAGCAATATTATTCGGTAAAAATAATAAATAAAGATAACTTTGTCTTTATTTATTTTCTTTTATAGGATGGTCCTGTTAATTTTTACTATTTTAAATAAAAATCTAAATAGGCAGACTTTATTAAAATGCAGAGAATGCTTTGTATTATAGTATTGTTCGGTTAAATACTGCAATAATTCTAAAGATTTTCTATCCATTCTAAACATCAATACTTTATAATGATATGCTGAGCTTGACAAAGATTTTTCATTTCGAAATGGCACATGCCATACATGGCTATAATGGAGCCTGTAGAAATATACATGGACATTCATACGAACTGCATGTAAAAGTTACTGCAGGTCATGATGCTGTCGGTTATATACCCGCCCCCGGATTTATTTTAGATTTTAAAGAATTAAAGCTTTGGGTAAACAATGCGGTTATAAAAAGATTTGACCACAAGATGGTTTTATCCAGTGCCTATCGTGCCAAACACCCTGCCATTGAATTGCACGAAAATCTGGTGAAATGGGAAATGGAACCAACGGCAGAAAACCTGCTGATATACATGGCAAAAATGCTAAGCGAGCAATCTCCGTATCATATTCAATTGGTAAGATTGAAATTGTTCGAAACAAAGGACTCGTATGCAGAATGGACAAATCAGTAAGTAAAAGTAGAATAACAAATAAACTTAGATTCCCTAGTTTCCATTTTTAATTTTATCATCTATGTTTTCAAAGGCAACTGAGTACGCATTAAGGGCAACCATTTATATAGCAAAAAAGGGTACACCAGATAAAAAAGTCAGTATTAATGAAGTTGCTGCAGCGATTGATTCGCCTGTACCATTTACCGCTAAAATATTACAATTACTTACAAAGGAAAACACCCTCATAAGTTCCGTTCGTGGGCCGAATGGAGGATTTTTCCTGACGGATGAAGCAAAAAAATTGCCGGTTCGATCTATACTACTGGCAATGGGAGAAGAAGATGTGTTGGAAAAGTGTGTACTGGGTTTAAAACAATGTTCAGAAATACAACCTTGCCCTATGCATGCGCAGTATAAAACGATCAAACAACAATTGATCAAGTTGTTTGTCTCGAAAACTATACGGCAACTGGCGGATGAAATTAAAGAAGGCGAAGTATATATCAATAATATCAAATAAATCTATGGTATGCCTAAAGTAATTCATAGAAAACTACAGTTGCAATGTGTGTTTTATAATTAACATGACTAACAAAAAAAAATGCTATTCCAATAGATAGCCATTTATCAATACCCTCATTCATATAGCAAAATAAAGCGAACGCCAGGTTAAAATTAACACAGCAGTATTTAATTTTACTGCCCGATCTGAGTCTTCAAAAATTTCGCGTCTTCCAATGTCATAATAAAGCCATTAAAATAATTATTTACGCCTATCGTTCAATATATCTCATGATATTAAATATCTTGCACCCGGATTGCAGTAAGTCTATCAATTATTTATTTTAAAAAAGAATATATTAAATGCAAATCGAAATATTAAAGTCGAAGGTACACCGTGCTGTAATTACTGAAGCCAATCTAAATTATGTGGGAAGTCTAACGCTGGATGAAGACCTGATGGATGCGGCCAATATGGTAGAAAACGAAAAAATAAGTGTTGTAAATGTAAACAACGGCGAAAGGTTGGAAACTTATTTAATAAAAGGTGGCCGTGGTACTGGTGTTTGTTGCCTTAACGGTCCTGCAGCACGCAAAGGAGCAGAAGGCGATATCGTCATCGTAATATCTTATGCTTTAATTGACTTTGCAGAAGCAAAAACCTTTAAACCTGCCATCGTTTTCCCAAAAGCTGGTAATTTATTGTAACTAAAACAAACTCAGTTGACTGGGATGCATCAATGGCTTTGGTTCGCCTTTTTTTATGGTTACGATTTTCTCTGACTCCTGAAGCTCAATATTGTACAGATCTGTTTGTATAAATCTCGAGGCAACAATAATTTCAACTCCGGCTGCATGCTGTTCAAATAATTGTTTTGCCAGATCAGGATTGTTGTTATCCTTTGACAAATGCGAAAGCAACAGATGTGTTAGAAAAGGCGCACGATATTGTTTTAAAATGTCAAGTGCCTGGTTATTGGATAAATGTCCTTTACCGCTGCGGATCCTGTTTTTTAAATAGATCGGATAACGCCCATTTGCCAATAATTTTTCATCGTAATTGGCTTCCAGAAATACAGCGTGACATTTACTAAAGTAGTTTGTTACTTGTTCGCATGGGATGCCGATATCTGTAAAAACGCCAATGGTAATATTGTTGTAGCTTATAATAAAACTATGCGGATCTGCCGCATCATGGTGCTTCGGAAAAGCAATAACCGAAAGCGTACCAATATTCACCGGTTTATGCGCCACGAAAATATTTCGAAGTTCTTTTTTAACTGATACGCCACAGTGCTGCAACGTTTTGTTGGTTATAAAAACGGGCAGATTGTGTTTTTCAGCAATGGCTCCCATGCCACGGATGTGGTCAGAATGTTCATGTGAAATAAAGATGGCTTTTACTTTACTCATTGACAAGCCGAGCAGTTCCATTCGTTTTTCAGTTTCCCTGCAGGATATACCGGCATCTATCAACACCGCTTCTGAATCGTTGCCGATATAATAACAATTGCCATTGCTACCTGAATTTAAAGATGTAATGAATAGTGCCATTGAAAGATTTTTGGTATGATTATGCTGGAAAGTTTCTTCCCGATTTTAGGTTCAAAAAATAAAATACAACTACCTGATTAGTTCTTTAAGCTCATTACTATTTACGGTTAATAAATTTACTTTCGGTAACCGCTTTGTTAGTTCCCGCCAGTTGGCATCTTGTTTATAAATCAGTTGCAACATTGCAGCCGCTTCTTTTACTTTTTTATTATTTGCAAGCGTAATGGCGGTCCAGTATTTCATCTCAAGGTTGGCCGGAAACATTTTCATGGCAGCTCCGTATTCTTTCATGGCCAATATCATGTCATTTTTTTCAGTGGCAAGATCGCCCTTATCCATGTGCTGGTAGGCTCTGAACAAACGAAGTAACCTGTTCAGCTCGTTTAACGGCGCAGCGTGATCATCCACTCTTAAATCTATCAATCTGTCATTCCACGGTTGATCTGTTTTTTTACCAGCTACTACCAAAATAGCTGCTGACTGTTTTCCCCTTACATCACCTCCAGCAGATTGAGCTGCTTTTAACGCCAATAAAACCCTTTCAGCCAATGGCTTACCTACAGATGCCTCATAAGCTTTTGACATTGCCATGCACACTTTATTCGTAAGCATCATATTGCTTTGAACAGAATAATTGTTACCAACAATATGATTGGCATGGTCGATGCAATTCTTGCCGGTGTAAGCGTTTACGTTACCATTGATATCGATCATAGCAACTTGTCGCACTTCCCTTCCTTCGTCCAGCGCCAATAACTGACTCAGTGCCGCTGGTGCGGTTTTTCCCAATTGCATTAATTCTAATCCCTTGGGTCCATAACTTTTGTTTACAAATGATTGCGTGGCCACAACCCCCACTCCAGCTTCACCCCAGGTAACTGCAGTGCCTACACTAAACCAATGACTTTGCACACCAACCGCCATTTCGCCGGTAACCGCATCTCTTGCTACGATTGAAAATGTGTGTGCCAACCCCGAATCTTTTTTAAAAAACTGGGCAAACAAAACCAATTGGCTGGTAATAAGGAAAAGTAAAAAAAGTGATTTCTTTTTCAAACGATATTTTATTTTAGGTGTTTAACTTTCTAAGAATTTGTTATCACTGATTTATTCAATTTTATGGTAATTGTGAATAGTGAAAAGTGAATTGTCAATAGCCAATATTTAATCATTTCGAATTTACAATTCTAAACTGCATTTTATTCTTAAAATCACATTAGTTTATAAATGCAATAACCCAATTTTGTATAAGGTATTAACAGGCTTATTATCCCAAAATAATTCAAAATCTTCTAATCCTGCTGCTTCATAATCTTCCTTTACTTCTTTTAAAGTAAAGGCTTTGATATTGTTAATTGACAACTGCTGTAATATTTTAAACAACCACTGTCCCTGCTCAACGTTTACCTTAATGTTAAAAACTTCCTTTTTACTTTGAAAGGTAAGTGAACTCATCTCCCACTGGCTTCCTTTTTTTGACTTGGTAAAATTTTCTATAGCAGGCTGTTTCCCCAACCAAACAACCTTCGCAGTCGGCTTTACAAAATTGAATGCTTCTTCCAATAAAGCTTTGGCAATAAAATCAGGAGGAATAGATGTTTTAGGCACTTTAAAATCGAACCATTTTTGCAACGGAAAATCGAAGCAGGCGCCATGCATAAAATTGAGCAGAGACTTCTTGAGTCCAAAGCTAAAAGTATCATGATCTGCACCGGTCGGGTCTTCGTGAACGATGTCATTGTTGGCAAAGGTTCCTATTTCCGTGGTTACTTTTTTTACTTTGTATTTTTCAGGGTTCATGCCAACAGGGCTATGGGCGGTCATGGCAAACTGATGCCAAAAACCGGACTGAAGAACACTTGCTTCAAACAGTTGCCTTACCATCTCCAACGAGTCCATTGTTTCCTGAGCAGTTTGGGTAGGAAATCCGTACATCAAATACGCATGCACCATAATACCCGACCCGGTAAAATTTTTGGTAACACCTGCAACCTGTGCTACAGTAATTCCTTTTTGAATCAAGGCCAGTAAGCGATCGCTTGCTACCTCCAGCCCACCCGAAACGCCAATACATCCTGAGTCTCTTAGCAACAGACAAAGGTCACGGGTAAAGCTTTTTTCAAAACGAATGTTCGTCCACCAGCTAACCACTAGTTTTCGCTTTAGTATTTCCAATGCCAGAGCACGCATCAAAGCAGGCGGTGCCGCCTCATCCACAAAATGAAATCCATTCTCGCTGGTTTGGGCAATCATCTCCTCCATCCGGTCGCATAGCAACGATGCCGTAATGGGTTCGTACAGTTTTATATAATCCAACGAGATATCGCAGAAGGTACACTTACCCCAGTAGCAGCCATGCGCCATGGTTAGTTTGTTCCAGCGTCCATCGCTCCACAGACTATGCATCGGATTAATGATCTCAATGGCAGAAATATATTGATCCAGCAAAAAATCACTGTAGTCGGGTGTACCCACCTCGCCTTGTTTATAATCCGTGCAGGCTGTATTATTGATATAATTGATTTTGCCATCCACCAACGTAAAACACCGCTTTAAGGATGTGATGTCCGATTTTCCATCTAGATAGTTGATTAAATTTTCAACCGGTGCTTCGCCATCATCAAGTGTAATAAAATCGTAAAATTCAAAAACTCTTTCATCAGAAAGCGAGCGTAATTCTGTATTCGCAAAACCTCCTCCCATTGCCACCTTTGTTGTGGGGTAATGCTTTTTAATCCACTGTCCGCATCTTAAAGAAGCATATAAGTTACCGGGAAATGGAACTGAAATCAATACCAGTGATGGGTTTACTGGAGCCATTTTCTTTTCGAGCAATTCAATCAATACTTTATCAACATAAGTGTATTCCTGTTGCAAAGCAAGATACAATTCATCAAAACTATTGGCAGATCTGCCCAGCCTTTCAGCGTAGCGGCTAAAACCAAAATGGGGATCTACACATTCTTTAATTAGATCCGATAAATCTTCCAGGTACATGGTAGCCAGGTGCTTTGCACGATCCTGGATTCCCATACTTCCAAAAGCCCAAACAAGGTCATCCAGTTGCACAAACCGACTGGCTTCGGGCAAAAAGTTTCTCTTGGCAACAAGATGCGCCAAGGTTGGATTTTTTCCCTGTAAAAACAATATGACAGCATCTATTGATTGGATATAATCCTCCTGCAAAGTGATTATTCGTGATGCATTTTCGGACAATGGCTTTTCACTTTGAGCATTAATTTCCTTGAATAACTGTATTAAGCCCTTCTTTGAAAATATTAAAAGCATTACCTCAATGCCTAAATCGGCCTGGTAAGCAGGAATATTACGGGTATTTAAAAAACCTTTTAAATAAGCCGTAGCTGGATAAGGCGTATTGAGCTGGGTAAAAGGTGGCGTAATTAAGAAAACAGGATTCAAATCGAAATATTTAGTTCGCAAAAATATTGCTTAATCACTAAACCGAAATTAATTGTGTAGCATGGCATTCAGTTCATGGCATTTAAAAGAAAGAGCGCTTGTTCATAGCGCTCTTTCTTTGATGAAAATCAATTGGTTCTTTGGTAAACTTAGCGAAAAAGGTTTTTTAAACAGCAAACTTCCTTACACGTAAACAATATAATAAGCAAGTATCAAAAGTTAAAATAATTAAACTGATTAGCTTTTATTTTTTATCCAAAAGGTTTTGTGGAGCCATCCGGACTCATGTAGGTATTTCGTGTTATTTGTAATTCCTTTTTTTGCCTTTTTGATATTTTTCCTTGATAATTAAACTCATTGGCTTATCCAGCACTTTACTTTCTACCCATGATATTATATCAAGATATGCAAACGAACGTGTTTGAAAGCGGTTCTTTTCAAGCTTTTTTAGGCTAACCAGGAATTTCTCCAGCTCTGGTTTTAATTTCTGTCGGTGTACATGAAACGAAGTGCGTAAGAACTTAAACATTTCTTCTTCCACAATGGTAAGATTTTCCATTTTTGCCATGAATCTGTAAACCGACCTGGTAAGCGATTCTATGATTTCAAAATTCCCCAATTCATAGTGAGCCATCAGATGCATTAGTCTGGCATAACATTGCAAATCGTTCCGCATTCCTTCACTGCTATTGATGATTCTTTGCAGGTAGTCAATGGAGATATCAAAATTCCCATTCCCAAAATATAGAGATGCTATTTTGTAATTGAAAACCAACAAGCGGTGATTATCCAGATAAAGCGCATATTCCACCAACTTTTCTTCAATGGTATTCACTTCTTTTAAACCTTCAGCAAAGGTGCCCAAAATAAAGTATTGGTTTATTTTGGCGCTACTGATGTAAATAAAAGTTTGTATGCGGTGATTGTCGTGGTGGTTGGCGATTGGAGTTTTTGAAAACTTAATAAAATTCTGTAGATCTATCTCAAATTTTTCGGAGTTTTTTAAATCAAAGTCAGCATTTAATAAATTATGCATCCCTTTGATATAATAACCGGTTTCTACGCTGATCATCAGCGGCTGTTCATGAAAGATATCAATCCACTTTTGCGCATACCGGTAATACATTAAAAAATCCTGCCGGATAAATGCATACCAGCAATAACTTTGATATAGATACATTCTTTCGTAAAAGCCGGTTTGTTTATGTGCATCCTCAGGAAGATTATTTTTTAAGAAATTAATTACCCTGGTTTCATCTTTTTCGTTGCGGGCATGACCGTTTTTAATGTACCAGCTATACAATTGTAAGGCAAGGTTAGACAGCCTTGTAACCATGCTAACCCTTGCATTTACTTCCACAGCTTCTGCGGATAACTGTTCTCCCCTATCCTGCATGCTTCTTGTAATATGCAACGTTTCAATTTTCTTTTCCCATGAAATTACCTGGGTTAAAAAATTAAATTTGTTATGGTGTTTCGCAGTTTCCTTTAATTTTTCTAAAATTTTGAGGCTTTGCAAATACAAACCTTTGTTGTAAAGAATACGGGCATGATCAAGTTGCTCGTTGAGCTGCATATCAATACTGTCAGTACTTTTTATTATTCTAAGGCTGGCGAGTAATTGCTTGTAAAGGTGAACTTTTGTATTGGACAATTGTGGCTTTTGAATGGAGGAAAGTTTTTTGAGTAACACAATCTCATCGTATTCATTCAGTTTGTCAATTGCATCAAATAATTCAATAATTTTTAAATTTTCATTACCGGAGCTTCGTTTGATGTAAAGCTTAAAATTTCGCTTCTCAGCCTTTTCAAGTGTTTTAATAAGTTGAAATAAAGTATCTGTAAATCGGGTGGGCATCATTATTATATTATTTTTTAACCTAATGCCAAAGTAGGCTTCTGTCATTTAAACCAACTATCAGCATAATAAATTTACTCAAAAGTTATTTATAAGTATTAGGAATCACATCTTATTTTATAATAGAAAGATATGCAATTAATTTATAAAGCAGGCAATCGGTAAAAAGCAATCAGTGGATAGAAGCGGCAAAAATTAAAATGTTTAATATTTAAACTAAACCAGACTTTAAAAGTTAGTTTAAGAATTTCATATAACTGGGTAACAAGCAATCGTTAAAGTCTTTCCTTGTTTACGGAAGGAGTATTTCATTTTACAAAATGATGGTATAATAATGATATAAATTAGTTTTTCTGAAAGAAATAAAATCTCAATTAGAGACTACAAAGTCGGGTTTGCGAATAAAAATACTATTGTATTTGAAACGTACGCTGGTTTTCAATTCTATTCGGTAGTTTTTCATCCCTTCTAATGTTCTTGGAAAATAATAGGCCCTTAATTCAATTGTACCCAGTGTAAGGTTTTCATTTCGGGTGCGAATACCTGTACCTAAAGCACTATATAAATCACTTTTATTAAACGGGTGATTTTTTGGGGTAAGCATCGAAAGGTCGGCAAAAACAAAGGGAGCAATTCTAAATCCCCAGAATTTTCGCATGTGAAAAAAGACCGTTTCAGCTTTTATTGTACTTCTTACTTCAGAAGGCCCCGGGCTACCCCGAAAATAAGAAAGGCCATAAACACTATTTAAGTCGAGGGGTTGATTTAATACCGGGCGGATTTGTTTAGTAAAACCGGCACTAAAAAAATTACGATTATACCACCGAGTGCCAATTTTTGCAAGACGGGTAAAATGATCTACATTGAAAAGGATGTCGATATCCTCCCATTTCCTTTTGTCTACAAACCCTCCCATCCTAAAAGTGTAGGTGCTGTAAAATCCGTTTTTATTGAAATGACTTTTAAGCCCTTCTACTCCATAATAGGGTCTTGATTTCCCTTCCTTTTTAGTCAATCCACCAATTAAAGATGCGCTAAATCCTTCCGGAACATCCTCGTTTCTGCCGAAACCATAAATAAAATTGGCACGATAAGGTTCTTGTTTAAAAACACTAATAGCCCCCAGCACGCCAGCTATATTTGCATACCTGAAATCATATATCAATTTATTAATATTGGGAATATCTGTGAATTGTTGGGAAAATCCTCTGAGTGCTAAAAACTTTTTTACCCTTGAAGCCTTATTTTTATACAATAATCCCTTGCTGCCAAAATTGTAGCCATACCAGCCATCAATATTACGGAAGCTATATTTAAAGTCACTGTTGTAAAGAGAGTCTGATACGTAATTATTGGAGGTTCTATTGAAGGCCACATCCAGCGCCCCAATCCACGGAATATAAGGTGTTACCAAAGGCTTTTCAAAATGAGTGAAAAAGTAGGTTTCCTCATTGCGACCGCTGTTGAATGCCCCTCTATAGGTTTGTATGCCCACACTCCAATCTATGAAAGAACCCAATACATTGCGTTTCAAAAAACCGGCATCGTAGCCAAATCGGGGATTGCGATCCTTATCATACAAGGTGCTGAACGATAGCCGGGAGCCACTACCCGCAACGTTTTCATTCCTGATCTGTGCTGCTATTTTTTTTGTGCTGCTCATGTTTACTTTACCACCCAAAGGAAAGATATCCTTCGTGATTACAACTACATCTACAGAGTCTGTACAATTTTGAACCGTATCAATCAATATCCGGGCATCCTGTATATAAACCTGGTCTCTTAAATGACGCTCATTATCAGCCATCAGATAAGGATGTATTTTATCTCCGTTTTTGAAGAATAGATTATTTTTAACGACATTAACTAAAGTGCTTCTGTGAAAACCATTTGCGATGATAGCACCAAAACTATTTTTGTAGACGGTCGTATCGAAAATATTGCGTTCAAATCCTAGTCGAAGTATTCTAATAATACGAATAGTTTTACCAGAATAAACTATAAATGGATTTACCACTTTCACTGCATTGGGATCCGGTTCTAAATCGCTCTTATGAAGTGATTTGCCCAACTTGCCTAAGATGCCTTTTTTTTTAGCCAGAAAAAAAATTTCACTACTGTCTTTACCCTCCTGGGCAAAAATACAGGATGTGAGAAAAGAAAAAATAAGTATCAGTAAAACAATGGGCAAAGCCTGTTTTATCATGGTATTATTATAGATTTTTATTAATAAAGGTATTCATTAAACCTGTAAAATACTTTGCCTAAGAATGTAAGTAATCCACAGTGTTGGCTGGTAAACTAAATAAGTTTGGTTAATCTCTATTATATATCATTGATAGCTTCTCATCGACGAGGATTTTCTATTAATTCATTTATCCAAACAGCATTATGAAGAGTCGAAGAACACCTGATGATTTATTTAAAGTTTGGATTACCCAGTTTTATCAGTTTGCTATTTGGCAAAATCATCACAGTATTCAAAGTATTTAAGCGAATTTATTTAATTCATTTAATCAATATTGAAACGAAGTGAGACAACTGGATATCTCTTTAACATAATTTTTGAGGTTTAAACATTAAATAACGTCACTGCTAACGCTTTGTGAGTTAACTTTGCGGCGCAAAACAAAAACCATTCAGCGTTTAGTGTTTTTCTAACGATGGCTTGCTAATGAACATTTCCGGAATTTTTTTAAGAGCATTACGGGGATATTATTTAGTAAATTAAAAATAGAGATATGAAAAGTGATACATTGGGTCTGGGTACCCCTATCAAAAATGAAGAATTGAAAGAGTTATTAAAAGAGACGAAAGAAACTGTTGCAAGGGATGTAAAGCAAGAAGATACGAACCGCAGTTTTGGATCTATCGACTTGTGGAACCGTCAAAAAAGACAACGCACTTCCAGGGAAATGAGAAGGTGGTTTAATTAGTAAATTGTTTTTTTTGTTTAGAATCAAAATAATTCATTTCAGATTTTTATAAGCATGGCAGCGGCTGTGCTTATTTTTTTGTGCCCAATTAAAAGTGTTTAACTTACGCAGGAATCCTTCACTGCATAAACAAAATAGTGCAGATTTTGTAATGATTATCAATTATTTTAATTTACAGCAGTATGATACAAGTATATAATTTTATTGCATCCTGGCAATTGTTTCCTGAAAAAGGTACCTATGAATTTGGTAACCGACCCAAGTCTGGAATTTATAAAATTGAAGCCACACAAAATAAAAAAGAAATAGCCATTAGTATGAACTGGGTTACTTTGGAAAACCAGGCTTTTGCTTCATACTATTCTTTAAATGCAGATGGAGAATTGTTTTTGCTGGAAGATAAAGCAATTGCAGATAGTGTGAAAGCAAATTTTATTGATTCATTAAATTTTGAAGTAACATTTTTAAAAGATCAGCAACCGGTAATAACTGTATTGAATGAGCTGATGCCAAATGGTTATTTAAAGATAACCCAGCGAGGCTCCAATGCTGCGGGGGATGCCTATACGAATACCGAATTTTACCACAAGCAATTAAGTGTGATGCCCTACTCTACCTCGGTTAGCGGCGCAGTTATAAAAGCGACTGAGGAAGGGGTAATCCGACATAAAGCACTTACTGCAATGGAGGAGCAAACAAATATGCAACTCAACCAGATACGAAAGCAAATAGAGTTGTTGGCCATACAAGCGCAGGAGATTCAAATGCGCAAGGAATTAAGCATGATCATCTATGGGGCCAAATTAAGTTTTGTTCCTGTGATTGGACACACTTACTACTTATACGAAAAGGCAGATACGTCTCACGTATTGTCCTTGATTAGTGCCAAAGAATACGGTGGAGGATCCGGTCCTTATAAAAAATTCGTAGCACCTGTAAAATTACTGGCAGATCACACCTGGATGGAAGTATAATTTCAATTACTAAATTTTCCACCATAAATAACTCGCTATTTTTGCTAAAAAAAATGGGGTACCATAACAATGCTTACTCGTCGCCCATGGCGGCCCGTTTCATTTCTGTTGCCACGCTATGGCCCAGATATTTTTCGATTACATTATGAACCAAGTATATTACCGGGGTGAGCAGCATCGCCATAAGCGATTTATACAAATAATTTACAGTGCCTACTGCAAGAAATAAAGTAAAAGGCCATTCAAAATCGCCCTTATTGGAACCTACCCTGCTGCCAATATAAAAAGCTATGAATAACACTACATAACTGTCAATAAACTGGGAAACAAGCGTTGAGCCGGTTGCCCTGATCCAAAGTCCCTTTTCGCCAGTTACCTTTTTAATTTTATGAAAAACAAATACATCTACCAACTGACCAATAATAAATGCGGTTAATGAACCAATGATAATTCTTCCCCCTTGCCCTAATACTGACTGGTAAGCTTTCTCCATATCGGGAATACCTGAACCTGTTTTACTGGTGATAAAAAAATCTGCCGGAGTAAGCGACATGGCACCGTAAAAAATCAAAAAAGCAAAAACGATTAATCCGGCAGTTAAATAAGATAAGAACCTTACGCCACGCTGTCCATAATACTCATTGATAAGATCCGTCATAATAAAAACAACGGGCCATAATAATACACCGGCTGTAAGATTCAGTGACAGGACATTGCCGAAAAGATGAATAGACAATGGTTGAATGCCAATTGTTTTTTCCAGCGAAAATATCTTCACACCAATAATTTCGGCAATTAATGCATTGGCAATAAAAAAGCCACCTAATATGATAAATAATTTAGTGGCTTTGTTTTTTAAAATTGTTTGTATCATCTATAATCAATAAAGAAAAAAATAATAGAACTGAAATATCAGCATCATTGAGTTAGCGACAACAAGCCATCGGGGGATTTGTTTCTGCTTTTTTGAAAGCATCAAAATGATTGCTATCAGACAAAAAACCATGTTGATAAAAATTGACAGTTGCCCCATTACCACCAATGACCCTGTAATAAATGGCAAGGGGGATATATTATCATCCACCTTTACTTTTTTATTATTTATATCCACATACCTCAGTATAATAAATAAAATGAAACTTATATTACAAATAAATGTGAGCTTAGAAAACAGTTTCATAATAAGGCATTAAATCTGCAAAAGGTTTATATATTTCAAGTTAAGTAAAGAGCAACCACCAAACACCAAACATCAACCATTCTTTCCAGTCAGCATTGGCACAAAAGAAAAATATTCAAATGCTTCTTCGGAAATAGAGCCATCTGGTTTTTTGGTAACCCGCAACATGCGTTGAACATCTCCTTCATCAACTGGTATAATCATTTTACCACCAGACTTTAACTGTTCAATTAACCTGGGTGGAATAAACGGAGCTGCTGCTGTAATGATTACTTTATCAAAAGGTGCAAATGTTGGAAGGCCCTTATACCCATCGCCAAAAAAGAATTTCAGGTTGGGGTATTTGCTTTTGAAAATGTATTGTTTGGTTTTTTCAAATAGTACTTTTTGCCGCTCTATTGTAAATACTTTTACGCCCATTTCTGCAAGAACTGTTGCCTGGTATATACTACCGGTGCCGATTTCCAACACTTTATCGTAAGGTTTTATCTGTAACAACTGAGTTTGGTAAGCTACCGTATAAGGTTGTGAAATTGTTTGTCCTTCGCTGATTGGGAAAGCCCTGTCTTCATAAGCAATTTCATCAAAAGCACTATCCAAAAAAAAGTGTCGGGGAATATTATTCATCGCTGTAAGTACGGCTTCATCTGTAATTCCTTTGTCACGTAAAATGTCCATTAATTTTTTCCGTAATCCTTTGTGGCGGTATGTGTCTTCGTATTTTCTCATGCAGTTTTAATCAAAACATTAACTTCCTTGTCAACCATTGTCTTGTATATTCGTTAAGCGAAATTAAGCATTGCCTGTATTGAATTAAAATATTAAGGAAATTAAGATCCGTTACCTGATTCTTTTTTTATCATCAGCAAGGGCAAATTAATTATAAGTAGGCATGTGATTGTCAAAAAATTCATCTACCCCACCGTTCCAGTTATCAAGCAACTGCCCCCTTGCTTCAAATAACGATTTGCTATTGTTATTATATGTTTTTACGCCATTATTTACTTCCTTTACCGCACTGTTGTAAGCATTCACTTCATCCTTGCCTGGCTCTGACTTCTTTTCAAACTCTTTCTGCATTTTCCCAAACGCATCCTGTTTCATCAGGTAATCAGTAACAGCAGGCATTTTCTCCGTTGCTTCTTTTACATAAAATTCAAGTAACTTTTTGCATCTTGTAACAATTGAATTATCACCTTTAAAGGCAGCTATTTTTGCTAATTTTTCCAGGCCGGCCTGGGAATATTGTATTAAAGTATTTCTATTTTGCTCAATGGCATTGATATTCTTTTTTTCAACTGCATCAATCAGGTACGACTCCTGTTTGTAACTTTTAAAAAAGATCAGGTATATTGGATTGTAGTAATCGTAGGTTTCCCCTACCTGCTTCATCATGTCATCAATGTCATCATGGCCATCAACGAGTGTAACATTATATGCTGCAGCAAATTGTTTGGTTACCATATCCAGGGCAGCACTGGCATCATCCATCTTCTTATTAACCATTTCCTTTGCCAGCATGTAAGCTTCCATTAAGTCGTAAGACTGTTCAGAAATTTCTTCCATGTTTACAATTTTGCTATAATCCTCGTTGAGCGCATTATAGTAAAGTTTCATAAAACTTACCGCAGAATCCCGAAGCGATTTATCTTTTTTAAAAGACGGCATACCACTGATATTCATCCGGCTTTCCTGTATTTCATCCAAAAGTCTGGATTTAAGTCCTTCCACTTTTTTAGCTTTTTTACCGTGTGACGAAGCACTGGTGTAAGCCAGAAATCTTTTGGCAATGGTCTGGTGTTGTTTGCTGATAAAACTAATATAGGTACCAGGATTTTCGAAATCCTGCGCAATGGATTTTTCAGAAAGAAAAAACAGAAAAAAAACAAGGCAGATGGAAAGGGAAAGTTGTTTCATAATTTCATTTTTTTAGGATTTATAAAAGGGTAAATTGATCAGCATCCGTAATTTTCACTTCAGCCAATCCTGCATTATTTTATAACATTCAGCAATATAGGCATCATTTGATATTTGTTTAATTTTTATTCCGTTTACAGATTTACTTTGAGGTGTATTAAGTACAGCTCTTTCTTTATCCATGCTGTTATTGGTTGCACTGAATGCCATATTTGCAATACTATCATCATCGATTGTTTTAAATATCCGGGTAACATCTTCAAAATAAGCAGAATATGCATTCCATTGCAGGGGAATACTTGTAACATCAAACCGCCCACTGGACCATTCGGTAAATTTTGAAATTGCAGAAAATGTAGCATCAGATTTTACCCTTGCTTTGCTTTTCAATGTTAGTTCGTCAAAATTTATAGCTGGTAATGCATTATAAATTGCAGGTTTTGAATTATCCGGCAGCAATGAAGAGATTGTTCCCTTTTCCCTGAACCGGTCAATTGAATAAATATCCGGTAATTCGATATCAGGTATTACACCCTTCCATTGAATAGTAGACCCATCAATGCGATAAAATTTACCCTGGGTAACTTTTACATAGCTCTCATATTTTATATTCTTAGAAAAATTGCCAGTAGTATCAAGCGGCAGAATAATTTGGGAGGAACCTTTGCCATAAGTAGGACTTCCGACTATTAAGGCCCGGTGATAATCCTGTAATACGGCAGAAACCAACTCCGAAGCAGAAGCGCTCATGGTGTTAATCATCACCAGTAGTGGGCCATCATAAATGGTACCCCTGTTACGATCCTTTAAAAAATGAACCTTACCTGTTTTATCCTTTGTAGAAGCCAGTGAACCTTCATTGATAAAAATTCCTGCAAGCTCCAGTGCTTCGCCCAATGAGCCGCCACCATTGTAACGGAGATCTAGTATTAATCCGGCAATTGAATCCTTTTTTAATTTCAAAACTTCCTTTGCCAGATCATTCGAACAACCGTTTGCTTCAGACTCTTCCCCTTCCTTCACATAAAACCCAGGTAAAGTGATATATCCTATTTTTTTATATCCATTTAAAACATAACTTTTAACAATGCCTTCTTCATCTGTTATTTTTTCTTTTTCCAGTTGCACAGCTTTTTGAATGCCGGCGAGCGTTCTTACCGTTATAATTATTTTTTCATTACTGCTACCTTCCAAAATACCGCTTAACCTTTCAGGATTGGTTTCAGTCAAAATCAGTTCAGGCTTGTCACCGGATTTAATTTTTAAAATAATATCACCCTTGTGCAATTCGCCATTTCGCCAGGCGGCGCCTCCCGGCACCAGGTAATTAATTATCCATTCGCCCTTGTCATTTTCGTCTACTTCAAATCCGGCAGAGAATTCCAGTCCGCTCATTTCCGTGTCAAAAATAGATTTTATATCAGCGCTCATGTAATCAGAATGCGGATCGTAGCACCAGGTTATTGCAGAGAGGTAATTGTTCTCCATCTCCTTATTATCCTGAGAAAGTTCAGATAGTTTATTTTTTACCCATGCCTTCTCCCGCTTCTTTACTTCTCCCCTAGCCTTTATTTCGAGCAAATTAAAGTTAGCAGGCAAAACAATTGATTTTGAGTAAGTGTGGGTGGTATCCATCACCTCTTCTTTAATTGCCCGGATTACCTGCCATTTTAAATATTGCTGCCAATTTTGATACTGTTGATTGTTTCCGTTAGCAGAAGAAGTGAGCGGCCACTTTATATCGTCAACTTTTGAAAAATCGAAGGGTTTCGCAAGAATTGCATTTATCAGACTATCGGCTTTTGTTAAAGCAGTTTTATACAAACGGATACTCTCATTATAAAAGTTCCATTCACTTCCAAGCAACTCATCATCTAATCTTTTACTGTAAAGGCTCAACTGATCTATATCACGCTGTGTAAAAAGGAGTTTATCATCGTCTAGTAACTGCATCCATCTATTGTACAGCCGAATAGAATTTGTATCATTCCATACAAGTGGCTGGTAATGATTTTGCTCCATGAACCTTTGGAGAGTAGTTACTTTCCGATGTAACATATCTAAATTTGCTGGCTGCGCTTTTACAGGAAAACAAGAGACAAGGAGCGTTAGTAGTAGTATATATTTCATATTGTATGGAAATAGAATAACCGATACACCGGTTTTGCGTGGAAGGAAAAAAAATATCAGGAGATACCCTGACATTTTTTTCCGTTTTATTTTTATTTGAGCTTCATATCACTTACAATTCTTTCAATTTTATCCTTGCAGATTTTTTCTGCTACAGCAAAATCTTCCGGACTTGCTAGCGGAGTGTTAACACTGAAATAAAATTTGATTTTGGGCTCTGTACCACTTGGCCTTGCAGAAATTTTTGTACCATCACTTAGCGCAAATTGCAACACATTGCTTTTTGGCAAATTGATTGTCCAGCTCTCACCAGTCTGCAAATTTTTACCTGACTGAAGATCATAGTCCAACAATTCTGCAACTGCTACCCCATCAATTGTTGTGGGTGGATTGTCACGATAATCCTGCATCATTTGGGCAATTTCAGTAGCACCATTCATACCTTTTTTGGTAATGCTGATCAGGTCTTCTTTATACATGCCATATTGCACATACAAGTCAATCATTTTTGCATACAAACTTCTACCCTTGTTCTTTTCATACGCAGCCATTTCGCACAATAAGGCAACCGCACTGATGGCATCTTTATCCCGTACTTCGTCTCCAACCATCAAACCAAAACTCTCTTCTCCACCAATAATATATTTTTCTTTACCTTCTTTTTCTTTAATCAATGCGGCTATCCACTTAAAGCCAGTTAATACATTGTAGCAGTTGATATCATTTGCTTTTGCAATGGTATCAATCATTTCAGTCGTTACAATTGTCTTAACCACCATGTCATTGGGCTGAGAAATACCTTTGGTTTTTCTTGCCTCAATCATATAATTAAAGGCAAGTACAGCAGTTTGGTTACCATTCATCAATACCCACTCTCCATCATTATTTTTAACCCCAATGGCTACACGATCCGCATCAGGATCGGTACCCAGCAAAATATCCGCATCCAGTTCCTTAGCCATTTTTAGTCCTATGCTCATTGCTTCTTTTTCCTCGGGGTTTGGATAAACCACGGTTGGGAAATTGCCATCCGGAGTACTTTGTTCCTCCACAATATGAACATTATCAAACCCAAATTTTGCCAGTATCTGTGGCACTAAGGTGATTCCGGTGCCATGTATCGGCGTAAACACAATCTTAAGGTCGTGTTGGGCTTTACAAACTTCCGGCCAAACGCTTAAACCCGCTGCCATATTGAGATAGGTCTCATCCATTTCCTTTCCAACGATAGTGATATTCGCCTCCCCACCGGTCCATTTCACATCATCTACCGAAGCAATTTTTTCCACCTCGATGATTACATTTTCATCATGCGGCGATACCATTTGTGCGCCATCATCCCAGTAGGCTTTGTATCCGTTATATTCCTTTGGGTTATGGGAGGCCGTGCATACAACACCGCCCTGGCACTTCAAATTCCTGATGGCAAAACTCAATTCAGGTGTAGGTCGCAGCGCTTCAAATAAAAATACTTTTATTCCATTGGCAGCAAAAACATTGGCAGTGGTTTCAGCAAAAAAGCGGCTGTTGTTACGGCAATCATGCGCTATCGCAACCTTTACGTCTTCACCAAAACATTTTTTTAGATAATTGGCGTAGCCTTGTGTTGCCATTCCAATGGTGTACTTATTGATACGATTGGTACCAATGCCCATAATTCCTCTCAGACCGCCGGTTCCGAATTCCAGATTCTTGTAAAATGCATCGGCCAATTCATCCGGGTTATCTTTCTGTAAATCAATGATTGCATCCTTAACAGATTGCTCATAATTACCGGAAAGCCAATTGTCTATTTTTTGTTGAATGTTTTGATCCATATAGTTTTTTGTTTACATCCTCAAAAATAATTGTTTCGTTTATAATAAAGCATATAACAGTAAATTTGTTTTTTATGAGCCAAATATTTGAAAACCAATCTGCTTCATCTCATAGGTGCCGAATGGGGTCGCAGCCTGTAACTATCGGTTCTTACAACTTTAAATCCTCTCTGGGTATTGTCTTGCTGGTCATTTTTTCTTCTCAATTAATAGCACAGGATTCAGTTTCAATAACAAGACAAAATTCTAATGTGAGATTGTCACTAAACACTCCGTTAGAAAGCCCACCCCTAACAAGTGGAAAGATAAACCTGATGAATAATTTTCGCTACAGAAAGGCTAACCTTTTATTGGGCGGAGTTAGCGATTCACTTACTCAGCGACAGGTGAAATCAAGGGTGAAATTGGCAACTACCGCCAATGTGGTGGGGTATTCGGGAATACTGGTCTATCTTAATGCTGCGTGGTATGCAGATTATCCAAGGGGTAGTTTTCGCTTTTTTAATGACAATTCGGAATGGCTTCAGATTGATAAAGTAGGCCACATGTATGGCGCTTACATAGAAAGCCGCACCAGTATGGAACTTTGGCGTTGGACAGGTATTGACCGAAAAAAAAGAATCTGGATTGGTGGTTTGAGTGGGGCTGCCTACCAAACGGTGATAGAAATTCTGGATGGCTTTAGTACTGATTGGGGCTGGAGCTGGGGCGATTTTAGCGCCAACATATTGGGCAGTGCCACCCTTATTTCGCAGGAACTTGCATGGGATGACCAGCGGATAAAACTGAAATTTTCTTTTCACAGAAATAATTACGGTGAAGCTGACCTTAACAAACGAGCAGACGAAATATTTGGTAAAACTTTGGCCGAGCGATTTATTAAAGATTACAATGCACAAACTTATTGGGCGAGCGCCAACCTGAAGTCTTTTTTTCCAACATCGAATTTACCCCCATGGTTAGCGGTGGCAGTGGGACATGGTGCAGAAGGTATGTTTGGAGCAAGGTCAAATGTTGGTACCAATCAAAATGACAACTCTTCTTTCGACCGCAGGGATATTAGACGGTACCGGCAATGGTATCTGGCACCTGATATAGATTTTACAAAAATTAAAACAAACAGAAAGGGCGTAAAGTTGCTGTTTTTCGCTTTGAGCGCTTTTAAATTCCCTACTCCGAGCCTTGAATTTTCGAAAGGTAAATTCAAAATGAATGCATTGCATTTTTAGATAAAGTAAAATGTTTGCTGCAAAAAATAGCTGTAAAGTAAACAGGCAAAAGTTTCTGCAATTTATCAAACGCAAGAATATGTCATTAGGCATAAATGATTTCTAAAAAGCAAGACTGGTAGTGTATTTCCTATTCAATCCATGCGCCACCAACTTCCTCTCCGTCAACCTCTACATTAATATGTTCATCCAGATTGGTAGAAATCGAAAGTCCCACATAATCTACAGCAATTGGAAATGATTTATGGGTTCTTTGCACCAACGCAAGTGTCTGGATTTTTTTTGGATAGCTCTCCAGCAAAGGTTTCAAAGCGTACAACATAGTGCTGCCGCTATTGGCTACATCATCAATCAGGATGATCGCTTTGCCGTTGTAGTCAATTACCGGAAAAAGAATCACATCTGCCGGTTTACGTTTATTAATTGCCAGTTCGATCACTATTAATTCGCCGTTGTAAACCTCTTTTAAGTAGCTGCCTATTTTATGGGCTATCACTAAACCGTTTTCCTTGATCCCAATTAAAATCAATTGTGGCTCATCATAATTTTGCTCTGCAACCTGCAGGGCCATCCTGCGTAATTTCTTCTCTGCTACTTCTTTTGATAAAATATAATTTTTTGTTGCCATATTAAGCTGGTTTAAGTAAAATCACGAATTTAATCCATAAATCATTCAATACACATAATTAGTGGATTTGATCTTTGATAATTACCTTAGCACTCACAATTATTTTTTATGCAACTTTTACCGCAAATAATTTTTTTAGCATTTGCAGGTTTTGCTACCTGGCTTTTTTCGAAAAATATTCTTCAGATTCGCCGCAATATTTTTTTGGGCAAGGCAGAAGATTTAACTGACAATCCTTCACAGCGCTGGAGGAATCTTTTATTGCTGGCGTTGGGGCAAAAAAAGATGTTTAAAAATAAGCTGGTAGCGGTTTTACATTTTATAATCTATGCAGGCTTCATCATCATCAATCTGGAAGTGCTGGAAATAGTATTGGATGGTGTACTTGGCACACACCGGCTTTTTCTTCCGTTTCTTGGATCTCTTTATAGTTTCCTGATTAATTTCTTTGAAGTATTGGCAGTAGGCGTAATTGTAGTTTGTATCGTTTTTTTATGCCGGAGAAATATTCTTAAAATAAAACGTTTTATTAGTAACGACTTAAATGGCTGGCCCAGAAGTGATGCCAATTATATACTGATTGCGGAAATTATTTTGATGAGTTTGTTTCTCACCATGAACGCATCAGACCGGGCGCTTCAACTACAAGGTAGCGAGCATTATTACAATACCGGCAATTTTATCTTTTCGGGTTTGCTGGCCCCCATGTTCAACGGTTTATCCGAGCCAAACTTGATTGCAATTGAAAGGAGTTGTTGGTGGATCCATATTATCGGTATTTTAGCATTTCTCAATTATTTGCCTTATAGCAAACATCTTCACATTATACTTGCATTTCCAAATGCCTTTTATGGAAGGTTGGAGCCTCAAGGCAAAATGGATAATATGCAAAGTGTGCAGAACGAAGTGAAATATATGATGCAGCCAGAATTGGCGCCAGCAGTTGAATCTGCCGTTATTAAGTTCGGTGCCAAAGATATTTTTGACCTAAGCTGGAAAAATTTACTGGATGCCTACAGTTGTACAGAATGCGGCAGGTGCAGTGCTGCCTGCCCCGCTAATCAAACAGGCAAACTACTGAGTCCAAGGAAAATCATGATGGATACCAGAGACCGGGTGCAGGAAGTTGGTAAAAATATTACAATCAACGGCGAATATAAGGATGATAGCAAAACCTTGCTCAATGATTATATTACCGTGGAAGAACTAAGAGCTTGCACTACCTGTAATGCCTGTGTAGAAGCATGCCCTGTCAGCATCAATCCATTGGAGATTATTTATGAGTTGCGACGTTCATTGATCATGGAAGATAGCAATGCACCGCAGGAATGGAATGGTATGTTTAATAATATTGAAAACAATTTTGCACCCTGGAAATTTAGCCCGGACGACAGGGATAAATGGACCGAAGAGTTGGCATGAGGAGGAAAGGACTAATTAATGGCCCCATCTTTTTTATCAGCAAATTTTGAGATGGTGTCTTTTTTGATCAAAATCTTTATAAGTTGTATCAGGGCAGTGATCGTAAAGATGCCGCCAATAACCCAGTTCAGGTACTGCTGGCTATTAGCAATGCGCTGCACCATCCATTTGCCTCCGAATATAAATACACAGTTGCCTAACAGGGTGCCGACACCAATCCCAACAATATACGTATTGTAATGCGATGCCTTAGGTTCTAATATTTTTTTAGTAAACAAAACGGTGCTCCAGCCAAACCAAAACGGAATTTGTACCGGATTGATGGCGCACATGAACATCCCCATCAAAAACCGGTGCATATTATTATTTAGGAGTACATTTTTTGCCCCTCCCCCACCATCACTGGCTGCTGCAATAAAACTACCTGCCGCAAGTGCAAGAATAATTATTAATGTAATCCATTCCATGGCCTTCATTAGTTTATGTTGTTTGCGAACCCAGTCAATGCCAATTAATGAAATCCGTACGTACACCATTTCTATCAATAAAGAGCCCAACGAAAACCAGATGGCGTTTAAAATACTCTCTTGTATACCAATTTGCATGGCTGCAATATTCAGTGTTCCCAAAGGCAATGAGCCAATAAAACTGATGATCAAGCCCCAAAAAAAGATGTTGATAATTTTTTTCACCGGACAAAGATATTCTTTATCCTTATTGGCCATTTAGGAAAAGCGGAACGGCATTCGCAATTTCTAGCGTGTGAGAATAATTTATTTATTGAATTACTTTTGAAAATGAAAAGTATTTATACCTTATCAAATTAAAATAAAATGAAAATCAAAAACAGTGGGCTGACTTTCTGATTAAATAACTATTGTATATTACT
>Ga0105045_10000418_pt1 | contig 30098 bp, 21 predicted proteins | sample MAT02_FD_78089 | JGI IMG/M metagenome (GOLD analysis project Ga0105045, IMG submission 78089) | Freshwater microbial communities from Lake Fryxell liftoff mats and glacier meltwater in Antarctica - MAT-02 (megahit assembly) | ecosystem: Environmental > Aquatic > Freshwater > Ice > Liftoff... | reverse complement strand
ATTGAGCGGTGACGGACCGTTTACAGTATTTGCACCGACGGATGCGGCTTTTGCTGCTTTGCCAGATGGTACTATTGAGGCACTTTTAAATGATATTCCTACTCTGAGAGCAATACTTACTTACCATGTAGTAGGTGCGGATGCTAGATCTACTGATTTGTCAGATGGACAAGTAATCGCTACTTTAAATGGCGGTACAGTAACAGTCTACATCAGTGGTGGAAAAGTATATATTAATAATGCAGAGGTAACAGTTGCAGATATTGTGGCTACTAACGGGGTAGTACATGTGATTAATACTGTATTGTTTCCAACAGATGCGACAAGCAACACAGTATGGGATGTGGTCAAAAACTCAAGTGTTCACAATTCACTAGAGTTGGCGGTGCGTACAGCTGAACTTGATGGTGCACTTGATGGAAATGAAGAATTAACCTTGTTTGCACCTACAGACGCTGCATTTGCAGCACTTCCTGCTGGTGTGTTAGAAGCAGTCTTGGCAGACAGAGCATTGTTGACAGACATATTGACTTATCATGCAAGTACAGATTTTTCAATAGATGAAGAACTTGCAGACCAGATAGGTATTTTGTATCCGCTGATGCTGAATGACAAAAGCGCTACTTTGAGTTCAAACGGTACTGATTTGTTTATCAATGATGTGAAAATAAGTATAGTAGATATACAAGCTACAAACGGTGTGGTACACGTTATAGATGCTGTATTATTGGCACCAGACTCTACTATTGTGGATGTGGTTAACAATTCACCTGATCATATTGTATTAGCGCAAGCACTCATAAATGCTGGATTTGATCTTCCATTGAGTGGCTATGGACCTTTCACGCTATTTGCACCTACAGATGCAGCATTTGCAGCTTTGCCTTCTGATGTTATAGAAGCATTGGCTGACACTGATGTACTCGCTCAAATCTTGCTTTACCATGTAGTAGGTGGCAATGAGCTTTCTACTGACTTAAGTGACGATCAGAATATTATTACTCTTTTAGGAAGGGGAGTAAAAGTGACTGTAAATAGCGATGGAGTATTTATCAATAACGCTAAAGTGACTATTGCTGATATCGTTACGGACAATGGGGTAGTGCATGTCATAGACGCTGTATTACTACCTCCTGTCACAGTTGCAGATATAATTTTTAACTCGTCTAACCATACTACACTTTCGATTGCATTAATATTTAGTGGATTAATTACAGATTTGATTGGTGAAGGACCGTTTACTGTATTTGCACCCACAGATGCAGCGTTTGATGCCATAGGTGAAGATGCTTTAGGTGATTTGTTAGCAGACCCTTCTGGTGCTTTGACTGATCTGCTATTGCACCACGTAGTTGCGGGCAAAGCCCTATCTACTGACCTTCAGGATGGACAAGAATTTACAACTTTACTAGGATCAAATATAAAAGTAAGAATAAGTGCAGACGGCGTATTTATTAATAATGCTCAGGTGACTATAGCAGACCTAGAAGCTTCAAATGGTGTTGTACATGTCATAGACGCAGTCTTAGAAAAAATAAGCGCAACGACCAATCCTACTTTCGATAACAGTGTACTAGTTTATCCAAACCCTATCATGAGCGAGTTTGAAATATTTATAGATGATAGTAAAGTAAGTACATTTGATGTAAATATTTCCAATATCAATGGTGAAACCGTGAAAGAGGTAAGATCAATATCTAGTAGAGATAAAATTAGTATCGCATCACTTCCTACAGGAATCTATACAGCAATAATTTCTGTAAACGGAGAAAGAGTATATAGAAAAATAGTTAAATTGTAACTAAAGATCTAAGTTCAGTTTTATTTGTTGGGTCACACTTTAGCTTTAAAGTGTGGCCTTTTTTTGTCATAAGCATATCGTTCACAGATACTATACCAATAGAAAATACAGATTAGTCCAATAAACTCGATCTTTTTCATTGATTTTTTTTCACAAAATATTTCCTTAGCGAAAGGTATTCGAGTATTTCAATCATCGACTGAATGCAAAATTTGTCTCTTTATTTTGGATTACTTTATAAATACTATTGGTATCAGATTATTAAACAACAGCTTTTAGAAAGATTTGGATTATAATTACTACTTTTGCAACCTATTTTGATATACTAAATGAGCGAATTTAACAATAAACTGAACCAAGTAAGGGAGTTTCTTCAGAAAATCTCTGATTCTATATTGAATCCAGTTAGAAAACTGTTGGCACCTATCGATGCTTACAAGCGTAAAGTTTTTGCGCCACTTTATAATAGTTGGGCGGCTTATGCTGCCAGAAATCCACGCGAATCTAGAATCGTCAAGTGGACATTGCGGCTGATACAGTTAGGTATTTTTTCATTGTTTTTCTTTATATTGCTGACATGGATTGGCGCATTCGGAAAGCTGCCTAGTACTGAGGAGCTGCAACAGATAGAGACTGCTAACGCTTCTGAGGTGTATTCATCTGATGGCAAGTTGTTAGGTAAGTTTTATACCGAAAATCGCACCACCATTAAACTGGACAGTATCTCACCATACTTAATCACTGCATTGCTTGCCATCGAAGATAAACGATTTTTTGAGCATAGTGGTATAGATTTGCGTTCTTGGATGCGTGTATTTAAAGGACTTGCTACCAACTCTTCAGAGCTAGGTGGAGGATCTACCCTTAGTCAACAGCTAGCTAAGAATCTTTTTCCACGTGAAAAATTTGCTATTCCTGGTATCAGTATTTTGATAAATAAAATCAAAGAAAATATCATAGGCATAAAGCTCGAAAACCTTTATAATAAAGAAGAATTGCTGACTATGTACCTCAATACCGTTCCATTCGGCGGTAACCGCTATGGCATACAAGTAGCAGCAAGGTATTTTTATAACAAAAGACCAAAAACCCTTACTCCCGATCAAGCAGCGACGCTTATAGGTATGCTCAAGGCAACCACTGCGCTCGATCCCAACCGAAACCCTAAAAATTCTGAAAAAAGAAGGAATCTAGTACTTTCGCAAATGCTAAAGAATAAAGATTTTCGTTTTGATTCTGAAGAGATGGCCATGATATCTGCTATGGTCACAGCAGGCGCAATCACCGTTGAACAATATGAGGAACTAATCAAAAAGCCACTCAATGCCACCATACATGAAGAAGTAGGCAATAATGAAGGTATAGGTACTTACTTTCGTGAATACTTGAGGGTTAAAGAATTACCAAAAATACTAGCTAATCTAGTTAAGGAAGACGGAACCTCCTATAATCAATATACCGACGGACTCAAGATCTATACTACACTAGACAGTCGTATGCAAACACACGCAGAGGAGGCAGTGTTTAAGCACATGAGTTATCTCCAAAACGAGTTTGAAAAACACTGGAAAGGTTACAAAGACGAAAAACCGTGGGGTGATGACAAGTGGATAGATGATCAAGTAAAACGAAGTGAACGGTATCAATTACTCAAGCAAAGTAATGTGTCTGACAAAGACATAGATTCTATATTTAAAGTGCCCGCGCCTATGAAGGTTTTCACATGGGCAAAAGTCCCAGTTGAGCGAGACACAATGATGACACCACTAGATAGTGTCAGGTACTATTTCACGATGCTTAACTGTGGTTTTATGGCTATGGAGCACAATAATGGTTATATAAAAGCTTGGGTAGGAGGAACGGATTTTAGGTTTTTTAAGTATGATCATATCCTGAGCAAGCGACAAGTAGGTTCTACCTTTAAACCTATTGTTTATGCTGCGGCGTTACAGGATAGTATAGGGCCATGCGAATTTTTTAGAAACAAAGAAGTAACGATACTAGATTGGACACCGAAGAACTCTGACAATAGCTATGGAGGTTGGTACTCTGTGATAGGCGGGTTGACCTATTCGACCAATGTCATTGCTGCACAGCTGATAGAGAAAGTAGGAATCCAAAAAACCATAGACCTCGCTACTAAAATGGGTGTCACCACTACGCTTCCTAGAGAATATGGTATCAGTCTTGGAGCTGCTGACATTCCATTATTGGATATGATGAAGGTATATGGTACGATAGCTAACAAAGGTTTGCGACCTGAACCAACGACTATATTAAAGATTCTAGACAGGTACGGTAAAGTCATCTACGATCACGAAGAAGCTATCATAGGCAATACAGAATTAGGGCCACATGTTCAGGCTTTAGATACAATGACTGCAGCTATCATGTCACGTATGATGCAGTCGGTAGTTGTATATGGTACTGCTAACAATCTCAGAAGTAGGTACGTACCACACGGAGATTTTGCAGGAAAGACGGGCACAACTCAGAACCATGCTGATGGATGGTTTATAGCTTTTAATCCCAAACTCGTAACGGGTGCATGGGTAGGTGGTCCAAGTCCTGCGGTTAGATTTAGAAATATGGGCTTAGGTAGTGGAGCAGCTATGGCGCTGCCTATCGTTGGTAACTTTTGGTATGCTTTAGCCATTGATAAGAACTTTGCTAAGATTACGCAAGAAAAATTTGTAATCAACGAAAAAGTAAATGTAGCGGTAAGTTGTCCTTTTCGCATCGGAATCTCACCAGATACTTTTAACCTCTTGATGGGGGATACATTGTTTAGAGATTCTTTAATGCGATCTGGTTTTAAAAATATGGCTGAAATGGCTCGTGAAAAATTTGGTTACCCAGCAGGTGATGAGCCTGACGGTGGTGAACCTACAGGACCTACTGATGAAAGCGTAGTTCCTGTTCCTAATAAAGAAGCTACCAAACCAAAAGAAAATAAAGACGGCATCATTAAGCCTACAGATAGCGCGGATAAGAAAAAAGGGGAGAAATCCAATGATAAGCCCGCAGAAAAGCCTATTGATAAGGCGGTGGAACAAAAAAAGAAAGGCAATAATCGTTAAAAAGTATAATCACAAATATAAGACATGGCAACCCCACTTACAGTAGCATTCCACACGCTCGGTTGTAAGCTCAATTTTTCTGAATCATCGAGTATCAGACGTTCGTTTGAAAACCAAGGGTATCAGACCGTAGAGTTTGAAGAGGGTGCAGATATCTATGTCCTCAATACCTGCTCCGTCACAGAGTTTGCCGACAAGAAGTGTAGGTATGAAGTACGACGTGCGCTGAAGTATGCACCACAGGCAAAAGTAGTGGTGGTAGGTTGTTATGCGCAGCTCAAGCCCGATGAAATAGCACATATACCAGGAGTAGATTTGGTATTAGGAGCTGCCGAAAAATTCAATATACTCAAGTACATAGACGGTATATCCAAGTCTGCTGACAAAGGTATGGTCATAGCTGGTGATGTACGAGAAGCTAACTCCTTTATCGATTCGTTTTCGTTTGGCGATCGTACGCGGTCGTTTCTAAAGGTACAGGATGGATGTGACTACAAGTGCTCATTCTGTACTATCCCACAGGCTAGGGGAGCGAGCAGAAGCGACACGATAGATAATGTCCTTAATAATGTCCATCAGATCGCAGCTCAAGGCATCAAAGAAGTCATTCTGACAGGAGTCAATCTAGGCGACTTTGGCAATGGAACAGAAGTAATCGAAGGCAATGCCCCAAAGAAGGAAGCATTGTTTATAGATCTGATCCAAGCACTAGAGCAAGTCAATGAGATCGATAGGTACAGGATATCATCTATCGAACCCAATCTGTTGACAAAAGAGATCATTGACTTCGTAGCTGATTCTACTAGTTTTGTGCCTCATTTTCATGTGCCATTACAGTCGGGCAGCAACAAGATCCTCAAGGCCATGCGCCGTCGCTATAAACGCGAATTATATGCAGAGCGCATCCAATGGATCAAAGTCAAGATGCCGCACTGTTGTATAGGCGTAGATGTAATCGTAGGGTATCCAGGTGAGACTGAGGAGGATTTTATGGATACTTATCACTTTCTGAATGAACTTGATATTTCATATCTACACGTATTTACCTACTCCGAGCGAGCTAATACTCCTGCAGCAGTAGAGCAGGGGAAAGTCCCGATGAATGTACGTCGTGACCGCAATGAAAGACTCAGAATACTATCACAAAAGAAAAGATTGGCTTTTGCCAATGCATACATGGGACAGACGCGGGTGGTGCTGTTTGAAAATGCCCTTGTGGATATCAACGGCGAACTGATGATGTCAGGATACTCAGACAACTACATCAAAGTGCTAGTCCCTTATCAAGGACAGTTGGTCAACACGCTAGGTAAAGTTACTCTCACACGATGGGATGAATCCTGCGAATACGTTATTTCTGACTTCGTGTAGCAAACTTTTTGCCTTACGGCGAATGGCTACATGTTGAATAGAAATACAGCTACAAAACTTATTAAATCATGAGGTTACAATGCATTATAGATTGGCTAAGCGCTATCCAAACCACTTCATATAAGTATGTGGCGATGTTGTGGACTGGACTGACTTTGTATCTATCCGTAGCATCGGCTGATAGTATGCGTGAGTTAGATATATGGAGTATCGTAGGCATAGACAAAGTAGGTCATGCGGGATTCTATGCAGTCTTTGCTTTTCTTTGGATGATGGCGTCACGAAACCATAAAACTTCCAAGCATTATATTATGATCTTAACCATAGGATTCGGTATCCTGATGGAGATCGCACAATACTCGATGAGGGTAGGGAGAGCTTTTGAGGTGTATGACATCCTAGCTAATGTTACAGGTTGTATCATTGGTTATTGGTTATTTAGTGCAGTGATGAAAAACACTTATCAATGATTTTTTTTGGTATTTTGGCAATATGGTATAGTGTTATTATGGTATTGTGGTCTTTTGGACAACGACAAGCGGATCGCGAATAGCGGATCACGACAATCAGACGACATATTGTGGAATTTAAAGTATGTAATTTAAATATAGTAAAATAATATTTTTAATAATCATTTATAGCGGTAATTTGTATTTATTATTATAAATATGAATAAATAATATACTAGATATTTATATTTGTTGTATTTTTGTTCCATCGTAGTTATGATTTACTCACCTTTTTAATATTAATAATATGAATTTACCTTACAGCAGAACAGCAGAACAGCAGAACAGCAGAACAGCAGAACAGCAGAACAGCAGAACAGCAGAACAGCAGAACAGCAGGTTCAGTCTTAATTTCCAAAATTTAAAAATCCCCTTGCTAATGGGTATCTTTATCTTACTACTTGCCTCATGCGTAAAAGATACCGCCACCAAAGAACTAACTACTGAAAACGCTCAATTAGAAACTAGAGCAACCGATTGTATGCCACCCACAGGAAATGGATGCACATCAAAATATCAATTATGGTCAGTAACAAATCCTTTATTTCCAGGTTGTGATTTTTTAATTGGAGTTAATATTACGACTTGTACTGGTGTAAATTCCGTTTATTTTACAGATTTTGAGATAGTAAGTCATAGGTGCGCTGCTTATACTTCATATATTAATAATTGTCAAGCCAATGGCACTTTATCTATCTGTATGCACCAGATAAATGTTGGTTTTCAAGATGCTTTAGCTATTAAAGTATTATCTAGTCAAATATTTCAACCAACAGGAAACCAAGTATCAATTCAGTATTATTTTGCCTCGTGTAGTAAATATTGTTTTTATAATGATTATGATGAGGAGACATCTGTGTCATTCCTTAATTATAAAAAGCTTCAATGCACCGATGGGTGCTGCATTAGAACAGCAATATATAGTAATTTTTTTGGAAGCTGGAGCAAAACATCGAGCACAACAACTCAAATTTCTGGCTCAGGTTGTGAGTTCACAGTATTGACCCCACCATGTCCATTAAATACTTTTTGGACATCAGATTGTCTTGCAGAGTGTGTTAACTAATATCATAAACGGGGCGACTGTAAAGTCGCCCTTTTTTTAATCATTTAAATCAACTTGTATGAAATACCTATATCTACCATTATTATTATTATTTATAACTCAGTTATCCTATGCACAAGACTATCCTGCCTTCAAGTTCAAAACCATCAAATCCCAGTGGGATTACTTCTCGATAGATACCAATTATATTAAGAATGAACTTAACTTTCATGTTACAAAATATTCTACTGTGTTTGACTCTCAATTATTTAAATTTAAAGATCACATTTATCTATATCAATTTTCAAGTTCTCCTCTAGATTATATTTGGTACAATGGATATCTGCTGCACAAATTAGACTTCAAGACTGGAAAACTCGAATGGTTGTCTCACCGTAACACTAATAATAAAAATTACGAGTTAAGTAAATTTTCGCAAATAGGTTTTGATAATAATCATTTTATAACTTCAGATGGAAACATAGGGATCATCACTAAAGTTGCTAAGGATACTTTCACGGTTAATGACGCTGTTAGTATATACTATTTTGCAGACTTGACAGAGTGTATTATTGATAACAATACTGGCAAAACTATTAGTTTGATTAAAGGAAATAATAGGTCAAAAACTAGAAAAAGTATAAACTGGGCACAAAATCAAATTTATATTAGAGATGAACATGATTACTGTCAATTAACTTACAATTATGAGGTAGAAAATGACACTACTATTGAGAAAGCAAACTTTTATAATATCAACGAAGATATGACTCTAGATACTTCTGCGGTGCAAAAAATAGTTTACAATACAAATCTACCTTCTTTAGAGGCTTTGTATGATAAAGCAAATTACTATAATACTCAACTAAATAAAGACACGATACTTTTGATCAACTATGTGTTTTATCCAAATGATTTGGCCTATAATCCAGAAAAAGCTACACTTCGATGGATAGATATCAGCGATAGAGATGCTATAAAAGAGGTACATAAGCTAGACATCAAGCCTTATTATATCCTGCCTGATCGCAATTATTATAAGGAGCAACCAACGGTTCAAACCCTAGATAATAATATCATCGTGTCGCAACGCATATTTGCTGACAAGTCCAATCCATTCAAAGGTACCTACTGGGTACTGTGGTTAGATGCCAAAGGCAATACTCGATCTAGTGTACGCAAACTACAGGTAGGCACTAAGGTCTATGAGCTCATCTACCCATATACTGTGCGTGGCGAGCGTCTCTACCTCATGGGTGAATATACCGATGGCAATACCAAGGGCATAGACCTTGTAGAGATCCATGCGGGTACCAATGAAGTACGCACTACCACCAATCTAATCAACTATCCACATCTCAACAATTCTAGACGAATCGCATCAGATGCAGCTATCTGGATAGACGAGGAGTACTCTGCCTTTGGGTTTACGATGTATAAGGACACTACTAGGCTTACTTCTGATTACTTCTATTACATAGGCGTGCGCAATCAAGACCTAGGCATCGCCTCTAGTGTACACGACGTAGCACAGACGATAGACTGCACCATCTACCCCAATCCTACAGTAGATCAGGTGACGATTACATTCGGGTCAGCTTATACAGGTACACTCAGGCTACATGATGTACACGGGCAGTCAGTAATTCAACCTATCACCTTGAAGGACACTGATCACTTCGACCTCTCGCTATCAGACCTACCTAGTGGCGTATATTATCTACAGCTAGATGATGGCCGCGGTAGCACACAAGTAGTAGGACGACCAATTATGAAAATGTAGCTTTTTTTGGTATTTTGGCAATATGGTATAGTGTTATTATGGTATTGTGGTAAGCGGCAGGCGGACTGCGGAGCGCAGCAAGCGGACGACGGACTGCTAACTGCGAAGTGCGGCAAGAGGATGACGGAATAAAAAATATAGTTCCATGCACCAAAAAATTAAAAATTAGCATCTTATAGACAATCAACTTTAGTAGGTAAAAAGTATCAAAAAGGATGGTAAAAATAGAAATGCTCATATTTTTTTTAAATTAGATTTGGTAGTTTGAGATAAATTTATGACTTTTACCTTTCAGAATATAAATTGAAACCTACAAGCAATGATTTTGGTCATTTCTTGATGTTGAAGAAATATTTTTTAAATCAATTAACTAACACCTTATGTTTAATGAATTAGAAATCACTGGAACGGGAGTAGGTTTGATTACCTTAGGATTAGTATTGCTTACCCTAGGAATGATATGGTTTTTTAGAAGAAAATACCATGGTCAAGACTACCAAGCACTGCGAGCAGCCAATGAAGGTAAAAAACTCACCACACTTAGTGAAAGAAGTAAATTTCCAGAAGCGGATGTGTTTAAAAACACTGGCAGTTTCTTTAATTACGGGATGACCGCAGCAGTTGCATTGGCATTAGTGGCATTGAGCTGGACGACTTATGATCAAAAAGTATTTATCCCAGATGACGCCATGGCAATGGATGACGATATAGAAGTCGATATCCCTCGTACTGCAGAGCCACCACCACCACCACCACCACCACCACCACCGGTGATACAAGAGGTACCTGATACTGAGGAAGTACCAGAAACCGTACTGGAGAATACCGATGTAAAAGAAAACGACGTGATAGCACCCGTAGAAAAAAAGGCACCACCACCACCACCACCACCACCACCACCGAAACCTGTGGAGGATGAGATTTTGGTTAGGGCGGAGCAGATGCCTAGATTCCCCGGATGCGAGGACAAAGCCACGGAAGAAGAGAAAACAGCATGTGCTACACAAAAAATGCTCGAGTATATATACAAAAACCTCAAATACCCGCCTATCGCAAGAGAAAATGGTGTAGAAGGAAGTGTGGTACTACAATTTGTCGTGGACAAAGATGGAACTATCACAGATACCAAGATCGCTAGAGATATAGGTGCAGGGTGTGGTGCGGCAGCAGAAGCTGTGGTGCTAGGTATGAATAATATGGGTAAAAAATGGACACCAGGCAAACAAAGAGGTCGTCCGGTAAAAGTACTATTCACACTTCCTGTGAAGTTCAAGTTAGAGTAATCTGAATGTAACTCACTATCATATATTATAAAAAAAGAAAAGAGGTTTGTACATAATTTTGTATAAACCTCTTTTTGGTTTTATGATTTTTTTTGATTTGTAGAGATAGGTAATTATTCTTGAATCGGATATGTACTTTTGAAATTATAGCAATATTGCATGTAAAATAGACTGATAAAATCCATCTTTTCATTGATTATTCTTTAAAAAAATATTTCCAAAGCGAAGGCTATGCAAATATTTTTTTCTTCGACTGACTATAAATTGTTCCTTTGTTTTGAACTATTTTTTAAATACTATTGGTGTTAGTATTCGCAGATCAGCTTTATCACCCTAGTCGATGTATCGTTAGGTGTGGATGTTTGGCTAGGAAGTCATCTACATTTAACGCCATACCTAGGAATACGCCACCTCCACCTGCACCACAAAGTTTGATAGCATAGGTGGTATCTGTCAAGCTAGCTTCCCATATAGGCTTGATAAAATCTGTGATTTGACCACAAGACTTGGTATTAGTATAGGACTCGTACTGAAGTGCACTTATCTGATTAAATGATTGCCATACTTGATCCAAATCTCTGGAGATCAGTTGCGCTATGGCTAGTTGGTTGAGATATGCGATTTGGTTTTGCACATCATGAAACTGTTGGTCGTTATGATAAACACTATTGTATGCACCTACAAGCGGTGTGGTAGATCTAGATATTTTACTGTCTATCAAGAAAAAATGGATTAAATCTATCGGTTTTTCGAGCAAAACCAAATCCGATTTATCTATGATGTGAACGCCTTTATTTAGATAAGAGACCAATGGATCTATTCCCGAGCTGACACCATGAAATGCACACTCCATATTTGCTAGCGTATTTTTGAGTCCAATAAGCTCTGCTGAGGTACGAGTATCAAAAGATAGTTTGCTGCCAAAACAATCCATAACTGCTGCGACCAGCGCACCGCTACTACCGAGTCCATAACCGAGCGGAATGTTAGATTGGAAATACCAACCTTCGCAAATAGCAGCTTCAAAACCCGATATATCAAGTAATATTGCCAATGTTGGTTGTGAGCGTATATGGGATAGTAGCTTGACTAAGCCTTCTTTTTGTTGATTGGAAGGTTCTAGCATCCATTGGCCATAAAATTTTAGGTTCGGGACAGCCAAAGCACTGCCACCCATTCCTACGGTATATTCACCGAAAAGAAGGAGTTTAGAATAATATTTTATATGATTTGGTTTCAAAGTTTCTAAAACTTTACAGTTTATGAATTTAATATCTTATTTTTGCCACGCAAACAGACGGATAAGTAATAAGTGCTAAGTAAATTTGTATTGCCACTGCAATAATAAAAACACAAAAGTAAAATAAGATATGACAACATCAGCAAAATCACAAGAAAAATCTACAGGGATGTATTGGTTACTTACCATAGTATCATTAGTAGGTATCGTACTGTTTTTGATATTTAAGCCAGAATGGTTTTGGGTGATGTTACCACCGTTTTTTACAGCTTTTATCAAGGCTATGAAGTGGATGTAATCTCTGGATAAAGGATTATAGTCAAGACTAAAACTCAACCTTTTTTCGCATTGAGCGGATGATATTTTGTCATCGTGTCTAGCAGGTACTTTCTGTCTAAATGCGTATAGATCTCTGTGGTCAATATAGATTCATGGCCAAGCATCTCTTGCACTGCACGTAGGTCTGCACCTCCTTCTACGAGATGTGTAGCAAACGAATGTCTGAATGTATGCGGGCTGATGTTTTTTCGGATACCTGCTTCGGCTACGTATTTTTTGATGAGTGTAAAAATCATCACTCTGGTCAGTCCCTTTCCTCTACGGTTTAGAAAAAGTATATCTGCGCTGTCTTTGTGTATCAGTGGTAAGGTGCAACGCTCGGTCGTCAGGTATAGATTGATATGTTTGATTGCCGAATCTCCTATAGGAACCAATCGCTCTTTATTGTTTTTGCCTATGACTTTGACGAATCCTTCGTTAGGAAAATAATTACTTAACTTCAATGTCACAAGTTCGGTCACACGCAGACCACAAGCATAAAGTGTCTCTATGATCGCACGATTGCGTTGACTATGGTCTAGTGATAGGTCTATGGATGTGAGCAGGTGATCTATCTCTTCATAACTGAGTACGTCTGGTAGTTCACGTTTTAGCTTCGGACTTTCTAGCAGTTCAGATGGATCTACTGATATGATATCTTCGATGATGAGGTATTTATAAAAAGCCTTCACTCCTGATATCATCCTTGCTTGGCTTTTGGGCTCTAGCCCGAGATCATGGAGAAAATATACAAAGTCCGTTAGGTGTTGTTTGGTCAGCAAATCAGGTGCAAGGTCTATTTTGTGTAGCAGTATGAACTCTAGCAACTTGCCCACATCCCTCAAGTATGCCTCGATAGAGTGCTTAGAAAGCGACTTTTCTAGCAAAAGATATGCCTTAAAACCCTTGATACTACTGTTCCAATCCACGTACGTTGTATTTAAAAACGAAGCAAATATAGTTATTTTGGTCAATATGTGCTACTTGATGCAATAAGATTTTTAAAAAAATCAGCTGGATTAAAAAATGAGTGATGTGCAACGATTTTGGTCAAATCACGTTTATAATTATTGTTTGAGATTCTATACTTGTAGGATCAAAATGGTTTTGGTTAGTTTTGTGTTATTGTTTTTTTGATTTCTCTGGAAAATAGTCAACGATAAGTTCAATTTAAAACGAATGATGAAAATAGGAATAGTTTGCTATCCGACTTTTGGTGGAAGTGGTGTGGTGGCTACAGAGTTGGGGCTTGGTCTCGCTAATCTGGGTCACCAGGTGCACTTTATAACTTACAAGCGACCTGTGAGGCTGACCAGTTTTCACGAGAATGTGTTTTTTCATGAGGTTACTTCTATGGAATATCCACTGTTTGAGTATGCGCCTTATGAGACCTCACTGGCTAGTAAATTGGTAGATGTGATCAAGTTTGAAAAATTAGATATTCTGCATGTGCACTATGCTATCCCGCACGCAGCAGTTGCGTATATGACCAAGCAAATCCTAAAATCACAAGGCATATATATCCCTGTCATCACGACACTCCACGGTACGGATATTACTTTGGTGGGTGCGGATAGTTCGTTCGGTCCAGTGGTAGAGTTCAGTATCAACGAATCTGACGGAGTGACAGCTGTATCACAACACCTCAAGGACGAAACATTAGCAGCATTTGATATTAAGATTGAGATAAAGGTTATTTACAATTTTATAGATTTCTCAAGATTCAGAAAGACCAATAAAGATCATTTCAAAAAAGCTATAGCACCTGAAGGCGAAAGGATATTAGTTCATATTTCAAATTTCCGTAAGGTAAAAAGGGTAGAGGATGTCATCCACACTTTTGGAAAAGTGAATAGTAAAATCCGCTCTAAGTTGCTACTGATCGGTGACGGACCAGAACGAAAAGCTATGGAAGATCTCTGTAGAAGCATTCATCTGTGTGACGATATCAGATTTTTGGGCAAGCAAGAGGCTGTGGAGGAAATATTGGCAGTAGCTGATCTTTTTTTGTTGACGTCCGAGAATGAGAGTTTTGGTCTAGCTGCACTGGAGGCAATGGCATGCGAAGTGCCTGTGATCTCGTCCAATGCAGGAGGTTTGCCAGAGGTAAATATCGATGGTCAGACTGGCTACATGTGTCCAGTTGGCGATGTGGATGGTATGGCTGCAAAAGCACTTTACTTGCTTGAGAACGATGAGATTTTGCTACAGTTTAGAAGAAATGCTTTTGCGCAAGCACAGCGTTTTGACATACATAATGTGCTTCCGGAATATGTAGATTATTACACGGAAGTGATAAAAAAAAGTAAATTTTAATCTTTTTAAACTTATGTGTACGTGGCGATTATAAATTTTTGTAATTTTACGTAAATTTAAAAATCATGCGACATATATTAGCCCTTTGTTTTTCGATAGTTGTATTTAGTGTTGCTGCGCAGGTCACGCTGAGTGAGTCTAATCTCGCTATATTGAAAATAAATACTGCTGGCAAAGAAATCGTTGATGAACCAAAAATAAACGCAACGTTGCAGATCATAGACAATGGTGCGGCTATAATCAATAAAGTAAACGACCAACCTACGGGTTACGACGGACACATAGGGATAGAGTTTAGAGGCTCAACGTCGCAGTGGTTTCCCAAGAAGCCTTATGGGTTTGAGACTACTGATTCGAGTGGTGATGGTATAGATGTGAGTTTGTTAGGTATGCCAAAAGAAGAAGACTGGACACTCAATGCTACCTATAATGATAAGTCGCTGATGCGTGATGGCATGGCATATATACTAGCAGGTAGTATCATGGCTTATGCTCCTCGAGTAAGGTACTGCGAGTTGGTTGTAAACGATCAATATCAAGGCGTATATTTACTCATAGAGAAAATTAAAAGAGGAAAAAACAGAGTAAATATAGCAAAGATGGATAAAGATGATATCGCAGGCAATGACTTGACTGGTGGATATATACTCAAGATCGATAAAACGTCAGGCTCGAGCAATTCTGGTTGGAACTCACCTTACAGACCATATCCAAACGCAAGTCAAAGGACATTTTTTCAGATAGATTACCCTAGAGAATCTAATCTTGCACCACAACAGTTTGAGTACATTAAAAACTATGTGACTGCTGTCGAAAATTCTATAAATGCAACTAACTATACTGACCCGATCAATGGCTATAGAAAGTATATAGACATCAATACTTTGATAGATTTCATCATAGTGAACGAACTGACCAAAAATCCTGATGCGTATCGATTAAGTACCTACTTTTATAAAGAGCGTGATGACAATGGCGGAATGCTAAAGTTTGGACCCGTCTGGGATTTTAATTTGGGACTAGGCAATGTAGATTATTGTACCCAAGGCAATCCAGAAGGTTTGGTTATCAATGAGTTTAATAATGTATGTCCTGACGATAACTGGGTAATTCACTATTGGTGGAAAAAATTTATGGATGACAAGGAGTTTTATAAATCTTTGAAATGGCGTTGGGCACAATTGCGAAAAAAAGAACTATCTGACAGAGTAGTTTTCGGCAAAATGGATTCTTTGAGCAATCTATTGTCGCAAGCTCAAGTGCGTAATTTTCAGCAATGGCCGATACTAGGGACGTACGTTTGGCCCAACTATTATGTAGGCAATACTTACCAACAAGAAGTGGACTACCTAGGTAACTGGATGAAAAATAGAATGTCGTGGTTAGACAAAGAGTGGGGAATCCCATCGGCTACCAATGAAGCTGCCCACTCAGGCATTTCATTAAAATTAGTCAATCCTGCTAGTGATAATGTTATCCTAGATATTGAGGATTTTGATAGCTCTATTCACGAGTTGAGTTTATATGATATGATGGGACGCTACATTCCTATACAAGCGGATATCGTAGGTACTTCCCAGGTAACGATAGATATAAGTGGGTTAAAAAAGGGAATGTATGTGTTAAAGGTATGTGAGGCAAATATAGATCGATGTAGTAGTGCAAAATTGATAAAAAACTAGCGTACGAGTTACGTTAAAACTTGTTTTTCCACATCATACTTTCTACAGGTTTGTCTGTCCGAGCATTGTATTTGGCACTCGCTTTCTTGTTATAGTAGTTGTCGATATCGCCTTCTACCTTAAAGTATATGAGCTGACCGATAGGCATTTCGGCATATACTCTCACTGGCTGAACACATGAGATCTCCAGCGTCCAATGATTACAAAACCCTACATCGCCTTTGCCGGCAGTGGCGTGGATATCTATGCCGAGGCGTCCGATACTAGACTTGCCCTCGAGGAATGGTACAGCGTGATGAGTCTCCGTGTACTCGAGCGTGACGCCTAGATATAGTGTACCTGGTTGTAGTACGAATCCTTCGGGTCCGATCTCAAAATGCGTGATCTTATTGTGCTTGCGGGCATCTAGCTCATTGTCGTCGTACGTCGCTAACCACTTGCCTAGATGCACATCATAGGAATTAGTTCCTAGACAGGTGATTTCAAATGGTTCGACAACTATTTTGCGGTCAGCAATGGCAGCTAGTATTTCTTTATCGGATAGAATCATTGGTTGATGATATTTTTAAATTAGAACGGTGCAGTTATTTAGTAATAGATATTGGGCGATAGGTACGACTGCACGTAATCTGTAATGCCTTCTTCTAGAGTGTGGAACGGTTGGTTATAGCCTATAGATTTCATTTTGGTCATATCTGCTTCGGTATAGTACTGGTAAGTATCTCGTATGTCTATGGGTGTATCTATAAAGCTGATATTTTCTGATACATTCATAGCTGCAAAAGTGCTGAGCGCTAAGTCCAGAAAAGTTCTTGCTTGACCTGTGCCACAATTGTAAATACCGTTAGGCAGAGTGCTGTTTTGCATCAGAAAGGTTAGTATAGACATAAGGTCTTTGATATAGATGAAGTCCCTAGATTGTTCTCCATCTTTGTACTCAGGTTTATGCGACTTAAATAGCTGCATCTCGCCGGTGCTTTTGATTTTGTGAAAAGTATGAAAAATAACGGACGCCATTCTAGATTTGTGGTATTCGTTTGGTCCATATACATTAAAAAATTTGCAGCCGAACCATTGTGGTGGAGCATGCTTTTGGCTTAAAGCCCAAACATCAAAATCGTGCTTGCTTTGACCGTAAGGATTTAATGGATTTAGGTTTTTTATACCATCATGGTCATCCTTAAACCCTAGCGAACCATCGCCATAAGTAGCAGCACTAGAAGCATAGATTAATGGAATCTGTCGCTCAGCACATGTGTTCCATATCCTCTTTGAGTAATTAAAGTTGAGTTCGTCAAAAACTTCCTTGTCCATGAGTGTGGTATCAGTCCGAGCACCGAGATGAATGACGTAATCGATTTTTTGAGAAGTTTTTTCAAACCAATCAAGGAATATATCTCTGTGCATCCACTCACGAACTGCTTTGTTTAAGGTGTTTTGATCTTTGTAGATCTTATAAAAATCATCGACGACGACCACTTCCCGATTAAAACCTATCTGATTTAGCTTCCTCAAAAAGCAAGAACCAATGAATCCTGAGACACCTGTTAGAATGATCATATTGTTAATTTGGGTTTGGTCGGTAAAATATTTTTGATTAACGAGTGTAAAGGTAGTGTAAAAATTTATCTTTGCATTTGAAGTCTTAGTTTTTCAGACCAAAAGGCTAAAGATTATTCTAAAAATAGTCCTGTATTTTAGTTTCTGAGTAATAATCAAAACGTATATTTTATGTCAATATATTTAAAATTATTTTTCTTTTTGGTATTCATAAGTAGATCAATAACAACTATTGCCCAAGATTTAGTGCCCGAGATCAAAACCATAACTATGGGAGATGATACTGTACAGCTATATATATATGTAAGTCCAGGGGCTAACATCGCTTACGCGCATATTCACGAAAACGAAACGGCATCGCTAGAAGCAGGCATTACTTCTATAAAAAACTATGGTGGCAAACTCGTCACACTAGTACATAGTTTTGATGGGAGCAAAAACAGAAATGTGACCTTCATGTATAACACCACACAATATCAGTTTGATCCTAATAGGATCTATACTGACAATGATTCGGTACTGTACAATAATATCAAAGTGGTCAAAGGTACAAACTTAGTGGATACTGAGGTATTCAAGATAGTCAAAAACCTAGCTAATCAAATATGGAATGAGGTCGCTAGTGCGCCGACGATCGTAGCACTACACAATAATAAAAATACTCCAGCAGAATACACTAATTTTTTGTTTTGGAAAAAAGTAGAACCAGAATCATATAGTATCGTCTCGTATATCATGCGATCTGATCATGCGAGTGATTCTAACCACAGCTGCTCGGACATTTATATCAATGCTAGTATTAATAACAGTGAGTTTTTTATCGTTACCGAAAAGAGAGATTTTGATTTATTGGCTTCAAAACGTAGTAGCGTAGTACTTCAAAATGCCACACCTGTGGACGATGGATCTATGTCTGTATTTGCTGCTTTTAAAAATAAAAGATACCTTAATGCTGAAGCCAAACATGGACGAGTTGCTGAGCAAACCCAAATGCTCAAACTCATCAATGAGTAGCTAGAGTCAAATGTGTTTTGTGTGATCGATTACTTCAGTATATAAAAAGCAACCTTAATGCCTGAAAATTGGTTAGTTTTGTACCTTTGGTTGAAGTTTTTTCGTTTACTAATGTATCTACTAGGCAAATGATAAGTGAGATTTGAGGATTTGAGTCTTGCTTTTTGGTGTTTTAAATAAAGTATAATTAATGATAATTAAAAAAAATGCGGTTTTGGTGAGTTCTAGATTGATGGCTAGCGCTGTCAAACTGTTTTTATTAGTAGGATTTAGTTCAATGAGTTTTTCGGTGACAGCTCAGGAGTTAGATACACGCATGAAAGAGCGAGAGGTAATGCTGGAAGACAATTTTGTGCGTGCGCAACTATTCGTCATCAGAGGCAAAACGGCTGATGCTATAAAACTATTGGACACGCTACGTCGAGAAAACAATAAGGACGCAGCAATTGCGCTAGAGCTAGCTAAGTTGAATTACAGTATAAAAGATATACAGCAAACTGAAAAAAACTTGAATCTTGCGTTAAGCTTAGCACCAAATAATAGATATATAAAGGAGTTTGAAGTATATTATAACAAGAGATCCAAAAGATATCCTCAAGCGATGGCGGCCTTACAAACTTTGATATCATTGTACCCCAATCATTATGAATACTATGAAGATCTAGTAGAAGTAGCACTTACTGCCAAAGAGTATGACATAGGTCTGCTTGCTATGGCTCTGAAGGAAAAAAATCTTGGTTTTATGGAGAGTACAGTGATCCGTAAAGCAGAACTGTTTGACAAAGCGGGCAAACCTGAGGAAGCTGTCAAAGCACTAGAGACATTGATGATAATGTTTCCTAATGAGAAAAAATATCCAAGGCTTATCACAAGTTTGCTTCACTCAAATGATATGACTAGCGAAGTAGAACCGTACCTGAAACGCATACTAGTAATCGATCCGAATGATATAGATGCTAAGCTGGGTTTGCTATTGTTTGCCAATAGGAAGCTCAATACAGAGGAGTTTTTGGTGACATTGACACCGATGATAAGCAATCCTGATGCTCCGATAAATCTTAAGATTAAAGAGCTGCTGCCGTATGTGACAAAGCATGCAGAAACCAAAGATACTATGTTGACCAAGTCGCTGATCAGACTATGCGATGCGCTTGTGATCGCTCACCCTAACGAAGCAAAAGCACATGCCATATATGCAGATGTCCTTATGAATGCCGATCAAATCAATGCGGCTATCAGACAATACGAAAAGACATTAGTGTTAGATAAGAAAAACTTTTTGGTGTGGGAGCAGTTGATGTATGCACTAGAATGGTCAGAAAACTGGTCAGAGCTGGGCACTGTAGCGACGGATGCGATAGATTATTTTCCAAATCAGGCGATTAATTTCTACTTCAGTGCTAGATCTATGGTAGAAGGCAAGATGCCTGCGGAGGCTATGTCTCTAGCTGACGAAGCTGTACTCATAGCTGCCGAAGATCCCAATTTATTGAGCAAAATAGATGCTATCAAAGCAGCTATAATGTTACAAAATAACAAACCAACTGATGCCTTGAAGTTAGTCAAATCAGCTTTGGCGATAAGCCAAGGAAAAAACGCTTATGCACACGAAGTAGAAGGCGATATCTATTACTATCAAAAGGATAATAAAAAAGCAGCAGAGTCGTGGAACCTTGCTTTGAAAGCCAACCCAAAGTCAAAATCGCTCAACTCTAAACTGTCTAGCATCAAGAATAACTAAATGGGAAAAATCATATTTTTAAGTTTTGTGGTGTTTTTAATAGCTTGTAGTACGACCAAAAAAATAGCCAACCCTGCTCCCGAACGGACTAAAGAAGAGCTTATCACTGCGCTCAATAGTCGAAATATCAATTTTGAATGGCTCAATGTCAAGGCAAAAACGAGTATAGAATCGCCTGACGAAACGGGGTCAGCTGATATGATATTGCGTATGCGTAAAGACAGTATCATCTGGATAGTAGTTAAGAAATTTGGTATAGAAGCTGCCCGAATTCAAGTAGATAAGAAGGAATATACGATGCTGTATAGGTTAGAAGGGCTGTATGAGACCAACTCAATAGACAAGGTCAATGAGCTGTTTTCGCTATCTGCTGATTTTAATGATATGCAGCAGCTACTTTTTGGCAATGTGCTATTGCCAGATTCTGCCATGACTCAGGTGGTCGAGGGTGATAATTTCTACCTGCTCTCTGCTCTAGTAGATGGATTAGCTATCAGCTATAAAATCGATGCTTATACGCTGGAGCTTAGGCAAATCTCAATAACAGACGCTCTGGGTCGAACAGCAGAAGTATATTATGACGACTATAGGCCAGTAGATGGTTTTGGGTCTATATCTATGGAGCGCAAATTTGTTTTTCCAGTGGATGGTGGTATAGCAACGATGAAGTTAAAGGTCAGCGAAATAGAAATCAATGTGCCAAAAGAAATTAAATTCAACATACCCAAAAGCTATGAAAGGATTTAATGTTGTGTTATTGGTTTGGGTTTTGTTAATGTGTAGCTATCAGGTATGTTTTGCTCAGTCCAGACAAGAGCTAGAAAAGCAACGCCTGCAAATCATCAAAGACATTGAGCGTACATCCAAAGATTTAGATAAAACTAAAAAAAATAAGGAGAAAGGAATAGAGCAGTTAAAAGTATTGGAAACTCAGATTAATTCCAGAAAAAAACTCATCAATAATCTAGCATCAGAAGTAAAGGTCAACGAAAAGACTTTAGTTCAAAATAATGAAAGAATCGCCTCTTTGAGAGAAAAATATGCATCTCTGACCGCTCAGTATGGATCTATCATCCGAACAAGCTACCTCAAGAAAATGGCTAGCTCAAAATGGATTTATCTGCTTTCAGCTGACAATCTAAATAATCTTATCTTGCGATGGAGATACATCACGCAGTTTGAAAATTTCACTAAAAATAAACTAGAGGAGATAAAGTTGATAACTGAGGAGATCAATCAAAAAAATATAGAAATAACAGAAGTAAAGAAAAAAAACTTAGAAGCCCTAGAGGTTTCGTCTAAAAATGTAGATAAACTTGCCGTAGAGCAAAAGGAAAAAGATCAATTGGTAAAAAAGCTTTCTAAAGATGAGACCAATCTTTTGGGCACATTAAAGAAACGGCAGAAGGAGCGTGAAAACCTGAATGCAGCGATAGAGAAAGTTATCCTGGCAGAACTAGCTAAAGCTAAGGCCAAAGAAAAAGATGATGGAGTCGCTGTCAAGCGCAAGGAAATAGATGATAATGATTTTGCAAAAAATAAGGGTTCGCTGAGATGGCCTATTCAGAAAGGCAAAATAATCAGTAAATTTGGAACACATGATCATCCAACGATCAGGAATGTCCAAGTGACTAATAATGGTGTAGACTTTTCACTGACTTCAGGTCAGGATGTAAAATGTGTTTTTGATGGTGAAATAGTAGGAGTTACTGAGATACCAGGATTCAAAAACATGATCATCATACGTCATGGAAGTTACTATTCGGTTTACTCTAAGCTCGATAATGTGAGTGTCTCAAAGGGTGATAAAGTCAAACGAGGGCAAACGATAGGTTCGGTGACTGGAGATGGAGACGATGGAGCTGAAATGCACTTCGAATTGTGGAAAGACAAAAACAAACTCAATCCAGAGCGTTGGTTTAATTAGTTGGTGACTTTAAAGAAAGAACAATGGAAAAAAATAAAAAGGCCCAAGATTCGTCTTTCTTGGGCCTTACTTTTTAGTGTCTTGCCAGGTCTATGATTACGCACCTTGAAAATTGACTACCATAAAAGTAGTCGCAAATACCAATAAGATAAACGCAAAGACAAACCTAGCATCCTTAAAAAGGATCTCGTCTTTTTTATACAACATAATATGAGTGAGGTTTTGGCTATTAAGTATAATTTAATAATGAATAAATATCGTCTCGTCTATCTACCTTAAGCCATAAACCATACCATAACAATTTTTTGTAATGTGATAATTACCCTTAAAATTAGTTATAGTTTTGGGTTAGTTTTTATGTGTCTTTATTTCAGTTGGCGTACTGTACTTGTGACTAGTAGTCTATACATTAGTGATATGCATAATGCGATTTTAATCCTTATATGACGGGTGTGAAAATTACCCTTATTAGTCAATAGATTTATTTTATGGGTTACATATATGTTAAAAAGAGTTAATAAATTAGTTCAGCGTACTATAAAATAGAAAAGACTTGGGGAAATCACCAAGTCTTTTCAGTAAACATTAAAACCAACTTTTCTGATTCTTTTTTAAAAGCTGTAACTTATTTTACCTTTTATAAAGAACGGTGTTCCAGGTGTAAAGTGAATTTCTTCTACTGCTTCTATTTCGTTTTTGAGCCTTGACTCAGTAGCAAACTGTGTTTCATTCCATTCTGTATTGAGCAGATTATTGATGTCTATGCCTAGTGTGATGTTCTTTATGATATAATTTGCGTTAAAATCCACAACGGTATATCCTGTCGCTATTACCGAGTTATCTTCATTTGCAGGTCTAGCATTGATGTGTCTGTATCTGATGCCTGCATTAAATGATTTGGTAGGGATCAGCTTGATACCACCAGTAATAGTTAATCTAGGTGCGAGAGGGATGAGGTTTTCGCCTTCTGCATCATTTAGACTGACGGGATTGGCTAGGTTTAGATCACTGTAAATAAATATCCATGAAGCGGGCTGATATCTTAGACCTAAATCCAAACCTTGTCTTCGAGATCTGCCGCTCGGCTCTACTATCGCACCATCGCCTACATATACGAACTCTTGATCTAAGTGAAGGTACCATGTAGCTGCTGTAAATATCAAGTCTTTTGTTGGCTTAAGTATAAAACCTAAATCTGCCTCATAGGCTGCTGGTAGGAGCTGTCTAGCTGTCTTGTCTATCAGCACTCTCGTATCCTTTGAGTGAAATCCTTTTCCTGCTTTCGCAAAAAGCTGTAATTTTTTGTTTGCAGCATATTGTATTGAAAGTTTTGGGCTAGCGATTCCTACTTTTTTTCAGTTATTTCGTAAGTTGTGGTTAAGCTATTTTCATAGAGATAGTATATTTGATCCCGTCTTACACCTATGTTTGCTTGCCATTTTTTGTAGTTTGCAGTATAATCAGTATAGGCAAATATGTTTGTTTCGTTTATATTGCCTAGCGCTAGACCTTGGATCAAAGTTTTACGGTTTACTGTATTGAATAGTGCTATATTGTTGATATCGTCGTATCTCACTCCTGCTGCTAGCCTGAATTTTCCTTCCACAGAACCTAAGTTGTAATTTTGCGTCAAGCGAGACTCCATGCCGTAAAGGTTGCGTTGTTCTTTTTGTTTAATCTGGTCGCCATTTATCGGATCATTGAGAAAAAAAGTGAAGTTTGAAAAAAGTTGGAAGTCGTAGTTCGACATGTATGCTTGTGTGGTTATATAACGATCCTTGGTGATTTTTTTGTGATATTTTAGCGTTATATTCGTTCTTGAGGTCTCACCGCCTTCTGTATCGTCGATAGCACCAAATCTAGTAATAAAGCCATCTGCTACAGCTCTATTAGGAATTTGTCCACTTGCATCCCATCTACTGGAGAACTTAGACAATGTCATCGAGAATAAATCCCTTGTAGAAGTCCTAGCACTATATTTACCAAAAATATTTAGTCTTTTAAACGCTTGCGATGACTCAAATGGGCCATCAGAAGTTAAGTATTCTGTGGCTATTTAAGCATTTTGTTTGTTGCTTTCGGCGCAAGACTGCAACTTGTGTCTTATTAGAAACAAAAATCTTATACTCAGCTATCTACTTGATTACTGTCGTCCCTATGATATTGCAACTGCCTCCGCCTTCGTTGATGAGTACTGCTTCAGGATTTCCTTCTATTTGACAGTTTTTGAGGTATAAAATACCTTGATTGCGTACTACTGGCTTGTCGAGGCTGTTGGCATTTTGCTTGATATTGATATTGTCAAAGGTGATGCCTTGTACACTATTGGTTTGGATAGCTGCAGTGGCATTGATAAATCCTGCTGCATTGAGGTTCGCCTTGATGGTCACTCTGTTTCCTATTTTGTCACGCAACACTATTTTTTTGGCTATAGCCAAAGGTGTATTCAGAAAGATGGTGTCTATATTTCCAGCTACATCTATGGTATCTAAATCTTGTGCACAGATCAAAATATTGCGCAAGCTTCCTATCTCACCATCAATACTTGAGGTCACACTCAATGGGTAACTCTCATCAATCAACCCATCACAATCGTCATCTATGCCATTGCAGAATTCTATCGCATTCGGATTAGGGACACCGTTGTTGCGCACTAATATGAATTGTCCAAACGAGGTAGTAGAATTACCAGATGAGAATTTGACATAAGCGGGTGGATTGGGATTAAAACCGTCACCATCATCGACTGTGCTTCCCCATGTAGCCCCAAAACCATTGGCTGTTCGCTTATGAAAATTGTAGTGAAAAGCATCACATCCTCCTGATATATTGCCAGAATTATAAAACTTAATGGAATCCAATACTGTAAATGTCTGATTGGCACCATAATTATTGATAATCCAATAGTTTTTTGGTAAGAATCTTGTATCAGGTTTAGTGATGGGCAGTTGATTTATTTTAGTGACTACAATTTCTCCATTGGGAAATGTGCCAGTGTTAGGGAAATGAATGCGAACATCTGCATTATTAAAGTTCTTGAGTCCACCTGATGCGACATTGATGCGTTGCGAAACTCCTGCTCCGATCGGTGCTTCTGAGGCTGTTTTGGTAGCGCCTCCTACGAGGTTGATATGGTAACTGTTGACCTTGTCAAAATCATTATTAGTATTGCTGTTGAACTGGTAGTAAGCTCTCAAACCTGTGATGTTTTGCTTGACGAGGTGTCGATGATCTCTGATTTCTGCTTGGGTGAGTGCTCTATCGTATATGGCTACTTCATCTATCTGTCCATTCATATTTCTGCTTTCCCATCCTCGGTAGTTACCTACCCTGAAGGCAGGTATATCAGTGACTGTTAGCGTGGCATTGTGTATTGCTTTTTGGTCATTGGCATAGATGGTGATCCCCGTAGGTTGCACTACTAGTGCCACAAAGCTCCACTGATTGGCTGGGAGCGTAAGCCCGCTATTCCACGACCATGAACCACCAGGCCAGTGATAACCCAAGCTATTGTTAGTACCCTTGAAATTCAATCCTGCTGCATTTGGTCCATCACTCATAAATATCGCACTATAATCTGGCTGTGTTCCAGTAGGTCTGATCCAAGCGGTGACAGTCATGGTATTGGTAGCATTCATATTAAAATTATTGACAACTCCATGTTTATTGGTTCCGCTTGCGAGTAGTGCTTTGCCAGGAATAGTATCTAGTGTACAAAAGTTAGCTACCTTGACCATGTTTTCCATGGTTTTGGTATTGCTTCCATTGACGTCTGTAACTGTCAGCGTTACATCATAGCTTCCTGGGGTATCATAGTTTACTTTCGGATTGCGTAGAGTAGAAGTACTCGGCATGCCTCCCGGAAAACTCCAACTCCATGTATTACCGACATCAGAGACTACTGAATGATCTACAAAATAGGCAGTATCTCGGGTGCAAAAAATGGTATCTGTACTCATAGATGGATAGGCAACTGGTTGGCTTGGTTGATAGAAATCAGATTCCCACACGGAACGTGATGTGGCATTTCTTATCTTTTGTTTCCTGTACCAACCCTCTAATCGCGTCGCTGGTGTGATAGCGGGCAATCCACTACTATATAGTATCCAAGTACTTAGGCTATTATCTTTGTAGTAAACTCCCTTGCGTGTACCTAAATATATACCATTATCACTTCCTTTTTGGAGAAATATAGAGGTTGGTGATTGTCCATTGAGGCCTGAGCCGCTTATGTTTTGCCATGTGGCGCCACCGTTAGAAGAATAGTAAACACTGAAACCATTGGTATTGCTGTCATACATAGAGGTGCGTGTGATCCATACTTTCATGGGGTCATTGTGGTCCACGGCTATGTCATACGGTATCCACATATTACCATTGACCATTGCAGAGGTAGGAGTTATCTCCGTCCATGTACTCCCACTATTATCACTTCTAAATATTTTTTTGACTGCCCACCAATCCTTAAATGTAGCGGCATAAATTACATTTGGTGCAGACCAGCATTGATCCATAGCAGCTATATCCTCACTGAAGTTATAGATTTGTCGATAAGAAAATCCATTATCAGTAGTTTTATAAAGCCTAGTACCACTGCCTGTCAACCAATGCGTGTAGTATCTCGGGTCTATCAAGAGGTCAGATGATTTACCTATGATATATGAGTTGTTAGGCATATTATTAAAAGTTCTTGTGATAGGTGCGATGGTTCTATCTGATTTGAGTGTTTTGATATCAAACCAACTATAAACTTGTTTTTCTATGCCTGGATTGACAAATCCAAGCGTACCATCACCACCATCTGTACATATCCAACCATTAGTATATACATTTTCTTCTTTGAGCATCGTTCCATTGTGATATGCACCACCGAGCATGATGTCACCGTACCACCATCCTTGACCAAACCCCCAAAAGTCTGTGCCTTCTATACCTAGGTTCTTTCTGGTAAAACTAGCACCATTGTCTGTAGAGCGGAAGATACCTCCATCGCCTGCTATCCATAACTCTTGTGTGTGAGGATAGTAATGTATGTCATGTATGTCGGCGTGCACATAGTTGGGCTTGTGCGGATGCGACCACTTGGCTGGACAAGTGAATGATACACCTTGGTTACCAGATACCCAGACATTGACGCCCGCTAGCCAGATGGAATCCGCATTGGTCGGCGATACCGCAAATCCCATATCATAATAGTATTGTCCACCATCATCAGTTCCATCGTCTGACCATGCCATCAGATTGGGATTGCTAAGCGATGGCGGTCCAGCAGGTTGTGGTCCACAGCACCTGAATGTCCAGTTGAGTCCTTGATCAGTACTCACATATACTCCATATAATCCGCTTCCGCCATTTCCCTCGCCTGAACAGTGGGCAAACACATGATTAGGGGCAGCGGGGGAAACGGATATTTCTGTACGTTCCTGGTCTCCGCCGACAGGTGGTACTGGCCAATTGTTACCTATGATGCTAAAAGAAGTTCCACCATCGGTTGATCGTAGAAAGTCAGTTTGCAATACATTTTTTCTAACTGCGTAAATGATATTGGCATTTCCAGGATGAAACTCCACTTCTAGAAAATCGCCTGTAACTACTCTAGTCCATCCTGTGCCACCATTTGTGCTCACAAACAGGCCTTGGCTAGTACAAGCAAATACTTTATTAGCGTTGGCGGCATTGATTCGGATGTCTTTTGCCTGATGTGAGATAGCTTTGAATGCGTTGTCACCAGTCTGTGTGAAAGTGGTTCCACCATTAGTAGTTTTATAGATGGAGTTTTGGTATCCTGCATACATCACGTCCGCATTATTAGGTGCAATCTCTATGGCATATACTTCTGTGTGAAGCAGATCAGTAGTCAGTGATACCCAATTATCTCCTCTGTTGGTACTTTTCCATATACCTGCAGTTGCAGTGCCTGCATATATGGTGTTAGGGTTAGATATAGATTGCTCGACGGTATACACATGCGCTGCGCCAGGTGCGTAAGATCGACCCGCAGCACTATGATCCCAATCTCTTGGCCCTATACAGGTCCAGTCAGCATTGATATATCTGCTAGATGATGCATTCTTGCGATTGAGCAAGTACGTTCTATCTTCCTCTGGAGTACGCTTCTGTTCTCGTGCGATGCCTCTTAGAAATCTTTTGAAATTCTGCGTGTCCATGTTTTTTACAAATGGATTTACTGCATAGTAAGCCTCATAAAGTCGGATCACTTTGCCAGGATCAGGATTGGGACTGTACATTTCTAATACCCATTCAGGCTGTGCATTATTTTCGATTTTATTAGGATTAATCCTGTGGTCTTGTGCTGTAGCAAAATGGACAAAACACAGAGATAAAAGCATCCAAGTAGTAGCTTTGATGAGTACATTGAACTTTACCATATTTGACTAACTTGTTTGATAGATGTATTGATCCTGCAAATGTAATAGTTAAGGACTGTAAAAGTCAAGTTTTTAGCCCAATATATGCACTAAATCGTAAACTTAGTGCTATTATTTCCTAAAAGATCATGACCAGTTATGTAATACAAGCGACCAGACACAATTACTATTAGTATTTTTATATAAAATAAGAGTTTAAAAATTTGGATATTAAAAATAAAGTTTTATATTTGTACTTCCAATTATGGTAAATCAAAATATTATCTGATATGAATTACAGCAACACCGCTAACGGCTTATTTACTTCTTTTAACTATTTAAGCATATAGACTATGAGTATAGGACTATTTACACTCACATCATGTGAAAAAAACACTACCATACCTACTTCGTACGACAATGCGCAAGCCCAAACAAGGACAGTAGAGCAAGTAAGATTTACTAATCTTGAGGTAGATGGTTGTTGTATGAAAATATTAGTAAGAACCAATATTAATGTTACAGCCAATATACCTATACATACTATCTATATCAAAAACGCTCAAGGCCACCAAATAGCAGAGGTACGGCATGGAGGTCAATTCGGTGGATTGTGGTTTCAGGACAATGATCCAGAGTTTAGTAATTATTGGGAATTTAGCTATTGCTTTCCTGCCGGTGGGGTATATACATTGGAAGTAGGTATCACTGGAAGTCCTAGTGGATTAGCAAGTGCTATAGGTCCTCTACCTACGCAGATCACTGTCAACATTACTGAATGTAAAAACCCGGTACCTTGTGTACAATATATATGTCTAGAAGATTACTTCGGAGCATTCGGATGCAGTGATGGTATAGAGGTAGTCATCAATGGCAATTTGCAAACCATACTATTCCCTGGTGGCCCTATTACTAATGCAGTAGCGGGTATCAATCAAATCATCGCTGCTATGCAAAGTATAGCTAACTCATTAGGCTTAACCTATTCTACTAATTATCAAGGTGGTAATGTTAGGAAATGTAATAAAGGTGGATCCCCTACATTTGGACATTTTTTTAT
>Ga0105045_10000417_pt1 | contig 30137 bp, 19 predicted proteins | sample MAT02_FD_78089 | JGI IMG/M metagenome (GOLD analysis project Ga0105045, IMG submission 78089) | Freshwater microbial communities from Lake Fryxell liftoff mats and glacier meltwater in Antarctica - MAT-02 (megahit assembly) | ecosystem: Environmental > Aquatic > Freshwater > Ice > Liftoff... | reverse complement strand
GTCGCAATCGCACTCGGGGCAGCGGAACTTGGTACCACGAGGATGTTCAACGCGGATGCGAATCTCTTCGGCCTGGTGATCTAGTTGCACATCAGCGACCGTCCAGGGCGACGAGAGCCCGAGTATCTGTTGGTAAAGTGTTTGTCTTGCACGGTGGTTCTCCTTGGCGGAGAATTCTACCCAATCCACGATAAACCCGGATGGACCATTTAAGTTCGTAAGATCCAAACAGACTATGGTCTTATCACGATGTCAGGAAGTGATGACGATGAGGCGTGGTACGCCGTTAGCTTTACCAGCTATACAAACCCCGACAAGCAAGCAGGATTCTTGCAATTTGCTTCCGCAATCACGCACCCGAGCGGACATCTGTTTTTGGCTAGGCCTCATTGGGGCAAACACACGCCCTCACCCATTACGTTTCAAGATCTTTGTTCGAACCACGATAGGTTCATGAAAATTCGTGATCGGATTGATCCTTCCAACGCATTTCTCCCCGCTTGGATGGCACTGGATTAGCAAGCACCGCGCAAGTTACCAAAGTGCTGGAGCGGGACGAGTCGACTTTTCACCGTCAACTGCTGGGACTCGTCGCCTCGTTCACTACGGCAAATCCTAATTTCTAGCCGTCCAAGAACACTAGGGTACGGCCAACGGGAACGCGTCGGTTTCGCCCTCGATAATGAGGTAGTCGTTGTTCGTGGCGAGTGATGCAAATTCGGAATTTTCACCCGTGGGCCACTGGATGGACACTCGATTAATTTGATCCGCCGCACCCACTCCGATGACGATTCGACGTTCGCTGGAGCACTGGTATCCATCGCCGGCAAGTGAAAATCCGGTCATGGTTTGCTCGCCGACCTGGACCGTGACCCGGCTGCCGATCGCGTCGCGATTCGATGTAGTGCCACGCAATGAAAATCGAATCGATCGACCCGCGAGCTGGCTTTGGTTGATGAGGAGGGACACGGGCTCCATCAAATGGGTTACGAGCAGGTCGACTTTTCCATCCCGATTTGCATCTAAGGTCACGGCCGCTCGCCCGAGATGATCGCGGGCAAAGTAATCGCCCAGTTCGGTGGCAGGTTGCTCAACGTATTTTCCCGTCGCGCTTCGCGTGAACACTTGCGCCGGTTGTTGATACGTTCGTCCGAGATGAGAAAAGTCATCGATATTCCCGTTGGCGACAAACAGTTCCGGCAAGCCGTCGTTGTCAAAATCGAGCCACTGGGTTCCATACCCGAGCATTGCCATTGAAGGCGCCTCGAGGTTGACACGCCGCGTGCGATCGGCCCAAAGTCCACCGCTGAGTTGCTCGTAGAACGTGTTGTAGTCGTCGGTGAAATGCGTGACCAAGAAATCGATATCTCCGTCGCGATCGGCATCGCCAGCGGCAATCCCCATCGACGCCTGCGACAAGGATCGTTCATTCACCGCCAAGCCACGGAGCGTTGCTTGTTGGGACAATCGAAAGTCGTCTTCGGTGGTGGTAGGATCGATCGTCCAGTAATGATTCGCGGTCATGTCGTTGGCGATATACAGATCGATTCCTGGTGTCGCATCGAGTTGTCCGACGATCAAGCCGAGGCCTCGGCCTGGTTCATGCGACCCCATCCAGGAATCGCTGGCATCGACGAAGGCGCCATCGCCAAGCCCGCGCCAAATGCGATCGGGCTGGGCAGGAAACGCGAGCGGTGAGCAGGATCGCGGCTCGTTAAGTTCTTGATCGATGCAATCATGTTCCAACACATAGTCACCACCGCAATAGTGGACTTCGACAATGTCAGCCACTGCGTCTCCGTCGACGTCCGCGATGGCGACCGAGGTGGTCCAGTCGTTTCCGGTAAGCCCGGATGCAGTTGTGGCATCGGCGAACGTGCCATCGCCGTTGTTGCGATACAGCCGGTTTCTGCCAATGTTCGCGACCAGCACATCGGGCCAACCGTCGGAGTTGTAATCGCCGACCGCGACTCCCTGGGCGAAACCAAGATCGCCGACCGCCGAATTTTCCGTGACATCGACCCAGTGGTTCGCTTGGTTGCGAAACAGGCGGTTGGGTGCGGAGTTTGTTTGCCTTGGCGAGCCATCCATTGTCGTTAAATAAGTATCGGGCCAGCCGTCCAAGTCAAAGTCGATCACGCCGGCGCCACCGGCGCCGGATTGATAAATCGTGAGCCCGGATTGCTTGCCGGATTTTGTTTTGATTTCGCAAACATGGTTCAATCCCGACTGGGCCGCGACATCAACCAAATGGATCGATGAACCGGCGAGGGTTGCGGTTGGGACGGACGACGTTGTTTTTGTTTTCCAGTCGGGTACAGGCAGATCCGACAAATCGAATTGGCTTGACACCAATGACCCGGCCAGTTGCCACGGAGTCTTGCCCGTCAGTTGGGATCGTGATTGCTCGTAAAGTTTCTGAATTTTCGGATCGGGATTCTGTTGCATTGCAAAGCCGGCGCGCAACCACACCGTCGCTTCCCAAACCCGGCCAAGCCGCCCGAGCGTCTCGGCGATCTTGACGACCGCGGTCTGCGAATCGTTGCGCCACGACCGGAGCGAATCGACCGCATCGCGGAGCGCGGTGATGTTTGCGGATCGTTTCGCGGCGGCCTGGGACGCTTCGGTTCGCCCCAGTTCGCCGAGCACGGACGACAAGCGAGTCAGCGTCTCGCCGTCGTTTTCGTTTAACTTCGCAGCGTGCCAAAGGGCGGAGGCGGCACGGTGCGGGTCTCCCTGTTTTTCGGCCCAAACGCCGGCGGCGAGCCAGTACTGGGGATGCGACTGGATTCCGCTGGGCAAAGCGGCCAATTGCGATTGAAGCTCTTCGGTTCGATCCAGTTCGACGAGCGACCGCAGGTAATAGGCACGCGCGGGCAAAAACGCCGGGTGTTTGACCGTGACGGGCGAGAGCAGGTCCGCAACCTCCTGCCATTTGCCATACGCCGCACGCACGCTGGCGATGGAGTATTGGGGCCGCAGGTCGCCAGGAAAATGTTTGAGCGCGTACTCACAGGTCGCGTCGACCGTTTGCGGGCGGCTCAAGTCGGCGGCGATGATCAACAAATTGAGCTCGCCGCGGCCACGCTGGATCAACCACTGGAGGTGCTCCTTTGCCTCCCATTGCAACCCTAGTGACGATTGAGTGCCGACCATTTTCGTTCTCAAATCAACGTCGTCCGGAAACGCGATGATGGCTCGCTCTAGCACGGCGAGCGTCTCAAACGGACGTCCGAGATTCATCCACTGCTGCGCCTGTTTGTCCAGTAAACGTTTATTGGGCGGATCGGCAAGTTCGCTCGCTCGTCGATAAAAATCCACCGCGCGAGGAAAATCGTTCACTGCCGCCGCTCGGTCCCCCAACACCTCCAACGACTCTGCGGTGTCGGGTGGCGACCCGTTTGCGGGAAGTTCGAGCGCCGGCGGCGAATCCTTGGCGTTTGGGTCCTTGCCGCTTGGGATCACGGCCTTTTCACAGCCACTGATAAAAACCACGACGACGCAACCCATGACGATGCGGCAAACGTATGTGGCTATCCGCTTGTGTGCTAAAGCGATTGCTTGCCGTCTGCGAATGCTCATGAATTTTGCGTTCCTTGCCAGAAAAGACGGCTTCGGAGCGGGGATAAGTGGCGGCAAGAGGCTACTCATGAATGCCATGAAATTGAATACGGGGTACCGCTCACGATATCACAAGCCAACGGAGTCGAACTGAATTCGAGGCGGATTTTCTGGGAGCCGCAGCGATGGGACGGCCATGTGGATATACGTACGTGATGGTCATTGAGTTTCACGAACTGATCTCGACCGCTTGGCCCTGATTTGATAAACCGCGTTGGGCGAGGCGCATGGATGCCTTTGATAGCTCGCGATTTTAGGGATGAATGATGATGAAACGCTTTGGCGTTCAACTGGCAGGCAGCGGCATTGTGATCCTTCTGGGGGCACTTGGCGTCGCACAGGCGCAGCGAGAATCTCGCGAGAAAACCACGTCCGCGTGGGAACACCCCTCGACTCCCGCGTTGACGCCGCCGCCCGCTCCCATTGCCGCGTATGAATCAGCGGACGAATCAGCGGAGGGGCCGGCAGACGATTTCTCGCACGACGGCTCTGCGGGCGATGGGCCCGGGCTGCTGGCGCTTGGGGCGATGAGCATGCCGCGGTCCGATTCGCCGTCCAATCCCGTTCGCACGGTCGCTCACGAGGAACCGATTCCTCACGCCGCCGATGGATCCCAGTCGCCAGATCCCGCTGCGTTCGCGATGCCTGGCATCCCCAATGACGCTTCGTCCTCGCCACCGGTGGGCGTGACGATGACGTTGCCGGCTTGGTCGATGCCTGTCGAGTCAGCAGACGCGTCGCACGACGCACCAATGCCCGCGGACGATGCACCGCCCGGCTCCGGCATCACCCAGCCGATGGCCGCGAGCGATCACGCCGCGGAGGCGCCACCGACTGGTGCTGGGTTTACGCCTGATTACGCGGCGTTGCCGACGCTGCAATTTGACGCCGCACCGTCCAGCCGGCTTCGCAACGCGAACCCAACACCGCAAGACACGTACGCCGCCCCAGCCGAATATCCACCGTCCCAGCCGATGTCGATCGCGGCGATCCCGGTTTCGCCGAACCCGAATCTGCAACCGCTGCCGGTCGACTATGCCGCACCGACGCCCCAAACCGCGATGGACGCGACTGCGACGGCCCGGCCGTTGCCATCATCGATTGATGAAACCGTGTTGGCCGAACCGGGTGATCGCCGACTCGAAGGGATGCAAAGTCCCAGCATTATCATTCACAAGCGTGCTCCCGAAGAGGTCAAAGTCGGCAAGCCCGCGACTTTCATCATCAACGTCCATAACGCCGGTGGGGTCGAGGCGCTAGACGTGCGAGTCCACGATCGAATCCCCGTGGGCACTCGATTGGTCGATGCGTCGCCATCGCCGGTCATGCAGGGCGATCTGTTGACGTGGGAACTAGGAGCGATTGAGCCAGGCGGCGAGCGAACGATCACGACGCAATTGATTCCCGAGGTCGAGGGCGAGCTTGGCAGCGTTGCCAGGGTGACGTTCGAGGCCGCCGCTTCGGTGCGGACCATCAGCACTCGCCCGCAATTGAAAATCACCCAGCGGGCTCCTGAGCAAGTATTGATTGGCCAGCAACTGGAGATCGAACTGGAGGTCTCCAATTCTGGCAGCGGTGTGGCGACCGGCGTCGTGATGCAGGAGGACGTTCCTGATGGCCTAGAACACCCTAAGGGAAAGCAGCTTGATAACGTCATTGGCCAACTCGGACCGGGTGAAGTTAGACGACAGGTGCTGCGGCTGCGCGCCGTCGCACCGGGCCAGATCGAAAACCGGATCCGATTGACTGGCGACGACGGATTGGTTGCCGAAGACGCGGTGTTGGTTGACGTCATCGCTCCGCAATTGGCGGTCGAACTGGAGGGTCCGAGCCGGCGTTTTTTGGAACGACAGGCGATATTTAACGTCAACCTTGCCAACGTTGGCACCGCCGAGGCAACGAATGTCGAAGTCGTCGCTTACCTGGATCGCGGATTCTCGTTCGTCGGCACCGAGTACCAGGGACAGTACGACCCCAATCGCCACGCCGTGTATTGGTCATTGGCCCAATTGCCGCCACAGGGTCGTGGTTCGGTGGCGCTGAAATTGTTGCCGATCGAGCAGGGCGAGCGGACGATTCGTTTGGAAGCCAAAGGCGACCTAAATACGATCGCTCAGGCCGAAAAAATCGTGACCGTCGACACCCTTGCCGAGTTGACGTTTTCGATCACCGATGACGCCGATCCGATCGAGGTGGGCAGTGAAGCGACGTACGAAATCGTCATCAGCAACCGTGGTTCTCGAGACGATTCAAACGTTAAGTTGCAGATGCTATTGCCGCCGGGGCTGGAGCTGGTCGCCAGTGAGGCCGAGGCCAGTACGGACGATCGCGGCCTGATCGCGTTTGCGCCCACGATGACGTTGGCCGCCGGCAAAGACGTCGTCCATCGAATCCGCGTGCGTGGTGTCGCGCCGGGTACTCACATCGTCAAAGCGATCGCAAGTAGTACGCAGGCGTCCGTGCCGGTCACCAAAGAAGAGAGCACGATGGTCTACGCGGACCAGTGATGCGTCAGTCCGGGGAGTGCTCGCCGCGGTCACCCTCTCCTCGCTTAGGCTCGGCTCTCCCGGAGGAGAGTGAAATGCCTGTAAACCGCGATGCTGAAACAACATCGTCGCGGTACGACCTCGGCGCGGGTTACTGATCGGCAGGCTGCCGATTGCCCAAGAGCCTGACGTTCTTTGGTGCCGCGTCAGTCGACACCGTAGTGCTCGACTTCGGACCAATAGTCCTCGAAGGCACCCTCTTTGTGAAAATCGGGGCTGTTGTCGAGGTCGTGACACGTCATGCACTTTTCCTTTGCGTTTTCCAGCGGCAATCGCATCGCGACACGCAACGCATCTCGCTTGGCCTGGGACACGCCGGAGTCTTTCTGCTCCGCCGCGGTGTGACCCGCACCCGGCCCGTGGCAATTTTCGCAACCGTTGCCGGTCAGGTGTGCGGACGCTTCGAGCGACAGGTAGCCGCTGACATAGGGGTAGTAGTTTTGTGCGTTCCAGCCCGTCACGTGGCAGGAGATGCATTCGGGGTCAAAGTGGCGGCTGATGTCGGATCGTTCGCCCGGATGAACAAGGTGCTCGGTGGCGAGCGCGTGGGCGCTGTTCTCCCAGACTTCGAACGCGGTCGTGTGACATTGTGCACAGGCCTGGGTACCAACGAATGATTCGCCTGACGGATGAGCGATCGGCTTTAATCCCAAGCCTTCGAGGCCGAGCGATTGCAGTTGGTTTTGATAGGCGGCCATCAAGCGACGCATTTCCGGCGCGTCGTCGAATTCATCAGTCAATGGCACTCGCGAGTATCGGATGGGCGAATCTTCGTACAAACCCACCAGTCCGACGTACATCCCCTTGTCGCCGGTAACGATCATTTGTGTCTCGCTGCCATCGATCGACTTGGGTTGATAGGTCGGTTCCCCATAACCGCCGGCAACGACGACGAGATCAAAGCCGGGGGTTTTCCGAACGGCATCGGCCGCTGTTTCTTCGGATCCGTAAAACAACAGGACGTTAAAATCGGTGTTTTTGACGCGAAGCTCGGCGATCGATTTCGCGAGGGAGTCATTCAAGTCGGCAACTTCGATGTCACCGCTTTGCTGAGTTTGTCCGGTCGCGGGATCCAGGGCCGAAGTCGTGCCGATCCGCCGACCACCTGAGTCGATGACTTTCGTTTGAGCCAATAGTGACGGATCAATCAGAATCACATTCGAGGATACAAAACGGCCCGTCGAAGGGTCGTCCGCTGCCGCGACGGCGATCAGCTCGCCCACGCCAAGAGCGAGGTCATCTGGCCCGAACCCGATCGCTTGGTAGTCCATTTCCGCGAGGCCCTGGGATGCGGCTTGGAATTTGACTTCCGCTTGGCGTCCGGTGCGTCGGACTTGGTTACCGGCATCGAGCGGCACGAGCGGCCAACCGCGATCGGCGAGTTGCTTGTGCAAGGTGTAGCGTCGTGCCAGCCCGCCTTTTTGATTGGCAAGGCCTGTGCATCCACAAGGCTCGATATATCCGTGTTGATTTCCGGTGATAAACAGCACGGTTTGGGGTGCGGGCCATTGGTCAAACGGTTCCGGGGCACCAATGATCGAGCCACCGGCCATCGGCGGCACAGCAATGTCCTCGCTCCTCAGGTCGCCGGCGGGTTCAATACCCGACTTCATGACCGCGGTGGAGACGACGGCAACGCCTGGCGCGCCTGACTGAGCCGCAGGTCCCGCGGCCAATTCAGCCGGTGGGACAGGAATGATTTCGGCGCTGCGAGGCTTTGTCGGGACGCCAGCGGGCGTCGGGACGATTTCTCGTTGAGGGGGTTGGGCGACAAGCGTCACATCATCGGACGAAAAGCCGTCACGCTCGCCCATACCCCTGCGGTCCTCCAGCGGCATGACGATCGCGAGATCGTCGGGTTCGATTCGCGGTTGGGAATTCCACGGAGAATCACAACCGCACACGATCACAAGAACGAGCGGGGAGAGCCTGATCCAACGCTCCGCACCGGAAAGTGTTGCGGACTTGTTCACGCTTTCGTTCGCCATCCTTGAACTGAAAAAATCGAACATCGATAAACCTTTTCGCCACCGCGTCAGCAATCGTTGCAGACCGGATACTTTGGAATGGGAGCATGAACGGGCATGGCAAACGCGTCGATCACCAGCAATCGTTACAGTCTCCGCGATCGCTAGGGTTTCGCAACCGCGAATCGAATTTTTATACGAAGCGGCGGTACATCTTCGTTATCGGTTTGCACCGTGACATAACCGTAGTCATCGTCGTTGCGACCCGTCCTTTCACCCGATTTTAATTCCGGGTCGAGCCACAGCTTCAATGGGTAAAGGATTACGGAACCGCGTCCGACTGGGTCGCCCAATTCTGCCCGCAACATATCTTTCGGTTCTACATCGCCGAGGGAAAGTTTAATCGTTTCCTTGTTTTGCCCCCGCAGCATGATGTTTGCTTTTTCGGGCTTGGCGGTTTTTGGTTCCACCCGCCCAATGGTGTAAATGTATTCGCCCGAGCTGAGACGTTGGCATCGCGAGCTTTCCACCAGTGCCATCGCACCGACGATTTTGCCGCCGACGGTCGTCGTCAGGAACATCTGGTCCTCTTCGTCAAAGGTTCCGTCATCCTTTAATTTCGATACGGGGACAAAACCGAATTCGAAATTCTGTTGGATCGGCCCCTGAGCCATGCCCTGACGCAAAACGCCAGACACTTTGAAGGCTTGCTTGGCGCTGGCGTACGTTGGGTCCTCGATCGAATTGACGTCGATTTCTTCGACAGTCAAAGTAGACAGTTCGTTCATGTATGCGTCGGAAAACTTCATCTCCGTCGGTTTAACCTTATCGTTCATAAAACTGTAGACGGTCGATTCCAGCGCGATCTCGTCGGTTGCTTCGACTTCGCCGAACGAAAACCCTCGGGGCACCATCGTCATCTGACTGACCACGCGTCCCTTGATTTTCAAACTTAATTCGCCCCGCGCGGGGTCATTCGACTTCAGGGTCGCCGACTGGCCGAAGTCTTCACCGATCGTTTTGACAGTCCAAGTCAACTCAACTTCTGTTTCCTCGCCCGGTGCGACCGATGAGTTCTCCAATGTCCCTACGGTGCATTTGCAAGTCGACCCGATAATTTCGAGCGTCAGCGGACCCTCGCCGGTGTTTCGAACCACAAAGTTGTGCTTGCCCGTGGCGTCTGGTTCCATGACACCAAAGTCATACTCTTCGCCGCCAACGACCTCGATACGGGGGGAGCCGGTTTGAATTCTTGGCTTCACGTAGTCCGAAACCGTCTTCGCGGTGACCTCGTTGGTCATCAAGAACGGGCCGAAACCGCCGACCTGGCCATACCGCGAGTGATTCACTTTCCAACCGGACCAAAAACCGATGGAGGCACCCAACACGCAAATCACGACTGTTTTAAACAAGAAACCGACTCCCAAAATCACTATCGAGAAAAAACCGTCATGGCGAAGCTAAACCCGACGGAAAGACCACATTTTACTATTTTTAGCAAACAACGGCGCCTTCGGGAATGAAAACGAATGGATGGTCAATACGGCGCCACGACCGGTTCGGTTCGGTCGCCGACATTGGGGGTCCCGATCAATGCCTTTAAAACATCAGACGCGGGCCGTAAGTCGACCGCCATGTCGACGCCACTCGCCGCATGGGACGGTGTGAGGATTTGGACAAAATCGAGCGACCGCTCGTAATATCCGCCAGCGACCGACAACGCCTGTGCCCGCCGGGCGACTTCCGGAGCTCGCCGGTCACCAATCGCCGCCAGCACCGCGGCCCACTGTGCTGCATAGGTCTCATGCGATGGCGAACGCTCCACCGCCAATGCGTACCACGATTCCGCTTTCGCGAGATCGCCGGGGTCGCCGAATCGCTGGAAAAAAGTCAATCGCAAATCACCCAGTTGATTCGCGATGACGGGGTCGAGCGGCGACCGAGCGGCCGCTCTGGTTTCGGCCTGATGCCATCGCTCGATCCAGCGGGACCGCATCGCCGCATCATTCATCGCCACCGCGTGTGCCGCCGTCGCGGCTTGTGCCGCCGTCGACGGGTCCCACGGGTCCGCCATCACCGCTTGCTCGACCGAATCGATCGCGACGTAGTATTGGCCCCGCGACCACTGGTCTTCGAATTCGGCCAAGGCATTTTGGGTGCGATTTACCGGTGCGATGCCGGGGAAGTACCAGGTGATGGTGAAGCCGACAATCGACATCGTTGCCATGACACGTCCCTTGAGCATCGGCCACGCGACATCGCCCCACGCCGAATGGGCCCGTGCTTCCGCGACCGGTGATGCGATCCCGGCCAACATCCACCCCACAACACTGATGCCGGGGACAGTGATTCCGCCGGATGCCAGCAAGTCGATCGCTATCGCGACTACCGCGTAACCGGCGACGGATCGGTACGTCGCCCCGTCGTGATCCGACGCAGATTCGTCCCCTCGCGGCCAAACGTACGCGGCAAATAAAATGGCTGCCAGTGTCCCCAAAAATGCCGGTTCGAGTGTCGGCAATTGACCGACCACACCGCCAATGGCCCAAACGCAAAATGCGGCGATACCGGCGGACCATTTCATCACTCGCGGGATGGAAACATCGGACCCGAGTTGCCGGGATTCGTCGTCCCGGCTGCGGTCATGCAAATCGCCGAATCGGGAGACGAGCGCTCGCCGACTTAACCAAACCATCGCGACCATAATCGCGAGCAAAATCACCATCGCGGGCCAGCCTCCCGCCGTGGCGGTTTGCAGCAAAAATTGATGCGGGTCGGCGATCTGCTCCAACGAGGTCGGGGCTCGGAAGCATTCGTAGACGGCTTTGAATTGGCCTGGACCGATTCCAAAGATCGGTGATCGGGAAAGCATTTCGAGGCACGATGTCCAGTAGCTGAGCCGAATCGATACCGACAATGGGGCCTGCGATATCCACTCCGATTGCCGCAGCCACTGAGCAGACGCGAGCATCGCGATGGCGGCGACAGCGATCGCCGCAATGATCGTTCGAGGATGCAGCCTGATGATCGCAATGATGGACGGACGACGAATCATGGTCGACGCGAGGAACCAGCCGCCGATGCCGAGAATCGCTACCACGGCGGTTCGGCTGCGCGATGCGAGGATGATCCCGCCGACCATGACGATCGCGGCCACGAATAACGTTCTGCGTGCCCGATCCAGTTTCGCCCACGACGACGCCAGAATCCCGATCATCACGATCCAGCCGCCCAACAACATGGCGGCCAAGGAATTCGCCAGTGCAAATGTTCCCGTAGGACCGCCGTCACGCAATCGATTCTCAAACATGACTCGCATCGGCGAATTGACGCCGTCGTCGATGCCTGCCTGGGCCAACATTTCCGCGGGGTCTCGTTCGAACTCTGCGATCATCTCGGGAAACCCGATCAGCTTTTGGTGCCAGCCATAGATCGCCATCGCCACTGTGACTGCGATCAACAGCCGCATTAAAGACCTAGCCGCCAAAGCGTTCGTCGCGACCCGCCGCGAGATGCCGATGACCGCCGCGGTTGCCAACCACCAGCCCAGTTCATTGATACCCGATCGCAGGTTTGCATCGGCGGCATTGACGACCAACGACAACGTCATCCAGGCGGCCAACGACATGGACAAGGCGTCAACGATTAGGTCGCGGCGACAACCCAGCGGATAACTGGCAATCGACACCGCCCAGGCGCCCATCAAGCCAGCGACCAAGAATCTTGCCGCTCCCTGTTGCACTTCGACGCTGTCGTGAGGCAGGTAGGCGACGTACACGATCGCTGCCGACATCGCGGCCAGGCAAACCTGCTTGCCGCCGGCGACCGAAATCCATGACGACGAGGCGGCGATTAGTCGTCCGTTTTTTGCCATCGCGTCGATTCCAAAATGCCGATCAACAACAACATACAGAGCACAATCCCAAGCACCATCGCGGCCGACTGAATCGTCACCCGCGTGACCAAGACGGCCGCCAATCCACACGTCGCCGTCACCAACCAAATCGTGTAGACCGCCTTGCGGCGTGACATGCCCATGGCGACCAAGCGGTGCGAAAAATGACTCTGGTCACCCTCGAACGGGCTGCGACCTTCTCGTATTCGAATCCATAAGACCGTCGTCAGATCATAAAGCGGCACCGCCATCGCACACATCGGAGCAAACACGGCGTGCGGCCGGACGCTGTCGTACGAAGCGTAGGTAGCCAGCAGCGCCGCGACCGCGATCAGGAAGCCGACTAGATAGCTGCCGCCGTCGCCCATGAAAATCCTTGCCGGTGGCAGGTTGTGCCAAAGGAATCCGAGAATCGATCCGGCGACAACCATCAATAATGCCGCCACGAACCACTGCGGCGATCGCGCCGACTCGGGCGTCGATACCATGATCGTCGCCAGCGACAACGACACGATCGTCGCGATTCCGCCGCTCAACCCGTCCATATTGTCGAGCATGTTGAAGGAATTGATCACCGCGACGATCCAGAAAATCGAAAGCATCGTCGTCAACCAGGGCAGGGCGATGAACGCCGTCAAACCATACCCCAAGCCGACGACCACGAACGCGGCGACCCCAAATTGCACCGCCAATCGCACCCACCATGGCAACCCCCGCGAATCGTCCCACAACCCAAGCCCGACAAGCACCGTGCCGGCGGCGAGCAGTGTCCATAAGGCGCTAACCTTAGACCACGCTCCCTCAAGTTGTTCAGCAAATCGAGGAGGAATGCGATCTCGCCATTCGGGCGAATTTAACAACAAGAAGACGACAAACGTTCCCACCAAAAACGTCAACACAATCCCCAGCCAAATCCCCAAACCGCCACCCAGCGGTACCGGGGACGCGTGGGATTTGCGTCCGCCAGGCCGGTCCAGCAAACCCAACCGCGACGCAAACCGACGGATCGGATAGATGGCCACGCACGAAATGACGGCGGCAGGCAAAAGCGTAACGGCGGCGAGCCACAAAATTAAAGTTTGATCAGTCAATCACGACGCCCCAGGAAAAGATTTGCGTCATTGTAGTCCGACGCACCGGGAGGCATTACTGCGGCGATGGTGATTGATCGGCGCGGCTGTGAATGTGGCGAACGATCTCGCCTTCGACCAAATAAACGACGTCTTCGGCGAGACTTGTCGCCAAATCCGCGACGCATTCGATGTTTCGCGACGCGCTGAAACAATGCACCGCCGGGATGACATATTCGGGCGATTCCTGCATTAATTCTTGCAATTGATCAATGATGATGCGGTTGAGCGCATCGACGATATCGTCATCGCGAATCACTTGACGCGCCCGCACGGCGTCACCGGTCACAAACGCATCGAGCGCACGCCGGACCATCGAATTGGATTCCCGGACCATGTCATTCAACTCGTCCGGAACGGTGAATAGCGGATACATGTCCAGCGCCACGGCGCGTTCGGCAATGTTGCACGCCAGGTCAGCCATCCGCTCAAGCTCGGAATTAATCTTTACAACGCTGATTACCACCCGGAGGTCACCGGCGACCGGTTGATGAAGCGCCATCAGCTTCAAGCATTCCTCCTCCAGCTTTACCTCACGCCTGTCGACCGTCGCGTCGGCCTGGATCACTCGGTGTGCCAGGTCAGGACGCCGTTCGACCAACGATCGAACCGCCATGTCAATCATCTGCTCGACGACGCCGAACAGCGCCAGCACTTCTTCGCGAAGATCATCAAGGCCGCGTTGCAGGTGTTTGGACATGGGTCATCGATCCGTCGGGTGAAAGCAAGTGGTCGCGGGTGGGTTACCGCAAAGTGGGCCAGGTAACGGCAGGGCAGGGCAGGGTGGTGATAACGAAACGATTTGCTCAACCAAATTTGCCGCTGACGTAGTCCTCGGTTTGCTTCTTCGCAGGTTTCGTAAACACACCGGTCGTCGGCCCGGCTTCGATCAGTTTTCCTTCGAAGAAGAACGCCGTTTGGTCACTGCACCGCGCGGCCTGCTGCATATTATGCGTGACGATCACGATTGTATACTGTTTCCTCAATTCGAAGATCAAATCCTCGATCGCCAGCGTGCTCGCCGGGTCCAGCGCGCTGCACGGTTCGTCCATCAACAAGACTTCGGGACCGACGGCGATCGCGCGGGCGATGCACAGCCGCTGTTGTTGGCCGCCGGACAATCCCAGTGCCGGTGCGTGCAACCGATCCTTGACCTCTTCCCAGACCGCCGCCTTGCGTAATGACCATTCGACAATGTCATGCAATTGCGACTTGTTCATCCGCATGTGCAATCGCGGACCAAAGGCGACGTTGTCAAAAATGCTTTTCGGAAACGGATTGGGCCGCTGGAACACAATCCCGATGCGGCGGCGAAGGTCGACGACGTCGGTCGCGCGGGCCAGTAGATCGGTATCACCCAGCCGCACGTCACCGGTTGCTTTAGCCGATGGGATCGTGTCGTTCATCCGGTTAAACCACCTCAGCAACGTGCTTTTCCCGCAACCGCTGGGGCCGATAAACGATGTCACCCGGTTCGCGGGGATGTCCAGCGTCACGCCCCACAGCGCTTGAAAGTCGCCATACCATGCGTTGAGGTTTCGTAGCCGAATGGCGGTTGGCGATTGCGTTTCCGGTCCGCTCGCTTTGACGCTTGGTGCCGGAAGGACCACGCGGTCATGGATATCGTCCATTTGATTTTCCGACATCACAAACTCATCGGTGGAATTAGCGGAGGGTTTCATCAGCTTAGGGGCTTCTGTAGTTTTTGCCGGATCAGGACGGCGACGGCGTTGAATGACAACAGGATACCAAGCAATAGAATAATGCCCGCCGCGGCGATTCCTCGAAATTCCTCCTGCGGCTTGCTGATCCAATTATAAATCTGCAGCGGCATGACGGTAAAACTGTCCATCAAATTCTGGGGCGTGCGGCTGATGTAGACGATGCCCGCGATGATCAGAATGGGTGCGGTCTCGCCGATCGCACGGCTCATCGCCAAAATGGAACCGGTCATGATTCCCGGGATGGCGGATGGCAACGTGACATTCCAAACGACCTGCCACGGAGTCGCGCCGAGCCCCAGTGCGCCGGCCCGCAACGACGCCGGCACCGCTCGCAAGGATTCCTGAGCGCTGATGATGATGACCGGCAACACGACCAACATCAGCGTCAATGCACCGGTCAACACGCCACGACCAAACGGCAGCGAAAAGTAATACCACGCCTTCTTGTTGATCCGTCCCGGTTCCGCGTCGTCCAAAATCGCGTACTCCCGATCTTCCTCCGCGGGCAGGGCGTCGGTGGGCTTGAGCAAAACGACCGTTACGGGACGAAAATCGACATCCATCGCCGCCGTGTCAGGGGTTAACTGGGTCGGGGGTGAATTCGCGTTGTCGACCCGCACCAAAATCGCGCGTTCGCCCTCGCTGAAAAATTGGTCGTAATACGTCACGCCAATTTCCGGATGTCCGCCATCACGATCGGCTTGAAAAAATCCAAACATGTTGACGAACGCGGTCAACCCGAGGATGCCGTAAACGACGCTGGGAACCCCGGCTAGGTTGGTGATGTTGAGCTGGATGACGCTGTACAGGAAACGTCCGACCGCGTTTTTGGGTCGATACTCTTCCAACAGGATTGCCGTTGCGATGCCGATCGGCAGCGTCACGAGCGCGCAGATCGAGCAAACCCAAAGCGTCCCAAAAATCGCGGGTCGAATCCCCGCTTCCTTCGCATCCGGTTCGGGCACACCGGTCAACAGCGTCCACGACAGATTCGGCAACCCTTGAACAAGAATGGACGTCAGCAGCCCGACCAGGATCAACACCGAGAACGTCGCCACACCGATACAAAGCCACTTGAATCGTTCGTCGAGATTGACTCGTGATTTGCCATCGCGAATCGTTGCGTTGTCGATGGGAGACCGTTCGCTCATTCATAAGCCTCGCGGAATTGACGACGCACCAAATTGCCGATCATCGTCAACGTCAAGGTGATGATGAATAAAGTGAACGCGACCGCGTACATCGAGTAGTATTCGGTCTCGTAATTGGAAACGTCCCCGCCGGCCATCTGGACCATAAAACCCGTCATCGTTTGCACTTGGTCACGCGGGTCGATCGTCGCTTGAGGCAGGCTGCCCGCGGCGAGCGCGACGATCATCGTCTCGCCGACCGCCCGCGCGATCGCCAGCAAAAACGCGCTGATGATGCCCGACAAAGCCGCTGGCACGACGACCTTTACCGAGACGTCAAACCTTGTCCCGCCGAGACCATATGCGGCCTCGCGAAGCGCCCTGGGCACCGCCTGCAACGCGTCCTCCGCCAATGAGCAGACCGTCGGAAAACACAGAATCCCCACCGCGATGCCGGCGCTGGTCGCGTTGTATATATCAAATCCTTTGTGCATCCACTGCAGGATCGGGGTGATCGTCATCAGGGCAAAGAAGCCATAAACGACCGTCGGAACACCCGCTAAAATCTCCAAAACCGGTTTCAGGGTGCTGCGGACCCGCTTGGGGGCATATTCGCTTAGGTACACCGCCGTGATCAATCCCAGCGGCAGCGCAATGATCATTGCGATCACCGTGACCAACATCGTCCCGCATATCAACGCCCAAATGCCAAAGCTCTTTGGGTTCCCCAACAGCGGGTCCCACTTCGTCGAACCGAGAAAATTGCTGAGCGTGACGTCATCGAAACGAAAGAAATTAATCGTCTCGCTCACCAGCACAAACAGGATCGCCGCGGTCACCAACAACGAAAAAAGGCCGCACAGAATCAGCAATCCATAGATGCCGATCTCGCGGGCTCGAATGATCGACAGCGACCGAGGGTCAGCCTTCATCAGCCGACCGACTCGTTCGCCAAGATCTCGAATGCGGGTTTCGCCCGTCGAATCCAACGAGCCTGCGGAAGACATAGTTATCAATCGAATCGTCAATAAGAACCGCGTTAGTATGATTCCGGCACGAACGGTGTGAGCTACAGTATCAACGGGCACCAGGATATTCGCCAGCGTCCCTAATCGTCAGTTCGCGGCCGGTCAGTTCGCGGTCGATTGGACCAAATTGTCAGGCTTGAACACGTCCATGACGACGCCCAAACGCTTTTCGCCCTCGGGGGTCACGTAATGCGTACCCGTTTTTCGAGCCTTGAAATTCTCCGTCGCCGTTTCCATGACACCCCGGGGCAACGCGAAAAATCCGACTTGTGCCGCCATCGTCGACGCGTTTTCGAGGGAATACGAAATGAATCGCTTGACCTCCGGACGCGTACACGACTTGGCATTCACATAAACAAACAGCGGGCGGCCGAAGGGCGAGTATTCTCCGCTTTCGATGGTTTTCGCACTCGGCAAAATGGCTTCTCCGGTCTCCGGATTAATGATCGGAACCGCTTTCAATTTGTCGCGATTTTCTTCGTAGTACGCCGCACCAAAGAAACCGATCGCGTCGGGCGAACCGGCCACGCCGGTGACGAGCACATTGTCATCCTCGCTGGTGCTCATGTCCGACCGCAGCGAGCCGGTTTTGCCGATCACGATTTCTTTGAAGTAATCGAAGGTTCCCGAATCGGTGCCTGGCGAAAACACTTGGATCGGCTCGTCGGGCCAACTCGATCGAACTTGGCTCCACGTTTTTGCGGACCCTTCGGAACCGTAAATCTTTTTGATTTCGGCGACGGTCAAATTATCGACCCAATCGTTCGAAGGGTGCACAACGACGGTCAGCCCGTCGTACGCGATCGGCAATTCGACGAAGCTGACGCCGTGCTCGCCCGCCGCGTCCAGCTCCGACGCGTCGATGGGACGCGACGCATTGGACACATCGGTCTCTCCCTTGACAAAACGTTTGAACCCTCCGCCGGTCCCCGAGATGCCGATATCAACGCTGACGTTGGGATACAGCTTGCGAAATTGGCTCGCGGCCGCTTCGCTGATCGGAAACACCGTGCTGCTGCCGTCGATCGTGATTTTGCCCTGCAAGTCGGTGTTTCCTTTCGCCACCGTCGTTTTTTCCGATTGCGAATCCGGCGCTGCCGGACCGCCGCAACCCGTGACGACGAGGGCAATCGCAAACGCCGGCGCGGCCATCCGCAAACAGTTGGCAAGGCGGGATGGAGTCAATCGCATGTTAAACACTGGTGTTAAGTATCCGTCGGTCATTTTCAAGAGGCACCTAAGATAACAGAGCACATGGGCTCGCTAATCGCATGAACGATCATCGTTTGTGTTAAGAATTGGTTAATTTCCTGCGAACCGCTGCTTCCGATCGCTCCTTGGTGGCCAAATTCCCTGCCCCATGACGGCAGCGAACTGGTGCCGACGATGTTTTGAAGACCTGGTTCAAAATCGAATTGACGTTGGCCTGATGCCATGGCGATAGGTCGTCGTACTATTTTGCTTTTCGGTCGCGTCGCAAAGGCTCGACAAGCTCGTCACCGCCAAGCATGTTCTCGACCACCTCGTCGGTGCTCTGCGGATCGATCGTTCGGCACGCCTGTGTCAGCGCCTCGGCAAGGTCGTCCAGTTCATACTCCCACGTCTCAACCGTCGTATCCGGTGGCGGGACATTTGCCATTTCGTCCAACAACAAGACCATCCGCAGCAGATGTCGAAACAGAATGCCTTCTTCTTTTTGAAGACTCTTGGAGGTCACATATTTATTAAAGTCGAAACCAAACTCTTTGAGCTCGCCAACGATCCAAACCGGTCGCACGCTGGCGTCATGGACGGTCGGAAAGTCGGCTTGAAATAAACGATAGATTTTTTCACCAAGGGTCAAAGGCCACACCCGAGGTTCATCAAACATCACGCGGCCAAATCCTTTGTCCGTGACCTCTTCTTCCTCGTCCGGTGGCGAACCCAATTCCGCGGCGCTGGCCAATCCGGTCAGTAGCAAACGAGGGTCAAGTTTCGTCTTCGCGAGCGTCCCGGCGGGCATGACGTCATACGGCGGGACGCGGACCAGTCGCGCCACCGTGCCGGGGACTTCTAGCACACTTTCCAGTGCCAAGATTCTTTCGTCGGGGTCCGCGATCGCCAATTGATCCGCAAGGTAAATTCCATAAAGCGGATGAATACTTTTGAGCTGAACCAGCCACTCCAATCGTTCCGTCGGATGGGCGAATTCGGGCCGGTAGTCGTCCAGCTCATAACGCGGCGGTCCTGCGGCATCGTCGCCCGTCCCCAGCGCGGCTGCTTTGATGGGTGGTGGGCTCGCCGACTGGGTCGGATCGAGAGCATGTCCAAACAACGCCGTCGGTGGCGATGGGGGATGATTCGCCTGCGTGGATGACGCTGCGGTGGGCGAAGCGGTGGGCGACGGCGAGGATGCGAGACGGGGCAGGGGGTCCAGTTTGACGTAGCCCGATGTCCACAGCGTGATCAACATGCGATTGAGTTCGCGCTGCGAATCCACCAATTGCTTTTGGTCGAGCAGACGACGTCCGACAAGATCGCGAAGCGGTTGGACGAGCGGTGATTTGCCAAGCAGGTAAGCGAGCAATCGCCACGGCAACGCGCCCTTGCTGCTCAACCTCGCCGACGGGGCCTCCCGCAACGCATCGAATTGCTGTCGCGTCCAGTACTGCTCGTCCGTTCGCCGCTTGGGCATTTTTTTCTTGAGTTGTTTTTTGGCCTTCATCAAGCCAGGGTCTTTGGTGTCCTCGGGGATCGAGTCATATTTTTCTTTCCAACGGATGATTTTCACATCATCTTCGTGAGCGAGCGCGTACACGTATCCACGGTCATCGAATTGCGGTCGACCGGCGCGCCCGAAGATTTGGTGGGCGGTCGCGGCTTCAACGATTTTCTTTTTGCCTGCGGGACCTTTCAAAAGACTGGGCAAGACGACACTTCGCGCCGGCAGATTGATGCCCGCCGCGAGGGTTTCGGTGCAAACACAAACGCTGAGCAGTTTGCGTTGAAAAAGTTCTTCGACGATGCGTCGGTACCGTGGCAACACACCGGCATGGTGAACGCCAACGCCACGCATCAAAATCTGTTTCAGCTTTGGTCCGGCACCCTTGCTCATGTCGGCAAGGTTCAACGTTTCTGCTAACTCAGCTTGACGAGTTTTATCGATCAGACTTTTGCCTTTGAGCAATTCCGCGACAGTCCAGCACACCGATCGATTGAAACAAAAAAACAACGCGGGGGTTCGCCGGTCGACTTCGCTGCCATCGGCGATTCGTTCGGCAAAGTCGGCCAACAAGTCATCTTCGACCCATTCGAACTGCAATGGCACTTTGCGTTCGGTGCCTTGCACAAGCGTCAATCGTCGCGAGTGCGCTCGAAAAAGCCACGATGTGAATTCGACCGAGTTGCCGACCGTCGCGCTGAGTAACAACAAACGAATGTGCGGAGGCAACAGACCCAGAGTCAGCTCCCACACGATGCCACGTTCGGCGTCGTTGAACGAATGAAATTCATCCATGACAACGCTGGATACGCCGGTAAAGTCAAACCGTTCCTGATGCAACAATCGGTTCAGCAGGATCTCGGCAACGACGACAAGAACGGGTGCATCGGGATTCACGGTTCGGTTGCCGGTGACCAGCCCGACGTCATTGGCCGAAAATCCCCAGCGAACGGCCGATTCCCGCAACTCGTCGAGCTTCTGGTCCGTCAATGCGATCAGTGGCGTCGTATAGTACATTCGCGTGCCTCCACGAAGCGCCTCATAGACTGCGGCCTCGGCGATCAATGTCTTGCCGGTCCCCGTTGGTGCACAGACCAGCGCACCCTGGTCGCTGGTAAAGTAGGCCAACAACGCCTCTTCCTGAATTGGGTAGGGCGGATAGAGCAGCGACGCAAAATACTCACCCGCGATGTCATCACGAGACAGCGTAGAATCGACCGATAATGACATGACGAAAACTTTTTGGACGAAAGAAACGGTGATCGACTTAAAATCTAGTAGGGCAGGCACCCAGCCAACCGTGATAAGCCAATGAGTTCCTCAATACAGAATAGGACGAGAATGACGGACCGACGGAGCCTCACAGAGCCTATCCGCTCACCAATATTGCGTCAGGACGGGGTGGAAGAAAAGCGTCTGACCCCCATGGTGCGAGATACCCGAAGGGCCGGTTCGCGGCGAACGGCGGCAGACGCGTTTTTTCCGCTCGTGATGAAACGATTGTTTGTTGCAATCATGTTGACCGCCGTCCTCCCAATGGCCGTAGGTGGTGACGAGGTTGTCGCACCAAACCAAGCAGCGATCCCCAACGACGCGGCCATCATCGCGGCGTATCGGTCCGCCAGTGACGGATACAGTTCCGACGAGATCATCCTGCATGATGGTCGGCGACATGCTTGGTTGACGGCACTTGACCCCGACTGGATGTCGCACGGCGAATCGTGGCAATCCGAGACGCTGCTCCGGTTGATCGGATTGCGAAAAGCGGGCAAACTGCCCGCGATATCGCGGTTCCGCGGCGCAGCGGTGGATCCGTCGATCGTGCCCATCGCGGAGATCGCGGCCCGCCGCGTCATGGACGAACACGACGTCAGCACCGACGAGCTCCTGTGCAACGACTGGTTACACGACGAGCTGCAGCGATACGCCGATGAGATCGTTCCCGGCGTCGATGGATACGCGATTCGCAAATCCGTGCTGCGACTGCGAAAGTCGCGGCGGTTGCGTCCCGAATTGACATTGCGAGTCACCGATTGGCACCGGAGCATCGCAACGTATTCCTATGCGGACCTGGACGCGGCGATCGACGATGGCGAAACGATCACCCGCGGTGCGGGGGTTTATTTGTTTCGTGATGCAACGGGATACCTTTACATCGGCGAGGCAAGCGATCTGCGCGAACGTCTCAAACAACACCTTCGCCGGAGCGATCGCTTGTCGCTTCGTCAACATCTGGAAACGATCGGCAATGGCGACCTGACGATTGAGCTGCATACGTTCGACAAGGATTCGCCAGCGAACCGATTGGACGTTCGTCGTGCGTACGAAAGCGAGTTGATTCGCAGCCGAGAGCCCCGGTTAAACGTCCGCCCCTAAACCCCTTCGAGGTCGTGCACTTTGTAAGTGATTGTTCTGCCGCTATTTCACCCTGCCCGCGCAGCGCGCAGGGTCGGACGTCAGTCCGGGAGGGGTTCACCCGAAGCGCTCACGCCACGCTTCGCCCGACTTTCCTGGAGGGAAAACAAAATCCACTTATCCCCATTGTTGTTTCAGTCCTTAATTTCAAAAGTCGAGAGTCTGGCTATGAGTGAACCCGTTTTATTGCGTGCCGCACGATTTACCGTCAACGCGATGACGATCACCGACAAAAATGGCAACCCGGTGATGCGCGAGGTCATTCGCCATCCAGGCGCGGTTGTGATTCTGCCGCTGTTGCCAAACGGTTCGGTGGTCATGATCGACAACTACCGCCGCAGCGTCGATCAAACATTGTTGGAATTGCCTGCGGGAACGATCGAGCATGGCGAATCCGCCGATGCGACCGCGCCTCGCGAGTTGATCGAGGAAACGGGATACCGCGCCGGTAAATTTACGAAAGTTCATGAATTCTACTCCTGCCCGGGAATCTGCGACGAGCGCATGCACCTGTACGTTGCCTCTGAATTGATCGCCGGAGCACCGGAGCGTGAATCGACAGAACAGATGGAGAACCACGTCGTTGACGCCGGCGAAGTGGAATCGTTGATTCGCGATGGGCGGATATGCGATGCAAAAACGTTGATAGGGCTCTATTGGTTCCTGCACAACCGTGACGCGATTGCATTGTCGTAATTGCCCGCTTCATCAATTATTTGTTTGCATCGGGTCGGTAAAAGGCCACAATGGCGCTGTTTCGAGTTCCCACTCCAGGTCATCCCGTGAAGTGATCGATGTTGAACGCAGACTTCGATTCCGAGTCAGACGCTCGGGACGTTGAATTAGAATTGACGAGGGTTCGCGCCGGTGCCGAAGCGGCATGGTTGGAAGAGCGTGCCGCGGAATTGGAGCTTTTGCTTCGCCGGAAATTGCGCGAACGTGGTTCCATGTCGCCGCCACGCTTTGCCGCTCGCAAATCCGACCTCGATTTAGCGTCGGCGACCGCCGCGTCATCGACGTCGCACGTCTTTATCGACGCCGCACCGCCGCTCGCGAAACCGGGGCGAGCGCAATCGTTCCCCCAACACCAAACCAATGATCACGACGGCACGCTTGACGACGCCCAGGCCGTGGCAGGAAAAAATGGAATAGGAAAAAACCGGGCAGAAAAATACGGGGTAGAAAAAAACCGGGCAGGGCAGGGCGGTAGCGAATTTGGCCCCTGGTCCGACCGCGTCGCTCGTTTGCATACGCAACACGACCTACCGCCCGATCTACCCCCCGATCCATCCCAAGCGGACTCGACACAAGTTGCTTCCCCCGTGGCACCGATCCCATTGGATGAGGTTCAGCGGATCGAGAATCATGTCGAAACCAACGTAGTCAAGCCAAACCGACTTTGGGTCCCCAAAGTTCCGGCGATGGATGCGACTTCGCTGGGCCACGACGTGCCAAACCAAGAGGTGCCGAACGCTTGGACGCGAACCGATCCGCCGACGACAACGAAACCGTCACCCCACTTCGTCGACGCCCCGATCGTAATCGCCCCAGCGAGCACCCATGTCCCGGTTGCCGGTGATGTGCCGGTTGCCAGTGATGTGTCGACGAAGCCCCTCACTGGATTGCCCCTCACTGGATTCCCCGGGCCATCGATGCCGGAGTTGGATATCCAAACGCCGCAACGATCGGGAAAAACAAAGCGACTGAGTCCACCGTCCGATGTTCCGGTGCCGGCCGTGGTGGAAGTTACCGACGACCCCGAGAACGAAAAACAATCGCGAGTGCGCCCCGCATCGTGGTTTTACAGCACGATTGCGCACGTCGCCGCGTTGGTGTTGTTGGGTTTTGTCACGCTTTCCAATCAGCCTCCCAAGGATCAATTGGCGTTCACAGCGTCGGCGTCGCCAGCCACCGAGCAATCGATCGAAACATTCTCGATCGAGAACGACGAACCGGTTCCACCCAGCGAGCCGGTCGTATCGGAAACCGCTTATGACATCAGCGACATGGGCGAGATGGCAATCGCGGAAATATCGATGGAGGTTCCGGCCGCCATGGCGTCGCCAACGACTTCGGACCTGTTCGGCCGCGGGGCCAGCGGTGACATGACCAGCGCCCTGCAGTCACTCAAGGGTGACTCCGTAGAAAAGATGCAGTTTTGTGGCGTGGACGGCGGTGGCAATCACTTCATCTACCTTGTCGACAGTTCCGGCAGCATGGGAACCGGATTCCCCTCGGCACGAACGGAATTGCTGGCTTCGATCGATATGCTGAAACCAGACCAGCGGTTCTATGTCGTGTTCTTTGACGAAGAGCCCGCCAACATGCGAATCACCAATCCCAATGAGGACGAACCTACCAGCGTGATGGCAACGCCCGAGAACAAACAACGACTGCGACGGTGGGCGATGACGGTGGAAATGAATAAAGGCAAGGCACCCTACGATTCCATGGAGTTTGCCTTGTCGCTGCGTCCCGACGTCATCTTCCTGCTATCCGACGGCGAGTTCCCTGCCCGGATGGCGGAGTTGCTGCGAACGCAAAACCACGAAGAAAACCTGTTCGGCGAAAGTGGGCCGATCTCGATCATCCACACGATTCGCTATCACGGCGTCGAGGGCCAGCAAGGCCTCAACGCGGAGAAGAACATGATCGTGATTGCGAAGGAGAACGGCGGCCAATACCGTCACGTTCCCAAGCCAAAATAATAGTTGACGGCTTAACGAAGCTCGCTGACAAGGATGCAGGCATTGTGTCCACCGAATCCAAAGCTGTTGCTCAGGGCGACTCGCACCTTCCGCTGGACCGCACGAAGCGGGGTGTAATTCAGATCGCACTGCGGGTCGGGATTCTCGAGATTGATCGTTGGCGGAATCATGCCTTCGACGACTGATTTGGTCGCAATCACCATTTCGATCCCACCGCTGGCACCAAGGGAATGTCCCAGGGCGCTCTTCGTGCTGCTGATCGCGACCTTACGGGCGTGTTCGCCAAAGACTTGTTTGATCGCGAGCGTTTCGGCCTTGTCACCAAGCGGTGTGCTGGTTCCGTGGGCGTTGATGTAATCGACGTCGGTGGCGTTGATCCGCGCGTCGGTGAGGGCGGCTTGCATGGCCGCGGCCGCGCCACGACCTTCGGGGTCCGGGGCGGTGATGTGTCCGGCGTCGCTGGTCGTGCCGTATCCGATGACTTCGCCGTAGATCTTTGCGCCGCGAGCCTTTGCGCGTTCGAGTTCCTCAAACACCAAAACCCCCGCACCTTCGCTGAGCACAAAACCATCTCGGTCGATATCGAACGGTCGGCTCGATCGCTGCGGTTCGTCGTTTCGAGTCGACAGAGCCTTCATGTTTTGAAACGCGGCCAATCCCATCCGGGTGATCGCGGCTTCACTGCCACCGGTGATGACAACATCGGTTTCGCCGCTGCGGATGCTCCGCATGGCTTCGCCCATGGCGTTGGTAGCGCTCGCGCAGGCAGTCGCGATTGCAAAATTGGGGCCTTTCAATCCGTAGTAAATCGACAGATTGCCGCCCGCCGCGTTGAGCATCATTTTTGGAACGGTGAAGGGGCTGACGCGGTCGGGTCCCTTCTCGACCATGCGTTCGATTTGGGCTTCGATCTCAGCCAAACCACCGATGCCCGAACCGAGGATCACGCCGCATCGTGTGCGATCTTCGTTGGGAAAATCGATGCCCGAGTCCCGGACCGCGGTGCCACCGGCAAGCAGCGCGAATTGTGTAAATCGATCGAGCCGTTTGATTTCGCGGGCGTCGGCGAATCCCTCAAGGTTAAAATCAGGAATATCACCTCCAAAGTGAACCTTGTGCTGGGACGTATCGATGGTCGTCAGCGTATGGATACCGCAATGTCCATCAAGTAGTCGTTGCCAGACTTTGTCAACACAATGTCCCAGTGGCGTAACAAGCCCGATGCCGGTGACGACAACTCGTCGATCATTCATCTCGAAACGAATCCATACAAAAAGCGTTCAAACCAGCGCGGTCAAAATTAGAAATGCCGCCCCGCAAACGGGACGGCATTGATCCGCAGCCACCAGGCGGCATCGTTCAAGACGGTGACAATTCATGCAAAGCGGGTGAGGGTAACTTACGCGTCTTCGCCCTTGGTGCTTTCGATATACGCAATCGCCTCACCAACTTTTTGAATCTTTTCAGCGGCGTCATCAGGGATGCTGATGTCAAACTCTTCTTCCAGTTCCATGACCAACTCGACGGTGTCGAGCGAATCGGCGCCAAGATCGTTCACGAACGACGTTTCGCGGGTAATTTTGTCCTTTTCGACACCCAATTGTTCGGCGACGATATCTTTGACGCGTTCTTCGACTGTGGCCATGAAAAGCTCCTGTTATGCGGAAATATAGTTTTTTGAGAAATTGGCGGGTAAGGAATTCGCGGGCTTGATGGGTGCCGGCTTAAGACATCGACGGTCGGAAGCGTTTTTACATCGGAAACGAATCGGCAAGAGAGCGATAAACAAACATTCGGAATTCGGTCAAACGCAACGCGGCGACGTTGCGATGTAAAAGTTATCTGACTGGCGGCGCAAAGATAGGGGAAACGGTTAAAACGCGTCAATACGCCGTTTGAATCTTATCCCACCATTCCACCGTCAACAACGAGCGTTTGGCCGGTGATGTAGCCTGCCGCCGGGGATGCGAGGAAGAGGACCGTCGCGGCGACGTCTTCGGGCGTTCCGACTCGGTTCGCGGGAATTCGTTTGCGGACTTCCTCCATAACGACTTCGCCCAATTTCGCCGTCATCTCACTTTCAATGAAACCTGGGGCGACCGCATTGACGGTTACCGCACGGTTGGCCAATTCCTTGCTGAGGGTTCGGGTCAACCCAATCATCCCCGCTTTGCTGGCCGAGTAGTTGGCTTGGCCCGCGTTCCCAATCACGCCGGAGATGCTGGCCATGTTGATGATTCGTCCATATTTTTGGCGTCTCATCGTGTTGGCGACGGCTCGGCAACAAATAAAGCAACTGGTCAGGTTTGTCGCGATGACGTCGTCCCATTCCTCGTCAGACATCCCACGCATCAATTTATCGCGAGTGATCCCCGCATTATTGACCAGGATGTCGATTCGGCCATGCTCCGTCGCGACGGCTTCGATCGCCGCGGCCGCGGCCGCACGGTCGGTAACGTCGCAGGAAACCGCCTGCGCCACTCCCCCATGCGATGTGATTTCGGCAACCGTGTCAGTCAATTTTTCTGCGTTTCGGGCTAAGCAGACGACTTTCGCGCCGTTCATTCCGAGGGCGATCGCAACCGCGCGACCAAGTCCCTGAGAAGCGCCGGTGACGATGGCAACTTGTCCCGCAAGATCGGCAGTGATCGATAATTTCATGGAAAACCAGAGCAGGGGAGGGGAGAGAAAGATAAAAACAACAGCGGCCGGTGTGCCTAGGTTTCCGGCCCGTCGCCAAATCCCTCCAGGGGAATTTTTCGAGCGACGCGTTTGATCGTGCCACGGAGAATGCGGCCGGTGCCGACTTCGACGAACCCTTCGATTCCATCGTCGATCATTTTTCGGATCGAATCTTCCCAGCGGACCGGGCTGGTCAATTGTTGCGATAGCAAACTTGCCAATTCGTTTCCATCTCGATGCGGTGCCGCATCGACGTTGCTGTACACGGGCACACGAAGATTGCCCATCGTGACCGCGGACAACGCTTCACCGAGCGATTTCGCGGCCGGTTGCATTAACGACGTATGAAACGCACCGGCAACGGAAAGCGGAATCACTTTGCTCGCGCCCGCCGCCGGGGCCGCCTCGATCAAGCGTTCGATGGCCGAGCGATGTCCCGAAACTGCGATGTTTCCCGAGCACAGGATGTTTGCGGGCTGCAAAACCTCGCCGTCCTGACGGACACCGTCGCAAAGTTTGATAACCGCGTCGAGGTCCAGGCCAATCACGCTGGCCATGCCGCTGTGCACCACGTCCGCCGCCGCCTGCATCGCCTGGCCGCGACGCTGGACGAGTCGCAGGGCGTCATCAAAATCGAGACCGCCGGCGTAACAAATCGCAGAATATTCACCCAGGCTGAGGCCCGCCGCGGCAACCACCTTTGAAACTAAATTGGGCTGCTGTTCGCGCAGCACCTCGACCGCCGCCATTGAAACGACGAACAATGCGGGCTGGCTGAATTCAGTCGCATCCAATTGCGACTGGGGGCCATTCAAGCAGAGACCGAGCAGGTCATAGCCCAGCACCTCACAGGCGCGTTGAAACAGCCCGCGGGCGGCTAGATGATTTTCGACTAACCAACGGCCCATTCCGATTGATTGGGCACCCTGACCAGGAAAAACAAGGCCGACGGAATCGACGTCGAGTGACATTCAGGCCTACTGCTCGTCCATTTCAACGACCGTACGACCCTGGTAGTAACCGCACTTCGGGCATACCGTGTGCGTGGGGACTGCGATCGAGCACGCAGGGCAATACGCCACTTGTCGCTTGGTCAAATGGTGATGCGACCGGCGCTTTCCGGTACGGCTGTTACTGTGTCGGCGTTTTGGGACGGCCATGGCACGTCACCCTTTTTTCAAAATTAGCGGAAATTTACGGACAGATAGCCAGTCGCACGGACGCGACCAAGCCTTCGGGGCCGCGTATGTTAGAAAACCGCCCGGATTCCGTCAACGGTCAAATCGACGACTCAAACGGTCAAATCGATTCCGCGGCTCGTTGCCGTCATTGCCATTGGACTCGCGGACCGCGTCGACGGCGCAAACGCATCCGCGACGCCACGACTTGCCGCCCGCGAGTCGCGTTGCGTCCAAACGCCGTCACGCGATCCGCCCATTTGACGCGAATCGTTTCCTGACGGCTGCTGATTTTGCCTCTGATCGGCAAAGGAGCCCGCCGTTTGGTCATCACGGATGCGAACCTCCAAACGATCAATCACCAAACCCTGGCTTTCCAGTCTCTGCCGCAGCTCCGGAAGACTGGCCTGTAACACCTGTGCGGCTTGGTCGTTGTCCGCGGAAACGGTCGCCGAGACGCGTCGCCCATTAATTTGCATGTCCAATTGCACAACGCCTAACTCGTCAGGGTGCATCCGTAGCCGGACGTGTCCGCCATCGATACCCATTTTTTGGAACGCTTTGGAAATCCGGTGGACCAAACGGGCACGGTCCGCCGCATCGGTACGAGACGTCGGGGGCGGCGCGGTCGCCGTTGCCGCGTCTGAACCGTCGGCGGCAACTCGACCTGGAATCGTTCCCGAACCGTCCATCGCGCCCGATTCCGTTTGCGCACCAGTCGCCCGGCTTGCTGGCGCCGCTCCCGTTGCCGCCGCGACCGCGACCGTCGCCGCCATCACCGCGGTTGCGCTTCCGGTCGACAACGAGGGATCGACCCTCTGATTCGGGGCCGGCGTTGGTGAAACCAGGGCAGGGGAGGCCAGCGAAGCACTAACGGACGGCGCGGACGCATTCACCGCGGCACTCGGTCCGTCCGCGGCCTTCGCGGTGATGCCGTTGGCTGCATTTCGCGTACTCGGTTCAAGGGTTCGATCCTGGTTTCGTTCCCGCGAACCGCGATCCTCGTGCGTGGATGCTTCGGCGACGCGGCTTAACACCGCGGGCTCACGCTCGGGTGATTTCTCGCTTGCTTGGGCCGCCGCGTCTGCGGGACGATTCGACTCCGGTGCAACCATTTGTTTTTCCGCGCTGGCGATGACCGGCGAACTTGGTGGTGCGTTAAGCGAATCCCCGTGGACAGCAGTTTGCTTTCCCGCGGTGACCGATGGATCGACGTCGACCATCGTCTCCCCCGCGTCGGGTGCCGCCAAAGCATCATCCGCGGTCAGGTCTTTCGCGGTCAGGTCTTTCGCGGTCAGCTCCGATTGCTCGGCATCCCCAATCGCGACTCCGGGCGACGCGTCCCGAGTGTTCGCACCGGAGTCGTTTTTCGACGCGTCCGGTTCAACCTCCCCGCGGGTCGCTGCTGCGTC
>Ga0105045_10000416_pt1 | contig 30180 bp, 26 predicted proteins | sample MAT02_FD_78089 | JGI IMG/M metagenome (GOLD analysis project Ga0105045, IMG submission 78089) | Freshwater microbial communities from Lake Fryxell liftoff mats and glacier meltwater in Antarctica - MAT-02 (megahit assembly) | ecosystem: Environmental > Aquatic > Freshwater > Ice > Liftoff... | reverse complement strand
GTGACAAGGTAAAAGTGCTCGCAAGCATGCAGCGGTAGGGTCACGCCGTTCTGTGCGGCCAGATCGCGGCCCCACATGCCACCGCAGTTCACCACCACATCACAAGCGATATGACCGGATTCGGCACCTATCTCATAGTCGACCCCAGTGACGCGGCCGCCAGCCGTGGCTACCTTGGTTACCATGGCGCCTTCAAAGATCTTCGCCCCCCGCATCCGCGCGCCCTTGGCCAGGGCCATGGCGATGTTCGCCGGATCGCATTGGCCATCCAGCGGCAAGGCCACCGCGCCGACCACGCCGTCGATATTGAGGTGGGGATACTTCGCCTTGGCCTCCGCCGGCGAGATCTCATGCACTTCCACATCGAAGATCCGTGCCACCGTCGCCTGACGCAGAAGCTCCTCATGCCGCTCGCGGGTCAGTGCGACTGAAATACTGCCGACCTGCTTCATCCCAGTGGCGACCCCGGTTTCCGCTTCCAGCCCCCGGTAAAGATCAGCAGAATACTTGGCCAGCCGCGTCATGTTCGCACTGCCCCGAAGCTGCCCGATCAATCCCGCAGCGTGCCATGTCGTGCCGCTGGTCAATTTGCGCCGCTCCAGCAGCACCACATCGGTCCAGCCCGCCTTGGCCAGGTGATAGGCCACCGAACAGCCAGAGACCCCGCCCCCGATCACCACCGCCCGTGCTTTGGTTGGAATCTCAGCCACGACCTGTCCTCATTTTCTGTCCACAAATATCCCGGGGGTCCGGGGGCTGGCCCCCGGTCCGCCCTCCGTCACGCGCGGATGCGCTCGTTCTTCGGGTCCCAGGCGGGACCATACGGCAAGACGGTCGCCCGGTGCCGGGCTCCGAAGATTTCCACCTCCACCTCCGTCCCTGCCACCGCAAGGTCCGCCCGCAGCATGCCCAGCGCAAGCGAGCTTCCCACCCGGTAGCCCCAGGCGCCCGAGGTTGTCTCGCCCACCACACGGCCGCCATACCAAAGCGTCGACATGTAGGGCGCATCCGCCTCGCCCGCATCGACCGCGAGGGACACGAAGCGCTTGGCCACCCCACGCTGTTTCTCGGCAAGCAAGGCGGCCTTGCCGGGAAACTCGTGGGTCCAGTCGATGAACCGTTCGAGCCCGCCTTCCAGCAGCGAATAGTCGGTTGAAAGGTCGCCCTTCCAGGCGCGATAGCCCTTTTCAACCCGCATGGCGTTCAATGCCTTCATGCCGAAAGGAACTGCGCCACCTGCAAGCACAGCATCATAGATCGCGGGGGCGTCGGCGCGGGCGCAGTGGATTTCCCAGCCAAGCTCTCCGGCAAAGGACACCCGGACCAGCGCCACGTCCTTGCCTGCAACCTTGGCAAAAGACTGCACCGACAGCCAGGGCAGCGACAAGTCCGCATCAGCAATCCCCGCCAGAAGGTCGCGCGCCTTGGGGCCGGTGACGATGAAGCAATGGATCTTGTCGGTCCAGTCTTCCAGCACCACGCCCTCGGGCAGGCCCTTGCGCAACAGGTCGGCGTCGTGGCTTTGCGCCACGGCGGCAGTGATCACACCCACGTCGTCATCGCTGGCTGGCAGGCAGGTCATCTCGGTCAGGATCCGGCCCCGTTCATCGGCGAAGTACAACAAGCCCGTCCGCCCCGGCTGCGGAATGCGCGAGGCTGTCAACGTCGCCAGATGCGCCCGCGCGCCCTTGCCCACCAGCCGCAGCCGGGTAAAGCCCGGCAGGTCAAGAACCCCCACACCATCCCGAACCGCCTCGCATTCTGCCTTGATCCGACCCTCCCACGGCCCGGCGCGGCCCCAGGTCTGGGTTGCCTCCCAACTGATATCGTCGCCGGGGGCGGCAAACCAGTCCGCCCGCTCCCAGCCGTTGTAAGCCCCCATCTGGCCGCCCAGCGCCTTCACCCGATCATGTACCGGAGACAGCCTTCGGTCGGGCGCAGCAGGCCAGCGCGCCATCGGGAAATGCATGCCGTATTCGTGGCCGTAAACTTCCATCCCCTTGCGGATCAGGTAATCCTGATCCTCCCACCCGGTAAACCGGCGCGGGTCGCAGGACCACATGTCCCACTCCGTCGCCCCTTCGGTGATCCATTCGGCAAGCACCTTGCCAGCACCGCCAGCCTGACAGATGCCGAAGGTGAAGACGCAAGCCTCAAACGCATTCGGCACCCCCGGCATCGGGCCGATCAGCGGGTTGCCGTCGGGGGTGTAGGGGATCGGGCCGTTGATTACCTTGGTCAGGTTCGCCTTGGCCAGCAGCGGCACCCGCGCCATTGCGTCGTTGATATGCCATTCCAGCCGGTCCAGATCATCGGGGAACAGCTGAAAGCTGAAGTCTTCCGGCATCGGGTCATCCGGCGTCGCCCAATGCGCACGGCAGGTGTTCTCATAGGGGCCAAGGTTGAAGCCATTCTTTTCCTGACGCAGGTAGTAGCTAGAGTCCACGTCGCGCAGCAGCGGCAGCTTGTGGCCTGCCTCCCTGGTCCAGGCCTCAAGCTCGGGGATGGTGTCGAACAGCATGTACTGGTGGCTCATCACCATCATCGGCACCCGGCGGCCGAACATCCGGCCGACCTCGGCGGCATAATAGCCGCCCGCATTCACCACATATTCGGCCCGAACCTCGCCCTTCGGCGTGGACAGCACCCATTCTTTGCCTGTCCAATGGGCCGCAGTGACCGGGCAGAACCGTTCCACCCGCGCACCCAGGTTTCGCGCGCCTTTGGCCAGGGCCTGAGTCAGCTGTGCCGGGTCGATGTCGCCGTCATAGGGGTCATACAGCGCGCCGGCCAGGTCATGCGTCTCGACAAAGGGATAGCGGCTGCCGATGTCGTCAGGCGACAGGATATCCAGCTCCATCCCCTGATAGTGCCCCATGCCCACCACCCGCTTGAACTCCTGCAGGCGTTCCCGGCTATGGCCCAGCCGGACCGAGCCCGTCACATGGTAGTTCATCGGATAGTCCACTGCATCGCCCAGCCCCCGGTAAAGGCCGGCCGAATAGCGCTGCATGTTCATGATCGACCAGCTGGCGGAAAACGTCGGCACATTCCCCGCCGCGTGCCATGTACTTCCCGCTGTCAGCTCGTTCTTTTCCAGCAGCAGGCAATCGGTCCAGCCGGCCTTGGCGAGATGATAGAGGACCGAGGCCCCGACGGCCCCGCCCCCGATGATCACCACCCGCGCTGACGCATATTCCGCCATGGCCATCTCCTTGTGCCTGGCTGCACTATCTGCTTTCGCCGTCGCGCTTTCAATTCGGCATGCAAGCCGCTATTGATCGGAAAATCCGATCAGGGGTTTTCATCTGTCCTCAAGTACCCAGCGGGGTCCGGGGGGGTGAAACCGCCGGGTCGCCTGCCCCGGGAACCAAGGCAATCTCATGCAGATCGAACTCATCGACACGTTCCTCGATCTGGTCGAGACCCGCAGCTTCAACGGCACTGCCGACCGGTTGGGGGTGACGCAATCCACCGTCTCGGCCCGGGTCAAGGCGTTGGAGCAGGCGCTGGAGACGACCCTCTTCCGGCGTTCGCGCGCGGGGACCGACCTTACCACCGAAGGCCTGCGGTTCGAGACCCACGCCCGAATGCTGCGACAGGAATGGATCGCGGCGCGGCGGGCGGTCCTGCCTTCGGGCGATGCGGCGCTGACCTTGCGGCTCGGAATCCAGAACGATCTGGCGGCGGCGACCCTTGGCACGTTGGTTGCGGCCTTTCGTCAGGCGCTGCCGCAGACGGCTTTCTACATTGAGCCCGACTATTCTACCCAGATGTGCAACGACCTTGTCACCGGCGCGCTGGACTTTGCCGTTCTCTTCACCCCGAAGGCCCACCCCGACCTGCATTTTGCCAGCGTGGGAGAGATCGCCTGCCGCCTTGTGTCTTCCGACGCGCGAAGCCGCGCCGAGGTGGACCCGAAGACGATGATCTTCGCGCATTTCTCACCCGCTTTCGAACGCACCCACCGCATCCTTCTTCCCGAGCTTTCCGAAGCCCCCTTGTCGGTCGGCCAAAGCACCGCAGTCGCCGCCCTTTTGCTCGCGATGGGTGGATCGGGCTATGTGATGCCCGATGCCACGCGGATGCTGGTCGAAACGGGGCGCTTTCGTGTGGTCGGCGATGCGCCGGTGATCCAGCAGCCGATTCACGCCGCAATGCATTTGCGCAACCGGCACACCCGGCTGCACCGCAAACTGACGCAGCTCGTGTGTCGGCAATTTGGCTAGGCGGCTCAGAACGTCATCTGCACCCGGTGCCCGGGCGCATGGGCAAGCCGCACAAAGGTAACCGGACCGGCAGTGCCATGTGTAACCCGCTCGGCGATAAGCAATGCAGTGCCGGGTGACACGCCCAGCACCTCGGCCTCACGCCTGGTCGCGGGCTCGGCTGTGAAGGCGATGTCACCCGAGACAAGGCTGACATGCGTCACCAGCCATTCATTGGCGCTGACGCTGGCAAAATCAGGCGCAGGGTCGGGCAGGACGGCGAGGTTCAACCAGCGGCTTTCCAACACATACGGCCGCCCGCCCGCCAGATGCAGCGTTTCAAGATAGCGCACCGGAGCAGCCTCGGGCAGGCCAAGCCGCGCGGTCACCGGCACCGGGGCCGGGGCCAACCGGTCGGCCAGAAGCTCGAAACCGTGCGGCAGGCCCCGCGCCTCCACATCCTGCCGGATCACCGGAATTTCCAGCCGCGCGCGGCGAACCGGCAATTCCGTCACTTTGGTGCCAGCGCGTTTTTTCCGCTCGATCAACCCAGCCTCGACCAAGGCCGTCAGCGCCCTGTTCACCGTGGCGCGGGCGACGCCGAATTCCGTCGCCAGCGTCTCTTCCCCCGGGATCAGGCCGCCAGGCGGCCAGTCACGGGCGCGTATCCGGCGCAGAACCTCGGCGCGGACGTCTTCCCAGCCCTGCATCTACAGCGCCTCGCGAAGGGTGCGCATCGCGGCGCGGAAGCGGGTGGCCGTGGCATCGCGGGCAATGTGGCGGCCCTCGTGCACGATATGGCGACCAGCCGACCAAAGGTCGGCCACCAGCCCGTCACGGCCTGCGAACACGAACGCATCCAGAAGGCTGTCGCCGGTGAACCCCTCCAGCCGCAGGTCGCGCGTGTCTGTCGCCAGAAGATCGGCCCACATCCCCACCGCAATCGCGCCCGAGGCCCGTCCCGCCGCCTGGGCGCCGCCATGTGCCGCGCCTTCCCAGAGTCGTCTGCCGGTCGAGCGGTCATCTGCCATCACCGCCCGGGCCCTTTGGTTCAGCCGCTGCGAATATTCCAGCAGACGCAGCTCTTCGGCCAGAGAAATCCGCACGTTGCTGTCGGTGCCCACACCAAAAGCCCCACCAGCAGCCAGCCAGCCCGGCCCGTTGAAGATACCGTCGCCAAGGTTCGCCTCGGTGATCGGGCAAAGACCTGCGACTGCGCCGGTCCGGGCCAGCGCCGCCGTTTCCTCTGTCGTCATCTGCGTCGCATGGATCATGCACCAGCGGCGGTCCAGCGGCAGGTTGGCCACCGCCCAGTCCACCGGCCGTGCGCCCCAGGCGGCTTGTACCTCGGCCACCTCGGCCTCCTGTTCGGCAATATGGATGTGGACCGGACCATCAGGTAGCAACCCGGCTACGGTCGCCAGCGTTCCCCGGCTTACCGCCCGCAAACTGTGAGGTGCGATGCCAAGCGTTGCATCCGGCATCCCCGCCAGCGCCCGGCCCGCGCCCTCCAGCACCGCCGAATAGACGGCACGAGATGAGCCAAACCGCAACTGCCCCCCCGCCAGCGCGCGCCCATCAACCCCGCCCTGCTCATAGATCACCGGCAGATGCGTCAGTCCCACGCCGGTTTCCTGCGCCGCCGCAGCAATCCGCGCCGACATCTCGGCCGGATCGGCATAGCTGCCGCCCCCGCCCGGGTGATGGAGATAGTGAAACTCGGCCACCGCCGCGAAACCCGCCTCGGCCATCTCCACCATCGCTTGCGCGGCAATGGCTTGTACATTCTCGGGCGTCAGATGATCAAGGAAGCGGTACATCAGCGCGCGCCAGGTCCAGAAGCTGTCTTGCCCCGCCGTCCGGCCCTCGGTCATCCCCGCCATCGCGCGCTGGAAAGTGTGGGAATGCAGGTTGACCGGCGCGGGCAAAAGGCAGCCGAAGGTGTCACCTTGTGGTGCCGTATCGGTGGCAACCTCGACTATCCGTCCCGCAGCAACACGGATGCGCACATTCTTGCTCCAGCCATCCGGCAGCAGGGCGGTTTCGGCATGCAGGATCATGGTGGCTCTCTTGACAGGGATTATGTCTAGACATATTAGCCAATAGGTCACCCATAGGGCAAGCCAGATGCTGCTGACCCACGCCACCCTCGCCACGATGACCAACGGCTACGGGCTGATTCCCGACGCCGCCGTGGTGATTCAAGGCGACAGGATCGTCTGGGCCGGGCCCATGGCCGACCTGCCTGCCGAACACCGCGCGGGCAAGGCCACGGATTGCGCAGGCCGCCTTGTCACCCCCGGCCTGATCGACTGCCACACCCATGCCGTTCACGCCGGTCACCGTGCGGTAGAGTTCGAGCTTCGCCTGCAAGGTGCCAGCTACGAAGAAATCGCCCGCGCCGGGGGTGGGATCCTCTCCACCGTCACCGCGACCCGGGCGGCATCGGAGGATGAGCTTCTGGCCCTCGCCCTGCCCCGTATCGATCAGTTGATTGCCAACGGGGCCACAACGGTAGAAGTGAAATCGGGCTATGGCCTGACGATCGAAGACGAGTTAAAGATGCTTCGCACCGCCCGGCGGATCGCCAGTCACCGTCCGGTCACCGTCCAGACCACCCACCTTGCCGCCCACGCGATACCCCCGGAATACACAGGAAATCCAAAAGCTTACATCTCCAAGGTCGCACTCCCCGCCCTCCGGGCCGCCCATGCCGGGGGGTTGGTGGACGCGGTCGACGCCTTTTGCGAGACCATCGCCTTCTCCACCGACGACCTCACCCCCCTTTTTGCCGAGGCCTGCGCCCTTGGCCTGCCCGTCAAACTGCATGCCGAGCAGTTGACGGACCAGCAAGGCGCAGCCTTCGCCGCCCACCACGGCGCGCTTTCCTGCGACCACCTGGAATACCTCTCCCCCCCAGGCATAGCCGCCATGGCGCAGGCCGGCACCATCGCCGTGATCCTGCCCGGCGCCTTCTACACCCTGCGTGAGACCCAGCACCCCCCCATTGCCGCCCTTCGCGCCGCAGGCATCCCCATGGCTGTGGCAACCGACCTCAACCCCGGCTCGTCGCCTCTCGCCTCGCTGACCCTTGCGATGAACATGGCCTGCACCCTGTTTCGCCTGACACCCGAGGAGGCGCTTCTCGGCACCACGGCCAATGGCGCGCGCGCGCTTGGCCTTGCCGACCGGGGCCGCATTGCGCCGGGCCTTCGAGCCGATCTGTGCATCTGGAATGCCGAGCATCCGGCCGAACTCGCCTACCGCATCGGCGCCACCGCCCTTCATGCCCGCATCTTCGGAGGCCACCTTGACGCCTGAAACCCTGATTCCCGGCGCGGTCACCCTGGAGCAACTGGAACGGATCTTCCGTCAGTCGCTCCCCGCCCGTCTGACTGAAACCGCCCGCCCCGGGATCGTGGCCGCCGCAGCCCATATTGCCAGGGCTGCCGGTGGCACCGGGGCAGTCTACGGCGTCAACACCGGATTTGGCAAACTGGCGAGCGTGAAGATAGACCCGGAAGACACTGAAAAACTGCAAAAAAACCTGATCCTAAGCCATTGCTGCGGCGTGGGCGACCCGATGCCGGAAGACATCGCCCGCCTGATGATGGTGCTAAAGCTTCTGTCGCTGGGACGCGGTGCCTCTGGCGTGCGCCCCGTGGTCATCGACCTGATCGAAGCCATGCTGGCGAACGGCATCACCCCGGTGATCCCCGATCAGGGCTCGGTCGGTGCATCCGGTGACCTCGCGCCCCTCGCGCACATGGCCGCCGTCATGATCGGCCATGGCGAGGCGACGGTGAACGGAAGGGTGACAACTGCCGCAGAAGCCCTTGCATTCAAGGGGCTTATTCCAATTACTCTTGGCCCGAAAGAAGGGCTCGCCCTCATCAACGGCACCCAGTTCTCCACCGCCTACGCCCTTGTCGGCCTGTTCCAGGCCTGGCGGGCGGCGCGTGAGGCACTGGTGATCTCCGCCCTCTCCACAGACGCGATCATGGGCTCCACCGCGCCGCTCGAGCCCGAGATCCACTCCCTGCGCGGCCATAAGGGCCAGATCGACGCCGCCGCCGCAATGCGGGCGCTGCTCGCGGGGTCGGAGATCCGCGAAAGCCACCGCGAGGGCGACGCCCGCGTGCAAGACCCCTACTGCATCCGCTGCCAGCCCCAAGTGACCGGAGCCGCAATGGATGTGCTGCGCATGGCAGCCCGCACCCTGGAGATCGAGGCGAACGCTGCCACCGACAACCCCCTCGTCCTTTCCAACGGCCAGATCGTCAGCGGCGGCAACTTTCATGCCGAGCCGGTGGGCTTTGCCGCCGACATGATCGCGATGGCCGTGGCCGAGATCGGCGCAATCGCTCAACGTCGGGTGGCGCTGATGGTGGACCCGACGCTGTCCTTCGACCTGCCGGCGTTCCTGACACCAAAGCCCGGCCTCAACTCCGGCCTGATGATCGCCGAGGTGACCACGGCCGCCTTGATGAGCGAAAACAAGCATCTGGCCCATCCCACCGTGATCGACAGCACCCCCACCTCCGCCAATCAGGAAGATCACGTCTCGATGGCCGCCCATGGGGCGCGTCGCCTGCGGCAGATGGTGAAGAACCTCAACGTGATCCTTGGGGTCGAGGCGATGTGCGCGGCCCAAGGCGTCGAATTTCGCGCGCCACTGAAAACTTCTGCCCCTCTGCAACACGCCCTCGGTGCCTTTCGTGCCAGGGTGGCGGCCTTGCAGGATGATCGCTACCTCGCTCCAGACCTTGCCTGCGCCGCCGAACTGGTAGCGGCAGGCATGCTTTCCCAAGCCACGGGAATGACGCTTCCCGAACTCGCCTGATTTCATAATGGTCCAAATATCCTCTGGGGGTCCGGGGGGCGAAGCGCCCCCGGGGTCTCCACCAGCACAGGAGCCTGCCATGACGAACCCCCGCCACAACCTGCGCGATGTCTACCCTGCCACCGGCACCACGATTACCGCCAAATCTTGGCAGACCGAGGCCGCGTTGCGGATGCTGATGAACAACCTGCATCCCGACGTGGCCGAAAACCCGCATGAGCTGGTGGTCTATGGCGGCATCGGCCGTGCGGCCCGGACCTGGGAAGATTTTGACCGGATCGTCGCGGGGCTGAAGGACCTGGAGGCTGACGAGACGCTGGTCGTCCAGTCCGGCAAGCCCGTCGCCATCATCCGCACCCATGCGGACGCGCCGCGCGTGCTTATCGCCAACTCGAACCTCGTGCCGCATTGGGCGACATGGGCGCATTTCAACGAGTTGGACCGTAAGGGCCTGATGATGTACGGCCAGATGACCGCAGGATCGTGGATCTACATTGGTACTCAAGGCATCGTTCAGGGAACCTATGAGACATTCGCCGAGGCTGGTCGCCAGCATTACGGCGGCTCACTCACCGGGAAATGGATCCTTACCGGCGGGCTTGGCGGCATGGGCGGTGCGCAACCCCTCGCCGCCGTGATGGCGGGGGCCTGCTGTCTTGCTGTCGAAGTCGATGAGACCCGCATCGATTTCCGTCTGCGCACCCGTTACGTCGACGCCAAGGCGCGCACCCTGGACGAAGCCCTTGCCATGATTGCCGACTGGACCGCGAAGGGCGAGGCGAAATCGGTCGGCCTTGTGGGCAATGCGGCTGACGTCTTCCCCGAACTCTTCAAGCGCATGAAGGCAGGCGGCCCGCGCCCAGACATCGTCACCGACCAGACCTCTGCGCACGACCCGCTGCATGGCTACTGCCCGCAGGGCTGGGGCGTGGCCGACTGGCGCGCCAGGCAGGAGACCGACCCCGCAGCGGTAGAGTCTGCCGCACGCGCCAGCATGCGCACCCATGTCGAAGCAATGGTCGGCTTCTGGAACGCAGGCGTCCCGACCCTGGATTATGGCAACAATATCCGTCAGGTAGCACAGGAGGAGGGGCTGGAGAATGCCTTTGCCTTTCCCGGCTTCGTGCCCGCCTATATTCGCCCGCTGTTCTGCAAGGGCATCGGCCCGTTCCGCTGGGTGGCCCTGTCCGGCGACCCTGAGGATATCGCCAAGACCGATGCCGCGATGAAGCGACTGTTTCCCGACAACGCCCACTTGCACCGCTGGCTGGACATGGCGGCCGACCGCATTGCGTTTCAAGGCCTGCCGGCGCGCATCTGCTGGATCGGGCTGGGTGACCGGCACCGCGCCGGGTTGATGTTCAACGAGATGGTGGCGAGTGGCGAACTCAAAGCCCCCATCGTTATCGGGCGCGATCATCTGGACAGCGGATCGGTGGCCAGCCCCAACCGCGAGACCGAGGCGATGAAGGATGGCTCTGATGCCGTGTCCGACTGGCCGCTCTTGAACGCGCTGATCAACACGGCAAGCGGTGCGACCTGGGTGTCGATCCATCACGGCGGCGGCGTCGGCATGGGCTTCAGCCAGCATGCCGGGGTAGTGATCGTCGCTGACGGCACGGCAGAAGCTGCAAGACGGCTGGAGCGGGTGCTGTGGAACGACCCGGCATCGGGTGTCTGGCGGCACGCAGATGCGGGGTACGAAACCGCCATCGCCTGCGCAAAGGAGCATGGGTTGCGGTTGCCCGGGATCGTCTAATGCTCCATCGCGCCATTGCCTGCAAGGATGTGGTCACGCGCGTTGGTGACCCGGGCGGTCCGGGTGGCAAATAGGCGGCAGCGGCCGCAACCTTGGGTGAAGGCGTCCTCGATTTCGGTGATCACCGCCGGACTTTCCCTTCGGTGCCCTTTGGAACCGGTCAGTCGCGCCAGATCGGGTTCGACCACGCACGCTTGCCTGCAGCGTCGATCACCGCCACCCGGACCCAAGGCGAGGTGTTGAGGCGGGCCAGAGGCACCTCGGCCCTTGTCATCGAATGGCCATGCACCGCCTTGGCGCCGGTCCCATGCCCGATGGCTACGGCGGAAACAACGGCTGAGCTTTCTATCACCACGTGGTCGCCCTCCAGCCTGACGTCGCGCAGTTCGGGGCCTTGGGAAGAATAGAACGCCCCGGCCTTTAATGCCTCAAGCAATGCCTCGGGCGTATTTTGTAGCGCCTTGACCATTACCCAGCCGCCGAAATGGTCGGGTTCGGAAAAATGCGCGTCGTCGGTGGCGATCAGGGAAAGCTTGCGGCCTTCGGACAAAAGCAGGTCAGCCATGGCGAACCCGTCAGGTCGGTCGCAACCGGTGGCGCAGCCGTGGTTGTAGACCTCGACCGCGTGGGCGGCCGTGATGCTGCGGGCGTCTGCCAGCGTCAGGCCGGACCATTGCGGATGCGCCACGGCGACGAAAGCCCCCGCCGCGACGGCGCGGGCAGCGATCTCCGGTCCCGTCTCCTGCCCCGGTCTGGGGTGAAAATCAGGGCTGTCGGACGGGACGAAATCGGGCGGCAGGCCCACGGCAAGGATATGCCACAGCTCGCCGTTCGCCATCGGCCCGGAATGCAGTTCCGCCCCAAGGATCGTGGTGAAGCTGTCAGTGCGCATCGGCACGGTGTCCACGATGGGATAGCCGTAAGCGCCGATGAAGTGATCCGTCAGTGCCAGAAAGTCATAACCTTCCGCGCGGTACCGACGGCACACCTCACCCGCTGAAAGCACGCCGTCTGATCGGGTGGAGTGGGTGTGCAGATTGCCGCGCCAGAAATGGCCGGGGGCTGAAAAGGCTGGCGGGCGGGTCATGGTGTCAAAATCCTCTGCGATGTGTAGCGACACATGCAGGTGTTTGGCGATCCGTGGCAAGACCAGCGCTTTGGCAAAACATTGCCTTTGCTGGCACAAGCTGGCAGTGGCCCCCTCGCCATGGTGTGGCACCCATGCTAACGTCGTTCAATCTGGCGTTGTGTGGAGTGTGTGATGTCGCTTGATTGTTTCGACCCAAAGCAGGGGGCTGCCGAACCGATGGCCAAGGCCATGCCCGGACTGAATGCCGATGTTGCAGATGCGCTTGCCGGCAGAAGTGCCGAGGCTGCGGCGTTTCTTAAGGCGCTCAGCCATGAGGGGCGTCTGATGATTCTGTGTCATCTTGCGGCCGGCGAACGGTCAGTCACCGAGCTTGAGCACCTATTGCAGTCGCGGCAGGCGGCGGTCAGCCAGCAACTGGCGCGGTTGCGACTTGAGGGTCTGGTTTCAGCCCGGCGCGAGGGCAAGGGAATTTTCTATTCGATACAGGACCAGAAGGTGCTGCATCTGGTGCGCGTGTTGCAAGACCTTTACGGCGGCGCAAACTAGAGCCATTGGCGGAAACAGGCTTTATCCACGTCCGATAAACGGCATGTCGCGCGCCATGAGGGTGACAAAGGGCGTGTTGACCTCCAGCGGCAGGCTGGCCATGTGCAGGACCATCCGCGCAACGTGATCCACGTCCATCACCGGCTCGGCGCGGATCGCGCCGTCGGCTTGCGGTACGCCTTGGGTGAATCGCGCGGCCATGTCTGTCAGCGCATTGCCAATGTCGATCTGCGCGCAGGCGATATCAAATGCGCGGCCGTCCAACCCCAGAGTGCGGGTCAGCCCGGTGACCGCATGTTTCGACATGGTGTAGGGCGCAGACCCCGGTCGCGGCACATGCGCCGAGATTGACCCGTTGTTGATGATCCTGCCACCTTGCGGGATCTGCCGCCGCATCAGGCCAAAAGCGGCGCGGGCGCAAAGAAACATGCCGGTGATGTTGGTTCGGCTGACCTCAAGCCACTGATCAACCGGGATTTCGTCAATCGGGGCGGCGGGGGCCGAGATGCCGGCGTTGTTGAAAAGGACCTCAAGTCGGGGCAATTGGGCAAAGGCCGCCTCGACCTGCGCCGGGTCGCCGACATCGCAGGGAATGATCCGGGCTGGGTGGCCTGCGGCGGTTTCCTCCAGCGTTGCGCCACGGCGTCCCAGCATGGTGACGTCCCATCCCGCCGCAAGGAAGGCGCGGGCCGTCGCGCGTCCGATGCCCGCGCCTGCGCCGGTGATCAGAATGGAGCGGGTCATGGGCAATCTTCCAGGAAATGGTATTTCGCCAGCCACAGCGCCGCCCGGACGATAGCGGCGGGTGAAAGGCCGGTCGCCGCCGCCACTTCGGGGATGGTAGACCCGGTCTGGCCCGCAGCGTCAAAGGCGGCAAGAATGGTTTGCAACCGGACGGGGTCTTCGATCAGCCGGCGGCTGGCGACATAGCGGCGCAAGGCAAAGGTTTCGGCGATACCGGGGCGCAGACCAAGTGCCACGGCGCGCAAGCGGCGACTGGCGTGGTCGAGCGCGGGGGCGCTGGGATAGCCTGCAAACATCACCTCGGGCGCCGGACTGATGGGAATGCGCGCCGGGTCTGCCCTGGAAAGCAACGCCCCACCCTTGGCGCGGGCATGGGCCAGCATTCCCGCCTGTTCGCCCCACAGCGCCTGCATCTGCGGAATCACCACACCCCAGTCATAAAGCGCTCGGGCGCGCGCCTGACCCGCCGCCCCCATCCGGGCGCGCAGATCGGCATTGGTGCCCAGCGCCACCAGCGCCTTGACCAATGCGGTCACGTTGATGCGGGTCAGCGACGATAGCTGGCCAAGGTATTGCAGGTAAGTGTCAGTGCCGCCAAGCAGTCTCTGGCTGATATGGGTCGCCTCCCCCGCGCGGGGCATGTCGGTCGGGATACGAAACCCCACCTCGGTTGTGACGGTATCCTTCATCCCGTCCCAGTCCGCCACGACCACCGGCAAACCCGCGGCCATCGCCTCGACCGGGGCGAGGCCGAAGGTTTCCTGCAGGTTGTCGACCGGGAAGACGAAGATGTCGCTGCCAGACAGGGTGGACTTGCGCTCGTCCGGATCGCCGCCGTCAAGGTGATGATAGCCGACCGATGGCATCAGCGCCCGCGCGCCAGTGGCGTAAGCCTCGGGCCAGTTCTTGTCCCGGAACTGACCGCAGAGGATCAGGTGGAACCGCCCCCCCGTGGCGGCAAGCGCGGGGGCTGCGGCCTCAAGCGCAAGAAACAACGGGAAGGGGTCAAACTTCTCGTCCGGGGTCAGCCGGGCGATGCAGGATACGGCGATATCCGCAGGGCCGATCCCGAGCCGCGTGCGCAAGGATGCCCCGGCGCTTGGGTCGGGGCGGAAATCCGCGGTGTGAATTCCCAGCGGAACCACCGGCAGCAAGGGCCGCGCCGGCAGAGTCGGACCCGGAAAGCGGGTGGCCAGATGGGATTCGGCCAGTTCCATCAACGTCCGCAGTGACTGCTGGACGGAGACAGACGTGCAGATCACCGCATCCCATGGCATCTGCGGCGCACAGCGCATGTCAAAAACCGACTGCATGATCGCCCGGGTGGCGGTGGTATGCGTAATCCCGCACAGCGCCCAGGCCGCAGCCCCATGCGGCGCGCGACGCCAGAACTCTTGCGCGCTGACCGGCGCGGGGTAGTAGACCACATCGACCGGCGCCAGCCGCGCAGGCGCGTCCAGCCGCACCGAGCGCACGGGCCGGGTGACCTGGCAGGCCTTGGCGATGGCGGCAAAGGCTGCATGGTCCTGGGTTCCGTGCGCCAGACTGACGAACTCTTCTGCCTGTGCATGGGCAAAGAATCCGCGCAGAAAGCTTTCCCCCGCCACGCGACGCCCGTTGATACCCTTGGCAGGGTCATACCCGTCGGCGGCGAACCAGATAGCGGCATTGGCGGAGGTCAAGGTCATCGGATATGGCCCGGCAGGTTTCCCTGCCATGGTTAGGGCCGGGGCGGCGCAGCGTAAAGGCCGATCAGGCGGCCGGCCCCCGGCGTCTTTGGCGTGCAAGTGCCAACAGGAACAGACCGGTCAGAACCAGGATGATGGTCGGCGCGGGGGCGCTGTCGAGGTGAAAGCTCGCCCAGACGCCCGCCAGCATCGAGACCAGAGTTACCACGGTCGCAACGATCATCATGGCGCCAAAGCTGCGGGCCAGAAGGAAGGCAATTGCACCCGGCGCGATCAGCAGCCCTATCGCCAGGATCAGCCCGACCGAAGACAGAGTGGCCACGATGGTCAGCGACAGGATGGTCAGAAGGCCGTAATGCAACACACCGGTCCGCAGGCCCGAGACCTGCGCCTGTGCCGGGTCAAAGGCATGCAGCATCAGGTCCCGCCATTTCAGCGCAAGGATCAGCGTCACAGGCACGGCAATCGCTGCGGCGGTCAACAGGTCTGCGCGCCCTACCCCCAGCATGTTGCCAAAGAGAACGTGATCAAGGTGCAGCTCGGACGGAAAGGCGGTGTGCAGCACGATCCCCAGCGCAAACATCGCCGAAAAGACCACGCCCATCACCGTGTCGCGTTTGATCCGGCTGTTGTCGGCCAGGAACCCGGTCAGAAGCGTCGACCCCAGCCCCGCGACAAAAGCGCCAGCCAGAAGCGGCAGGCCCGCCAGATAAGCGATTACAATGCCCGGCAGCACCGCGTGGCTGACCGCATCGCCCATCAGCGCCCAGCCTTTCAGAACCAGAAAGCACGACAGCAGCGCGCAAGGTGGCGCTACGATCAACGCAATCAGGAACGCATTCTGCATGAAGGGGAACTGGAACGGTTGAAGAAGGGCATCCAGCATCAGTCTGCCTCGCCTTGAAGGCGGCCCCGGCGGCGCGCCGCAAGGATCCCGTGTTTCGGTGCAAAGAGGAAGGCCAGTGCAAAAGCCAGCGTTTGCAACAAAACGATGACGCCGCCCGTCGCGCCATCCAGGAAGTAGCTGAGATAGGCCCCGAAGAACCCCGAGCCCGCGCCGATCGCGGCAGCCAATGCCAAGAGGCGCGGGAACCGGTCCGTCAGCAGATACGCGGTCGCCCCAGGCGTCACCACCATGGCCACCACCAGAAATGCGCCGACCGTCTGCATTGCCGCAACGGTCGAGGCGGACAGGACGGTGAAGAAGATGACCTTCAGCCGGTCGGGGCGCAGGCCGATGGTGCGGGCATGCGCCTCGTCAAAGAAGGTGACCATGAGATCCTTCCAAAGGACCAGCAGCACAACTGCCGAAATCCCCCCGATCAGCACCAGTTGCAGCGTATCACCGGGAGTAATGGCAAGGATGTTGCCCATCGTGATCGTCTGCAGGCTGACCGACGTCGGATAGATCGAGATCATGAACAACCCCAGCCCGAAAAACGCGGTGAAGATCAGCCCGATGACCGTATCGGTCTTGAGACCAGAGCGGGACGACAGAAACAGCATCGCCGCCGCTGCCAGCCCGCCTGACAAAAATGCGCCCAGCGCAAACGGCAAGCCAAGGATGTAAGCCCCCGCCACCCCTGGCACGACCGAGTGGGACAGCGCATCCCCGATCAGCGACCAGCCTTTCAGCATGAGGTAGGCCGACAAGAACCCGCAGACGCCGCCCACCAGCGCCGACACCCACATCGCGTTGGTCATGTAGTTGTAGGCGAAGGGTTCCCACATCATCTGTCGCCTTTGCGGCCATACTGGACGAAGGGGCGTTCGTCGTCGGTGATGATCCGCACCTCGCGCGCATCCTCGTCATCATGCAGGTCGCTGCCGCTCAAGGTGAAGTGGCGCAGCACGCCGCCAAATGTGCGCTCCAGATTGTCGCGGGTAAAGATCGTTTCGGTCGGGCCATGCGCCAGGACGGTGCCCTTGACCAGAATTGTCCGGTCACAGAATTCCGGCACCGAGCCAAGGTTGTGGGTGGATACCAGCATGACATGCCCCTCGTCCCGCAGGGTGCGCAGAAGGGCGATGATCTGCTCTTCGGTCGTCACATCGACACCGGTAAAGGGTTCGTCCAGCAGGATGATCCTGCCTTCCTGCGCCAGTGCTCGGGCCAGGAAGACCCGCTTCTTCTGGCCGCCCGACAGTTCACCAATCTGGCGATGGCGCAGGTCGGTCAGCCCCAGTCGGGCCAATGCCTCATCCACGCGGGCACGGTCATTGGTGGACGGGCGGCGTAAAAAGCCCATCCGGCCGTAGCGGCCCATCATCACCACGTCTTCCACCAGCACGGGAAAGGACCAATCCACCTCTTCAGCTTGCGGGACGTAAGCGACAAGGTTCTGGCGAAGCGCCTCACGCACCGGCATGCCGAGCAGGCGGATACGTCCCGAGGCAAGCGGCAGAAACCCCATGATCGCCTTGAACAGCGTGGACTTTCCGGCCCCGTTCACGCCCACCAGTCCGGTTATCGAGCCCTTCGGGATGGCAAAGCTTGCGTCGCGCAGCGCGGTCAGGCCGGTCCGATATGTGACCGTCACCCCTTCGGCCAGAATGCCGTCCCCTGCCCCATTGTCCGTCCTGTCGTCGCGCATGGCCCCCCTCAGTTCGTCGCCGGGGCAAGCCCCTTGCCAATGGTTTCCGTCGTGACCCTGAGCAAATCCAGATAGGTCGGCACCGGGCCATCTTCCACGCTCAGGCTGTCGACGTAAAGCACACCGGCGAAATCTGCCCCGGTTTCGCGCGCCACCTGCTCGGCCGGGGCCGACGACACGGTGCTTTCGCAAAACACCGCTGGCACGTTGTGTTCGCGGACCCCGTCGATCACCGCGCGCACCTGTCGTGGCGTGCCTTGCGCATCGGCGTTGATCGGCCAGAGGTACAGTTCCCGCAGGCCAAGGTCGCGCGCCAGATAACTGAAGGCCCCCTCGCAGGTGACCAGCCAGCGCTGCGCATCGGGCAAGCTTGCCAACCGGTCCTTCAGGGGCCCGATCTCGGCTTGCAGACGTGCCTTGTAGGCATCTGCATTCGCGGCATAGGTCCCGGCATTTTCCGGATCGACCCCGGCCAAAGCGGCGGCAATATTGTCGATGTAGATCATCGCAGTTCCCAGACTCATCCAAGCATGCGGGTTTGGCCGCCCGTCATACTCGCCACCGCTGATCGAAATCGGCTCGATCCCGTCGCTCAGCGTGACCGAGGGTACATCGCCCATGTTGGCCAGAAACTGTTCAAACCAGCGTTCCAGCCCCAGCCCGTTCCACAAGATCAGATCGGCGTCCGATGCGCCGACGATATCCTGCGGGGTCGGTTCATAGCCGTGAATCTCGGCGCCCGGCTTGGTGATGGAAACAACCTCCACACCCTCACCCGCCACATTGCGCGCCATGTCGGCAATGACGGTAAATGTGGTAACGACCTTCAATCGGTCCTCGGCCACGACCTCCAGGGGCGCAAGCCCCAAGACTACGGTCAACAGCAACGTTCTAGGGGTCAGCATCATCAGGCGATCCTTTCGAAATAGAATACAGATTGCAAATGAGAACTATTCTCAAAAAGGAGATTGTCAAGGGAGAACACCAAAACGGGCAAACACACCCTCGCTGCGCAAGAGGTGGACCCGATCAAGAGGCGCGAGAAAAAGCTTCGCGAACCATTCAACAATCTGCATATCCTGAACGACATCGCCGCCGATGCTTTTGAAAGCCGCAAGGCCGAACTCAAGGGCGATGGTGAGGCGGTCCGCTGGTGGACGCCGCTCAAGCTGCATGTCTTGACCAAGCCGGGCAAGGTGCCTGTGGCCGAGATTACCAGACCGATATTCGCGACGCACTCGCCCCGATCTGGCACACCAAGGCCGACACCGCAAAGAAGGCCCTCGACCGCTTGGCGATATGCCTCAAGCATGGCGCGCCCTGCGTCCCTACCTCGATCAGCCCCGAATCTGGCCTCGTCCCTGGTGCCCGGACAGGGGGGTTTCAGACAACGCGGACCCGGCGCCCGAAACGCTGTTGCCCCGGCTCACATCCAAAACAGGCGTCCCGTCACTCAGGTCGGGGTTGCCGGTCAGCTGGCCAACCAGTTGCTCGGCTTCAGTCTGTGCAGCCGCCTGCCCCTTGGCTGCGGTCATATCGCCAAGAAGATTCAGATCATCGTCGATCAGAAGCTTCCGGCTGACATTGATCATCCGGCCGAAGGTTTTCAGGCGCATGACCTCACCCGACTCCGCCCGACTGGTATGCTTGAACTCACCGGACTCCGTCATCACTTCAAGCCGCACCATCTCGCCAATACGGATCGAAGTCGACTCCTTGAAGTTTGGAAGCGTCCGCTGCCGGGCCAGTGTCTTCAGCGGCTTTCGGCCCGAACTTCGGTCACGGCACTTCAGCGTCGATTTGCGCGTCTCCCCGGTCCGTCGACAGATTGGCAGCGCGGGCAATCGCCCGTATCTCGGCGCGGGTCTGCACCTTTTCTTGGGTTTCAACTTCGGTGGTTATTTGGTGTCCTGCCTCAGCCGTCCGCCGTCGCCAGCACGATCTCGGCACGCCAGACAAGCTTGCACGCAGTGTTGCGGTTGGTGATCAGCACTTGAAGCTCAGCACGGTTGGCGGGGCCAACGTAAAGGCAGATGTCATCGCGTCTCATGCGCCCAGTATGGCACACCAAGCTGCCCTTGGGAATCTTATGGCAGGTGGCTAACACTAGCTTCAAGAGCGGCAGCCGTGTTTTCTTATCGGCCTGAGTGCTTGGGATAACATCGGCAAGTTGCCGCATGGTCAGCCGCTCGACCGAAACACTTTGCGCGCGAACATCAGGGAAGACCGAAAGGTCAATCTCACGATCCAGCGGAGATGCCTGTATTGTGTTACAAGATGCAAGGCTTTTTCCGAAGCTGGCAAGTTCAACCCCTTTCCCGGCTGCAACCGGGGCGGGGCTTTCCTTTTGCCTTCGTCGGCTATCCCCCAGCAAATCAGCCAAAGGATCACCCGATTCACGGGCAACCGGGGGCGAAACACAGATATCCGGCCCCAAAAGATCGGACAAAGTATCACTAAGCGATTGATTTTATTGGTGCACCCGACAGGATTCGAACCTGTGACCTCTGCCTTCGGAGGGCAGCACTCTATCCAGCTGAGCTACGGATGCCTCAGGTTTCTTTAGCGGAAGGTTGGACGGGTTTCAACGGCAAAGGCGGGTATCGCCGGCCTTGCGTCATCAAAGGTCAGCAGGGCAAAAAGATACGACCAGAAGAAAGAAAACCGATGACGAATCCGCGGCGTTCTGGCCAACCTCCGTGTAATTATCCGTTTCAGATTCTTGAGGAGAAGACCGTGCTGCGCACACCCGTCACACCCCGTCGAAAGACCTCCGCGCTGATGATGTCGCTTTCCAGCCTGGCCCTGTTGGCGGCCTGCGGTGGCGCGGGGGAAGGCGATGCCTCTTCACCCTACCTGTCGCTGTTCGATGCCCCCGGTCCGGTCAGCAGCACGGTGCTGTCGGTTGGATTTGCCGGTGTCACTGGCGGCACGGCGACCGCGGCAAGCTTGTTGCTCAACTCTGCGGCCTATCTTAACACACCTGCGACGATTGCCTGGCTTCAGCAGAACTTCGATCCGTCGATCACCGGACAGGTTTATGCAATGCGATCCTCGGGCGCGGCCTTTGCCCACGCAGCGGGGGTTCGGGGCGACAATGTGCTGATCGCGATTTCGGATGAACACCTTTCACCCACGCATGAGGTGTTTGCCGGCACCAACGTCATTATCGACAGCAATTATGCACCGGGAAATGAGCATGGAACGTCGGTCGCATCGGTGGCGCTGGGGCAGTCGACCGGCTTTGTCGGCACCGCCCCGGATGCGGATCTGCTGTTTGGTACATACATCAGCGACCAGGACCTGGCCAGCCTTGGCATCAGGGCTTTGGCGTTGGGTGCAGTGGCCTGGAACAACTCGTGGGCTTACTCCACTCTTTATATAAGCCAGACAGATTTCAACACCGCCTTCGACTATCCTGCTGGCCAGGATTATCTGGATAGTCTTAATGCATTTGCCGCCGAGGGTGTGGTGGTTTTCGCCGTGTCGAACGACAAGGCTGAGGTGAATTCCGGCCTAATGGACGGCCTGCCCTATTTGCTTCCGTCGATTGAGGCGGGGTGGCTGGCCGCGGTCAACGGAGTACCCACCTTCCAGAGCGGCGCGGTTTCATCGGTCAACCTGCTGTCTTCGTCCTGCCTGCAGGCCGCCCGCTGGTGTTTGGTGGCCGACGGGTCCTGGAACGCGGCAACCGGCCCCGGCTCATCTTATGGCTACATCACCGGCTCGTCCTTCGCCGCACCACAGGTTTCGGGGGCACTCGCACTTCTGGCAGAGGCTTTTCCGACCCTGACGCCGCATGAACTGCGGGTCCGGCTGCTGGCCTCAGCCGAAGACGGGTTCTTTAGCCCTGATGACACGGTCGAACTGGCCGCCGGGTTCGACAAGGGTTACTCGGTCATCTATGGCCATGGCTTTCTGGACATCGAGGCCGCGCTGCGGCCGATAGGTGCCATGATGATGAGCCTTGCCGAAGGGGGCCTGATCAAGACCGATGCCGCCGTCATGAAGACCGGCCCCGCCTTTGGTGATGCAGTCGAAGTGGCGTTGGCAGGCACCAGCTTGGCTGTCCGCGACAGCTTGAGTGCCGGATTTGTCATGCCGGGCGAGGCGCTGACCGCAGGCGCGCGGCCTGGCTCGCAGGCCGGGGCGCTGATGGCCAAAAGCCTGCGCGGCAATCTTTCGGCCGAACGCATGGCGGCCCCTGCCGCCCTGTCAGACCCCTTTGCCGCCTTCACCGCCCCGGTAATGGCGCTGTCTGCCCCTGATGGCGCCGCGTCGGCTGCAGTTCTGCTGCCGCAGGAGGGATCGGAAAGCCTGGGCGTTACCCTGACCCGCGTGTTGACCGACGGGCTGACCAGGCTGGAGCTCGGCCTCAAACTGGTCCGCGATGATGGCGGTCTGATGAGCCTGGATGGCCAGGATGGGGCGATGATGGCCTCTGTCGCACTGGGGATCACGCAAGACCTTGGCGGCAATGCCTTTGTTGCCCTGTCGGGCGAGATGGGGCTGACCGACCTTGGCGGCGCCACCGCCCTTGGCGATTCCAGTTCGGCCCGGTTCGATGCGCTGAAGCTCACCGCCGGGCGCAGCGATGTCTTAACAAAGGGCGACCGGCTTTCCGTAGGCATCGGGATGCCGGTGGCGATTGCCTCGGGCGAAACGGTGCTGGACCTGCCGGTCACTCGCAGTGGGCTTGCGGCAGGCTTTGAAAGCGTGGCACTGGATCTGGCACCGCAGAACCGGCAGGTGGATCTGGAACTGACCTATCAGACCGCGCTGACCGACGGGCTGGAGATGAAGCTGTCGCTGATCCATTCCGACAACTTCGGCAATCGCGCCGGGCTGACGGACACGGCCGGGGCGCTGGCCTTTGCCTTCCGGTTCTGAGGTCTAGTTGAAAAGATCGTGGGCAAGCTCAAGCGCCGAGACAAGCTTGTCCACCTCTTCCACCGTATTATACAGGCCAAATGACGCCCGGCAGGATGCGGTGACGCCCAGATGTTCCATCAGCGGCATGGCGCAATGGGTGCCCGCGCGCACCGCGATGCCGCGCTTGTCCAGGATGGTCGAGATGTCATGCGCATGCGCCGCGCCTTGCATGGTGAAGGAAAAGATCGCGCCCTTGGTGGCGGAATTTCCCTGCAGGTTCAGCCAGTTCAGGCCAGCCAGCCGATCACGCGCATAATCGCGCAAGAGCCTTTCATGCGCGGCGATATCGGCCATGCCAAGGCCCATCATGTAATCCAGCGCCACACCAAGGCCAATTTGCTGCACAATGCCGGGTGTCCCCGCCTCGAACTTCATCGGCGGGTCGTTCCAGGTGACTGAATCGCGCCTCACCTCACGGATCATGTCGCCACCGCCCAGAAAGGGGCGCATCTCGGCCTGCCGGTCCGTCCGGACATAGATCGCGCCCGACCCCGACGGCCCGTAAAGCTTGTGCCCGGTGATGGCATAGAAATCGCAGCCGATGGCCTGCACATCCACCGGCATATGCACGGCGGACTGCGACCCGTCGACCATGACCGGCACACCCTTTTCGCGGGCCCCCCGGCAAATCGCGGCCACATCGACCACGCTGCCCAGCACGTTCGACATATGCGTCACGGCCACCAGCTTTGTTCGCGGGCCGATGGAATCCAGCACAGATTGCGGATCAAGATCTCCGTTCGCGTCAACCTCGACCCATTTCAAGACCACTCCTTGGCGTTCGCGCAAGAAATGCCAGGGGACGATGTTGGCGTGATGTTCCAGCACAGAAAGCACGATTTCGTCGCCAGCCTGCAGCCGAGGCGCGGCCCAGGCGTACGAAACAAGGTTGATCGCCTCTGTCGTGCCGGTGGTGAAGATGATCTCATCTTCCGAAGCGGCGTTCAGAAAGCGTCCGATGGTGCCGCGCACGGCTTCGTACTTTTCGGTGGCAAGGTTGGAAAGATAGTGCAACCCTCTGTGTACGTTAGAGTATTCCATCGAATACGCCTGCGTCACGGCATCAATCACGACCTGCGGCTTCTGCGCCGAAGCCCCGTTGTCCAGATAGACCAGCGGCTTGCCGTTCACCTGCCGCGACAGGATCGGAAAATCGGCACGGATTTTTGCGACGTCATACATTTAAAAAGGCCCCCGGCCCCACGATCAGCACAATCAGGATCGCAAGGATCATCGCCGCGCTGAACCCGGCGACCAGAATCCCCGCCAGCACCGCCCCACGAGAGGCAAAGCCGTGAAGTTCGGCAACAAAGTTGGTCATCAGCCAGAAGAACAGCACCAGCCCGGCAAGGTTCAACAGCCCGGCAATCGGTGGCGAGATCAGCAGCACCGCAAGTTGCACGATCTGCACGCCCAGCATGATCACCTGCAGCCAGACCACGACCAGAAGCGTGTCGGGCAGGCTGCCCTGGCCTCGCCAGGCCCGACCGATCCGAAAGATCAGCAGAACCGACACGACAAGGATCACCCATTGAATGACGGCTGTCCGAAGCGGGCTTTGTGCCATGAAAAGGGCGAGCGGATCGTCAGTCGGCGGCAGAATCATGAAGCCCAGATGCATCAAAAAAGCCGAAGCCACCGCCATCAGCAGTAGGCCTACGGTTCGCGCGGGCATTGGCACATCCAGCGCCAACAGCGCCCGGGTCCCTGCCCGCGGGTCTTCCAGCGACAGCCGTGCCAGCACCTTCATCTGATTGCCCAGATCCTTCATCCGCGCTCCGCCTCATGCAACATGGTCAGCCAGAGCCACAGGAATGCCAGGCCGACGACTGTCATGACCAGCCACAGCGCCGGCCCGGTCCCGATCAGTCCGGCAACCAACCCCTGCAGCAGCATGAGCGGGCTGACGGTGGCCAGCGCCCAGAAAAGAGCAATGCGCGCACTGTACCAGCTGCCCTTTCCGCCCAAGGTGCGCGCGATCAGTCGGCTAACTGCGGCCAGCGCATACCAAATGGGTATGGTCGCCAGAATGGCCAAGGCGCGGGCCAGGATCCGGGGGGCGGCTGACGGCTCGTTTGCAAGGACTGCCTCACGCGCTGCGACTGGCCATTGGCCGATGAATGCCAGTATCAGGAAGACCAGGAGCAGCGTAAAAGCAAACGGCTCCGAGGTGCCACGCGCGAGGTGCCGCCTTAAAACGGCGCGCGGCCCGCGCCAAGTGGCAACAAGGTCGGTGGAAACTGTCATCTGCCGGACTTCGCCGCATGCCGGGCCAGCCAACCTTCCAGCCGCAGCCGGATGTCTTCGGCAATGGCCTCATCATCGACTTCCTGGATCGCCTCGGCCAGAAATGCCAACACCAGAAGCCCCTGTGCCGACGCCCGCGATACCCCTCGCGATTGCAGGTAGAACAGTGCGGTCTCGTCGATGGCTCCAGAGGTGGAGCCGTGGCTGCACTTCACGTCATCGGCATAGATCTCAAGTTCCGGCTTGGCCAGGAACTGGCTGTCTCCGTCCAAAAGAAGGCTTTGGCTGATCTGGTAGCCATCTGTCTTCTGCGCGCCAGGCTTGACCAGGATCTTGCCCTGAAAGACGCCGGTGGCGCCGTTCATCAGCACTTTCTTGAATACCTGACGGCTTTCGCAATCGGGCGCGGTGTGCGTGACAAAGACGGTATCATCATGGTGGAAATCACCATCCCCGACTGCCGCCCCGGCGATGTGGGCACGAGCCGAGGGGCCGGCAAGGTCGATCACTGCTTCGTTGCGGGTCAACCGGCCATTCGCGGTCAGCGTGAAGGACTTGAACAGGGCATGCGCCCCGATCCGCGCAAAGACATGGGTTGCAGCGCGACGGTCATGGTCGCGGCCCTGAAGGCGGACGTGATGAAACTCCGCGCCTTCGCCGACATCTACTTCCAGCACCTTGGTCAGGCGCGCTGCCGCCGGACCGCTTTCCAGCAGAGTCAGCTTTGCCCCGGCCTCCAGCTTCACGCAGTGATGGAGGATCACATCCGAACTGTCTGATGCATGGACATAAATCAGTGCAACGGGTCGGGCGACCCGCCCGGTTACCCGGATCAGCACGCCATCTGTCGCATGGGCCGTGGCCAAGGTCGCAAATGGCCGCGCCACCGGCGTCTGACCCTGCGCCTCAAGCATTCCGTAGGTGCCTTGCGCCCAGTGGATCTGCGCTTGCTCCGCATGCTCCAACCGCTCGATGGCCACACCGGCCAGCGTAAGGTCATCGGACGCATCGGCGTCAAACACCCCGTCTACGAAGACGATCTTAAGCCGGTCGATCCCGTCGAAGGCTTCGGGCTCATCGCTCGGTTGGTATCGTGCTGCAGACGGGGCGAAGGGTGCCACCAGGCTGGCCGGATCGGTATAGCGCCAGTATTCATCACGCCGGACCGGAAGTCCCATTGCCGCGAGCCGCGCCCGTGCATTGGCGCGGGCACTGCCCAGCCAGCCCTTGCCCTCGGCCAGCGTCAGACCGGACACCCGCGCGGTCAGCGCGTCTTCCTTTGCCTGAGCCAGTGCCATCATCCCACCTCGCCCATGATATCGGCGTAGCCGTTCGCCTCCACCTCAAGTGCCAGTTCCGGGCCCCCGGTCCGGATGATCCGGCCCGCCGCCATGATATGCACCACATCGGGTTTAATATGATCAAGCAACCGCTGATAATGCGTGATGAGCAGAAACGACCTGCCGGCATCGCGCAGTGCGTTGACCCCTTCGGCCACCAGCTTCATCGCATCGACGTCAAGCCCCGAGTCGGTCTCGTCAAGAATGCACATCCTTGGCTCCAGCATCGCCATCTGCAGGATCTCGTTGCGCTTTTTCTCGCCGCCGGAAAATCCCACATTGACGGGGCGCTTCAGCATTTCGGCGTCGATCTTCAGCGCCTTGGCCTTTTCCCGTACCAGTTTCAGGAAATCGGCCGCGCTCAACTCTGCCTCGCCGCGAGCCTTGCGCTGGGAATTCACCGCAGTGCGCAGGAAGGTCATGTTGCCGACGCCCGGGATTTCGACCGGATACTGAAAGGCGAGGAAGAGCCCCGCCGCCGCCCGCTCTTCCGGCGCCAACTCCAGCAGTTCCAAACCCTCAAGTGTGGCCGAGCCCTCGGTGACACTATACCCGTCGCGCCCGGCAAGCACATAGGACAGCGTCGATTTGCCCGACCCGTTCGGCCCCATGATCGCGTGCACCTCACCCGCGCCGATCTTCAGGTCAACGCCGCGTAGGATGATCTTGTCTTCATCCTCAAGTTTGACTTGCAGGTTCTTGATATCAAGCATTTCAATTTTCTTCCTGATTTCTTTTGCGCGCGTGGCGGCGGGTGGACCAACGCCCTACCCCACCGACCCCTCTAGGCTGATTGCGACCAGGCTTTGCGCCTCCATTGCAAACTCCATCGGGAGAGCTTGCAGAACTTCCTTGCAAAAGCCGTTCACAACAAGGGCCACAGCCTCTTCTTCATTCATCCCGCGCGACCGGCAATAGAACAGCTGGTCGTCATCGACCTTCGATGTCGTCGCCTCATGCTCCACCCGGGATGAATTGTTGCGGACCTCGATGTAGGGCACGGTATGCGCGCCGCATTTGTCGCCGATCAGCAGACTGTCGCACTGGGTGTAGTTTCGGCTGTCCTTGGCCTTGGGGTGCATCGAGACGAGGCCCCGGTAGGTGTTCTGCGCCCGCCCCGCCGAGATGCCCTTCGACACGATCCGCGACTTCGTCCGCTTGCCAAGGTGGATCATCTTGGTGCCCGTGTCCGCCTGCTGCGCGTTGTTGGCGATGGCGATAGAGTAGAACTCGCCTTGGCTGTCATCGCCGCGCAGGATGCACGAAGGGTATTTCCAGGTGATCGCCGACCCGGTTTCCACCTGCGTCCACATCACCTTGGACCGGTCGCCCCGGCAATCGGCGCGTTTGGTGACGAAGTTGTAGATGCCGCCCCGGCCTTCCTCATCGCCCGGATACCAGTTCTGCACTGTGGAATACTTGATCTCGGCATCCTTCAGGATCACCAGCTCCACCACTGCCGCATGCAGCTGATGCGTCTCGCGCTTTGGCGCAGTGCAGCCTTCGAGGTAGCTGACGTAAGAGCCCTCGTCGGCGATGATCAGGGTGCGTTCGAACTGGCCGGTGTTTTCGGCGTTGATGCGGAAATAGGTAGAAAGCTCCATCGGGCAGCGCACACCCTTCGGGATGTAGACGAAGGATCCGTCCGAATAAACCGCCGAATTCAGCGTGGCGAAAAAGTTGTCCGACTGCGGCACAACGGTGCCCAGATACTTGCGCACCAGATCAGGATGTTCCCTCACCGCTTCGGAGATCGAACAGAAGATCACCCCGGCCTTGGCCAGTTCTGCCTTGAAAGTCGTGCCCAGGGACACGCTGTCGAAGACCGCATCAACCGCCACCCTGCGCGGCTCGGCGTCGCCTTCAACTCCGGCCAGAAGCATCTGTTCCTTCAGCGGAATGCCCAACTTGGCATAGGTCGCCAACAGCTTGGGGTCCACCTCGTCCAGGCTTTTCGGCTTGACGGCCATGCTTTTTGGTTTGGCATAGTAATACTGGTCCTGATAATCGATCTTGGGATAGTTGACCATCGCCCAGGTCGGCTCTTCCATCTGCAGCCAGCGCCGATAGGCCTGAAGTCGCCAGTCCAGCATCCAGCCCGGTTCTTCGTTCTTCGAGGAGATCAGCCGGACGATGTCTTCGGACAGGCCCTTCGGGGCATAATCCATCTCGATATCGGTTTCCCAGCCGTGCTTGTACTTGCCGGCCATAGCCTGCACGGTCTCGACCGTCTCGCGGTCAACTCCGTCGCGCACCTCGGTTCCGTCGACAGTATCCAGCATGGCAGTCATTGGGCGTCTCTCCTTCATGCGGCCCGCGAGCGGGCCTTGGCATAGGCGGCAGTCCAGGATTGCGCGAACCGCCCCACGTCATCTTTTGTCACCCCCGGGCCGATCGAGACCCGGATCGCCTGCCCTGAAAGGGCGTCGTCAAATCCCATCGCCGAAAGCACACGACTGGCGCGTACCTTGCCGCTGGAACAGGCCGACCCGGCCGAAACCGCAAAGCTGGCCAGATCCATCGCCATGACCTGGGTCTCGCCCTTCCAGCCGGGCGCGATCAGGCACAACGTGTTGGGCAGCCGCACAGCCCCATTCCCGACTGAAATAGTTTCATTTGGTCCGGCCGACAACTCCAAATCTAGAATATTTCTAACTTCAGCCACTTCATCCCAGACCCCAGCCGCCAGATCGCGGGCCGCAGCGGTTGCAGCGGCGGCGAAACCGGCGATGCCGATCAGGTTCTCGGTGCCAGCGCGGCGGCCCATTTCCTGACCGCCGCCTTTCAGCTGTGCCGGCACCTCTACCCCCTGCCGCACCACCAGCGCGCCAATCCCCCTTGGCCCACCCAACTTGTGCGCCGAGATCAGCCCCATGTCGCAGGCAAGCCAGTTGAAGGCGAAGGGCACCTTGCCGAAGGCTTGCGTCAAGTCACTGACTGCCAGCCCTTGCGGCAGGTCCTGCATCACTCCCGTCTCGGAGTTGGCCAGTTGCAGTGCGCTGCGCCCCGGATCGGCCACTGTCACCCGACCCGCCGCATCCACCGGCAGATCCCCGGCGCACCATGCCGCCACGGCCTCATGCTCCACCGCCGCGCAGACCAGCCCCCGCCCCGCGCATGCCAGGGCAGCCGCCTCAGTCGCGCCCGAGGTGAATACGATATCCGCCCCTTCCGCCCCCAGGGCCACTGCAATCTCGGCCCGGGCCCGCTCCATCAGGGATTTCGCCGCACGCCCCTCGGCATGGACAGAAGACGGGTTGCCGACCACCTCCATCGCTGCAGCCATCGCGGCCTTCGCCTCGGGCCGCAAGGGGGCCGTCGCGTTCCAGTCGAGGTAGAGACGGTTCATTCCTCGTCCACCACACGAAACAGATTCGGTACGGCCGGACAGGGCACAAGGTCATTCTTTACCACGTCCGACAACCGCACCTGATGCAGGAAAACATAGACATTGGCCGACAGGCTTTCCCAAAGCCGGTTGGTCAGGCTTTGCGCCCGGGTGCCCGACACCCCGCCCGACGCGCCCGCCCCGGTGTGCATGGCATCCACCGTCTCCTCGACCGCCTCCATCACTTCGCTGATGCGGATCGCATCCGGGCTCCGGGCCAGTTTGTAACCGCCGCCGGGGCCGCGCACCGCATCGACCAGCCCGGCGCGGCGCAGCTTGACGAAGAGCTGCTCCAGATAGGGCAGGCTGATGTCCTGGCGTTTCGAGATTTCGGCCAGCGAAACGAGATCGTCCCTCTTGGCCAGCGCCAGATCGGCCAACGCCACCATCGCATAGCGCCCCTTGGTCGAAAGCTTCATCCCCGTTCTCCTGCATCGCCGACTCGACGGCGTGAAACTTCCCAAGGCGCAATTAGCCCAAGGCGCAATAAGATTGACGCCGCGCCCGGTGGGCATTACCTGAAACCGACCCATGGGCGGCGCCTCTGCCGTCTTTAGAATGGTTCTATTTTATCCGAGCGATAGCGTCAAGAAACCGCACGCTCCCACATGAGATGAGGCTGATGCCCGAGGTTATCTTTGCCGGTCCCGATGGACGCCTGGAAGGCCGCTACCACCCGCAAAAGGAACGCGACGCGCCGATAGCCATCGTGCTGCATCCGCACCCGGCCTATGGCGGAACCATGAACAACAAGGTGGTGTATAACCTGCATTACGCCTTCTACAACCTGGGCTTCACCGT
>Ga0105045_10000415_pt1 | contig 30200 bp, 24 predicted proteins | sample MAT02_FD_78089 | JGI IMG/M metagenome (GOLD analysis project Ga0105045, IMG submission 78089) | Freshwater microbial communities from Lake Fryxell liftoff mats and glacier meltwater in Antarctica - MAT-02 (megahit assembly) | ecosystem: Environmental > Aquatic > Freshwater > Ice > Liftoff... | reverse complement strand
GCATCAGCATCAGCATCAGGCGGCAAGGCCGACCTCGATTGCGATCTGCTGGTGCTGGGTTCAGGACCGGGTGGTTATTCAGCGGCCTTCCGCGCTGCCGACCTGGGGCTCAAGGTGGTGCTGGTCGAACGCTATGCGTCGCTCGGTGGCGTGTGCCTGAACGTGGGCTGCATTCCGTCCAAGGCCTTGCTGCATGTGGCTGCCGTGATGGACGAGGTGCGCCATTTCGCAGATTGGGGCATCAACTACCAGGAGCCGCTGGTGGATATCGACAAGCTGCGTGCGCACAAGGGCAAGGTCGTCGGCAAGCTCACCGGTGGCCTGGCAGCGATGGCCAAGATGCGCAAGGTCACTACAGTGCGGGGCTACGGCGCATTTGCCGGACCCCACCATGTTGTGATCGAAGAGACGACCGGCGATGGGCAGGACAAGACTGGCAAGACCCAGACCGTCGGCTTTCGGCATTGCATCATCGCTGCGGGCTCCCAGGCGATGCGTTTGCCGTTCATGCCCGACGATCCGCGCGTGGTCGATTCGACCGGGGCACTCGCACTGCAGCAAATACCTCGGCGCATGTTGATCCTGGGTGGCGGCATCATCGGGCTGGAGATGGGAACCGTCTACAGCACGCTGGGGGCGCGCCTGGATGTAGTCGAAATGCTCGATGGGCTGATGCAAGGTGCAGACCGCGACCTGGTCAAGGTCTGGCAAAAGATGAACGCACCGCGCTTCGACAACATCATGCTGAACACCAAGACCGTGTCGGCCAAGGCGACCGACAAAGGCATCGAGGTGACGTTCGCGGCAGCGCAAGAAGGAGCCAAGGCACCGCAGCCGCAGGTCTACGACATGGTGCTGCAGGCAGTGGGCCGCGCGCCGAACGGCAAGAAGATCGCCGCAGAGAAGGCGGGGGTGGCGGTCTCCGATCGCGGTTTCATAGCCGTCGACGTACAGATGCGCACCAACGTGCCACATATCTTTGCCATCGGAGACATCGTCGGCCAGCCCATGCTGGCACACAAGGCGGTGCACGAGGCGCACGTGGCGGCCGAGGTGATTGCCGGCGAGCAACAGGGCAACCAAGAGTTGGCCAGCGTCGCATTCAATGCCCGCGTCGTGCCCAGTGTCGCCTATACCGACCCGGAATTGGCCTGGGTGGGGCTCACCGAAGACCAGGCCCAGGCACAAGGCATCAAGGTCAAGAAGGGTCTGTTTCCCTGGACCGCCTCCGGCCGGGCTATTGCCAACGGGCGGGACGAGGGTTTCACCAAGCTGCTGTTCGATGACTCCCCACAAGCCCATGGGCATGGAAAAATCCTGGGCGGCGGCATGGTTGGCACCCATGTCGGCGACATGATCGGCGAAATAGCGCTGGCCATCGAGATGGGGGCCGATGCACTGGACATCGGCAAGACCATTCACCCGCACCCGACACTGGGCGAGAGCATCGGCATGGCGGCCGAAGTGGCGCACGGCAGCTGCACCGATCTGCCGCCGGCGCGACGGTGAACCAGGGCTGCGGCTGCGCTGGTCTAACATCGGCCACTTACTGACTACGGTGGCGCACCTGCCTTCGATCCGGCAATGCATGCAGACAAACCGGTTTTTCGCAACCTTCCCAGGCTCCGGCCCCGGCGCGGGTGCCGATCGTGAGCAACAAGGCCGAAAGCGTGGTCCCCGACCGGGAAGGTTCGCCAGCCGCTGGCAGCACAAGCCGTCCGTTGGCACAGGCAGCTGGCAAACGCAAGCCCAGATGGGTTGGCGCGCTTCGCAGCTTGCCGTCGCTGCTGCAGCTGCTGCGTCGCAAGGTCCGGTCCGATGACAGATTGCCGCACGCCCGGTTCAGCAGCACCACCTTTGGCATTCGTTCATTGGTGGTCGCAGGCGCGGGCAGTCCGACGGTCGTGTTCGAATCAGGCATCGGCCAGGGCAAGCGCAACTGGGCGGCGGTATTCAATCGCGTCTCGGAACTCACCCGGGCAGTTGCCTACGACCGGGCCGGATACGGGCAAAGTGAGGCCTCGGAATTGCCCCGCGACGGATTGCAGATGGTTCTGGAGCTGCGCGACATGCTGCGCACCGAAGGCATCGAGCCGCCCTATGTGCTGGTAGGACATTCGTTGGGTGGAACCATGGTCAAGCTGTTTGCCAAAACCTGGCCCGAAGAGGTGGCCGGCGTCGTACTGGTCGATGCCCGCCACGAGGAGTTTGCCCAGCGTTGCCGCCAGTTCGGCGTGAACCGCTTGCTATACGAGCCTCCGCAGGCATTCCTGAACATGCTGCCGCCAGTCCCCCGTGCCGAAGTACTGGCTGCGCCGCTGACGTTGAAGCAGGCACGACGCGCCGGCAGTTTCCCCGACGTGCCGCTGATCGTGCTGACCCAAAGCAACGCCACCAGCCGCTGGCCCAAGAGCCTGGGCAAGGTCTGGGAGGCCAGCCAGCGCAGAATGGCGCAGATGTCCACGCTCGGTCGTATCAAGGTCGTCGGCAACGCGGGTCACAACCTGCATATGGACAGGCCCGATGTGGTTGTGCGCGCGATTGCCGGTGTGGTCCGGGCTGCACGGGCGATCCGGCGCAAACGGGTTCTGCTCAAACGCTGAACCGTGCCGCTGGCCGCGGCGGTGTCAGGGTTGGCCGATGTCGGTTGCAACCCGGCGCGCACCATCGAAGCGCATGCGCCAATAACCGGCACGCATGTCTTCGACCCGCACTTGCGCCCCGGGCTTGGGTGAGTGGATGAACTTGTTGTCCCCCACATAGATGCCGACATGACTGAACGCGCGACGCAAGGTGTTGAAGAACACCAGGTCGCCCGGCTTGAGTTCGCTCTGGTCGATTTTCTGGGTGGCCGCAGCTTGCTGGTCCGCAGTACGCGGCAGCATCAGCCCAATGGTCTGTTCGTACATGGCGCGTACAAAGCCGCTGCAGTCGAAGCCGGTCTCTGCAGAACTGCCGCCGCGCTTGTAGGGCACACCCAGAAAACCCATGGCACCGATGACCAGTTCTGATGCCTTGTCACGCGCAGTATGGCCGACCTGGCTGATGTGGCGGATCAAACCGCGTTCGGCCAGAAGCTTTTCGATTTCATCGGCAGGGACCCCGGTGGGGCTGGCATGGGCAGCACCTGCCAGCCAAACACCAGCGGCCAGCGCCAACAAGGAAGGACTCAATCGCATCGGGGGAAGGTTATCGGCACATCTGCAGAGCGTCAAGCAATATTCAGTTTCAAGTGCTTGATTTCATTGAATTCGTGGTTTTACTGCTGCATACGCAGATGGCTTTGTTCGCGACCGCATGTCATGGGCCGAATCGCCCGCGGCGTGTTGGCTGGCTCGCGGTAACGCCAATGGCGGCTGCGAACTTTGCGGCTTTGGCAGGCTCCAAGGTCGATTGGGCTACCATCGAGCCAAGATGCCGTCAGCCCAGGAAGCGGATGTCATCCCGCCACCGGCAGTTGGACTTTGATGATCTGAGGAGCAAGGGCATTCGTTGGAACATTGCAAACACCTGGGCTTGGCTTTTGGCGGGTTTGCTGGTATTGCCGCTAGTGCCGGCAGCGCAGGCGCAGGCGGTGCGGCCGCAACTGCTGACATCGGGCCTGAACCATCCCTGGGCCCTGGCATTCCTGCCCAGTGGCCAGATGCTGGTCACCGAACGACCGGGGCGTTTGCGCCTGGTGGAAGCCAACGGCAGCTTGCGCCCACCGATATCCGGCGTGCCGGAAGTGGTCGCTCAGGGGCAGGGCGGCTTGCTCGATGTGATCGTCGACAGCGACTTCAGCAACAACCGGACTCTGTTCTTCTGTTTTGCGCAAGCTGCCGACAGCGGCGTCGGCAACAGCACGGCATTGGCCAGAGCGCGCTTGTCCACGCAAGGGGACAGGCTGGACGACGTTCGGGTGATCTTCAGCCAGAAACCACGGTTTGCCAGCAACGCACATTTCGGGTGCCGCATTGTCGAAGGACGCAAGGACGGCAAGGTTGACGGAACGTTGTTCTTGACGCTGGGCGACCGGTTCCGGCGCATGGCCGATGCGCAGACGCTGGATAACCACCATGGCAAGATCGTGCGAATCGACAAGAACGGCAGCATTCCGAAAGACAACCCGTTTGCCACCAACGGGCGCGGCCTGCCGGAGATCTGGAGTTACGGGCACCGCAACCTGCAAGGCGCGGCATTGGCACCCGATGGGCGCCTGTGGGTACATGAACACGGGCCGCAGGGCGGGGACGAAATCAATCTGCCCGAGCCAGGGCGCAACTACGGCTGGCCCATCGTCACCTACGGCGAGAACTACGGCGGCGGCCGGATCGGCGAGGGCATCGGCAGCAAGGACGGCATGGAGCAACCCATCCACTATTGGGCACCATCGATTGCGCCGTCCGGCATGGCGTTCCTGACCAGCGACCGGTATGGCCCGGCCTGGAAGGGCAACCTGTTTATCGGCGCGTTGCGCGCCCGCCATCTGGTGCGGGTTGAATGGCGTGCAGAAGGCAACAGTGCCCGCGTCCTGCGTGAAACCCAACTACTGACAGACCTGGGAGAACGCATCCGCGACGTGCGCCAGGGCCCGGACGGTCTGTTGTACCTGCTGACGGACTCCTCCAACGGTCGACTGATCCGCCTCCTGCCAGCCCCGTGAGCGCAAACGACGCCGCTCACGACCCCCTGCGCGCGTCGCGCCGACTGCATCGCCGGCGCTGTGACGTGGCAAGCACATCCCGCCATCCTGCGCCTTGAGGGACGTCGGACGACGGCGGGCGAGGAGCCAGCCGCTGCGTCAGGCTGCAGCAAGCTGCGCGGTCACAATGATCGGGGTCGAACACCCGCACAAGGATGAGCACTGCCATGGCCGCAAGCACCGATTTTTACCAGCGATCCATTCAGGATCGCGATGCATTCTGGTCGGAGCAGGCGGCTCTGGTGGACTGGCAGACGCCGCCACGCCAGGGTTGCGACTACAGCAATCCGCCGTTCGCCCGCTGGTTCGTTGGCGGCACGACCAACCTGTGCCATAACGCGGTAGACCGTCACCTGGTAGGGCGGTCGTCGCAGGCTGCGCTGATCGCCGTGTCAACCGAGACCGGGCAGGAACAGACATACAGCTTTGCCGAACTGCACCGGGAGGTGCAGCGCATGGCCGCCAGCATGCTGGCGTTGGGCGTGCAACAAGGGGACCGGGTGCTGATCTACATGCCGATGATCGCCGAGGCGGCCTTCGCGATGCTGGCCTGCGCGCGGATCGGTGCCATCCATTGCGTGGTGTTTGGCGGTTTCGCATCGGGCGCGCTGGCCTCTCGCATCGAGGATGCCTCGCCCCGGCTGGTGATCAGCGCCGACGCCGGCTCGCGCGGCGGCAAGGTGGTGGCCTACAAGCCGCTGCTGGACGAAGCGATCCGCCTGTCGAGCCACCAACCGGAATCGGTACTGCTGGTCGACCGGCAACTCTCGCCGATGGCGCTGCAACCGGGTCGTGACCTCCTTTGGGCGGCGCTACGCGAGCACCACATCGACGCACAGGTGCCGTGTACCTGGGTAGATGCCAGCCATCCCAGTTACACGCTGTACACCAGCGGCACCACCGGCAAGCCCAAGGGCGTTCAGCGTGATACGGGGGGCTATGCCGTGGCGCTGGCTGCCAGCATGAAACACATCTTCTGCGGCAATGCAGGAGAGACATATTTCGCCACCAGCGACATTGGCTGGGTCGTCGGCCATAGCTACATCATCTACGGACCGCTGATTGCCGGCATGGCCACCATCATGTACGAGGGCTTGCCAACCCGGCCCGATGGTGGCATCTGGTGGAGCCTGGTCGAGAAATACAAGGTGACAGTCATGTTCAGCGCACCGACCGCGATACGGGTGCTCAAAAAGCAGGATCCGGCGCTGCTGACCCGCTACGACCTGTCCTCGTTGCGCGCGCTCTTTCTGGCCGGTGAGCCACTGGACGAACCGACGGCGCAGTGGATCTCGTCTGGCCTGGGCAAACCGATCATCGACAACTACTGGCAGACCGAGACCGGATGGCCGATCCTCGGGCTGGCCAATGGCATCGAGCCGGCACCCAGCAAATTCGGCAGTCCCGGCAAGGCAATCTACGGCTACGACGTGAAGCTGATCGACGAGAACAGCGGCGAGGAGCTGAAGGGCGCCGGCAAGAAGGGCGTGGTGGCCATCGAAGGGCCATTGCCGCCGGGCTGCATGCAGACGGTCTGGCGCGACGACCAGCGTTTTATCGACACCTACTGGAAGAGCATTCCGGGCAAGCTGATCTACAACACTTTCGACTGGGGCATCCGCGACGAGGACGGCTACTACTTCATCCTGGGCCGCACCGACGACGTCATCAACGTCGCGGGCCACCGGCTCGGAACCCGCGAGATCGAGGAGAGCATTTCGGCGCATCCCAACATCTCCGAAGTCGCGGTGGTCGGTGTTGCCGATGCGCTGAAGGGGCAGGCGGCCATGGCGTTCGCTGTCGTCAAGGATGCAAGCGCACTGATCGACGACGCGGCCCGGTTGCGCCTGGAAGGAGAGATCATGAAGCGGGTCGACAAGGACCTGGGAGCGGTGGCACGGCCGTCCCGGGTGCGGTTTGTCACGATGCTGCCCAAGACACGCAGTGGCAAACTGCTGCGCCGCGCCATCGTTGCCGTCTGCGAGGGACGCGATCCGGGCGACCTGACGACGATGGACGATCCGGCCGCGTTGCAGCAGATCCGCGACCTCTTCAGCGGCTGAAGTCGCTGGTGCCGAAGCCCGAGCGGACCGTCGGCGGACGCCCGCCTTCGGGTTCGCGACAGGCAACAACGGGCGCGAATCGAGACCGATCGATTGGCATCGTCGACACGCCAGAGCCAGACCCATTGGGGTTCGGTGGCACAATCGACGGGTCAACAGGCCCTTCCCAAGCCACAGTCGCATCCGCTATCCGGTTCAGCCGTGCCGCGGAAGGTTAGTCCATCGATGAGACCGACAAATGTTTCCCCAAGGGAAACGGAGTGCAGCGAACATGAGTCAAAACCCGTCCGGCGCGTCCACCCCGCCCTCGATCTACAACACCTATCGGTCCAGTACCTACCTGTTCGGCGGCAATGCGCCGTACGTGGAGGAGATGTACGAAAACTACCTGGCCAATCCAGGAAGCGTGCCCGACTCCTGGCGCGATTACTTCGACGCACTGCAGCATGTGCCTGCGTTGGACGGCAGCAATGCCAAGGACGTCGCGCACCAACCGGTCATCAATGCGTTCGCTGAGCGCGCCAAGATGGGCGGCACCAAGGTGGTGTACGGCAGTGGCAACCAGGAAATGGCGCGCAAGCGCGTCGCCGTCCAGCAACTGATCGCTGCCTATCGCAACGTTGGAGCGCGCTGGGCCGACCTGGATCCGCTCAAGCGCCGTGAACGCGAGCACATCCCGGAGCTGGAACTGTCGTTCTACGAATTTTCCGATGCCGACCAGGAGGTGGTGTTCAACATCAGCAACACCTTCTTCGGCAAGGAGACGATGAGCCTGCGCGACTTGCGCAACGCCTTGTTCGATACCTATTGCGGCAGTATCGGCGCAGAGTACATGTTCATGACCGACCAGGCGCAAAAACGCTGGTGGCAACAAAAACTCGAATCCACCCGCGCAAATCCCAATTTCGACGCCGACAAGAAGCGCCACATCCTCGACCGTCTCACTGCGGCCGAAGGACTTGAACGGTTCCTGCATACCAAATACGTGGGTCAGAAGCGGTTCTCGCTTGAGGGCGGCGAGAGCTTCATCAACGCGATGGACGAGTTGATCCAGCGTGGCGGCATCGTCGGCATCCAGGAGATCGTGATCGGCATGGCGCACCGCGGTCGCCTCAATGTACTGGTCAACTCGCTGGGAAAGTTGCCCGCCATGTTGTTCGCCGAGTTCGACCATACCGCGCCGGAAGACCTCGCCAGCGGCGACGTCAAGTACCACCAGGGCTTCAGTTCCGACGTATCGACTCCCGGCGGCCCGGTCCATCTGACGTTGGCGTTCAATCCGTCGCACCTGGAGATCGTCAATCCGGTGGTGGAAGGTTCGGTGCGCGCCCGCATGGACCGCCGGAATGACCCGCTGGGCAAGCAGGTGCTGCCGGTTCTGGTTCATGGCGATGCTGCGTTTGCAGGGCAGGGCGTGGTGATGGAGACGCTGGCGCTGGCGCAGACGCGGGGGTATTCGACCGGCGGCACGGTACATATTGTCATCAACAACCAGATCGGTTTTACCACCAGCGATCCGCGTGACAGCCGTTCGACCCTGTATTGCTCGGATGTGGTCAAAATGATCGATGCGCCGGTGCTGCACGTGAATGGAGACGATCCCGAGGCGGTGGTGCTGGCAACCCAGATGGCACTCGATTTCCGCATGGAGTTTCGCAAGGACGTGGTGGTCGACATCATCTGTTTCCGCAAGCTCGGCCACAACGAGCAGGACACGCCGGCCCTGACGCAGCCCCTGATGTACCGCAAGATCGCGCAGCATCCGGGCACCCGCAAGTTGTACGCCGACAAGCTCGCCGCGCAAGGATTCGATGCCGACCTGGGCGACCAGATGGTCAAGGCCACCCGTGCCGCGCTGGAGGCGGGCAAAAACACGTTCGACCCGGTGCTGACCAACTTCAAGAGCAAGTACGCCGTCGATTGGATGCCGTACCTCAACAAGAAATGGACCGACGCCGGCGATACTGCCATCCCAATGGCCGAATGGCGCCGCCTGGCAGAACGGATCACGACCATCCCCGATTCGGTCGCGCCACACCAATTGGTCAAGAAGGTGTATGCCGACCGTGCAGCCATGGGCCGCGGTGAACTGCCGGTGGACTGGGGCATGGGTGAACACATGGCCTTTGCATCGCTGGTTGCCAGCGGCTATCCGGTGCGTTTGAGCGGCGAGGATTGCGGACGCGGCACCTTCACGCACCGCCATGCGGTCATTCACGACCAGAACCGTGAGAAATACGATGAGGGCACGTATACGCCGCTACAGAATGTCGCGGATGGACAAGCGCCTTTCGTCGTCATCGATTCCATCTTGTCCGAAGAGGCGGTGCTGGCGTTCGAGTACGGTTATGCGTCCAACGATCCGAATACGCTGGTGGTCTGGGAAGCGCAGTTCGGCGACTTCGCCAATGGCGCGCAGGTGGTGATCGACCAGTTCATCGCTTCGGGCGAAGTGAAGTGGGGCCGGGTCAACGGCATCACGCTGATGCTGCCGCACGGCTATGAAGGACAAGGGCCCGAGCACAGCTCGGCGCGTCTGGAGCGCTTCATGCAACTGAGCGCCGATACCAACATGCAGGTCGTGCAGCCGACCACGGCCAGCCAGATCTTCCATGTGTTGCGTCGTCAGATGGTGCGCAATCTGCGCAAGCCGCTGATCATCATGACGCCCAAGTCCTTGTTGCGGGCCAAGGACGCGGCGTCGCCATTGTCCGAGTTCACCCACGGCCACTTCCAGACCGTGATTCCGGAGAAAAGCGACATCAAGGCCGACAAGGTCAAGCGGGTCGTTGCCTGCAGCGGCAAAGTGTATTACGACCTGATGCGCAAACGAGACGACCGGCGCATCGAGGATGCCGCCATCATCCGGGTCGAACAGCTGTATCCGTTTCCGCACAAGGCTTTTTCGACCGAGTTGCGCAAGTATCCCCATGCCACCGAGATCGTCTGGTGCCAGGACGAGCCGCAGAATCAGGGTGCCTGGTTTTTCGTTCAGCACTACATCCATGAAAACATGCAGGAGGGTCAGCGGCTGGGTTATTCCGGGCGTGCCTCGTCGGCGTCCCCGGCAGTGGGTTATTCGCATCTGCATCAAAAGCAGCAAAAGGCGCTGGTCGATAGCGCGTTTGCCAAGCTCAAGGGTTTCGTCCTCACGAAATGACGACTAGCGACCCGGTTCGAAACTTCACCGTACGTAGTTGAAAGAAAAAAGATGGCCATCGTAGATGTCAAGGTACCCCAGTTGTCCGAGTCGGTCGCCGAAGCGACCCTGATGCAATGGAAGAAAAAGGTCGGCGATACCGTCACCGCAGATGAAATCCTGATCGAGATCGAAACCGATAAAGTGGTGCTGGAGGTGCCCGCTCCATCGTCCGGCGTGTTGTCCGAGCTGTTGCAGCCCGACGGTGCCACGGTGGCTGCCGAGCAGGTGATCGCGCATATCGACACCAGCGGCGGTGCAGTTGCCGGTGCGCAAAAGGCAACGTCGGAGAGGGCGGCGGCGGACAAGGCGGAAGCGGATAAACCGGCCGCTGCTGCGCCAGTTGCGTCAGCACAGGCTGAGCATGCACAGACTCGCGGTGCCATGCCTGCGGCCGAAAAATTGATGGCCGACAACAAGGTCGATCCGGCAAGCGTCACCGGCACCGGCAAGGACGGGCGCATCACCAAGGGCGACGTGGTCTCGGCAATGGCCAAGCCGGCACCAGCTGCTGCTCCGGTGCCAACTGCTGCGCCGACGCCGATGGTGGTGCCGCGGGCCGCGACGCTGCTGCCACAGGTTTCCGCAGCGGAGCCCAATCTGGGAGAGAGACCCGAGCAGCGCGTGGCTATGAGCCGCCTGCGGGCGCGTGTGGCCGAACGTCTGCTGCAGTCCCAATCGTCGGCAGCGATCCTGACCACGTTCAACGAGGTCAACATGGCGCCCGTGATGGAAATGCGCAAACGTTTCCAGGAGAAATTCGAGAAGGAACACGGGGTCAAGATCGGCTTCATGAGTTTCTTCGTCAAGGCTGCGGTGCATGCGCTCAAAAAATTCCCGGTGCTCAACGCCTCGGTGGATGGCAACGACATCGTCTACCACGGCTATTTCGACATCGGCATCGCCGTCGGTTCGCCGCGCGGCCTGGTAGTGCCGATCCTGCGCAATGCCGACCAGATGGGTTTTGCCGAGATCGAGAAGAAGATCGCCGAGTACGGTGCCAAGGCGCGCGACGGCAAGCTGGGTATCGAAGAGATGACCGGTGGTACGTTCTCGATTTCCAATGGCGGCGTTTTTGGCTCCATGTTGTCGACCCCCATCATCAATCCGCCCCAGTCGGCGATCCTGGGCATCCATGCCACCAAGGACCGTGCGGTTGTGGAAAACGGCACGGTGGTGGTGCGGCCGATCAACTACCTGGCGATGAGTTACGACCACCGCATCATCGATGGTCGCGAGGCGGTGCTGGGTCTGGTGGCCATGAAGGAGGCGCTGGAAGATCCGGCGCGTCTGTTGTTCGACATCTGATTTCAGCGAATTTCGTGACTCCAAGCGGGCCAGAGCAACTCACGGTGAGGAGGTTCGTGGAAGTTACAGCAGATGACTTCGACCACTCTCTAAAAGCGTGGCGATTCGTTCTTCTTGCAATTCATAGTGGAGTTGGGGGTGACGATCATGCGCGATCACTGGCAAAGAGTCGAAAGCTCAGCCTTTTTGATGGACGTCGCATACTGTCACACATGGACCGCATGAAGCTTGAATATCTGGAAGAGATTGCGAGTTCAGCTGATGAGTTTGTAGCATGGGCACGAGAACGGGAACTGCAACCGATTTTGCGGGACCTTTTGGTTGCACAGTGCACCGCTTTTGAGAATTTTCTTAAATCAATTCGTGTGGCGGCTCGGTTAGCAAGTACCAAAGGTCGATCATTTGATAGTCAAATTTTTGTGCCAGATAAAGAGTTTCAAAAAGCCCACAAAGAAATTAATAAGCTTTGGAGTGACATTCGCAATTCAACTAAAGATGGTCAATTGGAGGCATTTACTCAGCAGATGTTTGTCGAATGCCCTGCTATGACCGCCGAATATGAGCGGTGGCGCAAGATTGACGTGAAGCGCTTGACCTTGCTTTGGGATGATACCTTTCGCTTACGGAATTCAATAGTTCATAGCAGAGCCCGACCTGTTGAAAAGATCGAACTCGATAGCGAGGAGTTTTGGCCATTTGACGAGGCCCAGGTTTCTGAAACTACTCTGCTTACTGTGGACAAAGCTTTCCGGGTCGCTCTCGATTGCTTTCGAGTAACGATGAATGACCTTTAGACGAAAAACAAGAGAAGTGAAAAATTGGGATAAGAATATGAGCACAAACGAATTTGATCTGGTGGTCATTGGCGCCGGCCCCGGTGGCTATATCGCCGCCATCCGGGCCGCCCAGCTGGGGTTGAAGGTGGCCTGTATCGACGAGTGGAAAAATGCCGACGGCGGGCCAGCGCTTGGAGGCACCTGTACCAATGTGGGCTGCATTCCCTCGAAAGCGCTGTTGCAATCGTCCGAGAACTATGAGCATGCCCGGTTGCACTTTGCAGACCATGGCATCGCGGTCAAGGGCCTGGCGATGGACGTCGGCAAGATGCTGGGCCGCAAGGACACGGTCGTGAAACAGAACAACGATGGCATCCAGTATCTTTTCAAGAAGAACAAGGTCAGCTTTTTTCATGGTCGCGGCTCATTCGTCGGGACCAAGGATGACAGCTACCAGATCGCCGTGACGGGCACCAAGAAGGAAGAACTGGTCGCCCGGCATGTTGTGATAGCCACAGGCTCCACCGCCCGTGCCCTGCCAGGGGTGGACTTCGATGAAGACCGCATCCTGTCGAATGACGGTGCATTGCGGATCGGCGAAGCGCCGCGCAAGCTGGGCGTCATCGGTGCAGGCGTCATCGGCCTGGAGATGGGTTCGGTATGGCGTCGCCTGGGCGCGGATGTGACGGTGTTGGAGGGCCTGCCAACCTTCCTGGGTGCGGTGGACCAGCAGGTCGCCAAGGAAGCGCACAAGGCCTTCGTCAAGCAAGGCCTGAAAATCGAACTGGGCGTGAAGGTGGGTGCGGTGAAGACCACCAAAAAGGGCGTCACGGTGGCCTACACCGATGCCAAGGGCGCAGACCATAGCCTGTCGGTGGATCGGCTGATTGTGTCGATCGGACGCTTGCCCAATACCGCGGGACTCGGTGCCGAGGTGGTGGGCCTGGCGCTTGACGCGCGTGGCGCGATCGCGGTCGATGGCGAATGCAAGTCCAACTTGCCCAACGTCTGGGCGGTGGGCGACGTGGTGCGCGGACCGATGCTGGCACACAAAGCCGAAGAAGAGGGCGTGGCCGTGGCCGAGCGTCTGGCTGGGCAATATGGCCATGTCGACTTCAACACCATTCCCTGGGTCATTTACACCAGCCCGGAAATCGCCTGGGTCGGACAGACCGAGCAACAGCTCCAGGAATCCGGCCGTGCCTTTCGCAGCGGGAATTTTCCGTTCCTGGCCAATGGCCGGGCACGTGCACTGGGCGATACGACCGGCATGGTGAAGATGCTGGCTGATGCCACTACCGACGAAATTCTGGGCGTGCACATCGTCGGCCCGATGGCCAGCGAGCTGATTGCCGAGTGTGTCGTGGCGATGGCGTTTCGCGCCAGCAGCGAAGACATCGCGCGTATCTGTCATGCGCATCCGTCGCTGAGTGAGGCGACCAAGGAAGCCGCATTGGCGGTGGACAAGCGCGCCTTGAACTTCTGACGACCATCGTGGGCGAACTGCGCACTGGCATGGGTCCGCGCCTGTGACGGGGGTACGTGCGGCCTATGAGCGTGAGTTGGCACTGCGGGGCTATCGCAGCGATCCAGGTCAGCTGGCCGTCATCAAAGAGCTCGAACGGTGTGCCACTGACTGGTCCCATTACCTGGCCCAGCGCTCGAGCCGCATCAAGAAGCTGATTCACAGGCCGGACGTGCCGCGCGGCGTTTACATATACGGTGGCGTCGGTCGGGGCAAGAGCTTCCTGATGGACTGCTTCTACAACGCGGTTGGCGTGAAGCGCAAGACCCGGCTGCATTTCCATGAGTTCATGCGTGAGGTGCATCGACAACTCACGACACTGCAGGGAACGGTGAACCCGTTGGATGCACTGGCCCGGCAGATGGCGCGCAAGTACCGCCTGATCTGTTTCGATGAATTCCATGTGGCGGACATCACCGATGCCATGATCCTGCACCGTTTGCTCGACGCCTTGTTCGTGCAAGGTGTCGCTTTCGTGACCACCTCGAATTTCCGGCCCGATGACCTCTATCCGAACGGTCTGCATCGCGCGCGCATCCTGCCGGCGATTGACCTGCTCAACGCCAGGCTGGCGGTGGTCGCTATCGGTGACGGCATCGACTACCGCCTCAGGGCGCTCGAAGAAGTGACTTTCTACCACGTACCCCATGGACCGCAGGCCGACGCAGCCATGGCCCAGACGTTTGATCGCCTGGCGGAATCCCATGACGAAGACCCGGTTCTGCACATCGAGGCGCGGCAGATCATTGCGCGCCGGCGTGCCGGTGGCGTGGTGTGGTTCGATTTCAAGGTGCTCTGTGGAGGCCCGCGCTCACAGAACGACTACCTGGAGATTGCGACCCGGTTTCACACCGTGCTGCTCAGCGACGTGCCTCAGATGCCCCGGCGCATGGCCTCCGAGGCCCGCCGCTTCACCTGGCTGGTCGATGTGCTGTACGACCGACGCGTCAAACTGATCGTGTCGGCGCAGGTGGAGCCGCATTTGCTGTACACCGAGGGCCCGCTGGCGCATGAGTTTGTTCGCACGGTGTCTCGATTGCGGGAGATGCAGACCCAAGCCTTCATGGCGCAGGAGCGCCGGATGGTCGATACTTCACTGACATGAAACCACGTGCCTGGTCGTTGTTGTGCCTGCTGTTCCTGAGTCTGCCTGTGGCTGCACAGACCGATACCGATCGGGTGCTGGCATTGCGCGAGGCCGAGCAGCGCGAATGGATCGCTCGCACGCGTGAACAATTCCAGGCGCAGTTTCGGGCCCAGGAAGTCGCCTGCTACCAGCGTTTTGCTGTCAATGACTGCCTGTTCGCCAGTCGGCGCACCGAACGCGAAGCCATGGCCGATTTGCGACGCCAGGAAGTTCTGATCAACGATGCCCAGCGTAAACGGCGCGCGGCACAGCAGTTGTTGCGCGCCGATGAGCGGCTGCGCGGCGACTCCTGAAAAAAATTCAGGTGTCCAACGGCTCGAGTTTGACCACCACCAGCGACAGGTTGTCACCGGAGCCTTGCGCGCGCTCACGCGCCTTGTCGATCAGAAATTCGGCTGCCTCGCGTGCCGACAGGCGGTTGAGCACGTCGGCCATTTCGTTTTCGTTGAAATAATGCCAGACACCGTCGCTGCAGGCCACCAGACTGTCGCCTGCGCGCAGCCTCGGGATGAAATGAACATCCACCGGTGGTTCGGTTTCGGTACCCAGACATCCCATCAGGATGTTGGACTGCGGATGCACATTGGCCTGCTCTTCGGTGATTTCACCGCGCTTGACCAGCATCTGCACATACGAATGGTCCATCGTGCGACGAATCACCTTGCCGCCATGGAAATGGTAGATGCGCGTGTCGCCCGAATGGGCCCAGTGGCAGTCGCCGCCGGCGTTGATCATGAACCCCGCCATCGTACTGTGCGGCTCTTCTTCGGCCGCGATGGCGGTGAGTTTGATCACGACATGGGCCTCGCGGGCCACCTGCATCAGCATGGCAGCGGCATCGTCGGAGGTCGGCGCGTAACGCTCGAATAGCTGCCGGGCGGTCATGACCACCTGGTCGGACGCCTTGCGCCCGCCACTGCGCCCGCCCATGCCATCGGCGACGATACCCAGCACGCAACCGTTGACACGTGCATGGGTCAGCAACTCAACCCGATCTTGCTGGTAGTCGCGGTCGCCCTTATGGATGCCAGTGGCCGCAGTCAGTCGGTAACCATTACTCATAGTGCGCCGTTCAACAGCAAGGGGGACGAGAAAAGCAGGACAATCGATAGCTATCGAAACCCCGTTGGCAGCTTCCTGCCCCCGGAGCCTGTTCGCCCATCTGATTCTAGACCCTCGCCGTGCAAGCCAACCTGCATTCGCCCGACCGCCGACTGATCGAGTTGGCCATGGAACACGCCGATCTGGATGCGCGCATCGACGGCGCGACACGCATACCCCCCGTCGATGAGCTGGCGATGCGTCGCATGAAAAAGCGCCGCCTGGCCTTGCTTGACGAGATGCAGCGCATCCGCGATCATCTGCTGCCAGACGCGCCGGCCTGACGCATGGGCTTGCAGGAGCATGTCGACCAGGCATTCGCGCCCGATGGGGTGCTGTCTCGCATGGTATGGGAGTTCCGCCCGCGCGCTGGCCAGATCGAGATGGCGCATGCGATAGCGCAAACCATCGACCGCGGCGGTGTCCTGGTCGTCGAGGCCGGCACCGGCGTCGGAAAGACTTTTTCCTACCTGGTTCCGGCGCTGCTCAGTGGCACCCGGGTTTTGCTGTCCACTGCGACCAAAACCTTGCAGGACCAGTTGTTCGGCCGGGATCTGCCCCAATTGGTACAAGCCCTGGGGCTGCCGGTGCGCACGGCTTTGCTCAAGGGGCGCGCGAGTTATCTGTGCTTGCATCGAATGGAACTGGCGCGCCAGGACCCGGCGCTGTCGGAGCGCGCGATGGCTCGCACGTTGGGCAAGATCGAACAATGGGCGCAGGTCACGCGCAGCGGCGATCTGGCCGAGTTGTCGGGACTCGATGAACGCTCACCCGTGTTGCCCCATGTCACCTCGTCGCGCGACAACTGCCTGGGCGCTCAGTGCCCCCGGTTCCGTGCCTGCCACGTCAACCTGGCCAGGCGCGAGGCGCTGGCAGCGGACGTGGTCGTCATCAACCACCATCTCTTTTTTGCTGACCTCGCAGTGCGCGAATCCGGTATGGCCGAGTTGTTGCCCACTGTGCAGACCGTGGTGTTCGACGAGGCGCATCAACTCAATGAAACCGGATTGCAGTTCCTTGGTCGCCAGTTCTCGACCGGCCAGTTGATCGATTACGCGCGCGACTTGCTTGCGGTGTGTCTGGCGCAGGCCCGTGGCCTGGGTCAATGGCAGCAACACGCCCTCGCCCTGGACCGCGCCGCCCGCGATTTGCGGATGCAGGTGGGGCGCATGCCGGCCAACGGTCGACTGCGTTGGTCGGACGCGGCACCGGATCAGATATCCGGTTCAGCGTGGCAGGAGGCGCTTGTTGCCTTGCGCAGCGCTTGCCTGCAGACCCGTCAGGCGCTGGAGCCAATCGCCGAAACCGGCCCGGACGTCGCGCGCCTGATTGAACGGCTCGATACCATGACCGGCCATGTCGATGTGTTTCTGCAAGCGCGCAACCCAGCCTGCGTGCGCTGGATCGATGTCGGTACCCACCTGCGGCTGATTGAATCGCCACTGGACATCGCGCAGACGGTGCAGGAGAAACTGCTCCAGACCGACAGCACCGAACACAGCCAAAAGGCATGGATCTTCACCTCGGCAACGTTGGGCGATGACGCCGCGCTGCGCTGGTTCACCGAGCCTTGCGGACTGGGCAACGCGCGAATCTTGCGCGTGAAGAGTCCGTTCGACTATGCGCGCCAGGCTGCGGTGTATGTACCGCGCGAGCTGGTCAAGCCGGCCGATCCGGCGCACAGCGCACAGGTGGCCGCGCTGGTGGCACGGCTGGCCAGCGTCCTGGGGGGTCGCACCCTGGTGCTGACGACCACGCTGCGGGCATTGCACGCGATCAGTGAAGCGTTGCAATTGCGCTTTGCCGATTCCAATGCGATCGAGGTGCTGGTGCAGGGGCAGGGGCCCAAACGTGAATTGATGGAGCGGCTGCGCAATGCGGTGGAGGACGGCAGGCCGGGATGTATCCTGGTGGCGTCGGCCTCGTTCTGGGAGGGCATCGACATACCGGGCCACGCGCTGCAACTGGTGGTGATCGACAAACTGCCGTTTCCGCCTCCGAACGACCCCCTGGTAGAGGCCCGGGCCGGTCGGCTCGAAGCACAGGGGCGTAGCCCCTTCAACGATTACTTCATTCCGGAAGCCGCCGTCGCGCTCAAACAAGGTGCCGGGCGTCTGGTGCGCCGCGAGAGCGACCGCGGGGTGCTGGTGGTGTGCGACACCCGGCTGACCAGCATGGGTTACGGTCGCCGTTTGCTGGCGTCATTGCCGCCAATGCTACGACTGGACGACGAAGCACAACTGATCGCACGTCTGTCGGAACTCACCAGACCTTCCACCACGGGTCACCATCCCGCTGGAAACCCCGGGTGATGAATTTGCTGCTCGGATAGTTCGTTTTCAGGACACGAAGGGAGTCGTCGTGCAGTTTTTCCATGCCGAGCGCCTCATAGGACTTGACCATGATGTACAGGGCCTCCTCCAGCGCCGGCACGTCGCGGTAATCGGCCACCGCCGATTGGGCACGGTTGACCGCCGCCAGGTAAGCTCCACGTTGATAGTAATACCGCGCCACGTGAACCTCATACTGTGCCAGTGAATTGACGATGTACGTCATGCGCAGCCGCGCATCCGGTGTGTATTTGGATTCCGGGAACCGGGTGGTCAGTTCCTTGAACGCCTCGAACGATTCCTTGGCTGCCTTCTGGTCCCGCTCCGACAGATCCTGGCGCGTCAGAAACGAGAACATGCCCAGATCGTCATTGAAGTTCACGACGCCCTTGAGGTACAGCGCGTAATCGATGGCCGGGCTGGACGGATGCAGTCGCAGGAAGCGGTCGATGGTCGACAGTGCCTGCGCGGGCTCAGCCGCACGGTAATGCGCATACGCCTTGTCGAGCTGGGCCTGCTGGGCCAGCGGCGTGCCGGCAGCGCGCCCCTCGAGTTTTTCCAACAGCAGGGTCGCCTTGTCGTAGGCTCCCGAGTTCATCTCGTCCTTGGCTTCAGCGTACAAGCGATTCGGGCTCCAGTTCGCCGTCTTGTCTTCATTGGGCGTCGAGCAACCGGCGACCGCGATCGCGGCACCGGCCATCAACGCGATGCGGACCATTGATAATTTGACTCGCAGCATGGGGACAACCTTGGTAACAGACAGCGAAGAAAGCGAGGCGATTATATCGGGCGCATCGTTGGCGGCGGAGGCGGATGACCCGGCCGAACCCACGATGCAGGACGAGGTGCGCCAGTGGCAGGTCAGCGAGCTCCACCATCGGGAACGGCTCGATAAAGTATTGGCGGCGAATATCGAGGGTTTCTCGCGCAATTACCTTCGCCAATTGGTGGAGCTGGGCGCGGTGCACTGCAACGGACAAGCGCAGCAAAAGCCTTCGGCGCGGCTGCGGGCTGGCGACCGGATCGCAGTGACCTTGCAACCGACCCCGCAGAGTCGAGCTTTCACTCCAGAGGCCATGGCGCTGGAGGTCGTGTTCGCGGACGATGATTTGCTGGTTGTTCACAAACCGGCCGGGCTGGTGGTGCATCCGGCACCCGGCAACTGGAGCGGCACCTTGCTCAATGGCCTGCTGGCCTGGGACACGCGTCAGGGCGACCTGCCGCGCGCGGGCATCGTGCACCGACTGGACAAGGACACCAGCGGCCTGATGCTGGTGGCACGTTCCCGCCCCTGCATGGATGCGTTGGTGCGCATGATTGCGCAGCGCGAGGTGCAGCGCCAATACCTGGCGATCGCTCATCGACCCTGGATCGGTCCGCCGGTTCGGGATCTGACCGCCGCGATCGGCCGCGACCCGGTCAACCGGCTGCGTATGGCAGCCCTCGCCACTGGAAGCGTGGGTGCCAAAGAGGCGCGCACCACGATCGCGTTGCTGGACAACGGCGATGCCGGCTGTCTGGTGCGCTGCAGCCTGCATACCGGTCGCACGCACCAGATCCGGGTGCATATGGCGTCGATCGGTCATCCCCTGCTGGGTGACACCACGTATGGTGCGCCACCGGGATCCACTATCGGTCGCCAGGCGCTGCACGCATTTCGGCTCGCGCTGAACCATCCAAGGCTTGGTACGCCATTGGCGTTTGTCGCCCCCTTGCCCCCGGACATGGGTTCGGCATTGGCCCTGTGGGGGCTGCGTTACAATCCCGCCCAACAGAATGCACAGCACGCCCAAGCGTGATGCCTGCTGTTCTTCGCACCGCAGACGCTCGATCTGCCTGTAGCGTCCCCTTTAGACTGGCACCGATGCGCACCCGATGGTGCCAATTTTCGGAAACCCTCGACCATGAATACCGCTCAGGCAAAGCGTGTACTGGAAACGGCTCTGATCTGTTCGCACCAACCGCTGCAGACAAGGGATGTTCGCGCGCTGTTCGATGACATGGTCGGCACCGAGACCATCAAGCAGTTGCTGCAGGACCTGCAGCTCGACTGGGCGCAAAAGGGTGTCGAGCTGGTGCAGGTTGCGTCGGGCTGGCGCTTTCAGAGTCGACCCGATGTGCGCGAGTTCCTGGACCGTCTGCATCCGGAGAAGCCGCCACGGTATACCCGCGCCACACTGGAAACGCTGGCCATCATCGCCTACCGTCAGCCGGTGACACGGGGCGACATGGAAGACATCCGCGGCGTGACCATCCATTCGACGATCATCAAGCAGCTGGAAGACCGCAGCTGGATCGAGGTGATCGGTCATCGAGAGGCGCCGGGTCGTCCGGCGCTGTTCGCCACCACGCGCCAGTTTCTGGACGACATGGGCCTGGCTTCGCTGGATCGACTCCCGCTGCTGGACAAGGACGTAGCAGGAGCCGACATGTTCGAGGCGCTGGCTCAGGAGTCGATCGAGACTCCCCTGTCCGAACCGGTGCACGACCGGGCGGCTGTCACCGACCGCGCAGCCCCCACCGTGCCACAGCAGGGCATGGCAACACATAACGACGGGCCGGACCTCGCGCCGGACCCTGCGCCGGAGATCTCCATGGTGGAACCCCAAAAATGAACGCATCCGACTCCGACGAAACACCCATTGAACCGACCCCCGACGCGGCACCGGTCGCGCTCGTCAAGGCACGTCGTGCGCGACGCCAGCCAGCGGCGCAGCCGCTGCAAGAGCCGCACCGGAGCGAAGTGCTGCGGTCGCCCGCTGCGCTGCAGGTGGCAGCCGAAGCCGTGACCACAACTCCAGATGCAGTCGAAACTCCGATTGACCGTGTTGCTGCCGAGTCTATGGACGATGCTGTCGATGCGTTCGATGGCAAGGAGGGCGACCCTGCGCCTGTCAGAGTCGACCCGGGCCCTGCAGAGGTCGACGCCAAGATCCGGTTCGAAGACATCGTGTCGGGCCAGTTCGATATCCTGGCGCAGAGCACCGACGGGATGCCACCCAAGCGCGTGTTGGCACCGATGGCGGAAACCCCCAAGCTGCACAAGATTCTGGCCCAGTCGGGCATGGGGTCACGGCTGGAGATGGAGCAGCTGATCATGGAGGGCCGGATCACCGTCAACAACGAACCGGCGCACATCGGACAACGCATCCAGTTCGGCGATCACGTCAAGGTCAACGGCAAGCCGATCCGGTTCCGGGTCGAGCCGCCGCCCCCAAGGGTGATCGCCTATCACAAGCCCGCAGGTGAAGTCGTTACGCATGACGATCCGCAGAACCGGCCCACCGTATTTCGGCGCTTGCCCAAGCTGCAGCAGGGCAAGTGGCAATCGGTAGGCCGGCTCGACCTCAATACCGAAGGCCTGTTGCTGTTCACCAACGCCGGTGAACTGGCTAACAATCTGATGCACCCCCGTTTCGGCCTGGAACGTGAGTATGCGGTGCGGGTGCTCGGCGCGCTCAGCAACGAGGAAAAGCAGCGCCTGCGCGATGGCGTGCGGCTTGACGACGGTCAGGCCCAGTTCGGTAGCATCGAAGACGGCGGGGGCGAGGGTGCCAATTGCTGGTATCGGGTGACCATCTCCGAGGGTCGCAACCGGGAGGTGCGGCGTATGTTCGAGGCGGTCGGCCATGCGGTGAGTCGACTGATCCGGATCCGCTACGGAGCCATGTTGTTGCCCCGCGGCCTGAAACGTGGTGCCTGGATGGAGTTGGACGACCACGATATGGAGGCATTGCGCCGCGCGTCGTCGCGTGGTTCTGCCGCAGGCCCGACCGACCCGCGCGATCGGCCACGTGCCGACGGCCGCGGCGGCAACCGCAACAGTCGCCAGCGTGGCGCGCGCCCGAATCAGCAGGGTCGAGCCGAAGGTCCACGCGATCCGATGCGTACGCAGGGCCGACCTGAAGGTAACCATGGCCCTGCCAACGCGCGCAATCGCAACCGCCACCCGAACGACGACAACGGTGAACGCGCAGATCGGCAAGCCGAGCAGTCGCAGCCCGACCCGATGAAAACGGCATTCGGTTACATCGGCGCGGATAGCTTCACGCGACAGCGTCAGGGACCAGGCCAGCGCCGCGGTCCGCAACGCGCGGGCCCGGCCAACCCGTTATCGAGTCCAGGTGGCGGCAATCGACGCCGCGGCGGACGGGATCGCTGACATGCGCGATCCCGCCGCAGCACATGCACAGCCCTTGGTGTGATCCCCTTTGGCAAACATGGGCGACGTTAGAATACAAGGCTTTGCCCCAAGGGGCGCCAACACGATTTCAACCCTCAGGAAAGCAGCATGACTATCGAACGCACACTCTCCATCATCAAACCGGACGCAGTGGCCAAAAACGTGATTGGCCAGATCTACGCGCGCTTCGAAGCCGCCGGTCTGAAAGTCGTTGCCGCTCGCATGATGCAACTGTCGAAGGCCGACGCGCAAGCCTTCTACGGCGTGCACAAGGATCGCCCCTTCTTCAACGACCTGGTCAGCTTCATGATCTCCGGGCCCGTGATGGTGCAGGCGCTCGAGGGCGACAACGCGGTGCAGAAAAACCGGGACCTGATGGGTGCCACCGATCCGAAGAAGGCTGCCCCCGGCACGATCCGCGCCGATTTCGCCGACAGCATCGACGCCAATGCGGTGCATGGCTCCGACGCTGCGCAAACTGCAGCGGTCGAACTGGCGTTTTTCTTCCCGGCGATGAACGTCCACAGCCGGTAGTCCAGTCCATGTTGGCCAATCTGCTCGATTACGACCTCGAGGGTTTGGCCGCTTTCTGTGAGCGCCTGGGCGAGAAGCGCTTTCGCGCGACCCAGTTGTTTCGCTGGATCCACCAAAGGGGTGCCGCAGACTTCGATGCAATGACCGATCTGGCCCGCCCCTTGCGCGAGAAGTTACGCGGCGTGGCGCAGGTCCAGGGTTTGCGCGTCAGCTCCGAACAGCGCTCGGCCGACGGAACCATCAAATGGTTGTTCGATGTGGGTGGCGGCGACGCGGTAGAAGCTGTTTTCATTCCCGAGACCGACCGTGGCACCTTGTGCATCTCATCGCAGGCCGGTTGCGCCGTCGGCTGCCGCTTTTGCTCAACCGGACACCAGGGGTTCAGCCGTAACCTGGGTACCGGTGAAATCGTCGCCCAGTTGTGGTTCGCGGAACATTTTCTGCGCCGGCACCTGCAACGCAACGAACGTGTCATCACGAACGTGGTGATGATGGGCATGGGCGAACCACTGCAAAACTATGCAGCGCTGGTGCCCGCCTTGCGTGTGATGCTGGACGACCATGCCTATGGTCTGTCACGACGGCGCGTCACGGTCTCCACGTCTGGCGTCGTTCCGATGATGGAGCGGCTCTCGCATGACTGCCCAGTCGCGCTCGCGGTGTCCTTGCATGCGCCCACGGACGCTCTGCGCGACAACCTGGTGCCGCTCAATCGCAAGTACCCGCTGCACGAACTCATGCAGGCCTGCGTCGCCTATCTTGCGCACGCGCCGCGGGACTTCATCACGTTCGAATACTGCATGATCGACGGCGTCAATGACAGCTTGGAGCAGGCGAAGGCGCTGGTGTCACTGGTACGCGCCGCATGTCCCCGCACGAACTGGTGCAAATTCAATCTGATACCGTTCAATCCGTTTCCAGCCTCTGGCCTGCAGGGTTCCGCAGCCGCACGCATCGGGTTATTTGCCCGCGTATTGGCCGATGCCGGCCTGGTGACCACGATCCGCAAGACCCGCGGCGACGATATCGCTGCGGCCTGCGGGCAGTTGGCTGGCGACGTGCGGGATCGCACCGGGGTGGCCAAGCGCATGGCGCAGCAACGCACGATCCCGCTCAAACCGGTGGTCGCGTTTGCCCACGACAACAAGGAAGGCTGAAGCATGGCACGCAGTGATCGACGCAACAGAGTCTCGGTACGCTGGATAGCCCCTTTGTTGCTGCTGATAGCCTGTCTGCAGCTGGCGTCCTGCGCGTCGCCAGATGCCACCGGCAACAACGCTCCGCGCCGCGATCTGGTCACCGCCTCGGACGAGCCGGAGCTGCGGACCCGGGCGCGCATCCGACTCGAATTGGCGGTGGGCTATTTTGAGCAGGGTCAGACAACCATCGCCCTCGATGAACTCAAACTCGCGCTGGCAACCGACCCGAACTATGGCGATGCTTACAACCTGCGTGGGTTGGTGTACATGCGCCTGAAAGACTATCCGCTGGCCGAGTCGAGTTTCCGGCGCGCGCTGGCGCTCAAGCCCGGCGACGCCAACACGCTGCACAATCTGGCCTGGCTGATGTGCCAGGCTAACCGTCATGCCGAGTCAATGCAGTTTTTTGGACAAACCCTGGCTAACCCGGCCTACACAGACCGTGCCAAGACCTTGATGACCCGCGGCCTGTGTCAGATGCGCGCCAACAAGCCGGAAGAGGCCGAGGAAAGCCTGTTGCAATCTTTTCAGATCGATGCAGGCAACCCGATCACCGAATACAACCTGGCATTGCTGATGTTCCAACGCAACAATCTGCAGCGTGCCCAGTTCTATATCCGAAGGCTCAACAACAGCGAATGGGCCAATGCCGAGTCCTTGTGGCTGGGCATCAAGATCGAACAGCGACTGGGCAACCGCGACTCGGTAGAGCAACTGTCCGTGCCCTTGCACAAACGTTTCGGCCAGTCACGCGAGGCAGGTTTGTACGACCGGGGGGCTTTCAATGAATGAGCCCGAGGCGGCTTTGCATTCCACCGCCCTCAACAAGAGCGCCGGCACCTTGCTGCGCGAAGCGCGTGAGGCGGCCGGACTGCACGTGGGTGCGCTGGCGGTATCGCTGAAGGTCCCAGTCAAGAAACTCGAAGCGCTTGAAGCCGACGACCTGGATCGGTTACCCGATGCCGTGTTCGTACGGGCGCTGGCGGCCACGGTATGCCGTACTCTCAAGATCGATCCCGAGCCCGTATTGGCGCGCCTGCCGCAGTTTTTGGCCCGTCCATTGAAGGTGGGCTCGCAGGAAACCCCTGTACGACTGGACAGCGGCCGCGGTCTTCGTTTGCCGGGATGGGGCGGCATGCCGCGGTCCGTGGTTTACCTGACGGGCGTGCTGCTGCTGGGCGCGATCGTGGTGGGCTTGATGCCGACTCTGCGCATTGGCGGTGATGCCGAGGTTGCGCAGGCACCTGATAACGTGGCAATTCGTACGGTTCCGCGTGCGCTGACCTTGCCAACCGACGCCACGCCGGGCGTTGCGCCGGCGGCACCGGTGGCAACGGAATCTGCGGAGATGCTTCCGGCAGGCGCAGTGGCTTCGGAACCAGTCAGTACGACGGTTCCAGCAGCGTCGCAGACGACGCCATTGGCTGCGCTGACTGCCACCGCGCCAACCGTCGGCGCGAACGAAGCTGCCATCGTTGTCTTCCAAGCGCGCCAGGCATCCTGGGTGCAGGTGGTCGATGCGGCCGGACTCGTACATCTGCGCAAGACTTTGGGCGCGGATGAGACAGTGCGTATCAATGGCACCTTGCCGTTGTCCGTGGTCATCGGTCGGGCCAATGCGATCGACGTGGTCGTACGAGGCAAGCCGTTCGACCTCGCGCCGGCGATCAAGGACAATGTGGCCCGATTCCAGATTAAATAATGCTACAGCCACTTTCCATGCTGCAACCACAGGCCATCGCGCCAATTCTGATGACCCGCCATGTCACGCGCCAGGCCCGAGTGGTATGGGGTGGCCGCGTCGTGACCGTTGGAGGCGATGCACCGGTGCGGGTGCAGTCGATGACCAACACCGACACGGTGGACGTGATCGGTACCGCCATTCAGGTCAAAGAGCTGGCACTGGCAGGCTCGGAGATTGTCCGGATCACCGTCAATACGCCGGAGGCGGCGCAAGCCGTCGCCCCGATCCGCGAACAGCTCGATCGCATGGGTATCGATGTGCCGCTGGTGGGCGATTTCCACTACAACGGGCACCGACTGCTGACCGACTACCCGCAATGCGCGCAAGCATTGTCCAAATACCGCATCAATCCTGGCAACGTCGGAAATGGCGACAAGCGAGACCGGCAATTCGGTCAGATGATCGACGCGGCCATGCGCTGGAACAAGCCGGTACGCATCGGCGTCAACTGGGGCAGCCTGGACCAGGGGCTGCTGGCCCGCCTGATGGACGAGAACGCGGCCCGGGTCACACCGTGGGACGCCAAGTCGGTGACCTACGAAGCACTGATACAGTCTGCGCTGGGTTCAGCCGAGCGGGCGCACGAGATGGGAATGGATCCGAACCAGATCATTCTGTCGTGCAAGGTCAGCGGTGTGCAGGATCTGATTGCCGTATATCGCGCGCTGGCACACCGCTGTGATTATGCACTGCACTTGGGCCTGACCGAGGCCGGCATGGGTGCCAAGGGCATCGTCGCCTCCAGTGCTGCTTTGGCCATCTTGCTGCAGGAGGGCATTGGCGACACCATCCGTGTCTCGTTGACGCCAGCACCGGGCGAGGCGCGTATTCAGGAAGTTTTGGTGGCATCGGAGATTCTGCAGGCCTTGGGCCTGCGCTCCTTCGTGCCCAGCGTCACCGCCTGTCCCGGCTGTGGCCGTACCACCAGCACCACGTTCCAGGAGCTGACCCAGCAGATCGACGAGTTTCTGCGCGCCATGATGCCGCAGTGGCGCGAAAAGTATCCTGGCGTCGAAAAGATGAAGGTGGCCGTGATGGGCTGCATCGTCAACGGTCCTGGCGAGAGCAAACATGCCGACATCGGCATCAGCCTGCCCGGTACCGGTGAGGCACCTGCGGCACCGGTGTTCATCGACGGCGAAAAGCGCATGACGCTGCGCGGCGATGCGATTGCACGCGACTTCCAGGCCGTAGTCGAGACTTACATCGAAAAGCGTTTCGGCCAGGCGGGTACTGCGTCCAATCCGCCATGAACATGGCCGACAATTTGCAAGCGCCACCCGCTGAGCGCACGCGCAAGCTTGCCGCCGTCAAGGGGATGAACGACATCTTTCCGCCCGAGTCGGCACAGTGGGAATGGTTTGAGCAGCATGTACGAGAAGTCATGGGCTGCTATGCCTATGGCGTCATCCGCACGCCTATCGTCGAGCACACCCAGCTGTTCGTCAAAGGCACTGGCGAGACCACCGATATCGTCGAGAAGGAGATGTACTCCTTCGAGGATCGGCTCAACGGAGAACAACTCACGCTGCGTCCAGAGAACACCCCCGGCGTCGTGCGCGCGGCGATCGAGCACAACCTGACCTACGACGGCGGCAAGCGCTTGTACTACGTGGGCCCGATGTTCCGCCATGAGCGACCACAGCGCGGACGTTATCGGCAGTTCTACCAGGTGGGCGCGGAAGCGCTCGGTTTTGCGGGGGCCGAAGTCGATGCAGAACTGATCGTACTGGCTTCGCATCTGCTCGAGCGCCTGGGCCTGCCCGGCGTACGCGTCGAGCTCAACAGCCTGGGCCTGTCGGCCGAGCGGCAGCAGCACCGTGTGGCGCTGATCGCCTATTTCGAGCGCCACACCTCGCTACTCGACGCCGATGCTCAGCGCCGCTTGCACACGAATCCCTTGCGCATCCTGGACACCAAGAACCCGGCGATGCAAGACCTGGTGTCGCAGGCACCTCAATTGCTGGGGTTCCTCGGTGACTCGTCGCGCCAGCATTTCGAGACCGTCCAGAGCTTGCTCACCACCTGCGGCGTGCCCTGGAGCATCAACCCGCGCGCGGTGCGCGGCCTGGATTACTACAGCCATACGGTGTTCGAGTTCATCACCGACGAACTCGGTGCCCAGGGCACCTTGTGCGGCGGCGGCCGATACGATGGCCTGTTCGAGCTGCTCGGCGGCAAGCCGACGCCGGCTGTCGGCTGGGGCATGGGTATGGAGCGCGTACTCGAACTATTGCGGGTGCGTGGCCTTGCAGCAACTGCGCCGGTACCCCATGCCTATGCCGTAATCCCTGATGCAGCCCACCTGGCATTGGCATTCCAGACCGTGCATGTGCTGCGCCGCGCAGGCGTGCGGGTACAGATGCATGCCGGCGCACAGGCGGGCGCTGCCAGCATGAAGTCGCAATTCAAGCGCGCCGACAGCAGCGGTGCCCATTTTGCGTTGGTGTTCGGACAGCAGGAGGTCGCTCAAGGCCAGGTCATCGTGAAGTCGTTGCGCGACGGGGCTGGAGCCCAGCATTTGCAACCATTGGGCCGTGTGGCGGACTGGGCCGCAACCCTACAATCGCCAACCTGAACCAAGACACGTTATGGCCAAAGAACTCGACCTCGAAGAACAAGAACAACTTGATCAGATCAAGCACTTCTGGAAGCAGTACGGCAACCCGATGACCTGGGTGTTGATCGCCATGCTGGCGGGGTATGCCGGCTGGAATGGCTACCATTACTGGCAGCGCACCCAGTCTTCGCAGGCATCGGCCTTGTATGGCGAACTCGAACGCCTGGCCGCGCAAGGCGATCCAGACAAGGTACAACGCGCATTTGCCGACATGAAAGACAAGTTCGGCAGTACCACCTTTGCCATGCAGGCCGGCCTGTTGACGGCCAAGATTCAGCAAGAAGCGGGCAAGCCGGAACTGGCTCTCGCCGCATTGACCTGGGTTGCCGACAAGGCGTCCGATCCGGCCTACCAGGCCATTGCAGGTTTGCGCCTGTCCGCTGCGTTGGCGCAGTCCAAGGACTATTCCGGTGCCATGGCCCGGCTCGACGGAAAATTTCCCGCTGCGTTTGCGGCCTTGGTCGCTGATCGCAAGGGTGATTTGCTGATGTTGCAGGACAAGCCGGCCGAGGCCCGCGCCCAATACGAGCAGGCCTACAAGGGTTTCGATGCGCAGACCGATTACCGTCGCCTGGTCGAGATCAAGCTGACCGCTCTGGGTGCCGATCCCCGCCCGCAGCCTGACGCTGCGGCGACCGCAGAAGGCAAGAAATGAGAGCGCGCACGCAAGGCAGTGGCGTGTGGCGATGGGGCCAGCGCCTGGCGGTGTTCGGGCTGGGTTTGCTGCTGACGGCTTGCGCCAGCGGGCCCGATAAACCGCAACCGACAACACTGAGTCCGAATGCAGCGCTGATCGGCGTGCGCCTGGCCTGGAGCAACCGTATCGGACCGGTGAATTTTCCGCTGGACGTCGGCGTGAACGGCAGCACGGTCACGGTGGCCGGCTCCGATGGCAGCGTGGCCGCCATCGACACCGCAACCGGTGCCGATCAGTGGCGTGCCTCGGTGGGGACAGATATCAACGCAGGCGTTGGAAGCGACGGGCGTTATGCAGCGCTGGTCACCCGCGGCAATGACCTGGTGGTACTTGAGCGCGGCCGCGAGATCTGGCGCGAGAAGCTCGGGGCACTGAGTTTCACGGCACCGTTCGTTGCCGGGGAGCGGGTTTTCGCCATGACCGCCGATCGTGTGATCACGGCCTTTGATGCCCGGTCTGGTCGTCGCCTGTGGAGCTATTCGCGACAGGGCGACTTGCCGCTCGCGTTGCGCCAGTCCAGCGTCATGCTGGCCGTTGGCGATACGCTGGTGGTAGGCATTTCGGGCCGACTGGTGGGCATCAACCCGTTGACCGGTACCTTGCGCTGGGAAACGCCGATCGCAACCGCGCGCGGCACCAACGACGTCGAACGGCTGGTTGATCTGGTCGGGCGCGTCAGCCGCGACGGCAACGTGGTCTGCGCGCGGGCGTTCCAGACTGCCATCGGATGCGTCGATGCGAGTCGGGGCAATCTGTTGTGGTCACGGCCTGCAGTCGGTGCCGATGGTATCCACGGTGATGCCGAGCTGGTTTTTGGCACCGAGAGCGACGGGAAGGTGATTGCCTGGCGCCGCGCCAACGGCGAGCCCGCCTGGACCTCGGAGCGCCTGAAATACCGCGGCCTGACCGCGCCACTGGCAATCGGTCGTTCGGTTGCGGTTGGCGATGCCACCGGCCTGGTGCATTTCCTGTCACGCCAGGACGGCAGTTTGCTGACCCGCATGTCAACCGACGGTTCGCCTATCGTGGCTGCACCAGTGGTGGCAGGCAACACCCTGGTCGTGGTCACGCAGAACGGTGGCGTTTTCGG
>Ga0105045_10000413_pt1 | contig 30211 bp, 19 predicted proteins | sample MAT02_FD_78089 | JGI IMG/M metagenome (GOLD analysis project Ga0105045, IMG submission 78089) | Freshwater microbial communities from Lake Fryxell liftoff mats and glacier meltwater in Antarctica - MAT-02 (megahit assembly) | ecosystem: Environmental > Aquatic > Freshwater > Ice > Liftoff... | reverse complement strand
GCAATACCGTCGACGGCGCGATCCCGACGTTTCGCAGCCTCGCGCGCATGAACGACGAGACGATCATCGAGCGGCTGACGCAGGTCCGCGGCATCGGCCGCTGGTCGGTCGAGATGTTGCTGCTGTTTCGCATGGGCCGCCCCGACGTCTGGCCGGTCGGTGACTACGCCGTGCGCAAGAGCTACGCCGGCCTGCTCGGCCTCCCCGAGCTGCCGACCCCGAAGGCCCTACACGCTGGCGGCGAGCCGTGGCGACCGTTTCGCAGCGCCGCGGCCTGGTACCTGTGGCGTGCCCTCGACGCCCCGGCCGCATGACCGCGATCGTCGCGGGTCGTCAGCCGACCGCGGCCTCGACCTCGGCGATGCGTTTGGGCACCGCCGCCGAGAGCACCTCGGGTCCTTCGCGTCGCACCAGCACGTCGTCCTCGATGCGGATCCCGATCCCACGCATTTCTGCCGGCGCGCGCTCGTCGTCGGCGGGGATATATAACCCCGGCTCGACCGTCAGCACGTAACCTGGCTCGAGCGCCCGCGCCACGCGGTTAATGCTGTACCGGCCGAGGTCGTGTACGTCGGCGCCGAGCCAGTGGCTCGTGCGGTGCGGGTAGTACGGCTTGTAGAGCTCTTGCTCGAGGATCTCGTCGAGGCTGCCCTTGACCAGCCCGAGCGCCCGCATGCCCTCGCAGAGCCGGCGCAGCGCGACGTGATGGATCGCGTCGAGGCTGCTGCCCACCGTCGCCGCCGCGATCCCGGCCTCATTGGCCGCGAGCACCACCTCGTAGAGGTCGCGCTGCGGCGCCGTGAACTTGCCGGACACCGGCCACACGCGGGTGATGTCGCCGCTAAACAGATCCCACTCCGCGCCGGCGTCGACGAGCAGCAGTTGGCCGGCCTGCAGGCGGCCGCGGTTGGCGATGTAGTGCAGGACCGTCGCGTTGGCGCCGGCGCCGACGATGCTGGTGTAGCCGGGTCCGCTGCTGCCGCGCGCCAGGAAGGTGTGCAGCAGCACCGCCTCGATCTCGTACTCGTGGAGGCCCGGCCGGGTCGCCCGCATCGCCGCGAGGTGACCCTCCGCGCTGATGGCGATCGCCCGGCGCAGGCTGGCGAGCGCCGGAGGATCCTTGACCATGCGGTCTTCCCCGAGCAGGGCCCGGGCGTCGCGCAGGCACTCGGGGGCGGTGTCTCCGGCGCGATCGCCCGCGCGCAGCGCCTCGATCGCCGCGCGCACCGCCTGGTCAGCCGTTGGGGCCCCGGCGAACGGTAGGTACACCGTTTCGACCCCGTCGAGCAGGCGTGGCAGCTCGCTGCCGAGGGCCGCGGTCGTGTGCCCCGCGTCGGCGCCGATCTGCCGCATCACCGCCTCGGGTCCCGGGCGACGGCCGTTGTAGATCGCGTCGCGTTCGCCCTGTTCGGGCAGGAAGATCGACAGCGCCGGCTCGCGCCCCGGGCGAAACACCAGCACGGCCCCCGGCTCCTCGAGCCCGCTCAGATAATGGAAATTGGTGTCCGCGCGAAAGCGGTGCTCCGTGTCGTTGGAGCGGGTCTGGAGCGGCCCTGCGGCGAGCACCAGGGCCGCGTCGCCCATCCGCGTGGCCAGCCTGGCCCGGCGGTGCGCGTGGTCCTCGGCCCGCGTGTGTCCGCCAGGTTCACAGTCGTCCGCGGACGCGCCGGGGCTCGGGGCAGGGAAGGGGGGCGTGCGCGGGTCGAGCGAGTCCATCCGTGGCCAGCATAACGACTCCGCGTGCGTCACGTCATGCCTTCAAGGTGCGCAAGCGCGTGCGCGACGCTGCCATGGGGGGCTGGGGTCGAGTTTTCTCAAGAATGCTCAGTGCCGGCGCGTCCGAGATCGGCGGCGGCGGAGAGGGTGCGGGGGATTGCACCACAGGCCGCGCTGCCCGATCGTTGCGACCGATGGCGACGCAAAAACTCAGCAATCAGCGGCTCCACGAGGTTCAACAGGTCCTGGCGGCCTACGTCCCCCGGTTGCCCGGTACCGACGCCAACTTGCTCGCGGCGCTGTGCAAGGCCGTCCTCGGTTCGGTCGATGTCCGCGACCTCAAGCGCACCACCGGCGAGGAGATCGTCGGTCAGCTCGAGTCCGTGCTCAGCACGATCAAGGTGCGCGCGCGCGGCGAGATCAACACCGCTGTGCAGCCGGGTCCCGAGGTCGTGGTGCTCGAGTCTTGCGTCGAGGATCAGCCGTTCCTCGTGTCCTCGCTGCGCGCCCTGTTCGCCGCCGAGAACATCGAGGTGACCAGCCTGGTCAACGCGATCATCAAGATCCGGCGCGACGCCAGCGGCAACCTGGCGAGCATCGGCATGGGCACGCCGGAGTCGATCATCCGCATCGAGGTCGCCACCGACAGCGCGCCGCCTGACCTCGCCGAGCGCTTCCGTCAGCGCCTGCGGATCGTGCAGGCGATGGTCCGCGACTTCCAGCCGATGAAGCGGCGCATGCAGGACCTCGCGGACGACTATTTGCGGGCCGCGACCGCCGAGGGCGGCGATCGCAGCCTGACCTTACGCGAGACCGAGGGCATGGTCCGCTGGCTGTGCGAGGAGAACTACGTGCTGCTCTCGGTCGAGGAGTACGACGAGGCCGGGCGCCGGATCAGCGCGCTGGGCACCGCGTCGGTCGCCTCGCCCGAGCGCGACCCTGACAAGTTCGCCGCGTACGCCCGGGACTTCGCGCGCACCGTCCGTTACCACCGCAGCAACGACGAGTCGCCGGTGCACCGCGCGGGCAAGCCGGGTCACTTCATCATCAACCGCGTGAGCCGTGAGGGCCAGCCGGTCGGCACTTGCCTCATCAGCGGCCTCTTCACCTACAAGGCGCTGCACACCCCGCCGGAGGAGATCCCGTTCCTGCGCGTGTTGCTGCGATCGATCCTCAGCGATCGTACGATCTCGGTCGACTCGCACCGCGGCAAGTCGGTCACCAACGCCTTCAACTCGCTGCCGCTCGAGTACCTGCTGACGCAGTCCGAGGAGCGCATCTGGGAGCTCAGCGATCGCGTGCTCCGAGCCGAGCTCGAGGGTGGCTCCGACGTACACATCGACGTCGGCGAGGACGGGCGCTACGTGTTCGCGTTCGTGAGCCTGCCGCGCGGGCAGTTCTCCGAGGAGCTGCGCCTGCAGGTCCAGGAGAAGCTCATGCGCGAGTTCGGGGCGACCTACGCCGACTTCGGCGTGTACATGGACCGCTACGACAACGCGATCGTGCATTACTACCTGACCGGGCCGACCGCGTTTAGTGCCGTCGACACCGAGCGGGTGCGCAGCGAGGTCATGGGCCTGGCCAAGGGTTGGAACGAGCGCCTGCGTGAGGCGCTGAGCGAGCTGGTCGGCGCTGGCCCGCAGGTGGACGAGCTGTTCGACATCTACCACGACGCCTTCACGGAGGAGCACAAGCGCCGCGCCGGCGACCAGCGCCTGCTCGGTGATCTTCGCTGCCTCGAGGACCTGCGCAAGGGCGCCGAGTTCGACTGCGACCTGTACGTCTCGACCACTGGCGAGCACCCGGGCAGCCTCAACCTGCGGATCTTCAACCGCGCCGCGATGAACCTCAGCGATGAGCTGCCGCTGATCGCCAGCTTCGGGTTTCGCGTCGTCGACGAGTACGTCCGCCCGGTGCACGTCGCCCACATGAAGGGCATCGAGCTCGACAACTATCGCTTCGACGTCCGCGAGGAGCGGATCCCGGCGATCATCTCACGCAAGGACGAGATCCGCAACGCGCTGCGGGCCGTGTTCGCCGGCACGATGGGCCGCGACGGCCTCAACCAGCTCATCGTCTCGACGACCCTGAGCGCGCTCGAGGTCGAGATCCTGCGGTCCTACGTCGCCTACCTGCATCAGGTCCGCTGCCCGTTCACCACCGACCTGCTGCGCACGGTGCTGGTCGCCAACCCGTCCGTCACCCAGGCGCTGGTCGGCTGGCTGGTGTCGCGCTTCGACCCCGCGACCGCCACCCCGCAGTTGGCCGAGGCCGCCGACAAGCACCTCGCCGCCGAGCTGCGTGACGTCGTCGACTACACCGCGGACCGCGTGTTCCGGGCCGTCGCCGAGGTCGTCCGCGCGACGATCCGCACCAACGCGTTCATTATCAAGGCGACCCCGATCGGCGGGCGTCGCGATCAAGCCCCGGCGATGGCCTTCAAGTTCGACGGCCAGAAGATCCCGTTCGGGCCCGAGCCCAAGCCCCTGCGCGAGATCTGGATCTACCACCCCGACTTCGAGGGCGTGCACCTGCGCGGCGGCAAGGTGGCCCGCGGCGGCATCCGCTTCAGCGACCGCCCCGACGACTTCCGCACCGAGATCCACGGCCTGATGGCCACGCAGATGGTCAAGAACGTGCTGATCGTGCCGGTCGGCGCCAAGGGCGGCTTCGTGCTGCGCCAGGCCCCGGCCGACCGCAATGAGCTGCGCGCCGCCGGTGACAAGTACTACCGTCTGTTCGTCGAGGCGCTGCTGTCGGTCACCGACAACGTCGTCGAGGGCAAGCTCGTGACCCCCGATGGCATCCTGCACTCGGATGGCCCGGACCCGTATCTGGTGGTCGCCGCCGACAAGGGCACCGCGCACCTCTCGGACACCGCCAACTCGGTCAGCATGAGCAGCAAGTTCTGGCTCGACGACGCCTTCGCGTCTGGCGGCTCCAACGGCTTCGATCACAAGGAGACCGGCATCACCGCGCGCGGCGCCTGGGAGACGACCAAGCGCTGCTTCCGTGAGCTCGGCATCGATCCCGAGGCCGACGTGATCACGGCGGTCGGCGTCGGCGACATGAGCGGCGACGTGTTCGGCAACGGTCTGCTGCGCAGCCGCACCGTCAAGCTGTTGGCCGCCTTCAACCACGCCCACGTGTTCATCGATCCCAGCCCGGATCCCGAGCGCAGCTACGTCGAGCGCGAGCGCCTGTTCAAGCTGCCGCGCTCGCAGTGGACCGACTACGACCGCGGCTTGGTGTCCACGGGCGGCGGCGTGTTCATGCGCAACGCCAAGTCGCTCGACCTCTCCCCCGAGGCGCGCGCGCTGCTCGGCGTCGGGCCCGAGCAGACCGTGTCGGGCGAGGACGCGATCCGTGCGATCCTGATGATGAAGGTCGACCTGTGCTGGATGGGCGGCATCGGCACCTACGTGAAGAGCAAGGACGAGACCCACGCGGACGTCGGCGACAAGGCCAACGACGCCGTGCGCGTCAACTCCACCCAACTGCGCTGCCGCGTGATGACCGAGGGCGCCAACCTGGCGGTCACCGACCGCGGCCGCGTCGCCTACGCGCGGGCCGGCGGCCAGAACTACACCTCGTTCCTCGACAACTCCGGCGGCGTCGACACCTCCGACCACGAGGTCAACATCAAGATCCTGTTCGCGCCGCTGCTCGCCAGCGGCGTGGCGACCCGCGAGCGCCGCAATGAGCTGCTGCGCGCCGCCGAGGAGGCCGTGTGCGACGCGGTGCTGGCCAACAACCGCTCGCAGAGCCGCATGGTCAGCTTCGACGTCCGGCGCAGCCGCAAGGACGTGTTCCGCTACAGCCGTACGCTGAGCTTCCTGGTCACCAGCGTGCCCTTCAACCCCGACAGCTTCGGCCTGCCGACCGAGGACGAGCTGGCGATCCGCGCGCGCAAGGGCGGCGGCCTGTTCAAGTGCGACGCCTCGGCGCTGTGCGCCTACTCGAAGATGCTCGCCTACCGGACCTTACTCGAGGAGAAGCCGCTGTCGGAGGGCCTCGTCGACGCCATGGTCCGCGAGTACTTCCCGGCGGTCATCGTCGAGGGCGCCGGTGAAGCGATCAAGAGTCATCTCCTGCGCCGCGAGATCGCGACCACGATGGTCGTCAACCACATCGTCGACAACGCCGGCGCGACCTTCTTCCCGGAGACGCTGACCAGCACCCGGCGCAGCGCCAGCGACGTCGCCGAGGCTTACATGAGCGCGGCCCAGGCCGGCGACGTGGAGACGATCCGCCGCGAGCTCTACGCCTGCGAGGACAAGGTCTGCCAGGAGGCCGTGTACCGCGCCATGACCTTGATCGAGGGCGCGCTCGAGGAGGCGACCTACGACCTGCTCGACCGCGGCGCCGCGCTGCCCTTCGACCAGCGGGTGGTCGAGCGGGCCCGCGACCTGCTGATCCGCCTGCACGACGCGCTGCGCCCGACGCAGCAAGCCCAGTTGCAGGCCCACATCGCGGAGTTCGAGGGCGCCGGCCTGCCGAGGCCGCTCGCCGGCAAGCTCGCGGCGCTCGTGTACTTCACCGACATCCTGGAGTCGATCCGGGTCGCCGCCGAGACCGGCCGCGAGCCGATCGACGTCCTGCGCCTGCGCCTGCACCTCGCCAGCGAGATGCAGATCCCGTCGCTCCAGGAGGCCCTCAACCGCATGGTGTTCACGTCGCCGTGGGACGGCCCCGCCGCCAAGGCCCTGTCGCGCCAGCTCGACGTCCACCTCGGCAAGATGGTGCTCGCCGTCCAGGGCGACGACGTGCCCGGGATGATCCACCGCCAGGGCCTCGAGTTCGTGCGCAGCCAGGCCGCCGCGAACCTGGAGAGCGGCGTCACGATCCCCGGCATCGTCATGCTGGACCAGCAGTTGCGCCGGTTGCTGTAGATGGCCGTTGGCGGCGCTGGGCGGCCGGTCTGCACGCGCGCGGCTTGTCGCTGCGCGCGGGCCATGATAGGCGTGGATGCGTGCATGACCGCCCCCTCACCGTCGGCGGCTCAAGCATTCGAGGCCGGGAGACCCCAGCGGCCCCCTCGACCCCGACCGGTCTGGGTAGAATAGTCAGTCTTCGATGTGTTGGCTTCTGCCAACTCACAAGACGGCAAACCCCACTAAACGCAATTAAACAGTTGCGCTGGAAAAGGTGGCTATGCAATGCTGTACCGGAACGAACAACTCCTCGACGCGCTTGAATTTGGGCGGGGACACCCACTTTCACTCCAAAAGCGGTCGAGATCCTGGACACAATCGGCCCTCCGGGGCCGTCACCAGGCCCCACCGGGCCTGATCTTCCACGCACACGAGGGACAAACATGACGAGAACACTGCTTATTTCGAGCTTTCTTTGCAGCGCGCTGATGATCGGCTGTGGCGACGACGGCAAGGCCCAGACCACGACCACGAACTCGACCCCGGCCACGCCGGGCGGCGAAGAGGAGAGTGCCGAGAGCACCGTCACCCCGACCACGGGTGGCAACAGCGATCCGACCAAGACGACCGCGAACGGCACCGACGCGGAGCCCAACACGACGACCGATGGCACGACCTCGGGGGGCCCGACCGGCGCCACCGATGACACGGGTGGCAGCACGACCTGCGGTTTCATCTGCCCGGAGGAGACGACTGGCGGGGAGACCACGATCAAGCTCTGCGACGTGTTCAAGCAGGACTGTCCGGACGGCGAGAAGTGCGCCGCGTTCGCCGAGGGCGGCGGCAGCTCGTGGAACGCCACCAAGTGCGTGCCGGTCACCGGCGAGGGCACCCCGGGCGACGTGTGCACGACCGAGGGCGGCGGCGTCAGCGGCCTCGACAACTGCGAGAAGGGCGGCTTCTGCTGGGACGTCGACGAGAGGAACCAGGGCATCTGCGTCGAGCTGTGCACCGGCACCGAGGCCTCGCCGACGTGCTCGAACGAGCAGGACTTCAACTGCGCGGTGGTCAACGACGGCGTGCTCAACCTGTGCCTGCCGGGCTGCGACCCGCTGATCCAGGACTGCGCCGGCGACGACCTGTGCATCCCGGTCGGCGACACCTTCGTGTGCGTGCTCGACGCCTCGGGTGCCGAGACTGGCAAGGCGCTCGAGCCGTGCGAGTTCGCCAACGCGTGCGACAAGGGCCTGCTGTGCCTCCAGCCGAGCGCGTCGGGCAAGTGCGACGCGAACGCCGGCGGCTGCTGCATGCCGTTCTGCGACCTCGCGGACCAGGCCGCCGCGGACGCGGGCTGCAAGGCCGTGGCCGACGACACCAGTTGCATCTCCCTCTACGAGGAAGGCATGGCGCCGCCGGACTTCGAGACCGTCGGTATCTGCGTGGTCCCCGGCTGATCGCGCGGGATCCAGCCGGCAAGCGACGCGCTCGCCGGCCCGCGACAGGCCGTCCCTTCGGGGGCGGCCTTTCGCCGTTTAACGGACCTGTGCCGGACGATCCTCTCAAATCGATTTTATTGATTGATCTGTTTTGGTAGACGTGCCAATGCTGACACATGCCGCAAGACTACCGAAACGAATCAAGAGCGAGACGGGCCGGCGTGTCGCGGGTCGGCGCGCTCTTGCTCGGCAGCGGCACATTTGTCTCGGCTGTGATGGGCGGGGTAGTGCTGCTCGCGTGCGTCGAGCGGCCGCTGCTCGGAGACCCGACCGGCGAGGGCAGTGACACGGGTGGGTCCGGCGGGGGTGAGACCTCCGGTGTGCCGACCAGCTCCGATAGCACGATGCCGGGGCCCGACTCCACCGGCACGACGAGCACCGGTACGACGGGCACCGACACCACGGGTACCGGGGTCGACACCACCGGGTCGGAGGACACCTGCCGCTTCATCTGCGACCCGAGCACGAGCACCACCGGGCCAGCTCCGTGCGGCGTGTACGCGCAGGACTGCCCCGACGGCGAGAAGTGCATGCCTTACGCGGAGGGCGGCGGCAACTCGTGGAACAACACGAAGTGTGTGCCCGTGACGGGAGACGGCAAGGCGGGCGAGCCGTGCATGACAGACGGTGGCGGTGTCAGCGGCCTCGACGATTGTGCGAAGGGCGTGATGTGCTGGGACGTCGACGAGATGAACCATGGCCTCTGCGTCGAGATGTGTACGGGATCGGCGAATAATCCGATGTGCCCCGAAGGTTCGCAGTGCGCGATCACCGGCGAGGGGATCCTCAACCTGTGCCTACCGAGCTGCGACCCGCTGGTCCAGGACTGCCCCGGCGACGACCTGTGCCTCCCATACAACGACACCTTTATATGTGTGCTCGATGGCTCGGGCGCGGACACCGGCAAGGCGCTCGATCCCTGCGAGTTCGCCAACGCGTGCGACAAGGGCCATTTGTGTCTCAACCCCTCCGCTTCGGGCAAGTGCGACGCGAACGCCGGCGGCTGCTGCATGCCGCTGTGCGACCTCGCGGACCAGATGGCCGCGGACGAGGGCTGCAAGGCCGTGGCCGACGACACCAGTTGCGTCTCGCTCTACGAGGAAGGCACGGCGCCGCCGGACTTCGAGACCGTCGGTTACTGCGTGATCCCGGACTAAATAGGATGGACGGTCAACCTTGAAGCACGGCGCATGGATGACGAGTTTGGTCGGTGGCATCGAAGGTGCCCGTGATTCGAGACAGAAGCGAGGAGCGCGTATGCGACGGATGACGACGATGGCGAGTCTGGTGTGCGCGTCGGCGCTGGGCTGTGTGTCGCGGCCGCTGGAGGACGGTGGGAGCACCGGGGGCAGCACGAGCGTCACCGACGGTGGTGAGGTCTCCGGGGTCCCGACCACGGGCGGCGCGGGTGAGGGCAGCGGCGGCGCGCCGGGGACCACCAGTGACGGCACCGGGACCGCGCCGGAGCCGGGCACGACCGGCAGCACGACCGACGAGCAGGAGGACACCACCTGCGGCTTCATCTGCGATCCCACCGACGAGCCCGATCTGCTGCAGTGCGATCCCTACGTGCAGGACTGCCCCGAGGGTCAGAAGTGTGCGGCCTATGCCGAGGGGGGAGGGAGCTCGTGGAACGCCAGCAAGTGTGTGCCGGTGATGGGGGACCTCCAACCCGGTGACCCCTGCACGGCGCAGGAGAGCGGCGTCAGCGGGCTCGACGATTGTGCGAAGGGCGTGATGTGCTGGGATGTCGACCAGCGGGGCCACGGCATATGCGTCGGGCTTTGCGTCGGCTCGGAGTCGATGCCGGTGTGCCCGGACGAGGACAACTTCGACTGCGCGATCACCGGCGAGGGGAGCCTCAATATCTGTCTGCCCAACTGTGACCTGCTGCTGCAGGACTGCCAGGGCGACGATCTGTGCATTCCAATCGGAGGTACGGGGGTCTGTGCGCTCGATGCATCGGGTGTTGAGGACGGGGAGGTATTCGACCCCTGCGAGTACGCGAACGCCTGCGACAAGGGGCTGTTGTGCGTGCTTCCTTCCGCGGCCGTCGAGTGCGACCCGGACGTGGAGGGCTGCTGCCTGCCGATGTGCGACCTCGACCTCCCGGATCCCATGTGCCCCGGCGCCGGCCAGAGCTGCGTGCCGCTGTTCGAGCCGGGCGCTCCGCCGAAATATGCGCACGTCGGTGTCTGCATGATCGAGGTTTGAGGTTTAGCGAGGCGGCGCCACGGAATATGCAAAGGTCGGATCTGTGTCGCGTCGGGCTGAAGGAGCGAGGAGAAATCTCATGATTCGAGCACTTGTGATCATTGGTCTGGGTTGCGCGGCGGTGCTGGCGTGCGCGGTGGGGCCGGCGCCCGAGGACGAGACAGGTGGCAGTGGCGGCACGGGGGTCGCGGACAGCGGTGCGAGCTCCGATGTGCCGACCACCGGCGGGGCGGGCGGCACAGGGGCGCAGACGGGCACGGACATGGGTGACGCGACGGGTACGGACGACGCGACCGGCACGGACGACACGTCGGGTACCAGCGCAAGCAGCACCGGCCCGGGCGGGCCCACGGGCGGCGACACCTGTAACTTCCTCTGTAGTTCGACGGGCGAGGATACGGAGGTCGCGGTCACGCCGTGCGACGTGTTCGCGCGGGACTGCCCGGAGGGCGAGAAGTGCTCCGCGTACGCCGAGGGTGGTGGCAGCTCGTGGAACGCGACGAAGTGCGTGCCGGTGGGTGGCGACGGTCAGCCCGGCGAGCCGTGTATGGCACAGGGGGGCGGCGTGAGCGGGCTCGACGACTGCGCGAAGGGGGTCATGTGCTGGGACGTCGACGAGATGAACCAAGGGACCTGCGTGGCCCTGTGCACGGGCAACGAGTCGGATCCCATGTGCGCCGACGGGTTCTTCTGTCCGATCTTCAGCGACGGCGTGCCCAACATCTGCCTTCCCACGTGCGACCCGCTGGCGCAGGACTGCCAGGGTGACGAACTGTGCCTCCCACAAAACGACTCCTTTATGTGTGCGCTCGATGCCTCGGGCGTGGAGGGCCAGGTGTTCGACCCCTGCGAGTTCGCCAACGTGTGCGACGCGGGCCTGCTGTGCGTCCACCCCAGCGCGGCGACCGAGTGCGATCCGAACGCGGGCGGCTGCTGCCTGCCGTTCTGTAACGTCTCGGACCCGGAGGTCGTGTGCCCGGGGGTCGGTCAGGGGTGCGTCTCGTTCTACGAACCTGGCATGGCTCCGCCGGAATACGCGAAGGTCGGGACTTGTATGCTCCCGCTGTGACGGCTCGCGGACGCGGCCCCTCGCGGGGCCGGTCGGTTCACAGCAGCACGCAGGTGTTCTCGAAGCAGGCCTCGCCGGCGTTGCAGTCCGTGTTGTCGTTGCAGTTGACGCCGCCGGAGCAGAAGCCGCCGACGCACACCTCGCCGGCGCCCTGGTTGCAGTCCTTGTTGGTCTTGCAGACCGCGGGCGCGACGCAGCCGCCGAACACGCAGGCCTCGCCGGGCTGGCAACTGAGGTCGTCGATGCACTCGGGGTTGCCCTCGCAGACGCCGGCGTTGCAGAGCTGGCCGGGGGCGCAGTGCTGGTCGGTGAGGCACTCGCCCGCGAACACGCAGGTCTGGGCCTGGCAGACGAAGGCGACCTTGCAGTCGGCATTGATCGCGCACTCGGGCAGCGGGACGCACTGGCCGGCCTGGCAGGTCTCGCCGGGCTGGCAGTCGGTGTCGAGGGTGCACTCGGGCGGGACCACGCAGACGCCGGCCTGGCACAGCTCGCCGGGCTGGCAGTCGGCGTCGATCATGCATTCGGGGGCGAGCACGCAGATGCCGGCGTTGCAGATCTCGCCGGGGGCGCAGTCGGTGTCGAGGGTGCAGCCGGCGGGCACGCAGGTGCCGTTGTCACACGTCTCGCCGGGCTGGCAGTCGGTGTCGAACACGCAGTCGGGCACGACCACGCACTGGTTCGCGACGCAGGCCTGACCGATCGGGCAGTCGGCATCGATGACGCACGCGGGCGGATCGACGCAGAGGTTGTTGACGCAGGTCTGGCCGATGGCGCAATCGGCGTCGATGATGCACGCGGGCTTGGGTACGCACACGCCGCCCTGGCAGGTCTCGTCGGGCTCGCAGGTCTCGTCGATGACGCACTCGGGCGGCAGCGGCACGCACTTGAACTGGAAGCACAGCTCGTCGACGGCGCACTGGGCGTCCTGGGTGCACTCGGGGGGGGTACACACACCGCCGACGCAGGTCTCACCGTTGATGACGTCGCAGGTCGCGTCGACGACGCACTCGGGCGGCAGCGGCACGCACTTGAACTGGAAGCACAGTTGATCGACGGCGCACTGGGCGTCCTGGGTGCACTCGGGCGGGGTACACACGCCACCGACGCAGGTCTCGCCGTTGATAATGTCGCAGGTCTCGTCGACGACGCACTCGGGCGGCAGCGGCACGCACTGGTTCATGAAGCACAGCTCGCCGGGCTGGCAGTCGGCGTCGGTCAGGCACTGCGGCGGGGGCGGGAGGCACTGGCCGCCCTGGCAGGTCTCACCGGGCTGGCAGTCGGCGTCGGTCATGCAGACCGGCAGGAGGTCGACGCACACGTTATCTTGGCAGAACTGGCCGGGCAGGCAGTCGAAGTCGTCGATGCACATCGGCTGCGGCACGCACTCGAAGTCGAGGCAGGCGTTGCCCGGCGGGCAGTCGAAGTCCTCGAAGCACTCGGGGTTGAACTGACAGAAGTTGTCGATGCAGATCGATCCGGGGCCGCAGTCGAAGTCGCTGAAGCACTCGGGGAATATGCACTGGCCGCCCTGGCAGACCTGGCCGAACTCGCACTCGAAGTCGAACTCGCAGAACTGGTTCTCCGGGATGCATACGCCGCCGATGCAGATCTGGCCGAAGTCGCACTCGAAGTCGAACTCGCACAGGGTCTGCACGCACTGGCCGTCGATGCAGCTCTGGCCGGGCGGACACTCGAAGTCCTCGAAGCAGGCCTGCGCGGGGGTGCAGGTGCCGTCCAGGCAGATGTTGCCCTCGGGGCACTCGAAGTCGAACTCGCAGGGCCCGGGCGGGTCGGGGATGCACTGACCGTTGCCGTTGCAAGTGGTGCCTGCGGGGCACACCGGACACACCGGCGGGGTGCCCTCGCACAGGCCGAAGTCGTCGTCGCCGCTCCGCACGCACTCGGTGCCGGGCGGGCACTCGAGGTTGTCGTCGCAGACCTGGGGAGCGACGCATTGATAATTGAGGCACTTCTCGCCGGCCTCACAGTCGGCGTCGACGCGGCACTCCTCGTCGAACTCGACGCACTGGCCCTCCGGCGTACACACGCCGCCCTCGCCGCAGTCCGCGTCGGATCCGCAGGGGATCGCGTAGTCGCTGCGCCCGCACGCCGCGACCACCAGCCCGAGCAGGAAGCCGCGGGCCCACACGCTCGCGTGGTTCGAGACGCTTGATCGCAACAGCGAGGACCAGGGGCGGGGCAAGGTTTGAGGCATGGCGGGGATCCAGCGAACGGGGCCACAAAGGCCGGTAAGATCGAAGACAGGTCAGGCTTAAGATTCGGCGAGTGGCGAGCGCATCCCCCGCGGGGCGGCTCGACCCTCCCACTGTAGAGCCGCCTGAGCGCCGCGAGCAAGCGAATGGACAGGTTGGACCCCGCGCACACCCGCGCCGGCCCACGGCCCCGGGGGAGGCTGGCGGACACAGGAGACGTCCGGCAAAGTGGGCCCCCCGGTGTATGGCCCCAGGAGACTCCCGTTTCGCGGGCGATGCGGGCCGCTGCTGGCGGCCGTGACCCTGTATTTGCCCGCGGCGGTGGCGTCCGCGACCTCGGCCCCGGCCACGCCGACCCCGGGCCCACCGGCGCGCACGGTCGCGGACACCTCAAAGGGCCCGATGACGGTGCCGGTGGCCCCGGAGCCGGGCAAGGGCGACGCGGTCACGCCGGGGGTCGGTCCGGCGCGGGCGTTGCCGGCGGCCGGACCCGTGACCGGCCCGGGCACCCCGGCGACCCCGGTGCCGGCCTCGGCGATCGCGTCGTCGCTGCGCGTCGGGTCGGTCGAGCTGCGGCTGACGGTGCACCGCGCGGGCGAGCGGCTGCCCGACGGCACCCAAGTGCCGCGGCGGGGCGGGCTGGTCGAGGGCGAGGCCGAGTACACCTTGACCCGGCCGGCGCGGCCCGGCGAGAAGGTCATCCTGCTCAACTACGCCGCCGCGATGTCGCGCGAGCCGAGCGAGCTCGACGAGGTCGCCGTCTCGACCTACCTCGACGGGCCGTTCCAGAAGGCGCAGCTCGACGTCGTCGATCACAGCGGCGCCGTCTCGCTGCGGCGGGTCGGTCCGCGCGGCGACCTCGAGATCGAGCCGCGCCCGGGCGCGACGCTGCTGCGGGTGTTCTATCGCGTCCGCGTGCCGCACCGCTATTGGCCGCTCGGCTGCTCGCGCGGGCGCTGCTCGCTGGCCGGGGCCCTGGCGCCGCTGCCGAGCGTGCCTGCGGTCGGCGGCCCGGCGCTGCCGAGCGGTCGCGTGATCGATCCGGTCCGCTGGGACGTCGCCGAGATCAAGTTCGCCACGGCGCCGACCTGGTCTCCGGGACAGGTCCCAAGCGCCAGCGAGCGCCGGGCGCTGCGCGGCGACGAGCTGGTGGTGACCCGGACCGCGGTCGGGGGCGACGGTCGCCTGGCCTATCCCTCGGTGTTTTGGGGCCCGCGCTGGCACCGGAGCTCGCAGTTTTATCGCGGGGTGAAGATCGAGGTGCTGCACATGAAGCGGCGCCCCAACAACCACGTACCGAACGAGTACCGGGCGCAGTTGCGGCGCGACGTGGCCGGGCACGCGATCAAGGTGGCGCGCGAGAGCCTCGACGTGGCCCGCGCGGTCGGCATGGAGGTGCCGGTCGGCGACTCGTTCATGGTGGTGCAGGGCCCGGTGCGCACCAACGTCGCGGAGTTTCATCCGAGCGTGGTGGTGCTCAGTGACCAGGCGCTGCAACTGTGGCCGGGCAAGCGCTTCTTGCAGTTTCACACCGCGGCGATGGCCCGCGCGAGCCTGGATCTGCTGACCTACGGGCGGCAAGTGGGTAAGCACGACCCGTCGACGGACTTGTGGCTGCACGGCGCGCTGACCCTCGGCATGCTCGACATCTGGCGGATCCAGCGCGACCACGGCGACGAGTACGTCAGCGACATCTTTCGCCGCTTCACCTTCGTGCCGGTGGTCGACAACTTCCTGTACTCGGGCCAGGCCACCTTCGCGCAGGCGTACTTCCGCGGCAGCGACGACATCATGCCGGTGCGCGTACACCCGCTGTACTTCAGCCACGACCTGCCGACCGGGCGCCGGATCCACGAGAAGCTCGGCGATCTGATGTCGGTGACGCAGCGGGCCCAACTGTATATCGGGCTGGTCTCCGATCCGGGCGCCGACCCGCGGTCGCTGGCCGAGTCGGCGTACGGCCGGCGGCTCGGGTGGTTCTTCGATCAATGGCTCGCGCCGCACCCCAAGCTCGACTACAGCGTGCGCGACGTGAAGTCGGCCGAGGTCGGCGGCAAGATCAGCAACCAGATCACGATCGCCCGCGACGGCGACCGACCGATCGTCGAGCCGGTGCAGGTCCACGTGCGCGAGCGCCGGGGCAAGTCGCACTACCTCGTGTGGAACGGCGACGCCGAGGGGCAGCCATCGAACAAGCCCGGGGACGTGCCGACCCGCGCCAGTCATACGTTCACGTTGCTGACCGATAAGCCGTTGCACTCGGTCACCGTCGACCCGCGCGCGCGGCTGCTGGAGACGCCGCTGCCGCCGCGCGCCAACGTCGACCCGCTGTTCAACAACCGCAGCCCGTCGCAGTTTCGTTTCGTGTACACGGGCGTCGGCTTCGAGGTCTCGGCCTCCGAATTCTCGGCCGCGCAGACCAACTCGGCGCGCCTGCAGGCGTTCTCGGGGCGGGTGCTGTTCGAGGCCAGCCGCCGCCGCGACCTGCGATACACGGGACACTTGCAGTTCCAGCGCGACCGCGAGGCGGCGGCGGGGGTCGGCACGGGGGTGAGCTTGTGGCTCGGCGACAAGGTCAACGGCCGCCGCCGTCGCGCCCGCGTGCGGCTGTTCGCCGATCTGCAATATCTCAACCCGCGCGGCCTCGACCAGTCCGGCGGCGTGCGGGTGATCGAGAGCGCGGCGATCAGCGACGACACCCGCAAGTTCTCGCTGTGGCCGGACCGCGGCCGCCGCCTGCTGTTTTTGGTGGCGGGCGGGCAGACCGCGCGCTTCGGCGAGAAGTCGGACGTTCGCCTCAGCATGACCTTCCATGCCTCGTGGGTGCAGATCTGGCACCTCGCCCACCAGCACACGCTGGCCAGCCGGATCGATATGGCGATCATGACGCCGCTCGGCACGACGCCCGAGTATCGCAGCCTGATCCGCGCCGGCGGGCTCGAGGGCCTCGGCGGCTACGGCGGTAACGAGCTGTTCGGCCGCGCGATGGCGCTGGCGCAGCTCGAGTACCGGCACGTGTACTTCAACAACCTCGACGCCAACCTGTTGCACCTCGCGTGGCTGCGTGGCCTCGGCGGCGCGCTGTTCACCGGCGTCGCCAGCGTGTCGTCGTGCGGCGGCTACGACGACTGGTTCTCGGGCAAGAGCTACCGGGCGCAGGTCGGCTACGGCCTGACGGTGTTCTCGCAGATGCTCGGGGTGACCCCGCAATTCCTCCGCTTCGACGTCGCGGTCCCGCTGGTCCGCCGCGAGACGATCTGCCTCGACCACGTGCATCCCGATTATCTCGGCGAGACTCAGGGCCTCGCCCCCGGCGAGTACACGCTGCCGCCGGTCGGTCTCAACCTGACCTTCGTGCAGCCGTTTTGAGCCGCCGTGGGGCCCCGCGCGGGCACTCTCGCGCCTGGCCCCGTGCTGGTCCACGGCGAATGTCGCTGGTATCTTGGCGCAATGTCGAAGTCGCCGATCGCCGCGGACCCGCCCGGGGACCTCGATCGCCTGTACGCCTACGCGGCGTGGATGCTCGGCGACCGCGCGGCGGCCCTCGCTGCGCTGCGCGGCGCGATCGCCAGCAGCGGACCGGGCCCGTTCTTCGCGCGACTGCCCGCGCTGCGCACGACGATCCTCGCGCACGCGTCCAGGCACAAGCAGACCCCGGCCCGCGTGCGGACCCGCCTCGACGACACGCTGCGCCTCGGCACCAGCCTGTCGATGAAGATGGGCCCGACGGCGCTGCGCAGCGGGGTGCGCCGCCTGCCAGTGCTGCTCACCGGCTTCATGCAAAGCTGCCTGATCGCCGCGGTGCAGGCGTTGCCGCCGGCGCAGCGCGAGACCTTCGTCCTGCTGGTCGTGCTCGACCTGCCCGAGGCGGAGGTCATGGCCCTGCAAGGCGACAGCCTCAAGGGCTTCTCGGGCGTCAAGTCGCGGATGATGCGGTCGCTCGGCGACTACATCGGGCCGCGCTGCGGGCACATGCACGTCAACAACCCGTGCCAGTGCCCCAACCGCCTGCAACACGCGCTCGACCAGGACTTCGTCAAGTTGCCGGTCCACGAGGCGCCCAGCGACGCCTATCCGATCGGGGCGTTCGGCGATGTCCGCCAGTTGTTCGCGGCGTTGCCTCCGCTGCGGCTCGCGGATGCGGTGCGCCGGTCGCTTGGCTAGCGCCCGGTCAGGCCGCGAGCGTCGGACGCTGCGCGTATAGACCACACTTCGGACCCCTGTTGAGGCCACGGGCGGGGCCTGGCGGCCACAGATACCTGTCCGAAAGGACATGTAGCGACCGCATCCGCGCCTGCCACCGCGATCGATCCGCTATACGCCGGGCCGGCTGCCGGGGATGATGCTGGCGTGTACTTTCGGCATCCCTATTCTTTGCTGGTCGCGACGCTGATGGTCGCCGCGTGCGGTGGCGGCGGCGGCGACGACACGACGGGGACGACCGGTGGCGTCGGCACGACCGGCGGGCCTGGCGGTGATCCGACCACGCAGCCCAACACCAGCGGTGATCCGCCGACCAGCACGGGTGGCCCGGGGACCACGGACGGCTCGACGACCGCGCCGGTGACGACGACCGACCCGACGACCACGGATCCGTCGCAGGGGACCACCACGGGTCCGGGCACGAACACGGACGCGACCGGCGAGCCGACCGGCGATCCGACCGGCGATCCGACCACGGATACGGCGGGCGACGACAGCACCCTGTGCGCGAGTCAGGCCGAGGGCCGTTATTTTCCGGACGACGCGTGGTTCTACGACGATGTCAGCGCGGCGCCGGTGACCGCGGACTCGGCCGCGATCACGCAGTGGATGGTGCAGAACATGGGGCCTGGCGGGTGGGGCACGGGCACCATGCGGATCGACTTCAGCATCGTGGCGATCGACGCGCCGGCGGGCACGATGAAGCGGGCCTTCACGCTCGACCCCGACTATTACTACGAGCCGGATTGTGACACCACGCCGGTGCCCTTGCCGCCGGGTGGGTACGTCGAGGACTACCCGCAAGACCCGCCCGACCCGAACGATCCATGGGCTGGTTATGATTGTAGCGGGTTCAATGATGGCGCGGATTGCCACATGATCGTCGTGTCGCGCTCCGAGCAGCGGCTCTACGAGATCTATCACGCGACCGTCGACGATACCGACACCTTCTATGGCGGGTGCGAGGCGCTGTGGTCGACGGGCGCGGCGCCTGGACCTGACGGTCGCGGGCAGCAGTGTACGAGCGCCGACGCGGCCGGTTTCCCGATCGCGCCGTTGCTGTTTAGCGCCGAGGAGATCAAGGCCGGGGTCATCGACCACGCGATCCGCTTCATTTTGCCCAACTCGATGATCCGGACCAAGAAGTACGTCGCGCCGGCGACCCACGGGACCAACACGACCGGGCCGATGACCTCGATCCCGTACGGCGGCCACATGCGGCTGCGGGCCGACTACCCGATCGCGAACCTCAAGCCGGCGGCGCAGGTGGTGGCCAGGGCCATGCAGACCTACGGCATGTACATGGCCGATGGCGGCAACATCGCGCTGACCGCCCAGGCGGATGTCGTCGGTTGCGCCACCTGGGCGGAGGTCGACCTCGGGCCGCAGGACCTCAACGTGCTCAAGGCGACCGACTTCGAGGTCATTGACCACGGGCCGACCATGGACGTGACCTACGAGTGCACCCGGACCCCGCTCACGGAGTAGGCCACGGGGCGGCGGCGTGCTAAGACGCGCCGCAGCGATGGCGCGCGCAACACCTCCCGGCACTGACCCGCGTCTCGAGCTCTCGGCGGATGACGAGCGCCGCGTGCTGCACAACATCGATCGCATCGAGGATCGCCTGCGCGACGCCCCCGAGGGTCTGCACGCGTTTGGCTCGCCCGCGGAGGCCGAAGCGCTGGCCGCCAGCCCCTTGCCGCCCGCGGCGCGGTTGCTGTGGGCGCAGTGGGATGGGCTCGAGCTGGCGGCCGGCGAGCTGCGCCTGTGGTCGCTGGCGGAGCTGGGCGCTGGCAGCGAGGAGCCGCGCGCCGAGGGTCGGCTGCGCGCCGACGACCTCGCGGTCGGCGAGCGGGGTGGCGACCTGTTGGTGCTGTGCGGCGACCCGCACGCCGAGGGCGCGGACGTCGTGCGCGTCGACGAGGACGGCGACCGCCTGCCGCACAGCACCGGCGTCGACCTGCTGGTGCTCGCGGTGCTCGGCGAGGTCGCGGTGCTCTACGACGAGGAGGGCGAGTTCCAGGAGGAGCTGTTCGGGCCCGACGGCCAGCTCACCCGCGGCGCCGAGCGCAGGCTGTTGCGGCGTCACCTCGACCTCGACCCCGACGCGCCGCTGGCCCGCTTCAAGCTGGCGCAGTCGCTGCGTCGCGCGGGGGAGCTGCGCGCTGCGGCCGGGGAGCTGCGTCAACTGCTGCGTCGCGCGCCCGACTTCGCGTGGGGGCAACACGAGCAGGGGCGCGTCAGCCTCGGCCTCGGCGCGCCCGCGGACGCGCTGCGGGCGTTTGTTCGCGCGTCCGAGCTGGTCGCCGACCCGGGCGTGCAGGGCTATTTCTTGGCGTGGGCGTGCGTCGCGGCCGAGGCCGCGGTGACGAGTCCGGAGCCTGTCTCAAAGGACAGCCGGCGCAAGCCGACGCCGCTGCCGACCCGCGCCGCGCTGGCGGCCCAGGTGCTCGCGCGCAGCCCCGAGTTCGCGCGCGCGCAGGAGGCCGCGCTGCGCGAGGCGCTGGAGGTCGAGAACGCCGCGCGCGCCGACGAGGCGCTGCAACTCGGGCTCGCGGTGATGCCGGGGCACGTCGGCCTGCTGAGCCTGCGCCCGGCGGTCGACGATCTGCGCGCGCGCCCGGTCGTCGACGAGGCGGACGACCTCGACGACGCCGACCGCGAGATCGCAGCGGCCCGCGCCGAGGCCGAGGCGGACGACGACCTCGTCGACGGCGACGCCCCGCCGACACCCCGGGTCCACAGGCCCCCGCCAGGCCCCGCGAAGGGCAAGGCGGCCAAGGGCGGGCGCAAGCCGCCGACCCGCAGCGGCGCGGCCAAGGGCGCGTCCGGGACCAGTCCGGCGCGCGCCAAGTCGGGCCGCCGCAAACCGTCTCGCGGTACGTGCTGAGTGCATTGCACTCAAGGAGCCAGTGCGTCGAAGCAGTTGAAACTTTCTGAATCCAGAAGGAGTCTACAATAATGCAGCCGATTGCAACCTATCTCGCACAGATTCAATTGACTCGGGCGACGAAGGCGAATACGCCAGAAACTTCTTTCTATCCCGCCCTGAAAGGTCTGCTCGACGCGGTCGGGAGTCGCCTGAGCCCAAAAGTCGTTTGCGTAATGAATCTTAGAAACGCGGGTGCGGGTCTACCTGACGGGGGTCTGTTCGGGGTGGATCAACTCGGGGTCACAGATTTCAGCACAGACCGCGGAACGAACGAGGCCCTGCATTCCATCCCGTCGAGGGGCGCTATCGAGGTCAAGGGCCTATCGAAGACTCTTGCGGTGCTGGCCGCTTCAGAGCAAGTGACGCGATACGGGAATCGATACCGTCATGTGCTGATCACGAATTTGAGGGAATTCTGGTTAATCGAGCACCACGGCGCGACCAACCGCGTCAGAGAGCGGTACAGCCTCGCTACATCCGAGAGCAAGTTCTGGCAATTAGTGTCGGATCCTGACGCAATCGCGGTCCAAGAGCCGCTACTGCTGGAGTTTTTGGAGCGGGTGCTGCGTACGCCCGCTCCGATCGGAGCACCTGAGGATGTGGCCTGGTTCCTTGCGAGCTACGCTCGCGACGCTCTCATGGCGGTTGAAGAAGCACCAACCGGTGTAATGGAGGACATTTCGGATGCGCTGAGCAACGCTCTTGGAGTTGGCTTTGGCGACGCAAAGGGACGGCATTTCTTTCATTCTACCTTGGTCCAAACGCTCTTTTATGGCGTGTTTAGCGCGTGGGTGCTGTGGGGACAACAACCTCGAACCCAGAGCGAGAATTTTCGGTGGCGCGAGACGACGGACCTGCTGCACCTGCCCATCCTGAAGGTGCTTTTCCATGAGATGACGCGGCCGACGTTGCTCTTTACCAACGCCTTACGCGAACGGCTGGATCTCGCCGAGTCGACGTTGAACCGGGTCGATCGCGAGATTTTCTATAAGCGTTTTCCACAGCACGAAGCTGTGCAGTACTTCTACGAACCCTTCTTGGAGGCATTTGACGCCGAGCTGCGGAGGCAGTTAGGTGTTTGGTACACGCCTGACGAGATCGTACGCTATATGGTGGAGCGCGTCGATCGCTCGCTTCGCGACGAACTGGGGCTGACCGCCGGCTTGGCCGACCCGAATGTTGTGATCCTCGATCCGGCCTGCGGAACTGGGGGATTCTTGCTGGCCGTTTTGGAGCGCATCGCAAAGACTCTCGAAGAGCAGGGCTCTGGTACGACCGCTGCGGCGCGCCTCGTCGAGGCTGTCACGAGTCGTTTGCACGGATTTGAGATTCTTCCGGCGCCTTTTGTAATCGCTCATCTACAAATCGCACTCTACCTTCGTCGTCTTGGAGTTAGTCTTCCCGAGGGGAAGCGAGTCGGCATTTACCTCACCAACGCTCTGACTGGCTGGGGCCGAGCGGTGGGCCGGCAGGCGAAACTTCCCGCCGAATTCGCTGCCGAGCGCGCGGCCGCGAACGACGTCAAGCAACGGGCGCCCGTCATTGTGGTGCTCGGCAACCCACCGTATAGTGCGTTCGCTGGGGTCCAACCCAAGGAAGAACAAGAATCCGTCGATGTGTATAAAGAGGGTTTGATAAAAAAATGGAAGGTTCGTAAATTTAACCTGGATGAACTCTTTGTGCGGTTCTTTCGTTTGGCGGAACGAAAGATCGCAGAACAAAGTGGACGAGGTGTAGTCTGTTATATATCGAGTGCTAGTTATGTGTCAGATCCGAGCTTTGTGGTGATGCGCGAGCGGTTTCTCCGCGAATTCGACACCATCACGATTGACAACTTGAACGGTGATAGTCGGGAGACTGGGAAGATCGCGCCCGACGGTACATCCGACCCGTCCGTCTTTTCTACGGAGCGTAACCGTGAAGGTATCCGCTTGGGAACCGCGGTTGGACTGTTTGTACTTCGTGCCCCGAGGACAGCGGCAGCAAAGCGCGCGAAGACCGTGGCCCGGGTGCGCTGGCGCGATTTTTGGGGTGTTACGAAGCGCCAAGCCCTGCTCGACTCATTGAGCAGGCCCGATGGGTATACCGATGTCTCGGTCAGCGCGGCAGGGCAGTGGTCCTTTCTTCCGCGAGTTACGGTCAAGGCATATACAGATTGGTCGGCCGTGACGGACTTGTGCCGTCAAGAACCGATCAGTGGATTGGCGGAGAAGCGTCGAACGTCCCTGATTGCCATGGATAAGGCGACGCTCGCGGATCGTTTCAGAGCATACTTTGATCCCGGGCGGACTTGGGATGATGTTCGCGCGGAGATCGCAGGGCTAGCGTTCGACGCCGCCTGTTATCCCGCGAAGGCTACGCGGGAGAAGATTCTAAAGCAGGGACAAAAATTCGTCGAGGCCAACATCCGCCGATACGCGTTTCTGCCCCTCGATAATCGTTTCTGCTACCATGCTGACCTCGCACCTCTGTGGAATCGGTCGCGGCCGACTCTCTCTTTACAGGCCACCGGGGGGAACAAATTCCTCGTCCTACGCCGGAAGGCCCGTCAAGCGGATGAGGGGATCCCAGCGTTTATGGCAGGGGCGCTACCCGACCATCATCTCTTGGACCCGAACGCGGTTGCCATCCCTTTGCGATGGAGTGACATTGATGGCCCCCGCGGGAAATTTCAGTCGAACCTCTCGCAGTTCGCCCGTGATTACCTGACCCAATTGGGTATCGTCGATTTTGACGATGAGTACAACTCGACACTCTTGTGGTTCCATTGCCTTGCGATCATGCACTCACCGCGTTATCTGGCGGACAATGGTGATGGCGTGCGTGGCGCGGTTCCCAGGATTCCGCTCCCTGGAGAGCGAGACGTACTGGAACGGTCGGCTAGTCTCGGACGTGAGATTGCGAAGCTTCTTGATCCTGACCTGCAGGTCGAGGGGGTCACTGCCGGACGAATTGCTCCCGAGTTTAGGCCACTTGGAGCGCTACAAAAGGTCGGTAACGCTCCTATCGATCCGGCGTCGGGGGACCTCTCGCTTACGAAGCGCTGGGGCGCTCTCCAGCGCGGGACGATCGTGATGCCCGGCCCTGGCTATCGGACGGCCGGCCTAGCACTCGTCGATCAGGGATCTGGAACCAAAACTTGGAACATTTGGCTAAATGACTCCGTGTACTGGAGTGATGTGCCAGAGGCCGTCTGGGAGTTTTCTATCGGAAGCTATCAGGTAATTAAGAAGTGGCTCAGTTATAGAGATAGGAGCGTGTTGAATCGCGACCTGACGCTGGATGAAGCCGAGCATGTCGTCGCTATGGTTCGACGTATCGCAGCCGTGTTGTCGCTCTCCGAAAAACTTGACGCGGTTTACACCGAGGCTGCGAACAACCTGTGTGCCAATTCCATGAATTTGAGGGCGTAAAGGGACGGCGAAAGACCGACCGGGATACGCCGAAGGAGTGGCCGATCATCTCGCCGATCGCAGGCCGAGGATCGCCACCGTGGCCCACGCGCCGAGCAGGCACAGGCCGCCCAGCGGGGTGATCGCCCCGAGCCAGCGCGGGCCGCCGAGGGTCATCGCGTACAGCGTTCCGGAGAAGATCAGGATGCCCGCGGTGAACAGCGCCATGGCGACCCCATGCAGGCCGGTGGGCTGGCCACCGGCGCGGGCGTGCAGGGCCCACAGCGCGACGGCCAGCAGGGCGACGGCGTGCAACTGCTGGTACTGGGCGCCGGTCTGCCAGATCTCGAGGTCGCGGGCGCTGACCTTGTCGCGCAGACCGTGGGCGCCGAAGGCCCCGGCGGCGACGCCGATGAAGCCGAACAGTCCGGCGAGGATGATGCCGAGCTTTGCGCTCATGGTGCGGGGGTCTCCTGGGTCACGGGGGTCAGCGCGACGTCGGGGGGCAGCGCGGCGATCTCCTCGAGCAGCCACAGGCGAAAGGTGAGCTCGCGGCCATCGGGGAGGCGCACGAGGTAGGCGTCGCCGGAGAAGAAGGTGCCCGAGCCGATCTCGTCGAGCCAGGTCGGGAGGTCGGTGAAGCCGCGGCCGAGCCACTTGGTCTTGCTCTCGAGGGTCGCGGCGAAGTCGAAGCCGTCGAAGCGCCTGGCGGTGTCTTCCTCGGGCTTGAGCTTGCGCGGCGCCTTGCCCTTGCGGACCACGAAGTCGTAGTCGCTGGTGCGCACCACCTCGATCGCGCGGGCGATCTCCGGTGAGATCGGGCTGGCCGGACCGAGGCCGCGGGCCTGCAGCCCGGCGTCCTCGGCCTTCTTCGCGTCCCGCGCGGACTGCCGCTCCGAGGCGTTCTTCAGGTAGGCCTGGAGCTTCTCGTCGCAGCCCGCGGTCGCGACCAGCGAGAGCGCCGCCGCGAGCACGCCGACGCATCGGAGGCCGGCGGATCGGGCGCGGCGCGGACGACCGCGGCGAGGGGCCAGGGGGGCGAACACGCCTGGTAGGCTAACACGGACGTGCCCGCTCCCTCGACCGACCCGCTCCTCGATCACGCCTGGCAGCGCGACCCCGGCACCGTGCCACTGGCAGAGCGGATGCGGCCGCGGACCCTCGGCGAATTCGCGGGCCAGGCCCACCTGGTCGGCCCGGGGCGGCTGCTGGCGCGGGTCGCGGAGACGGGCAGGGTGCCGAGCCTGATCTTCTGGGGCCCGCCCGGGGTCGGCAAGACGACGCTCGCGCGGCTGTTGGCCGAGCACACGCGCAGCCACTTTGTGGTGCTGTCCGCGACCGCCGCGGGGGTCAAGGAGCTGCGCGAGGTGGTCGAGCAGGCCCGTCGCCGACGCGGCCACGAGGGCCGCGGGACGCTGCTGTTTGTCGACGAGATCCACCGCTTCAACAAGGGTCAGCAGGACGTCTTGCTGCCGCACCTCGAGGCCGGCGCCTGCGCGCTGATCGGCGCGACCACCGAAAATCCCAGCTTCGAGGTCAACGCGGCGCTGCTGAGTCGGGTCCGCGTGCTGCAACTGCGACCGCTGGCGATCGCCGAGATCGTCGGGCTGATGCGGCGCGCGCTCGAGGACCGCGAGCGCGGGCTCGGGGCCCGCGAGATCACGGTCGACGACGGGCTCCTGGCGGCGATCGCCCACACCGCGCAGGGCGACGCGCGCCGGGCCCTCAATAGCCTCGAGCTCGCGCTCGACCTGATCCCCGACGGCGAGCACACGCTCGCCAAGGAGGTCGCGGCGCAGGCGGTCGGGGCCCGCAGCCTGCGCTACGACCGGGCCGGCGAGGAGCACTACAACGTGGTCTCGGCGTTCATCAAGAGCATGCGGGCCAGCGACGCCGACGCCGCCGTGTACTGGCTGGCGCGCATGCTCGAGGCCGGCGAGGACGTCGACTTCGTCGCGCGTCGGCTCGTCATCTTCGCCAGCGAGGACGTCGGTAACGCGGATCCGCAGGCGCTGTTGATCGCGACCGCGGCCGGCCAGGCGGCGCATCAGGTCGGCATGCCCGAGGCCGTGCTGCCGCTGACGCAAGCGACCCTCTACCTCGCGCTCGCCGCGAAGAGCAACACGGCGCTGACCACCTACGCCAACGCCCGCAAGGACGTGCAGGCGCGCGGCAGCCTCGAGGTCCCGCGGGTCGTGCGCAACGCCGTGACCACGCTGATGAAGGCCGCGCAGTACGGCGTCGGCTACAAGTACCCGCACGACTTCGACGGCGGCGTGGTGCCAGGGCAGGGCAGCTACCTCCCGGAGGCGCTGGCGCAGCAGCGCTACTTCAGCGCGGGGGCGCACGGCTGGGAGGCGAGCGCGGCGGCGCGGCTGGCCGCGCTGCGTGAGCCCGATGCGGTGACGGAGCCTGACCCGAAGGACAGCCCGCAAGGCGACGCGTGAACATCAGCGCCGACGCTGACGCCGACGGTCTATCCATTCACGGTCGAGCGCCGTCCGACGTTCGTGAGGACAGGTACTTGCCGTAGACGATCTTGTCGTCCCCGACGCGGTAGAATGCCGGGATACGCGCGAGCTCGGTGTATCCGCAACGCAGGTAGAACGCCTGCGTGGGCCCGTAGTCGTCCTTGGACGAGGTCTCGATGAGCAGCAGGCGGCCGTCGCGGGCGAGCAGCCAGGCCTCGACGAACGCGACCAGCTTTTGTCCGTACCCGCGGCCGTGGCGGCTCGGGTCGACGGCGATCCAGTAGAGGTCGAAGGTACCGTCGGTGAGCGGGGTGGCGCCGAAGCACACATAGCCGCGGACCTCGCCCTCGTCCTCGAGCACGTGGACGAGGTAGTCGCCCTTCTCGGGCTGCGTAACCGCCTCGGCGACCAGCTCGTCGGCGCACTCGATCTCCGCCGGGGTGAACACCCCGGTGGCGATCAGGATCGCGTGGATCCGCGGGATGTCGGCGGCGGCTACGCTGCGGATCGCCATGGTTCGCGCTTCGCTCGCAGGCGGGCGCCGATCAGCTCGGCCAGGAAGTCCTCGAAGCGGATGCCAGCGGCGGCGAGCGCCTTGCGAAAGCCGCTGCCGGGTCCGATGTCGGGGTTGGCGTTGATGTCGATGATGTTGATCCGGCCGTCGGGGCCCTCGCGCAGGTCGAAGCGGCAGTAGCCGCTCATGCCGATCATCGCGGCGACGTGGCGGCAGGTCGCGGTGATCTCCGCGTGGGTGGCCGGGTCCATGTCGCGGGCGATCCGGCTCTCGGTCGAGAGGTCCTCGACGGACCCGAGGTCCCACTTGGCCTTCCAGCCGACCACGCGCTCCTCGACCCTGAGCGCCGGCGCAAACTGGATCTCGCCGGGCGGCAGGGTGACGAGGCCTTTCTCGCTGGCGTAGAGGGCGAGGTTGTACTCCTTGCCGTCGATGAAGGCCTCGACCAGCGCGGGCTGCTGGTATCGCTGCCAGATGTTGCGGCAGCGGTCCATCGCGGCGGCGGCGTCGGCGACGACGGAGTCGGCGTCGACCCCGATCCCGCCGTCCTCGCGGAGCGGCTTGACGATGACCAGGCCCGAGGGCGCGCGCAGCAGCATCGCCTCGATCTGCGCCGACACCTGGTCTTCGGGACAGCCGGCCGCGACCGCGAGGCCCTCGGGCGTCGGCGCCCCGATCTGGCGCAGGAGCTGTTTAATAAACCCCTTGTCCTGGGTGAGGGCGATCGTCACCGCGTCGCAGCCGCAGTAGCGGATGCCGAGCAGGTCGAGCGCGAGCACGAAGTGGGCCTCCCAGCGGGTGCGCCCGAGCACGCCCTCGCACAGGTTGAACACCACGTCCGGCGCGAACGCGCGGATCGCCAGCAGGGCCGCGGCGATGCTGTCCCCGACCGGGAACAGCTCGCAGTGGTGGTGGGCCGACAGCGCCGCGTACACGTCGCGGGCAGACTCGGCGACCTCGTCCTCGCCGAGGCGTTCGACCTCGTTGAGGTGCGGCTTGAGGTGGGTGTCGGCGTTGTAGGTGATTGCGATCTTCATCGTCGCTTTGGTCTTCGGGCTGCGCGCACGGTTAACACGAGGAGGCGCGCTGTCCCCAGCGCTCGGAGGCGGCGTCGACGATGCGACCGATCAACTGGTCGAAACTCCAGCCGTGGCCGATCGCGAGGATAACGAGGTCGCTATGCACCGGATTCAGCCCGGGGAGAGGATTGATCTCGATGAAGTTGGGCTCGCCGTCGCGGTCGCAGCGGATGTCGACCCGCGACACGTCACGACAGGCGAATGCGCGGTGGGCGTCGAGCGCGAGCCGCTGGATCGCCGCGAGCTGGGCCGGCGTCAGGGCGGCCGACGCCAGCAGCTCGTCGGTCATCCGGTAGACCACGCGATTGAGGTAGTCGCGCTTGACCTCCAGCGAGTAGACGAAGTCGCCGGTCGCGTCGCGTGGGACCACCTGCATGACCCCGACGACCTGCGCCAGCTCGCCGTTGCCGAGCACGCCGACGGTGTACTCGGCGCCCGGCAGGAACTCCTCGACCAGCACCGGCTGGTGGTAGTCATATTGGAGCTGGCTGACGAGGGCCTGCAGCTCAGCCGGCGCACGACACACCGATCGGTTGCGGATCCCCATCGACGAGCCCTCGCCGACCGGCTTGGCGAACAGCGGGTAGCGCAGGTCGATGTCACCGAGCGGCTCGTCGGCGCCGATGATCTGAAACGGGGCGGTGGCGATGCCGTGGCCGGCGGCGAAGATCTTGGCGAGGCCCTTGTCGAGGGCCAGCGCCAGCGCGACCGGGTCGGAGCCGGTGTTGGGGATGCCGAGCATCTCGAGCATCGCCGGGACCTGCGACTCGCGCCCGCGCCCGCCGACGCCCTCGGCGAAGTTGAAGACGCCGTCCAGGCGGTCGCCCTCGGCCCGCTGGATCAACGCGTCCAGCATCGGCGAGCCCCAGCCGAGGCGTTCGACCTCGTGACCGAGGCGACGCAGCGCGCTGGCCACGGCCGACACGGTCTCCTCGGAGTCGTACTCCTCGTAGCGGTCGATCGGGTCGTCGGGCGCCGGGGCGATCTCCGGCTTGAGGTTGAAGGTCAATCCGATCCGCATGGCCGACCCTTCGCGCTCGCGGGAGCGTGGTGCTCGAGGGACGTCCGGGTGCCGCCACGGCGAAGGGTCGCGTGAGGCGATCTTCGGGGGCGGCGCCTCGTCCCCGGCGTTCGGAGATCACGGCTCAGAGGCAGCGCGCCAGTGCAGGCGCGGCCAGCAGGGGGAGGTTCTTCAGCGGCGGAGAGACTGGGAGGTTCCAAGGTATGCGTCCAGCGCCGCAACCATAGCGAGATCGTTTCCAAGTGAAAGTGTTTTGTTTGCCCGCCCTCGAGTTCGCCGCGCCGTCGCTCGGCGCCCCCTCGTCCGGGATGACCGGCGACCGGGGGCGCGTGACGACGCAGTCGGCGCCGATCGAGCTGCGGTTTTTGGCCCACCGCAGCGGCGGTCGGCCGTGCAGGTCGGTCATCGTGGCGAGCAGGTCGCCGGCACGAAACACGTCGCCGGGTCGCACGTGGTAGCGGACGCCCCCGCTGACGCGGGCCCGCGGGGTGCTCTCGCGCATGACCGGAAAGTCGATCGCCGGCTGCGGCACCGAGCGCACGGGCTCCGGCGCGCCAGGCAGCATGCCCGCCGCCTTGAGCATGTTGCAGGTCGACGTATAGGTCGGCGCTGGCCCGGAGCTCAACAAACAACGCGGCGTAGCCGGCCTCGAAGATGCCGGGGGTCTCGGCGAGGCGGGCCCGCTCGACCGGGTCGCTGCCGGGCGGGTCGGCGCCGGGGAACAGGCGGTTGGGGTCGCGGGCGTCGAGGTAAGGCTCGCGGCGCCGGGTGTGCAGGCCGGCGGGGTTGAGGCTCGGGAGGGCGACGATCGTGCCGCGCAACCCGGTGAGCAGCGCGGGGGTGACGACGTCGTGGATGACGGCCATGCCCGTGAGCTCGTCGCCGTGGATGTTGGCGGTGAGCCAGATCGTCGGTCCGGGTTCGCGACCGCGGGCGAGGATGACGGGGAGGCGTTCGACGTGACCGGTCGGCAGCTCGGCGAAGGTGTACCAACCGTAGGCGATCTCACCGGGG
>Ga0105045_10000411_pt1 | contig 30274 bp, 34 predicted proteins | sample MAT02_FD_78089 | JGI IMG/M metagenome (GOLD analysis project Ga0105045, IMG submission 78089) | Freshwater microbial communities from Lake Fryxell liftoff mats and glacier meltwater in Antarctica - MAT-02 (megahit assembly) | ecosystem: Environmental > Aquatic > Freshwater > Ice > Liftoff... | reverse complement strand
GCCCGTGCCGACGTCGTCGACGGCCAGCAGCGCACCCCGCTCGCGCAACCGTGCCAGCGCGTCCTCCGCGGGGCCGCTCGCCAGGGGCCATCGCTTCTCGGTGGCCGCCGCCTCCTTCGGAGCCAACGCCCGCTGCGCCAGCAGCGGCGCCAGGACTGCCTCGTCGGCGAGGTCCGCCGGGTCGAGGTTGACGGTGAGGAAGCAGTCCTGCGGCAGGCGGGGCAGCAGGTCGACGGCGAGCCGGTTGACCCGGGCCTGCAGCGTCCCGGCGACGCCGCGGCGCCCCGCCTCGGCGAAGAGCAGGTCGGGCGGCACGCCGTAGTCCTCGGGCACGCGGGCCAGCAGCTCGAAGCCGGCGGTCCGGCCGTCGGTGAGGTCGACGATCGGCTGTGCGACCACGCTCAGGAGCTCGGGGCGGGCCAGGACGTGGTCCAGGGCCCGGGCGGCGTCGGCGCACGCCACGACCACCTCCGCGGCCGCCCCGGCGGGGGGCCTCCCACCGGCCTCGGCCCCGTGCGCCTCAGGAGGGACGGATGGCACGGCGCACGCGGTCCTGGAGGTCCTCGTCGAGCCGGGTCACGCCGTGGACGACGGCCGCGTGCTCGCCGACCTTGGTCAGGATCTCCTCGACGTCTCCCTCGCACCGCATGCTGCAACCGGGGATCACGTCACCGCAGCGGAAGGCCTTCATCCCGCTCGGTGTGGCCCCCGGTCCCTCCGTCACCCGAGGCAGCGTATGGGTCCGGGTGCGCCCGTGTCACGGTCCCTCTGACCGACCAGGGTGACCTCGAGGGTGCCGCCCGCCGCGAGCGGCATCACGACGGTGTCCTCCGCGGCCGAGGCCGGCGCGGTCCCCCCGGTGTCCAGCACCGTGCGCAGCTCCCGCGGGAAGGTCGACTCGCCGAGCGTCGTGGTCTGCCGCAGGACCGGGACGTCGTCGCGCGTGACGTCCACGTGACCACGCCACCACCCACCCTGCTCGCCGTGGCGCCCGAGGTGGACGTGCTCCACCAGACGCAGCTGACCGTCACCGTGCAGGTGGACGACGGTGGTCTGCTCGTGCTCGGCCGCGGCGGTGACGACCACGGGTGGCAGGGTGCAGGTGAGCAGCGCGCCCGCGCCGACGTCGAGGTGCAGCAGCAGGCGGGAGCGGGCCGGCTCCCGCCCCGGCAGAACGACCGAGGCAGCCACGCCCTGCACCTCGAGCCGGGTGCCCGGGCCCAACCGGAACCGGACCTCCACCACATCGCCACCCATCGGCCCGGCGGCCGTGCCCACCAGGTGGACGCCGACCGGCTCCGCCCCGGGCGTCCCCGTGCGTCGAACGGCCAGCGCGGGTCCGCAGCAGCGGACGGTCCGCAGCACCGTCCGCGGTCCGGTCGCCCCGCCACCCAGCTCGGCGACGACCTCCGCGAAAGTCCTCAGCGGACCGCTCCGATACCCGCAGCCTGCTCCTCCGGCCACCCCGACACCCGCGTGACGACCCCCCGGACCCAGTCGGCGACCGGTCCGGCCGTCGGGTCCTCGCGCAGCGAGATGAGCAGGGTGGGCCGGCCCTCACGCACCCGGGCGGCGTCGTCGGCCATCACCTGCAGGCTCGCCCCGACCATGGGGGCCAGATCGGTCTTGTTGACCACCAGGAGGTCGGAACCGGTGACGCCGGGCCCGCCCTTGCGCGGCACCTTGTCACCGCCGGCGACGTCGACCACGAACACCTGCGCGTCGACCAGGCCGACGCTGAACGAGGCGGTCAGGTTGTCGCCCCCGGACTCGATCAGCACCAGCTGCACCCCGGGCACCCGGGCCACCAGGTCCTCGACGGCGTCCAGGTTGGCGGTGATGTCGTCACGGATCGCGGTGTGCGGGCAGCAACCGGTCTTCACCGCAGCGATGCGCTCGTCGGGGAGGACGGCGTTGCGGCGCAGGAAGTCGGCGTCCTCGGTCGTGTAGATGTCGTTGGTGACGACCGCGAGCGACAGCTCCTCGCCCAAGGTCCGGCACAACGCCGCGACGAGGGCGGTCTTGCCGGAGCCGACGGGGCCGCCGATTCCGATCCGCACGGGTCCGCGCATCGGCCGGTCCCCGTCCTGCACCTCGGCCGCGGCGTGGTGCCGGGCAAGGGTGGCGAACGGGTCGGTGTCGTGGTTCCCAGACACTGCGGTCTCCTCACGGACGTCGGCCCCGGCGTCGCACCGGCGCTCGGGCAGTGTGGCCTGACGACGTTTCACGCGTGTGACGGGATCGCCGACCCCCGACGTGCTCGGCCCGTGGCGCGCGGTGACCGCACCGGGGGGAGGTCCCACTCGGCGTCAGGGGTGCGCAGCACCGCGACGGACACCATGGCGTACCCGAACGCGGTCAGGCCCCAGCCGGCCAGCACGTCCAGCGTCACGCTGGGGATGATCACGGCCGCCACGAGGTGGACGGGCTGGGACGCGATGACGACGGCCGCCACCCACGGCGCGACGACCCGGGAGCGCCACAGCGCGGCCCCGAGCAGCATCGTGCCCACGATGTGACCGAGCACCCACCCGAAGCCCGCGATGAACGCGATCGGGTGCGCCAACGTCGCCTCGACCACCTGGAGCACCGTGGCCTCGCCGACGCCCTCGCGACCGAGAGCGAGGACCAGGTAGTCGGCACCCCCCGCAGCGCCCCAGTTCGCGTAGGCGACGAAGCTGAGCCCGGCCCCGACCGTCGCGAGGACCGGCGCACCTCGTCGGGCGACGTAGCCGAGCGCCAGGGTCGACAGCAGCAGGCACGGCATCATCAGCAGGCCCAGCCAGGCGATCGTCTCCATGGCCGGCAGGTCCGCCAGGGAACGGGCCACGATGATCTCGCCGGAGTCGGTGGACCAGTAGGGCAGGATGCCGCGGCTCACCGCGATCAGGAGCGGTCCGACCGGCAGGGTGAGGGCGACGGCGACGCGCCAGAGCCGTCGCAGGTCGCGGGCCGGTGGCACGCCTGGCGGGGTGTCGACGATGGTCATGGCTCCTCCTGGTGGTCTTCACCGGGAGCCGCTCCCGGTAAGGGCACGGTCCTGTCCGGACGAGCCGCGTGTCGTCGTGGCCGTCACGGGGACCGACGTACGTGCCAGCACCGGTGCGCTGCGGTCCTCCGCCGGACTACCGTCGATCGTGACCTGGACCCGGTCCGTCTGCGTGACCTCGGCCGCGCTCGCCCCCCTCTCCCTGCTGGGCGCGCTCGCGGCGGCCGGGGGCACCGTCGAGAAGCCGGGTTTCCTCCTCGCGGCGGTGCTGCTGTCACCGGCGTCCCTGGTCCTGGGGGTGCTGGTCTCGACCCGTCGGCCGGGTCTCGTGGTCGCACCGTTGTTGTCCTTGCTCGGGCTGGTGCTGTGCCTGGGTGCGGCCACCGACCTGTACCTGGCGGCAGCAGCCCGGGCGGGTGGTCTGCCTTGGTCGGGGCTGCTCGTCCCGCTGTCCCAGGGGGCCTGGGTGTGGCTCTACGTCCCGGTCGGGCTGCTGCTGCTCTGCTTTCCCGACGGGCGGCCGCTCGGTCTCCCCGGCCGCGCCCTGGCCATCGCCCTGCCAGTGGTCGCGACGCTTTTCACGGCCCTGGCCGCTCGGGCACCGGGCCCTTTCGCGGCCCCCCACGCCGACGCCCCGCACACGCTGGGAACGTCCGGACCGTGGGCGGCGGTCCTCGCCGCCCTGCTGCTGCCCACGCTGCTGGGGCTCCTACTGCTGTCCGGTGCGTCCTCGGTCGTGCGTTTCCGGCGCTCCGACGGCGTGGTGCGCGCACAGCTCAAGTGGTTGTTCCTCGCCGCGCTGGCGGCACCCGCGGCCCTGCTCCTGGGCTGGGCCGGGCTCCTCCTGCTCGGCGATCCGCGCCCCGCGGTCGTCGGGGTCGTCGTGATGGCCGCCGCGGTGCCCGCCGCGGTCAGCGTCGCCCTCCTCCGGCACGACCTCTACGACGTCGACCGAGTGCTCAGCGCGACCGTCGGCGGCGCCCTCCAGGCGACGGCTGCGCTGGCACTGTGGACCGCAGGCACGCTGGTCCTCGGCTTGTCGACGGGCCGTGACGCCGTCCTGGTGTCGACGGCCGTGACCGGTGCCGTCCTCTCGGTCTCTGGTCCGGCCCGGCGCCGGCTGCAGCGGCAGGTCGACCGCAGGTTGTACCCGCTGAGGGCCGAGGCGCTCGCAGCCGTGACGGGGCTGCGGCGCCGGGTCGACACCGGGCTGGCCGAACCGGAGCAGCTGCAGCAGGTGCTCCGTGACGCCCTCACGGACCCCCATCTGGTGGTCGGTCATGTCCTGCCCGGCGGATCGAGGCCGGTGGGCCTCGACGGCACCGAGGTGCGTCGGGACGGACCGCACGTGCCCGTCCGCCTGGGCGGGGCGGACATCGGGGTCCTCGTCGTGGACGACGAGCGGTCACTGCCCGCGCTGCGGGCCGCGGCCGGCGAGGCGGCGCTGCTGATGGAGGTGAGCCGACTCAGGTTCCAGCTGGGCTCTGCACTGCTGGACGCCGAGCAGAGCCGCTCGCGCCTGCTGCGCGCCGGGGACCTGGAGCGGCGACGGGTGGTCCGCGACCTGCACGACGGCGCGCAGCAACGGCTGGTCGCGCTCGGCATGTCCCTGCGACTGGCCCAGCGCCGGACCCGCCGCGACGGTGACGTAGGCCTCGACCTCGACGGTCTGCTGGAGGAGTCCGTCGCCCAGGTGGCGACGGCGGTCGGCGAGCTCCGCGGCCTGGCGCACGGACTGCGCCCCAGCGCCCTCGACGACGGCCTCGGGCCCGCGCTCACCACCTTGGTCGGCTCCCTCCCCATCCCGACCGAGCTGAGCGTCGACGAGTGCCCGCTGAGCGACGACGTCACGGCGACCGCCTGGTTCGTGGCCAGCGAGGGCATCGCCAACGCGCTCAAGCACGCGGGTGCCGATCGACTGGTGGTGACCGTCCGACGCGGCGAGCGGTCGGTCCACGTCAGCGTCAGCGACGACGGACGCGGCGGCGCGGACGGTTCCGGCGACGGCGTGGCGGGCCTGCGCGACCGGGTGGCCGCCGCCGGCGGCCGGCTGGTGCTGGACAGCCCGCCCGGCAGAGGTACTCGGTTGGAGGCGGTGCTGCCGTGCGTGTCGTGATCGGTGAGGACTCAGCCCTGTTCCGGGAAGGCCTGGCACGACTGCTGGTGGACGCCGGGCACGACGTCGTGGGCAAGGCGGCCGACGCGGTGACCCTGCTCGAGATGGTGGAGCGCATCAGACCGGACGTCACCGTCGTGGACGTCCGGATGCCTCCCGACCACACCGACGACGGCGCCCGGGCCGCGGCCCGGTTGCGCGAGCTGCAGCCCGACCTCGGCATCCTGCTGCTCTCCCAGCACGTCGAGACCCGCGCCTGCGTGGACCTGGTGACGTCGGGCCGGTTCGGCTACCTGCTCAAGGACCGGGTACTGGACGTGGAGGACTTCCTGGAGTCGCTGCGCCGGGTGGCCGCCGGTGGGACGGCACTGGACCCGCAGGTGGTCGCCGGGCTGCTCGGCACCGCCCGCCAGGACTCGAGGACGTCGTCGTTGACCCCGCGCGAGCACGAGGTGCTGGGGCTCGTGGCCCAGGGGTGGAGCAACACCGGGATCGCACGACGGCTGTGGCTCGCACCCAGGACGGTCGAGACCCACGTCAGCAGCATCATGGCCAAGCTCGACCTCGGCGGCACCGACGAGACCAACCGCCGAGTCCTGTCGGTGCTGGCCTACCTGCGGCAGCCGGACTGACCCGGCGCTGACGACGCAGCGGCCGGATGACGGGGCCGCCGGGCTCAGGACACGAAGAGCCGCTCCTCGGAGATGGCGTGGCGCTGGGCGAGCAGGTCGAGCAGCGGGTCGCTGTCGGCGGGCAGGTGGGCGAACGGCGAGGTGGGTGCAGGCGCGACGTCGGTCGCCGGAGCCGCGACAGCATCCCCCGGCGCGCCGGGCGGCGTCGGGACCGAGGCGAGCGCCTCGACCGCCCGCGCGGCGACGAGGTCGACCTCCGGCGCCAGCCGCACGGTCAGCGCGGCGACGGCCACCGGGTCCAGGGCCATCAGCCGCTGGGCCGCGGTGGCCGGTCCTGAGACCGCCAGGTAGGCCGCGCAGGTCGCGGCATCCGCAGGAGCCAGCCCTGCCGCGGCGGCCGCGCAGCCCAGCACGACCGGATGGTGCGGTCGACGCCCCAGCGCGGACCACGCCAGGTCGCCCGGCCCCGCGGGCCAGGACGCCACGGCCAGCCGGAGCAGCCCCCGGCCCTGGGCGCGGGACGCCTCACGCTGGGCGGGCGAGGGGGTGCGGGCGTCCACCTCGACGTCCAGCAGCGCGTGGGCGAGCGGTCGCGCACAGGCAGCGGCGGCGATCCCGGCGGCCACCAGACCAGCGGTGCCCAGCCGCCGCCGCAGCAGCGCCTCGAGGTCAGCCAGGTCTCTCAGCCGGCCGTCGGCGCGCGCCTGCTCGAGACCGCCGGAGTGGACGTGCCCGCCCGTGGGCAGGCGACCGTCACCGAGCACGAGGGCCAGCGCGGACGCGCCCGTGGCGGTCACGGCGAGGCACCGATCAGAGACCACGCGACCATCAGAACAGGAAGTACCGCTGGGCCATCGGCAGCTCGGCCGCGGGCTGCTCCTCGAACACCTCGCCGTCGACCTGGACGGTGAAGGTGTCCGGGTCGATCCGGATGTCCGGGGTCGCGTCGTTCCGCGGCATGTCGGCCTTGCCGCGGCCCCGCACATCGACCGTGGCCACCAGCCGCCGCTCGATCCTCAGCCGGTCGGCCAGCCCGTCGTCGAGCGCGGCCTGCGAGACGAAGTGCACGGACGTGCGGGCGGCCACGAGCGGCGAGGCGCCGAACATCGGCCTCGGCAGGACGGGCTGCGGCGTCGGGATGGACGCGTTGGCGTCGCCCATCGCCGCCCAGGCGATGACGCCGCCCTTGAGCACCGCGTGGGTGCGGACGCCGAAGAACGCGGGTTCCCAGAGCACCAGGTCGGCAAGCTTGCCCACCTCGACGGACCCGATCTCGGTGTCCATGCCGTGGGCGACCGCGGGGCAGATCGTGTACTTGGCGACGTATCGACGGGCGCGCAGGTTGTCGTGGCCGGCCTCGCCGCCGGGGTCGCCGGACAGGGCCCCGCGGCGGACCTTCATGGCGTGGGCGGTCTGCCAGGTGCGCATGACGACCTCGCCGACGCGCCCCATGGCCTGGGAGTCCGAGCCGATCATCGAGATGGCGCCGATGTCGTGGAGCAGGTCCTCAGCGGCGATGGTCGACGGCCTGATCCGGGACTCCGCGAAGGCGAGGTCCTCGGGGATCGACGGGTCCAGGTGGTGGCAGACCATGAGCATGTCGAGGTGCTCGGCCAGGGTGTTGACGGTGTGCGGTCGGGTCGGGTTGGTCGAGCTGGGCAGCACGTTCGGGTACCCGGCGACGGTCATGATGTCCGGCGCGTGCCCGCCCCCGGCCCCTTCGGTGTGATAGGCGTGGATGGCCCGGCCGCGGATCGCGGCCAGGGTCGACTCCACGTAGCCGGCCTCGTTGAGGGTGTCGGAGTGCAGCGCCACCTGGACCCCCGACGCGTCGGCGACGGTGAGCGCCGTGTCGATCGCCGCGGGGGTCGTGCCCCAGTCCTCGTGCAGCTTGAACCCGGCCGCCCCGCCGCGCAGCTGCTCCCACAGCGCCTCGTGGCTGACGGTGTTGCCCTTGCCCAGCAGCGCCACGTTGACCGGCTGGTCGGCCATGGCCTCGAGCATGCGCGCCAGGTGCCACGACCCGGGCGTCACCGTGGTCGCCTTGGACCCCTCGGCGGGGCCCGTGCCGCCACCGACGAACGTCGTGACGCCGCTGCCGAGCGCCTCGGGCACCAGCTGCGGGCAGATCAGGTGGACGTGGCAGTCGATGCCGCCGGCGGTGAGGATGCGGCCGTTGCCGGCGATGACCTCGGTGGACGGGCCGACGACCAGGTCGGGGTGCACGCCAGGCATGGTGTCGGGGTTGCCGGCCTTGCCGATCCCGACGATGCGGCCGTCTCGGATGCCGACGTCGGCCTTGACCACGCCCCAGTGGTCGAGGACCACGGCGCCGGTGATCACGGTGTCCGGGGCGCCCTCGGCTCGGGTGGCCCGGCCCTGCCCCATCGACTCGCGCAGCACCTTGCCCCCGCCGAAGACGGCCTCGTCGCCGGCGCGGCCGGGCCCGCCGCACAGGTCGTCAGTCACCTCGATGACGAGGTCGGTGTCGGCGAGGCGGATCCGGTCGCCCGTGGTGGGGCCGTACAGCTGGGCGTACCGGGCGCGGGACAGCTCCATCAGGGCTTCTCGGCCGGGGTCGACGTGGGCTGCTCGTCCAGTGCGCCGGGGGGGTCCAGCGACAGCCCGCCGACGTACCGTGCACCCCCGAGGGGGACCAGCGAGACGGTCTGGGCGATGCCCGGCTCGAACCGCACCGACGTCCCGGCCGGGACGTCCAGACGCTGCCCGTGGGCCAGGGCACGGTCGAAGGACAGGGCGGGGTTGGCCTGCGCCAGGTGGAAGTGGGAGCCCACCTGCACGGGCCGGTCCCCGGTGTTGACGACCTCGACCCGCGTCACCGGCCGGCCCTCGTTCAGCGCGATCGACCCGCCGGCGGGAAGCACCTGCCCCGGGACCTGTCCTGGCTCCACGTCGGCCCCCTCAGACGATCGGGTCGTGGACGGTGACGAGCTTGGTGCCGTCGGGGAACGTGGCCTCGACCTGCACCTCGTGGACCAGCTCGGGGATGCCGTCCATGACGTCGGCGCGGGTCAGCACCTCGCGACCGGCCTGCATCAGCTCCTGCACCGTGCGTCCGTCCCGAGCCCCCTCCAGCACGGCCGAGGTGATGACCGCGACGGACTCGGGGTGGTTGAGGCGCAGCCCGCGCTGCCGCCGACGCCAGGCGAGCTCGGCGGCGTAGGACAGCATCAGCCGCTCCTGCTCGTGCGGTGTCAGGTGCATCGGTGCTCCTTCGCCCGGCCGGCCTCGTGACGGCGACCCTCGGTGACGTCCTCGAGCAGTCTGGCCCAGGGCGGGTTTCGACGGTGTTTCCCGATCGGCGTCACCTCGACCGTACCGACGAGCGACACAGGAGGGGGGCTGGACGGGTGACGAGGCATGAGGGGCCACGTCGTGTCGCTGGTCGGCACAGGCCGGCCGGTCGGAGGCCCCGGACGAGAGCACGCCCCCGGCCGACAGGCCGAGGGCGTGCGGTGGTTCGTGACCAGGAGTGGTCAGTCGCGAGCCTTGAGACGGCGCAGGCCGGACAGGCCCTTGCGCTGCTCCTCGGGCTTCTGCTGCTCGCCCTGCTGGGCGCCCAGCACGATGATCAGACCGGCGACGGCGGGGATCGCGTACTGGACGATGCGCAGGCGCTTCATGGCCTCGGCGACGTCGGTGGGGGTGTGGTCGGACGGCACGACGGCCCCCTCGGCGGGGACCTTGCCGGCCTTGCCGACCTGCGCGCCGAGGACACCGCTGTAGGCGGTGAGGCCGACGCCGGCGACGGTGAGGACGGACTTGGCGACGGTGTTGCCGCGGGTGCCGTCCTGGTGGGCGGCGCGCTCGCGGTTGGCGAGCAGCAGCCCGAGGCCGCCGATGACGTGGGCGCCGATGGCGGCCGCGTTCACGGGGGCCCAGCGGGCCCAGCCGACGGACGCCACGCGGGCCCGGTCGTCCTTCTGCTCGACGGCACCTGCAGCGCCGTTCAGGCCGACGGCACCCATCAGGGTGCCTCCGAACCAGGCGGCGGCGCCGACGTCATGGAGAGCACGTACGACTGTGTTGCGGTTGCTCATGGGGATCCTCTCGACGATCGGGCGGGGCTCCCCGTCCGGGGTTCTCTTACCCGCTGCCGGACGCGCTACGCGTTCGACCGCAGAGCCGTCACGGCGGGACTGGGCCGTGAGGATCAGGTCGCGACCTGCTCGGCCAGCGCGTTCAGGGAGTCCTCGAGCTGGGTCTCGGTGACCAGGGGGAACGTGATCTTCGCCAGCAGGGCCTTGTCGGTGACCTTGGCCCAGTCGTAGGTCAACGTGACGGTGGTGGCGCCGGAGCCCTCGGCGTCCAGCTGCCACATCCACTCCCACCCCGGGGGGGCCTGCTCCGCCGGCGCGGTCTGCCAGACCAGCATCTTGTTCTCCTGGTAGCCGGTGACGGTGTTGTCGGTCTGGTACTCCCCGCCCATGTGGTCACCCACCATGTTCATCCGGAAGACCTGCCCGGTGGCGGTGATGCGGTCGGACTTCTCGTCGCTGCGGACGAAGCCCGACCCGTCGAGCTGCGCGTGGCGCTCGGGGTTCGACAGCACCGCGAAGAGGTCCTTGGCCGAGGCGTCGATGGTGCGGCTGACGGTCACGTGCGTGTCTGCTGTGGTCATGGGCATGCAGTGCCCACTTCGACCTAGGTCTAGTCGTCGTGCAGGTCAGACGCCGGTCTCGACGACCTCCCGGCGGTCCGCGCCGTCGCGGGTGTCGGTGCCCTGCAGCTCGCGGGCGGCGTGGCCGATGATCGCGCTGTACGTGGGGTAGGCGAACTCGACGGTGGCCAGGGTCGACACGTCGACACCGGCGGCCATGGCCGTGGTGACGGCCTGGATCACCTCGACGGCGGAGTCCCCGACGGCGTGCGCCCCCAGGACGACCTCCCGGCGCCGGTCGGCGATCAGCTTGAGGAAGCCCTCGTCGCGGCCGTCGATGATGGGCCGCTCCATCGCCGCGTAGGGCACGGTGGCGACGACGACCTGCGGGTCGCGCTCTCGGGCCTGCGCCTCGGTGAGGCCGACCCCGGCGTAGTCGGGGTCGGTGAACCCGCCCGAGGGCATCAGGTGGTGGGTGCTGCGGCGGGTGGCGCCCAGGACGGCGTGCTTGGCGGCGGCCTCGGCCTCGACGTGGGCGGCCTGCACGAGCATGGCCTGCTGGTTGGCGTCTCCCGCGGCGTAGACGTGGGGGACGTTGGTGCGCAGGTAGGCGTCCACCGGGATGGCGGGTCCCTTCGTCTTCACGCCCGCCGCGTCGAGCCCGAGACCGTCGGTGGCGGCCGGCCAGCCGGTACTCATGATCACGGCGTCGAACGTCTCGTGGTGCTCGCCGTCCTCGTCGACCCAGCCCAGGTCGATGGCCCCGTCGTCGGTCCGGGCGAGCCCGGTGACGGTCTCGATGCCCGTCCGCACCGTCACGCCGTCGGTCTCGAAGCTGTCCCGCACCACGCGGGCGATGTCCTCGTCGGCCGACATCAGGATCCGGGGCGCCACCTCGAGCAGGGTGACCTGCGAGCCGAACGCGGAGAAGTTGGTGACGAGCTGTGCGCCGGTGTTCCCCGCGCCGATGACGGCGAGACGGGCCGGGACGTCGGGCAGGTCCAGGATCTCCTCCGGCACGTGGGCGAGCTCGGCGCCCGGCACCGGCAGCCGCCTGGACCGGCCACCGACGGCCAGGATCACGGTGTCGGCGCGCAGCCGACGACCGGAGTCGGCCAGCTCGACGGTGTGGGGGTCGACGAACCGAGCGGGGCCCTCGACGAACAGGTCGACGCCGAGCCGCTCGAGCCGGCCCGGGTCGTCCTTGGCGGCCAGCACGTCGTCGATGACGGAGCGCACCTGCCTCACCGTGCGGCTCCAGTCGACGACGGGCTCGGGCACCCCGATGCCGTACTGGGCCGAGCTGCGCACCTCGCGCAGGAACCGGGCTGTCCTCGCCAGCACGCGGGTGGGGACGCAGCCGGTGTTGACGCACGTCCCGCCGGTGTGGCGGGCCTCGGCGACGGCCACGCTGGCGCCGAGCTCGGCAGCGCGGACCGCGGCGGCCGTGCCCGCAGGTCCGGCCCCGATGACCAGGACGTCGTAGGTCCGCGTGCTGTCGTCGGGCACAGGTGTCTCCCTGGTTGTTCGGGCGTTCGGTCGTCTGAGGCCGGGATCGAGGGATCGGGTCCGAGAGGTCGGGGGCACGAGGTCGCGAGGCACCCGTCGCCAGTCTGACCGAGGGGTCCGGACGCGGCACACCCGGGGGTGGCGGCGACCGGTGCGCTCGCGGGTCACCGAGGGGCCGACTCCGACCGCTCGCGCAGCACGGCACCCAACGACATCACAGGTTCCAGGTCGCGGGCCAGCGGGTCGCCTGCGGCCACCGCCTCGGTCTCGGTCCCGGTCTCGTCGGCCGTCACGTCACTCGCCTCACCCGTGCCGCCGACGAGGCGACGGCGGGCGTGCCGCACCCGCAGCCCCGGTCGCTCGACCGGCGCCCTCAGCACCAGCTCGCGCAAGGGCTCCGTCAGCTCCACCGCCCGGTCCACCCGGACGACGGCCCGGCAGCGCAGCCGGACGTCGGCCGGGACAGCACCGACGTGCACGCGCGGGTCGTGCCCGAGCGGGCCGCCCTCGCGGGCGACGTGACCGTCGCGCAACCACACCCCGGCGTCGGTGCCCTGCAGCAACGACGCGACGCACAGCAAGGCCTGCTCCTGGTTCCAGCCGCGGTCGTCGACCTCGACCACGACCTGGGGGTGCTCCCAGACCAGCCCGACGGGCCGGGTCGCCGCCGACGGCAGCAGCCGCGCCAGGGCCATGGCCTGCTCGTTCTGCACCGCGACCCGGTCGATCTCCCGGCCGGCGAACCCGGGGCCGTCGTGCCAGGCGACGGCGTCGGGCACGTAGCGCAGCTCGGCCCCGGCCAACCAGCACCGGTTGACGAGCTCCCAGTCCTCGCCGCCGTAACCCACGAACCGCTCGTCCCACCCCCCGACCCGGTCGAGCACGGTGCGGTGCACGCTCATCACGGCGCCGATGACGTAGCGGTAGGACTCGTCGTCGGCCCCGCGCAGGTCGTCGGTCCAGCGGTAGCCGTCCAGCAGCCATGCGGGCTCGTCCAGCTCGACCGGGCCGCGCCGACCGCCCGCGAACCAGTCCAGCAGCGTTCCCGGAACCCAGCCCTGCAGGTCGGCGTGACGACGTCGTCCCGCCAGGACCGCCTCGGGGGTGCGGTCGGCCTCGGCCAGCACCGCCGCCAGGTACTCCGGCTCGGGCACCGTGTCGGCGTCGAGGAAGCAGACCAGGCCGCCGGTGGTCGCCTCGATGCCACGGTTGCGAGCCGCGGCCGCACGGAAGCCCAGGTCGGCCTGCGTGACGACGTCCACCCGGTAGGGCCGGCGCCCCGGCGACGGCAGGACGGACGAGCCGTCGTCGGCGACCACGACCTCGAAGCGGTCCGCGGGCAGGGTCTGCGCGGCGAGCGCGGACAGGATCAGCGCGAGCGACCCGGGCTGGTCGTAGTGGGCCACGACCACGGACACGTCCACGTCGCTCACGCGACCGGCTCGGTGAAGGTCGCCTCGGCCGCGCCCACCGGGTCCGGGGTCCGCCCCGCACCCGTCGTCCAGGTCGAGCCCGGGTCGGCCAGCGCCGCTCGGACCCCGCGGGCCAAGGCCTGCGGGTCGTCGTGGACGAGCAGCAGCGACCCGGGATCCCGGTCCTCGACCTCGACGGCGTAACGGCTACGCGTGGCGACGGGACGACGGCCCGCCGCCACCCACGCCGCCAGGGACCCCGACGCCGACACGTGGCGGGGCGCGAAGACCGGCACGGCCACCTGGTGCATCAGGGCGACCAGGTCGGCGTCGTCGACCCACCCGTCCACGTGAACCCGGCGCTGCAGCAGCTCCCCGCGGCGCCGCAGCTCGCGAACGACGTCGTCGTGGCCCGGCGAGGCGCCGCCGAGGACTCGTAGGCCGACGTCGTCGGGCAGGCCCTGCAGCGCGTCGAGCACCTCGCCGTGTCCCTTGCCCGGGTAGACGAAGCCGAGGACGGCCACGTCCCGCCGGCCGGTCGAGACCGCCCGCAGGCCGCCACCGGCGGGCGGCGTCTCCTGCCGTGCGGTCGCGAGCGGCACCACCCGCACGTCACCGCTCCCGTCGATGGCACCGCTGGGGTCGAGCCCGCCGTCGCCCGGCACCGCCGTCATCGCCTCGCGCAGCAGGTCGCGCTCGTGCTCGCTGCTGACGACGACTGCGGAGCAGGCCCGCGCCACGCCCGCGTAGCAGGCTTGCCGTCGCGCCCACGGCGCACCGTCGGAGGCCTGCGGCAGGTCGTGCAGGGTCACCCCGAGGCGTCTACCGCGGGCCAGCCCGCGCAGCACGTCCAGGGCCTCCTCGGGCGTGGACCCGAACAGGTGGTCGGTGACGTGGGTGTGCACCGGGGCGCGGGCGGGCAAGCAGGCCAGCAGCCCGGGCAGGTCCGCGCGGCCGACCCGCCGCTCGATGCGCACCACCTGGCGGTCGGGCACGTCGAGCGCCGTCACCAGCAGCTGGGCGTAGCGGGTCACGCCGTGGCGGGGCGGGCCGACGAGGAGGTGGTGCAGCGCGTGCGTCACAGACCGAGCACCTCCAGCTGGGCGGCGTGCCGTTGCAGACCGGCCCGCACCACCTCGGGGTGGTGTCCGTACCAGCGCAGCTGCTCCTCCACCACGTCCTCGTCACTGACCGGTTCACCGTCGACCTGCCACCCGGCGCGGGCGTACGAGGTGTCCAGGCCCAGGGCGTCCAGCACCGCCGCGTCCAGCGGGGCGATGACCGAGCGGAGCAGCGTCCGACCGGGGTCGGCCGCCGTGCTGCCGTCCTCCAGCGCGTCGAGCACACGCTGGGCCAGCCCGACCAGGACGGGGTTGCCGGGGTGGTTGAGGGTGTGCGACGCCCGGGCCCCTGCGGTCTCGAGCAGGTCGTGCGCAGCCAGGGTGCCGTGCTCGCCCTCACGACGGCGGAGCTCCTGCTGCGAGCGGCGGGCGACCTCCCGGACCCCGTCCGGCAGGACGGGCGGGCGGCCCACCGGAGCGGCCGCGGTGCGGGACCCGTAGATGCTGGCGGCCAGGGCCAGCGTGCGCAGATCGTGGTAGGGCACGACGGGTGGGTCACCGACCGTAGGCACCCTCACCAGGGCCTGGAACGGGTGCAGCCGGCTGTCACGGACGACCGGGAACACGACGGCATGGGCCTGCGGGGCGGCCGCGCGCACGTCCTCGGTCCCCAGCGGCAGGTCGTGGTACCCGGCCTTGACGGGCTGGACGACGAGGACGTCGCAACGGGTCAGCAGCCGCTGCAGCGGTGCCACGTCGTCGGCGGTCAGCTCGTGCACGGCTGGGACGCGCACCGTGCGGTAGGTCTGCGAGCTGTGCTCCACCACCACCCGCAGGGCCTCGGCCTGGCAGTTGCCGTGGACGACCAGCAGGGGGCGGTCGTCGTCGGTGGCCGGGGCCACGTGGTAGAAGTCGCGGTAGTGCCAGGTCCGCCCGTCGACACCTGGGGGCGGACCCTCGACGCCCGAGGGCGCGCCGCCACCGGGAGCCGACGCGACCGCCGTCACAGCCGGACCCCCGCTGCCGCCAGGAGGTGGACGCGGTCGTGCTCCTGCACGCCCGCAGCCCGGTCGCTCAGCCGGTGCGTCAGCACGCTCGAGCGGCGCGGACCAGCCGCGACCGCCCGGCGCAGCGCGTGCACCAAGGACGCCCGGTCGGGCCCGTCGGAGCCCGTCATGAAGGTGTGGACGGACTGCTGCTCGGCCCAGCGACCGCCCGACGGCGCCACGACGGGGGTGCCGACGTCGTAGCAGCTCTCGACCCAGCCGCTGTGGGTGCCCCAGCGGTAGGGCAGGACCAGCACGGCCAGCGACGACAGCTCGTCCCACAGCGCCGGCTCGGACATGCGACCGCCCACTCGCAGGTCGACCCGTCCGGCGAGCGCCGCTCGGTGCAGCTCGCGGACCAGCTCCCGGTCAGCACGTGGGAACCCGGTGACGAGGACCTCCTCGCGCAGGTGCACCCGCAGCGTGGCGGCGGGCAGCTCGACCATGGCGTCAAGCAGGGCCAGGACGACGCGCCGGTCGGTGCTCGGGCGCAGCAGGCCCAGCTGCAGGCCCACCACGGGCGCACCGGAGGCCGCGGGCCGGCGACGGGCGAGGACCTCGGGGGGGGCCAGGTGCGGATGAGGGACGACGGTCGCCTCGCGACCCCAGCGCCGGCGGATCTCCTCCGCCGCGCCGTGGGTCAGGGTGAGGACGACGGCGGCGTGCTCGGCCAGCACGGCCAGCTGCTCCTCGTGCCGGGTCTGGTCGACCAGGTGGGGGTTGGTGAGGTCGTGCGCCGTCCAGACCAGCGGGCGGCCTGCCACAGCCAGCTCCGCGATCAGTGCGCGCAGGTCGTCGACCCCGTACCGCTCGAAGCCGAAGTGGACGTGCATGACGTCGAAGCCGTCGGCGTTCTCGCGCACCCAGGACGGCGCCTGATCCCAGGTGAAGCGCGGCAGCCGGACCGCCGGTCCCGCGGACCGGTGGGCGGCACCACGGTCGAGGACCGACACGTGCTCGACGTAGGCGTGCGAGTCGGGCACGTGGACCACGCGGGGGCGGGCCGTGCCGTCCGGCGCGGTCATCGGGCGCCGCTCAGGACCGGGGTGGCGGCGTAGGTGCGCTCGACGAGGTCGGCGGCGCGCTGCGCACCGCGACCGTCGGACCAGCGCGCCCACCGGTCGGCGGCACCGGACCCGGAGGCGTGCACCCGCTCCAGCAGCCCGGACCAGCGGTCCGGTTCCGGCCAGCCGTCCTCGACCTCGGCGCACCCGAGGCGGGCCAGCAGGCCGGCCAGCTCGAGCTGCTCGTCGAACGGGCGCGGCTGGGGCAGCGCGAGGAACGGTCGCCCGGCCGCGGCGACCTCGGCGACCAGGCCGCCACCGCTGGGTCCGACCACCACGTCGGCCTGCGCCAGCAGGGCATCCACGTCCTCGACGGTGCCGTGCTCCACGACGGCACCCCGGGCGTGGACGTCCTGGACGGCGTCCTGGAGCTCACCGGCGACGTGCCAGCACCAGCCGGGCGTCGCCGCAGCGGCCGCGTGCACGTCCCGACGCGTGATCCGGTGCCCGCCCGTGCCCAGAACCAGGGCCACGCAGCGCCCGTCGTGGGAACAGCGGAACCCGGTCGCGTCACCCTCCGCCGGGTCCGTGAGCTCGGCGCGGTCGGCCCGCGAGAACGCCCCGGTCCACACGGTGCGCCCCGCCGGCCCACCGACGACCAGGTCGCCGGCCCCGGAGGTCTCCGCCAGCCCGGGGGGACCGGACGGGCCGGCTTCACGGGGCCAAGGGGCCAGCAGCGCCGCGGCGGTGTCGTAACCCAGCCGGTGCGCGGTGTCGTCGCGGACCCCGGGCTGCACCACCGCGACCGTCGCGACGCCCAGCAGGCGCGCGAGCAGCAGCATCTCCACCGACACGTCGACCACCAGCAGCCGGCACCCGGATTCGCGGACCCAGCCCGCGACGGCCTGCGCGCGCCCGAGCATCCCGGCCTCGCCGAGCGGCGCCCAGTGCAGCGCCCCACCGGCCGTCGGGTCCACGGCAGCCGAGCCGGGCGCCCCGGTCGCGTCCGGCGGCAGTGCCAGCCAGTCCACGCCGTCGGCTGCGGGCCCGCTGCCCATCCCGGTGACGGGGGTGCGCAGGAAGGGGGCGACGGCCTCCAGGCGGCGTCGGTGCCCGGACCCGTGGTCGTGGACGTACCAGCCGATCATGCGGCCACCGCGGAGTACAGGCCCAGGTAGCGGCCGGCCATCGAGCGGGCGCTCAGGTGGGTGATCGCACGGTCCCGGACCTCGGCACGGTCCAGGGCCTCCGCTTCCACGACGGCGCGAGCGAGGTCGTCGACGTCGCCGGCCCGGGCCAGCACGCCGCCACCGACCCCGACGACCTCACCGACCCCGCCGCGGTCGAACGCCGCCACTGGGGTGCCGCACAGCATGGCCTCGGCCGCGACCAGCCCGAACGGCTCGTCCCAGCACGGTGTCACGAGGACGCAGGACGCGGAGCCGACCAGCCGGGCCAGCGCGGTGCTGTCGAGGTGGCCGACGTAGACGGCGTCCGGCGACAGCAGGGGCGCCACCTCGGCGTCGTAGTAGCCACGGTCGTGCATAGGCCCGGCCAGCGCGATCCGACGACCCAGCCGCGCGGCGGCCAGGACGGCCAGGTGGGGGGCCTTCTCGGGGACGATCCGTCCGGACCACACCAGGTCGCCGCCGCCGTCGCCCGCGGGCCACAGTGCCGGGTCCAGACCGTTGGGGACGACGTCGACCGCGCCCAGGACCTCCGACCAGCGGTCGGCGACGTCCTGCGAGACGGCCACGAACCGCGAGGAGCCTCCGCTGTCCAGGGCCCCGGCCTCCTGCCAGGGGTTGGGCGGGGTGTGCAGGGTGGTGACCATCGGCGTCGGCAGCAGGCCGGCCATCGCCAACGGCAGGTAGTGGAGGCTGTTGTTGTGGACCACGTCCAACCGGTCGACGTCGCGAAGCAGCCGCGAGACCGTCTGCTGCATGCAGCGGTGCTCCCAGAGGAAGTGCTCCGGCGGGGCGGCGATGTCGGCGCGCGCGGCCTCGGACAGCTCCGGCGGCGCGAAGACCGGCACGACCTTGGCGACCGTGCGGTCGCTGTCACCGTGCGCGTACAGGACGACGTGGTGACCCGCAGCGGTCAGCGCCCGCGCGAGCGACCAGGTGTGGGCCTCGAGGCCGCCGGCGAAGGGCTGGACGATGGGGAACCGGACGGGGGCGATGATGCCGATCCGCAGCCGTGACCCGGCCGACGCCTGGACGTAGGTGGTGCCCACGGCCGGGGGTGCGACCCGGTGCGTCGTCCCGATCTGGTCCAGCACGGCGTCAGCCATCCGAGCTCCGTCCTGAGGGCCCGGCACCGGGCGCACGATCCGCTGGTCCGTAGAGGCCCGACCGGGGGCCACGAAGGCGTGGCAGAAGGGGGGTACCCGTTTCGGGCCCCCCCTAACAGGGTCGCACCGCTGTGTTGTGATGAGGCTGTGATGAGTACGTGTCGACCAGGCGGCCCGACGGGCTGGTGGGATCGGTGACCGTGACCACGACCACGGCGGTCGTGACGATCGTCCGGGGTCGCCTGGACCACCTCGAGCGCCAGGCCTGGGGTCTGGCCCGCCAGCAGGACGACGACTTCCGGTGGGTGGTCGTGCGGATGGGCGGGCCTGACGTCCGTGACGCAGCCCGGCAGGACGGTCTCGACCCGCTGGTCGTCGAGCTGGCTGTGCCGGACGGCGCCCCGCTGCCCCTGGCGGCTGCCCGCAACGCCGGCATCGCGGCCGCCGCGGCCACGGGCGCCGTGACGGTGGTGCTGCTGGACGTCGACGTGGTGCCCGCCCCCGACCTCGTCGGCACCTACGTCGAGGCGGTGCGCAGCACCGGAGGCGTCGTGGCCGGTCCCGTCGCCTACCTGCCACCTGGGCTGCCCGCCACCCACGCCGACCTCGACGACCTGCCCTGCCACGCCGAGCCCCACCCGGCCCGGCCGGTCCCCGAGCCCGGTCGGTTGCTGCCGGAGCAGCGCTGGGAGCTGCTGTGGACCCTCTCGCTGGCCGCACCTGTGGGCCTGGTGCAGCGCGCCGGGGGGTTCGACGAGCGCTACGTCGGCTACGGCGCCGAGGACACCGACTTCGCCATGAGGCTGCGGGCGGTGGGTGCCGATCTGCACTGGGTGGGCGGCGCGGCCGGGTTCCACCAGCACCACGCCGAGGTGGGGCGACGGGACAAGGTCCCCGACATCGTCCGCAACGCCACGCTCTTCCGCTCGGTCTGGGGCTGGTGGCCGATGAGCGGGTGGCTGGAGGAGCTGGCGCGCGACGGCGTCGTGGAGTGGGACCCGGAAGGCGCCACCCTCCGGCTCGTCTGAGCCCTGCCCCCGGCCTCCGCGAGCGGGCAGCCCTCAGCGGGGCTGCGTCAGGTCCAGCCTGACCAGCCAGCGGGGCAGGCCCGCGCTGCGGGAGTCGGTGATCATGACGCGGCGGAAGCCGGCCCGCTCGAACATCGGCGTGGTGCCGACGTAGGCGAGCGCGCCGCTGATCCGGCCCCCCTCCGGGTCGACCGGGTACCCCTCCAGCACCTGGGCACCGTGCCGGCGGGAGTGCTCGACCGCACCGGTCAGCAGGGCGGCGGCCACACCGCGACGGCGGTACCCCGGCCGCACCACGAAGCAGACGACGCTCCACACCGGCAGGTCGTCCACCGCGGGGATGGTGCGGGAGCGGCCGAGCCGACCCATCTCCGACCGCGGTCCCGGCGCGCACCAGCCGACGGGCTCGTCGCCCAGGTACGCCAGGACTCCCGGCGCCACGTCGCGCTCGCACAGCCGCTGCAGGTACCCGGGGCGGTCCTCGCCCTGCAACGAGCTGTTCTCCGCCGAGGTGGTGCGGTACGCCAGGCACCAGCAGGCCGGTGCGGACGGGTTCCTGGGGCCGAGCAGCGTGCGCACGTCGCCGAGGCGCCCGGAGTCCGCCGGGTGCACGACGACGTCGGCTGCGGCGTCCTCAGCGTTCCCCCGGGCGTGGCTCATGCGTTCGAGGATGCCTGGGGCCACCGACAGCCGGGCGCGGGCACTCCGAGCCCTTCGGGCAGTGGAGCAGGCCGGGACCCGAGCTGGGAGACCACGAGCGCCCCCAGCACGACCAGGGCACCCAGCCCCTGCAGGAGCGTCAGCGACTGACCGAGCACCACCCACCCCGCGAACGCCGCCACCACGGGGGCGAGCAGACCGAGGAACGTCACCTGCGTCACCGGCAACCGGTGGATGCCGCGGAACCAGAGCACGTACGCCAGTGCGGTCCCGACCAGCGACAGGTAGCCGACCCCGGCCAGGTTGGCCGGTGTCAGCGTGGCCGGGAGCGGTCCCTCGACGGCGGCGACCACCGGGAGCAGCAGCGTCCCGCCCGCCACGAGCTGCCACCCCGTCATGGCCAGCAGGGGCGCCGGCCTGCCCCAGCGCTTGGTCAGGACCACCCCGACGGCCATCGACACGGCGCCCCCGAGGGCCGCGAGCACCCCGACGAGGTCCAACCGGGCGTCGCCACCGAGCACGAGCAGCCCGACGCCGACCACCCCGGCCGCACCGGCCACGGCGGTCCGGCGGCGCAGCCGTTCTCCCGCCAGGCCCGCCGCCAGACCTGCGACCACCAGGGGCTGGACCGCACCGACGACGGCGGCCACACCACCCGGCAGGCGGTACGCCGCCACGAACAGCAACGAGAAGAACAGGCCGATGTTGAGCAGGCCGAGCACGGCGGAGCGCCACCACCACGACCCCGAGGGCAGCCGTCGCGACAGGAGCACGAGCAGCAGCCCGGCCGGGAGGGCCCGGACAGCGGCGGCGAGGAGCGGACGGTCGGGGGTCAGCAGCTCACTGGTCACCAGGTAGGTGAGGCCCCATGCCGAGGGAGCGACCGCGGTGGCGAGCACGAGGACGACTCTCTGATCTCTTAGCACTGAGATAAAGTATCTCACCACTAAGCAAGTTGCTACCCTGTTGCGATGACCGACCACGTCGACCGGATCCTCGAGCAGTGGGGGCAGGAGCGCCCCGACCTCGACCACTCGCCCGTGGCGGTGGTCGGCCGGTTGTCGGCCGCGGCCCGGCTCGTCGACGTCCGGCTCCGCCGCAACTTCGCCCGGCACCAGCTGGACGGGGCCTCCTACGACGTCCTTGCGACGCTGCGCCGGTCGGGCCCGCCGTACCGACTCACCCCGGGTGAGCTGATGCGGTCGGCGATGGTCACCTCCGGTGCGATCACGCAGCGGCTGGACCGGCTGGAGCAGCGCGACCTCGTCCGGCGGACAGCTGCCACCGACGACGGCCGGTCCACCCACGTCACGCTGACCGAGGCCGGCCGAGCCCTGGTCGACGAGGTCATCCCCGGTCACCTGGCCACCGAGGAGGGACTGCTCGCGGGCCTGGACCAGCAGCAGCGAAGGGACCTCGCGCACGGCCTGAGCCTGCTGCTGCAGTCCCTGGCCTGAAGGGTCCGACCCCCTCGCTATCGTCGCACCGGTGCAGCGCCGCCAGCCGCCGGTCGTCCGGGTCAGCCACGACCCGCAGCGCGCGCTGGACCCCGACGCCTGGCCGATGACGGTCCCCGCGGTCGCCCGGCTGATCGCCGAGGGCCTGGACCTGGAGCCCGGCGTGACGTTCCTGGTGGGGGAGAACGGCTCGGGCAAGTCGACCCTGGTCGAGGCGGTCGCCGTGGCCTACGGCATGTCGCCGGAGGGCGGGTCCACCCAGGCGGTGCACTCCACCCGGCCGAGCGGGTCACCCCTGGCCGGGGCGATCCGGCTGCAGCGTGGCATCGGGTCCGCACCGTGGGGCTTCTTCCTGCGGGCGGAGACCATGCACGGCTGGTACACGTTCCTGGAGCAGCACCCCACCGGGGGCCGACGCACCGAACCGGCGTTCCACGAGATGAGCCACGGAGAGTCGTTCCTGGAGGTCCTCGGCAGCCGCTTCGACGGGCCCGGCTTCTACTGCCTCGACGAGCCCGAGGCCGCACTGTCGTTCACGTCGACGCTCTCTCTGCTGGGGGTGCTGGCCGACCTGGTGCGGCAGGGCGCGCAGGTGCTGTGCGCCACCCACTCCCCCGTCCTGGCCTCGCTGCCCGGGGCGAGGGTGCTCGAGGTCGGCGAGTGGGGGCTGCGCGTGACGTCCTGGGAGGACCTGGAGCTGGTCGAGCACTGGCGCAGCTTCCTGGCGGGGCCCGGGCGCTACCTGCGCCACCTGCTGCCCCCGGACGACGACGGGACCAGGAGCGCATAGGCTCGGCCGGGCAGCAGGCACGACGCGGGGAGGCGCGGTGGGCAGGAAGATCGAGGAGCTCGCCTGGGCCGAGACGGCCATGGGCGAGATCAGCCTGCGTCGCCGGGTCGAGCCGACGCTGCTGGTGGACGTGTACGAGGTCAAGCTCGGTGACGAGTTCCTGATGTCGAGCCTGTTCACCGTCTCCGAGGTGGCGCTGGCACGGCTCGGTCTGGCCGCCGCGCCCGACCCCGCACACGGGACGGGCCTGGAGGTGCTGGTGGGTGGTCTGGGCCTGGGGTGGACGGCCCGCACTGTGCTGGAGGACGACCGGGTGGCCGCCCTGGTCGTCGTGGACGCCCTGGCCGAGGTGATCGACTGGCACGAGCGGCACCTGCTGCCCGGCAGCGTCGAGCTGACCGACGACCCGCGGACCCGGCTGGTGCTGGGCGACTTCTTCGCGATGGCCCGCGACGAGACCGGCCTCGACCCGGACCGCCCCGGGCGTCGGTTCCACGCGGTCCTCGTCGACATCGACCACACGCCCGACCACGTCCTGCACCCCAGCCACGCCGACTTCTACTCCCCCGACGGCCTGCGCGCCGTCACCCGCTCGCTGCACCCGGGCGGGGTCTTCGGGCTGTGGTCGGACGACCCGCCGCACGACGGGTTCCTAGCCGTGCTGCGGGAGGTGTTCGACGACGTCGAGGCCCATGTGGTCAGCTTCGCCAACTTCCTCACCGGCGGGCAGTCGGCCTGCACGGTGTACGTGGCCCGGTCGCCCCGGTGAGCGCCACGGACCCGGTGAGCGCTGCGCGCGAGGACGACGCGCCGCGGCACGTCCGGGTGGCCGTGGTGGGCGCGGGCTTCTCCGGGCTGGCGATGGCCGGCCGGCTCCGCCGACAGGGCGAGACGAGCCTGGTGGTTCTCGAGCGCGCCGACGAGGTCGGTGGCACCTGGCGCGAGAACACCTACCCCGGGGCCGCCTGCGACATCCGTAGCGACCTGTACTCGTTGTCGTTCGCGCCGAACCCGGCGTGGACGTCGCTGTTCGCCGGCCAGGCCGAGATCAAGGCCTACCTGGAGCGGACGGTCGACGACCTGGGCCTGCGGCCGTACCTGCAGCTGAGCACGGACGTCGTACGAGCAACGTGGGACGACGAGGCCGCGCTCTGGCGGGTGCGGACCGACCGTGGCAGCTGGACCGCCGAGGCCCTCATCTGCGGCGCGGGGCCGCTCGTGCAGCCCCGGTGGCCCATCGTCCCCGGGCTGGAGTCGTTCGCGGGCCCTCGTCTGCACTCCGCGGCGTGGGACCACGACGTCGACCTGACCGGGGTCCGGGTCGGCGTGATCGGCACCGGCGCGTCTGCGGTCCAGCTCGTCCCCCACGTGGCCCGGCGCGCCCAGCACCTGAAGGTGTTCCAGCGCAGCGCACCGTGGGTCGTGCCCCGCCACGACCGCGGCACCTCGGTGCTGCGACGGGCCGCGTTCGCGCGCGCACCGTGGTTGCAGCGCCTGTCCCGGCAGCGGGTGTTCCGCCGCAACGACCTGACCCACCTGGCCCTGGCCCACGCGTGGCTCGGCCGACGGCTGGAACGGCTCGTCCTGGCCTCGATGCACCGCCGGATCGACGACCCCGACCTGCGACGGGCGCTCACCCCGGGCTACCGGCTGGGCTGCAAGCGCATCCTGGTGTCCGACGAGTACTACCCCGCCCTGACCCGCGACGACGTCGACCTGGTCACCGACGCGATCACGGCGGTCACCGCGACGGGCCTCACGACCGCGGACGGCACCCGGCACGCGCTGGACGTCCTCGTCTGCAGCACCGGCTTCGTCGCGACCGACCCACCTGTCTCGCACCTGGTCGTCGGCCGCGACGGCCGGACGCTGGCGCAGCACTGGGCCGAGACCGGGATGCAGGCCCTGCGCGGGACCACGGTGGCCGGGTTCCCGAGCTTCGTCTACCTGGTCGGGCCCAACACCGCCCTGGGTCACAACAGCATCGTGGAGATCATCGAGGCGCAGGTGTCCTACGTGCTTCAGGCGCTGGACCGGGCCTCGGACGGGCTACGGCCCGGTGAGCGGGCCGTGCTGGAGCCGACCGTCCACGCGCAGCAGGCGTGGACCGAGCGGGTGCAGGCCGACCTCGCAGGCTCGGTCTGGGTGACGGGCGGCTGCACCAGCTTCTACCTGGACGACCGCGGCCGGAACACGACGCTGTGGCCACGCCGGGCGGCCGCGTTCCGACGGGCCCTGCGCCGCGTCGACCCGGCCGAGCACCACCGTCGGGTGGTCCGTTCGGCAGGGGCCGCGACACCGCCCACGGCGGAGGCCGGCCGTGCTGCCGTTCACGTTCCCTGACCGGGTCTGCCTCCTCACAGGTGCGGCGGGCGGCATCGGCGCGGCCCTGGCTCACGACCTGGCCTCGCGCGGCAGCCGGCTCGCCCTGATCGACCGTGACGCCGAGGGCCTGGCCGTCACGGCCCGGGCCGCCCGGCTGGGCGGTTCGCCCGACGTGAGCACCCACCTCGTCGACCTGGCCGACCCCGGTGGCCCGGGCGACCTGAGCGACGTGGTGGCGGCCGTGCTGGAGCACCACGGCCGGCTCGACCTGCTGGTCAACAACGCCGGGGTCGCCCTGGGCGGTCGGGTCGACCAGGTGTCGATGGCCGACGTGGACTGGTTGCTGGCGGTCAACCTGCGGGCCGTGGTGGCGCTGACCATCGCCTGCCTGCCGAGGATGCCGGCCGGTTCGCACCTGGTGTTCCTGTCCAGCCTGTTCGGCCTGGCCGCACCACCGGGCCAGGCCGCCTACGCCGCGAGCAAGTTCGCGGTGCGCGGCTTCGCCGAGGCCTTGCGCCACGAGCTGCGTCCGGACGGCACCGGGGTCACCGTGGTGCACCCCGGCGGGGTTCGCACCGGAATCGCGCGCTCGGCCCGGATGGGTGCCGGCGTGCCGGCCGCGTCCGGTGAGCAGGGGCTGGCCGCCATGGACCGCCTGCTGCGGATGCCCCCGCACCGAGCGGCCCGTCAGGTCCTGCGGGCGGTCGAGCGACGCCGGGGCCGGGTGCTGGTCACCGCCGAGGCGCGGGCGCTCGACCTGCTCGTCCGGGTCGCGCCGGAGCACTACTGGTCCGTGGTCGACCGCCTGACGCAGGGCCGCTTCGACGGCCGGGTCTGAGGGCCGCCGACCCTCGGGCGGTCTGGGAGGACCGCTCGACCGGGACGCCGGCCAGCCAGCGGCCTTGGCCGGCATCATCGTGACGGCTCAGGGCTGGCCCGCCGCGGACCACTCGGCGAGCCGACGCTCCTGCTCCGCCTCGGGCACATCCTCGACCCGCGTCATGATCGCCCAGCGGTGGCCGAACGGGTCGACCACCGACGCGAACCGGTCGCCGGTGACGAAGGTGGACGGCTGCTCGCGAACCGTCGCGCCCCGCTCGACGGCGCGGGCGAAGACCGCGTCCACGTCGGCCACGTACACACAGGTGGAGGAGCTGATCGCCGCAGCGGCAGGCGCGGAAGGCGCGGCGAGGCCGTACTCCTCCGACGGGTCGCCGAGCTGCAGCCGACCGACGGAGAACGCCAGCTCGGCGTGAGGCACGGTGCCGTCCGGGCCGTCCATCCGCATCACGACGGTCGCCCCGAGCACGTCGCAGTAGAAGTCGACCGCCTCGCTCGCGGGCGAGCAGACGAGGAACGGGGTGAGGCTCGAGTAGCCGTCGGGTCGGCCGTCGGTGGTCGTCATGGCCGACAGGATGCCTACCCTGGCCGCGTGCCGTCTTGGACGAACGCGACACCGCGCACCGACCCCACCACCCGGGGCGTGCTGCGGCCGGTGGAGACCGAGCGAGCGGCCACGCTGAGACGCGACCTGCCGCTCTCCCCCGCGCTCCAGCCTTTCGTGGAGCGGTACTGGGCCGTGCGCTGGGACCGCACCGGGCAGACGCCGTTCCGTTCCGAGGTGCTGTCCCACCCCAGCGTCAACCTGTCGTTGGAGTCCGGCGACCGGCCACGCTTCGGCGTCCACCTCCCCGCCGTCCTGCTGCACGGCGTGGTGGGCCGTCGGTTCACCATCGACCTGGAGGGGCACGGCCGCGCGGTGGCGGCCAAGTTCCGACCCGGCGGATTCACGGCCCTCACCGGGACTCCTCTGCCCCGCGGCACCGTCCGCCGGCTGAGCCGGACGGACCTGGGCGACGCCGCAGCGGCAGCACTGCGCGGTGGGGCTGCGGCGGTCACCTCCGGCGCCACCGACGAGGACGTGGCCCTGCTCCTGGATGCCGCTCTGCTGCCGTTGGCCACCGAGCCGAGCCCCGGCTACCAGCGGTTGCAGGACCTGCTCACGAAGATGGCCGTCGACCGCTCGCTCGTCCGGGTCGAGCAGGTGGCCGGGCGCGCGGGGCTGTCGGTCCGGGGCCTGCAGCGGGCGTTCGCGGCCTACGTCGGCCTGGGCCCCAAGGCCGTGCTGGCCCGGTACCGGTTGCAGGACGCCGTGGCGAGCATGGACGCCGGTGAGGTCGACGACCTGGCCGGGCTGGCGACGACCCTCGGTTGGTTCGACCAGGCGCACTTCTCACGGGACTTCCGTGACGTCGTCGGGGTGACGCCCAGCGCGTACCTGGCCGGCGTGCACCCGGGATGAGATCAGGGGCCGAATACGACTGCGGACCACCGGCCTCCGGGAGCACCTCGCACCCGCAGGTCGAGCCGTTCGTCCGCATCCGTGGCTACCTGGCCGCCGTTCTCGCCGCGTGCCGGAACCACCGGTGCTGAGCGGTCGATGCCTCCGCTCAGGCGTCGAGGCGGACGAAGGCTCGCAACGACCCCTCACCGAGCTCGCGAGTCTCGCCGAAGCCCAACGACACGTAGAACGCGTGCTGCGCGGGCTCGTCGTCGGTGAGGAGCACCTTCTGCCGGACGTGCCCGTAGGGGGCCAGCACCGCCTCGACCAGGCGTCGTCCGACCCCGAGGCGGCGCATCTCAGGATGCACGAGGACGTCTTGCAGGTAGCAGATGCTGGCCCCGTCGGACACGACCCGGGCCAGGCCGACGAGGCGCCCGTCGCGCCTGGCCGTCACGACGTGCGTCGAGCCGGCGACCGCGGCGTCGAGCACCTCGGGGTCATCGGTGTAGGCGGTCCAGCCGACGGCCGAGTACAGCGCCAGCACCTCGTCCACGTCGCGCGGCCGGTCGGACGCGACGTCGACGGGTGGTTGGGTCATCGCCGTCAGACCCTCAGGCGCTGCCGCGACCCGAGGCCGACTGCAGCTCGTCGATGAGCAAGGACGCGTCGCCCTTGCTCAGCCCCTCCGGGACCTCGCGACCAGCCTCGCGGGCCAGGGTCTGCAGGTAGCTCAGCTGAGGACCGGTGGCCGGCTCGCCGCCGGTGGCCCAGTTCTCGACGGGCTTCTCGGCGGACTCGACGGGCGTGGGCTCGGACGGGGTGGTGGGCTCGGGGTTACCGGAGGTTTCGCTCATCCGTCGAACGTACGTGCGAGTGCCGGGCTGCGCACTCGGTCGCGCGTCAGATGCCCATGGACCCCATCTGGGCCGTCACGTACCGGCTCCCGAACGGCACCCCGGGACACGCTCGCCCCGCAGCGCCGCGACGGGGTGCACGGCCGCAGCACGGCGGATCGTTTCCGCACCGCCTCGGACCGTGGCCGCACCCCTAGGTTGGCCGCGTGGAGCAGCGAGTCAGCCTGGTGACCCTCGGCGTCCGCGACCTGGGACGGGCGCGCGGCTTCTACGAGGCGCTCGGTTGGCGCGGCCAGGAGGTCGAGGAGACCGTCTTCTTCCAGGCGGGCGGCATGGTCCTCGTGCTGTGGGGTCGGGACCGGCTCGCCGCAGACTGCGGGGTGAGCGACGTCGACGACCAGGGTGCGTTCGGCGGGACCGCCCTGGCGCACAACGTCCGCACCCGGGAGCAGGTGGACGAGGTCCTGGCTGAGGCGCAACAGGCCGGCGCCGTCCTGACCCGACCGGCTTCGGACACGCCGTACGGCGGTTACGCCGGCGTGTTCGCCGACCTCGAGGGCCACCTGTGGGAGGTCGCGTGGAACCCGGGGTTCCCGATCGCCGAGGACGGGAGCGTCACCGTCCCGAGGCTTGGACGATGACCCCCGGCCCGACGGCGGGCCACCCGGAGCCCGACCCTGAGGGTGCCCCCATTACCGGTGGGTCCGGGACCTGGGAGCGTCGTGGCGTGACCACGACCACCACGACCACCACGCGTCCGGGCAGCGCGCCCGGGGCCGGCCCGCCGACCGGCGCGGTCGTCCGCACCCGTGACCTGCGGCTGCGCATCGGCGGGCGGCTCGTCCTGGACGGCACCGACGTCGAGGTCGGCCCCGGCGTGACCGGGCTGCTCGGGCCCAACGGCGCCGGCAAGACGACGCTGATCGGCCTGCTGCTCGGCCTGCAACGACCCACCTCGGGCGACATCGAGGTGCTCGGGCTGGACCCCCGGACCGACGGGCCCCGGCTGCGCCCTCGGATCGGCTACTCCCCGCAGCTGCAGGTGCTGCCCCCGGACGTGCCGGCCGTCGACCTCGTGTCCCACCTGGCCGAGGTGCAGGGCCTGCCCCGCAGCGCCGCCCGGCAGCGCAGCAGCGACGCGCTCTGGCTGGTCGGGTTGGGCGAGGAACGCACCCGGCGCGTCGGGACCATGTCGACGGGGCAGAAGCAGCGCGTCAAGCTCGCCTGCGCCGTCGCGCACGACCCGCAGCTGCTCGTCCTCGACGAGCCCACCAACGGCCTGGACCCCGTGCAGCGCGACGACCTGCTGGTGCTGGTGCGCCGCCTGGGCACCGAGCTCGGGATGCACGTGCTGCTCAGCTCGCACCTGCTGGCCGAGGTCGAGCAGGTGTGCGACGCCGTCGTCATCCTGACCGACGGCCGTGCGACCTCCTCGCGTCTGGGCGGCGCCACGGGGCGCTCGACCACCCGGCTGCTCGTCGTCGACGCGGGCTCGGCGCCCGCCGTGACGACCGCGCTCCTGGCGGGCGGGGTCACCGTCACCTCTCCCCCGCCCCCGACCGACGGTCGGGCCCGTGACCGGCACGAGGAGGGCGACGGGCTCGCCCGGTTGCAGGTCACGATGACCGACCCGTCGCACGAGCGCACCCTGACCCGGGTGCTGGCCGAGACCGGGGCGGACGTGCACCGGTTGTCCGAACCGCGCCACGGCCTGGTCGACACCTACCTGGAGACCACGGGCGGTGCGCCGTGAGGGCCCCGGAGGAGGCGTCCCGGCTGCTCGACACCGGCTACCGCCCCTACGACGGTCCGCGCGCCGGCACCGCGGGCGCCGTCGCCAGCCTGCTGCGCTACTCCGTGCGCCGCGGGCTCGGCCTGGGCCGGCCGTTCGGCGGCAAGGTCCCGATCGGCCTGGTCATTCTCATCGCCTACCTGCCGGCCGTCGCGCTGGTCGGGGTGTCGGTCCTGGTCGGCGACGTCCTGGACCAGACGCTGCTGCAGGCGGTGCAGGGCTACTACGCACTGATCACCACCGCCGTCATCGGGTTCGCCGCCCTGGTCGTGCCCGAGCTGTTCTGCACCGACAAGCGCACGGGCATGCTCGGGCGTTACCTGGCCACCCCGCTGACCCGGTGGACCTACCTGCTGGCCAAGGCCGGGGCGCTGCTGGTCCTGCTGGCGCTGGTGTCGTTG
>Ga0105045_10000410_pt1 | contig 30319 bp, 22 predicted proteins | sample MAT02_FD_78089 | JGI IMG/M metagenome (GOLD analysis project Ga0105045, IMG submission 78089) | Freshwater microbial communities from Lake Fryxell liftoff mats and glacier meltwater in Antarctica - MAT-02 (megahit assembly) | ecosystem: Environmental > Aquatic > Freshwater > Ice > Liftoff... | reverse complement strand
TTGTCACTGGCCGTCCCCTGTTTTTCGGCCCAAGTGGCGGCTGGTGGCGGACTGCGCGTCTGCGGACTGCGCGTCTGCGGACTGCGCGTTTCGGTAAACGTGCCGCATTGGCCGGCCAGCCGGTGGTCTCTTTTCTTTTATTTAAATTTGCCCAAAAGAAGCGCAACAAAAGAAGTTGGGCCAAAGCAACTGGGCAAAACCCTCCCCCGGCAGGTTTGTCCCACATTGCTTTTCCGATCTGGGCCTACGTTTGGCCTTGCCGCCCCAGGTCGGAGAGCTGCGCAAAAGCAAAAGAGTAATTTTATAACTAACTTTGGCAAAAACTTAGCGTTTGATCATGACAAAGAATAAGATCCTCGTGACCGGGGGCTGTGGCTACATCGGTTCGCACACGATTATTGAAATTCTCACCAATACCAACCATGATGTCATTTCTGCTGACAGTCTAATCAATTCTTCGGCTGATGCAATGGATCGGATAGCGGAGATTACTGGCAAATCGGTAAAAAATTATACAGTGGATCTCTGCGATCAGGCAGCCACCGAGGTGATTTTCCGGGAAAATCCCGATCTGATCGGGGCCATCCACTTCGCCGCCCTCAAATCGGTGCCCGAGTCGGTGGACAAACCCCTGCTCTACTACCGCAACAATAACAATTCGCTGCTCAACCTACTGGAATTGTGCGAAAAATACGGAGTTGGCCATTTTATCTTTTCGTCTTCGTGCTCCGTGTATGGCAATGTGGAGCAGTTGCCCGTGCGCGAGGACACCCCACTGAACAAGGCTGAATCGCCCTATGCCGCCACCAAGCAAATGGGGGAAGTGATGATCGAGAGTTTCGCCCGCAACAGCCCGGGCAAATACATGGCCCTGCGGTATTTCAACCCCGTGGGCGCACACATTTCGGGTCAAATTGGTGAAAATCCAACCAATCCGCCCACCAGCCTCGTGCCCATCATTACCCAAACCGCCATTGGCCGCCGCCCGAAGATGATCGTTTATGGCCACGATTTCCCTACCCGCGATGGCTCCTGCGTGCGCGATTACATCCACGTGAGCGATATTGCCGAGGCCCATGTCAAGGCCCTCCAACATTTGATCGGGCACGGCCAAACGGCCCAATATGATGTCCTGAATTTGGGGACTGGCCTAGGGGTCACGGTATTGGAAGCCATTCATGCCTTCGAGGCCAATACGGGTGAAAAACTCAACTACGAACTGGGGCCACCCCGTCCCGGCGATGTGGTTTCCATCTACTCCGATACCGCCAAGACCGAGCGCGTGTTGGGCTGGAAACCCCGGCGGGGCATCGCCGAAATGATGGAATCAGCGTGGAAATGGCAACTGACCCTCCAGCGCGAGGCAGAAACCGTAAACGCTTAGCTGGCGGCCATTTATCCTTTTTGAGCACTATCCCCAACCCATCCATCATTCCCAGTGGCACAATTTTCTCGTTTGCAAGTGGCCCAAACAATGGGCGAAACTGGCTTGGTGCCAGTGTTTTATCATACCGAAGTGGCCATTTGCCAAGCTGTGCTCCGGGCCTGTTACCAAGGCGGGGCGCGGGTGTTTGAATACACCAACCGGGGCGATTTTGCCCATGAAACCTTTGCCCAATTGGTCAAGTTTTGCGCTGCCGAACTACCGGGCATGATGCTGGGCATCGGGTCGGTGGTGGAACCGGGCACGGCCTCACTCTATCTGCAATTGGGGGCCAATTTTATCGTTTCCCCCGCCATTCATGAAGACATGGCCCGAACCTGCCACCGCCGCAAAGTGCTGTGGATCCCCGGTTGCGGCTCCATCAACGAGATTGGGCAGGCCGAAAGTTTGGGGGCCGAAATCGTCAAAATGTTCCCCGGCGCACAAGTGGGCGGCCCCAAGTTTGTGGCGGCCGTCAAAGCCCCCTGCCCCTGGACCAGCATTATGCCCACCGGCGGCGTGGAACCCACCGAGGAAAGCATCAAAGCTTGGTTCGAAGCGGGGGTGCATTGCGTGGGCATCGGCTCGCAATTGGTCACCAGCCAGATCGTGCAGTTCCGAGATTTCGCCAAATTGACCGAAAAAACCGCCCAAGTGCTTGCCTGGATCCAATTGTACAAAAAATAACGCCGGCAGTTCAATAAACGGGGGGCAGAGGTATTTTGGATTGGACAGATTTAGGCAATGAATCAGACTTACACCCTTGGTTTGCAATGCAATACTCTTTTGGGTAGTAGAGAATCAGCTTTGCCCGGACATCAATGTTCGTTGGTTTATAGTCGATACATTTGCGCACCAAGTGGCAGTAATCAGCTTAGTGTAAAAATTATTGTGCTAGGTAAATGAGTCGATACATTGGTTGTTGGCGGTTATTTTTTCAGGTACAATTGTTTTTAAGTTTACCTTCCGACAAAGTCTATGGCTTTGGTTTATTGTTGGTGCACTTCGCTAACACCAACAAGGGGAAAGTTCGCCACCCCAGTTTAACAGATCAATGATTGCGCTTAGGCCACGGCAAAAAGCTTCGCGGCCAGTTCATCGGCCACCATTTTTCCCGGCAAAGTCAAGTAAATCACCTCGTTGTGGCGCGTGATCAGGCCCAGATCGAGCCAGTTGGCCAGCTGCTGGGCTTCCTTTTGCCGCAAATCATACCCAAACTGGGCCTGCACATAGTTCAGATCGCAGCCCCATTGGGTGCGCAGGCTGGTCATCAGGTATTCGTTGAGGTGGTCGGTGGGGCTGAGGGTTTCCCGCTCGGCTGGGATGCTCCCCTGCTCAATGGCCCGGACATATTGCCCATTGTTGGCCACATTGAACTGGCGGTGCTGCCCGTCATAGCTGTGGGCCGAGGGGCCAAGCCCCAGGTAAGGCCCTTTTTTCCAGTAGTTGGTATTGTGGCGGGAGTAGCGGCCGGGTTTGGCGTAACTGGCAATTTCGTAGTGTTCATAGCCCACTGCGGTGAGCGCACTGGCCACCATTTCAAACTGTTGCGCGGCAAAATCTTCGCCGACGGGTTTTAGTCTGCCCTTGCGCACCCAATTCCCAAAGGCGGTTTTCGGCTCGATGGTGAGGCAGTAGGCTGAAAGGTGGGCAACGTTGAGATCCATAAATTGGGCCAAATCAGCCACCAATATCGAGTGGTTGGCGGCCGGGATGCCAAATATCAGATCGACGGACAGGTTCTCAAACCCGGCGGCCTGGGCCATGCGCACGCTCTGGCTGGCTTGAACCACCGTGTGGGCGCGGTTCATCCACGCCAAGTGGGGGGCGTGAAAGGATTGGATGCCAATACTGAGCCGGTTGATGCCGCTGGCCAGGAGCTGGTCGAGCTTGTCGGCGGTCAGATCGTCGGGGTTGGCCTCCAAGGTAATTTCCACCTCCGGGGCCAGATCAAAGTGGTGGCGTACCTGGCCAAGGAGGCCGTCCAGTTCTGCGGCGGTGAGCAGCGAGGGTGTGCCACCACCGAAATAAATGGAGGATACGACTGCCCCCGCTCCCATGTAACCCTGCTGGAGTTCCACTTCGCGCCCCAGGGCGGCCACCAGTGCACTTTTGCCCTTGAGGTGGGTGCTAAAATGAAAATCGCAATAGTGGCAAGCCTGTTTGCAAAAAGGGATATGGAAATAAATGGCCAATTGGTGGTAAGTTTAGCCCCAAATTTACCCTTCTCGTGGTTTTTTTGCGGGCTTTTTTTGGTTTAATGGATAAATAAGAGAATTTTGGCCAAACACTATAATTTTTGACGATATGGATTGGGCACAACTTTTCCGGCGCAAAAGCCTGAAAGACGTATTGGAAAGGGGTGGCGATGGCCATTCAACGATTGCGGAAGGCGAACACGGACTTAAACGCAGCCTCTCTTTGGTCGATTTGACCGCGTTTGGCATTGCGGCCATTATTGGGGCGGGCATATTCAGCACCATTGGCAATGCAAGTGCCGAGGGTGGGCCAGCCGTGGCCCTACTGTTTGTCTTTACTGCCATTGCTTGCGGGTTCTCGGCCATGTGCTACGCCGAGTTTGCCTCCAACATGCCCGTTTCAGGGAGTGCCTACACGTATGCCTACACGTCCTTTGGCGAGTTGGTGGCTTGGATCATTGGTTGGAACCTGCTCATGGAATATGCCATTGGCAATATTGCCGTGGCCATTTCTTGGTCCGATTATTTTACCGGACTATTGGCGGGCTTTGGGCTGGATGTGCCCTATTATTTGACCATGGACTATCTCTCGGCCTACCGGGCCTACGACACCGTGACCGCCGAACTGGCCAAAGGGGTGCAATTGGCCGATCTGACCTCTTTTCAGCGCGATGCCTATGCTGCTTGGCAGACCGCTCCCAGCATTGGCGGCCTCAAAATCATTGCCGATTTGCCCGCATTGGGGATTACGGTCGTGATCACTTGGCTGGTCTATATTGGGATCAAAGAAACCAAAACTGCGGCCAACCTATTGGTATTGTTCAAGTTACTGGTGATAGTCGCGGTGGTGGTCGTAGGTGCTTTTTATGTGCAACCAGCCAACTGGTCGCCATTTGCCCCGAACGGGATGAACGGCGTGCTCAAGGGCGTATCAGCTGTTTTCTTCGCCTACATCGGTTTTGATGCCATTTCCACTGCGGCGGAGGAGTGCAAAAACCCCCAGCGCGATTTGCCCCGATCCATGTTCTTGGCCCTAGCCATTTGTACGGTGCTCTACATCGTTATTGCCCTGATCCTGACCGGCACGGTCAACTACAAAGAACTGGCCGTGGGCGACCCGCTCGCGCACGTGTTCACGGTGCTGGATCTCAAGTTCATGGCGGGAGTGGTAGCCTTTAGCGCAGTAGTGGCCATGGCCAGTGTGTTGCTGGTGTTCCAGATGGGCCAGCCCCGGATCTGGATGACCATGAGCCGCGACGGCCTGCTGCCCAAGCGCTTTGCCCAGATCCACCCCAAGTACCGCACGCCCGCCTTTTCGACCGTCGTCACTGGTTTTGTGGTGGCGGTTCCGGCCCTGTTCATGAACCTCAAAGAAGTGACCGACCTGACCAGCATCGGCACGTTGTTCGCCTTTGCGGTGGTGTGTGGCGGCGTGCTCTACATGGATCGGAAGGGGCTCAACAAGAACGCCCGTTTCAAGATTCCCTACGTCAACTCCCAATTTCTGGTGCCGGGCCTGCTGCTGGCCATCTGTGCGCTCGCTTATATCTATAACGCCGAGGGATTGGCCCAGTTCTTTACTTACCAAGATTGGGAAAAGTTTCAGCACAAAATCCCCATGTTCGGGTTCATCGTCGTTTGTTTAGCATTGTCCTATTATTGTTTTGTCCAAAAATTGTCGCTGATCCCCGTGCTGGGCTTGTTGAGCAATCTGTATTTGATGACCGAGCTGGGCGTGGTCAACTGGACCCGTTTCCTGATTTGGTCGTTCATCGGGCTGATCATCTATTTTCTGTATGGTTTTCGGAAAAGCAAACTGGCCACGCCCTAATCCCGTTTGAGCCAAGCGCAATCCCAACCGATATAGTTGGGGCAATATTCTCGCGATGCCCTATATTTGTGGGTCAACAAGCAGTATTTCCGTGAAACTGGTCGATACCATCATCCTTTCTTTGGCCGTTGCGTTCTTCGTCATAGGTGTCCATCAGGTATTCTATGTGGGCATTGCGGCCAGCTACTGGCTTTTCATGCTTTCGGGCGGACTAGTGCTGTGGTTCAAACTGCGCAAGGACAAGGCCGGAGCACCCGAGGCCACCAATCCCCAACCAGTAAGCCAAACCAAACCTGCCAAAAAAGCCAAAACTACCCCAAAAAGATGAGCGTTTCGGTGATTGTCATCCTTGTTTCCCTCATTTTCTCGGCTTATTTCTCGGCGGTGGAATTGGCTTTTATTTCCGCCAATAAACTGCATGTTACCCTTCAGAACAAAAAGGGCAAACTTTGGGCTTCCATCATCGGCCGTTTTATGGAGCGGCCTTCGCTTTTTATCACAGCCATACTCATCGGCAATACCATTTCTTTGGTGTTGTATGGGTCGTTTATGGCCCAAGTCTTGAACCCCCAAGTTGAACACTTGATAAAAGGTTGGTTCCAGCTTTCGGGGGGCACACTGGACGTGGTAGCGCTTATCGTATCTTCCTTTCTCTCCACGATGTTGGTGCTGGCCGTGGCCGAATTTTTGCCCAAAAGTGTCTCATTGATCAATCCGCTCAACTTGCTTATTGTCTTTGCCATACCCACCCGGATTATTTACAGTTTGCTGTTTCCGTTTGTCTATGTCATTGTATCACTCACCAAACTGGTGATTGTCAAAGTATTGCGATTGGAATATTCGGAGGATAATCCTGTTTTTGGCCTCACCGATCTGGATCATTATTTAAGTAGCCTTTCCCAAAATAACAGCAATGACTCCGATATAGACACCAAGATTTTCTCCAATGCCCTTGAGTTCAAGTCCGTGCGGGTGCGCGATTGCATGGTTCCCCGCACCGACATTGTGGCGGTGGATCGGGCCGATGGAATGGCCAGCCTCAAGTCCGTATTTGTGGAAAGTGGCCATTCCAAGGTGCTGGTCTATGAAGATTCAGTCGATAATATTGTGGGGTATTGCCATTGCTTGGACTTGTTCAAAAAGCCCCAAACGATTGAGGCCATTTTGCAGCCCATGATCATTGTGCCCGAAACCATTTTGGCCAATGAAGTGATGCTCCAGTTCATTTCCGCCCACAAAAGCATTGCCCTTGTGGTGGATGAATTTGGCGGCACGGCGGGCGTGGTGACCATCGAGGACTTGATCGAGGAAATTTTTGGGGAAATTGACGATGAATATGATGTGGATGGCGATGGGGTAGAGCAGGTGGATGCCGATACGTTCATTGTCAATGCCCGGCTTGAGATCGACTACTTAAACGACAAATACGGGTGGGACTTGCCCGAGGGCGACTATGAAACTTTGGGCGGCTATATCCTGTCCGTTACCGAAGATATCCCCGCGCCAGATTCAGTGATCGACACCACCAATTTTGCCTTTACCATTCTCGCCTTGCAAGATGACGTGCGGATCAGCACCGTCCGAATGACCCTAAAATATCCCGAGCACGGCAACATTCGGCCCGTACTTTAGGGTTTTGCCCAAACGAAATCGGCATTCCCCGATCGTGAGCAGTAGGTGATGGAAAATCAGGGCAACAAATCCAGCCAATCTCTTGAACCGGTATGGGCGCAGAGGCAAATTATTGGCTGGATATCTTTTAATCATTCGCTTTCGGGTGTGGCCCCCAAACCCTTGGTTTCCTGCGCGGCAAAATTGCGCAAATCGGCATCCCAATTATACGCCCGGAACGAAAGCGAATAGCTTGACACCTCTAGGCCAAAAACCTGCCCGATCAGTTGCTTGGTGCCTTGGGCGCCGCCAAAATCGGCCCGGAACCAGCTCAGGATCTTGGAAGTGACCACGGTGCGGTTGACGGTGTCCAGCTCGGTCTCGGCCAGTAAAAAAGTCCGGGTGGCATTGTCCAACTGGGGTTCAAGCCGCTGGTACTGATAAAACGCAATGACCGGACAACTTTTGGCCCCGCAATTGAGGGCAAAATGGAGGCGAAAGTCCACTGTGTCCACGGCCAATGCCTTGATTTGGGAACTGGCAAAAATATTTTCCAAATAGCCCAGACTGTATTTCCAGCGGTATTTGCGCAAAATACCGTGTTCAATATCATCGAGGCTGAACGCGCGGTGGGCCACCCCGATGGCCCGATCCGTAAAAATTTCCGGGTCGCGCTTTCCTTCGCGTGTGTAAAGCAACTGGTACCAAGCATTGTAGAGGTTGATCCAAAACACCTTTTTGGCTTGGTCGTTGGGCAGGGCGGCCGCCAGATCCGCCGCTGGAAAATTTGCCAGTTGAGCTTCCACTGCCCGCGTGTCTTGCTCGGTTTTGACGAGCAGTAGCAGTTGCTCCGACCAGCCGAGCAACGCCCAATCGGGGGTTTTGGCTGGCTGGGCTTTGCGCTGGGCAGCATTGTAGCGCACGGCCGCCAAGTAACCGATGACCCCGAGCAGCACTGTTGCGATTGTGAACTTGACCAGTTGTAGTTTCATGTTTTTTGCTTGGACTGATTTGATAAATCGATGATCGCCAAGTGTCCACAGATTGCCGACAGCTGACAAAAATACTGATTGAGGGTTGTACAAAGTGTCATGATCAATTTTGCAATGGCAGCATAAATGACGTTTTTTGGCTCAGTTTAGTTCTTGACAATTCAAAATAAGCCAAGTTATTTCGGCCTTATTTTTTGCTCACCAAATGCAAAACCCAATCGTTTTCATCAGGAGTTACCAAAGTAACGGGCTGATTGGTAGCGAATTGGCCAATTTCTTTTTTCTCGCCATTGCGTGGGTTGTACCAACTGGCCACTACTTTTGCACCGCGCAAAATGCCCAAGTTGAAGGTCAGTTTTCGGCCCGAAGGAATGTAGGCCAAGGCCAAAGTCCGATCTTGCGTGTAGGCGGCCAGCGCATAATCATTGGCCGCAAATGGGTTCGGGCCGCCCACGATGAGCGCACTTGCCTGGTCGGGCACCAAGGTGGGCCAAGCAAAAGTAGCAAACAGCCGATTCAAATGAATGAGCGAATTGGCGGCAGGTTGATACACTGTTTTTCGCCAGTCTTCGCCGCCCCGGGCCTTGTTCTCGGCCACTGCCCAAAACCGCGAGCCGTAAGAATGACCGCATCCACCCGCCAACATGGTGTAGTAGGCTTGTTTGCGCGCTTGCAGCGACGAGCCGTACCCCTCGTTATGCTCACCTTCGTAGGCCGATTCGCCCAGCACAAAAGGCATCCGTTTTTTCTGATATTCCGTGTAGGCGGATTCATACACATCGGGTTGCACCGTGTTCCAAGCCTTGAGAAAACCCCGAAAATAGGTGTAAATCATGGAAAAATCCAGCCAAGTTTCTTGGCCCCACACATCGGTGCTTGAGTGCGTGGAAGCAGCGTGGTAGGTCAGCAAGTGTTGGGGAGCGGCGGCTTTGATCCCCTCGGCCAATGCCTGCACCTCGGCCCGGTTTTCGTGGGGGTCGTTGTCCCCACCGATGATCCAAATGACATTGCCAAACTTGCCGTAGCGGGTGCCAATGAACCGGCCAAAGCCAGCACATTTCTCCAACCCATTGTTTTTCATGTATTTAACCGGGTTGCTACCCCAGCCATCGTTGCAGCAACTGTACCAAAGTGGGGTCATTGCCATGACCAAGTTGAACGAGTCGGCCAACGCCACGACTTGGTCAATGTGCTGGAAATATTGCTCATTGGGTTTGGCAAAATCGAAGTTTTCAAATGGCAATTGCCCAGCTAGGTTTTCCGCCCCGGCGAGGGGCACATAAGTAAGTTGAACATGAATCACCGAAAATCCCTGCTTTTTGCGCATTGCGAAATATTCCCGGACCTCGGGGAGCGGCAAGCCCACGAAGAGTTGCCAGGCGGCATCAGAGACATACAAAAAGGGCATCCCTTGGCTATCGGTAATGAATCGCTTGTTGTCACTGATTTTCAACGGAAAAAAATAAGGTTGGGCCCTTATTTTTGTGCCAAATACTAGCAAGATAAGTAGCAAAAAAAACTTTTTCATCGGTTCAAATAAGTAGGTGAGATAAATCTGGTGCAGCAATTTTTCAGCGCGATATAACAGAAAGACTACTTATTTGGGAGCACCGTAATTTTTGGTCGCATCATCCAAAATCAGCACCCAATCATTGCCGTGGCCTGAAGTGGGAGGGGTAAACTTTTTCTTTCCCTTGTTGTCCAATTTTTCCAAAAATTTCGTCTCCCCGGTGCGCGGGTCAAACCAGTGGGCATTGAGCGATCCGCCAGAAATTTTGCCCAAATTGACAGTAAAGGGTTTGCCCGTGGCGGCATAGACAAAGCTGTAATCATTGCCCCGGGTGGCCTGAATCCGTTCGCCCACGTACAAGTTGTTTTCCTCGATGAGCGACTGATCTGGTATGCGGTCAAGCAGCGGCCGCGACTCGATCAGAGAGCGCACGTATTTCATTTGATTGGCCCCGGGCAGTTCTAGTGCCTCTTGCCAATAAATGTGGGGGCTGTTGACGGCTTCGCGGTGGGGTGAATAAAATTGCCAAATGTCGTGACATCCATACGTGTGCCCAAACGCCCCCGCGAACAGGTCGAGGTAGGCATATTTGCGCACGTCGTAGGCATTGGAAGTGCCCAAATCCTTGACGTTGAAACAGACGGGATGATCTTCGTAGATCGGTTCGGAGTCCATGATTGGTTTGATGGGCAATTTTTGATAGACCCGAGTGATATTGTCATAAACGGGTTTATCGCGGCAATGTCCATTTTGGAACATATTGAAATCTAGCCAGTTGTCATTGTGAAACCATTCCGCTGAGCTTTCATCGTTGGGCTGGGGGTGGAAGCTGATCAGGGCTTTGTCGCTCCCGCCCACTCCTTCCTCAATGCCCAAGGCCATGGCCCGCCATACATTTACATCGGCTTCGTGGCGCGGGTTGCGGTCACCGCCCAAGATCCAGATGATGTTTTTGCGACCTTTGTAGCGGTTGCCCAGCCAGCGGCCATAGGTTTTGGCATTGTCGGCGGTAAAGACTTCTGGGCCTTTTCCCCAACCTGCTTTAAATAATTTATCGCCCCAAGTGGGGAGAAAACCGATAACTAAACCGTTCTCAGCGGCTTTATCAATGACATAATCAACATGCTGGAAATACTTTTCCAATGGCTTATTTGGATCATCGTTTTCCAACGGCAAATCGCCATAGGGATTGGGGACGTGCAGCCCATCAAACTCGGCCAAGGCCACGGCTTGGATCAGGGTGTACCCCTGCTCGGCGCGGCGTTTGAGGTACTGGTCGGCTTGCTCGCGGTTGAGCCGGTGGAACAGTTCCCAGGCGGTATCGCCCAACCAAAAGAAAGGTTTGCCATTGCGCAGCAGATAACGCTTGTTTTCGCTCACGCTAAACTGGGCAAAACTACTGTTCAAAAAACTGAGAAAGAGTACAAAAAGGAGGGCTTTTTTCATGATTTTATATTGAGTGTGGCAACCAGGCTGTTTGTTGTTTTATTGTTATAATGGAATATTTACATTTGTAAACTCATAGTTCTACTTTCTAAAAAATGTATTGTAATCCATTGATTAATAAATATTTAAATAAAAATAACCCGATTAACAATTTTAGAAAAATACCTTTTTGCTCCATTTACTTTTTCAAAGAAAAATTGTATTTCCGGCCAAGTACTTGACGTTATTTAAGAAGGTGGCCTAATACGGTGATGGCCCCACGCTGGTCCAGCCCCCGTCGATGATCAGGCTTTGGCCAGTGATGTGCCGGGCTTGGTCGGAAATCAAGAAAAGGGCAGCGTGGGCAATATCGGCCACTGAGGCAGGCCGCCCCAGCGGAGTGATCCGCGACCACGTTTTTTCGTATTCGTCGTCGCCAAGGGTTCGCTCGGTCAAGGTGGCGCCGGGGGCAATGGTGTTCACCCTGATTTGGTGCTCAGACAGCTCCACGACAAGATTTTTGGCCAACATTTCCAGGGCAGCTTTGCTCATGCTGTATGCCGCCAAATGTTTGTGGGCTTGGTGGCCGGTGACCGAGGAAGTGAACAGCAATGCCCCGCCGTGGCCTTGACGGATCATCTGCTTGGCAGCAGCCTGGGCCAAGAAAAAAGTGCCGGCCAAATTTACTTGCATGACTTGGGCAAATGCTTCATGGGAGTAGCTGAGAAATTCGCCAAAGAGGGTGATGCCAGCATTGGCCACCACCATATCCAACCGGCCGAAGTGGGCCACGGCGGTTTCCACCATTTCTTGGACAAATGCCCCATCGCCCGAGTTGCCCGCCAAGGCCACGCACTGGCCGTTGCCTAGCCCCTGGAGTTGCTGGGCCGCTTTTTCGGTCAATCCGGCATCGAGATCATTGATCAGTACCCGTACGCCTTGCTGGCTCAATTGCCGGGCAATCTCGAGGCCGATGCCTTGGCCCGCCCCGGTCACAATGGCTACTTTATTGATCATCAAATTGCGATAAATTGCTTGGTAATAGATAAAATTATTTGAACACTTAGTTGGCGGTTAGTGCGAATCGCGTTTGACGACTGAACCGGAAGCACCGCGCAGGAAATCAAAGTCAGCCCCTTCGTGGGCCTGCATAACGTGCTGGATGAACATCCGGGCGTAGCCACGGTCGTAGCCCAAGTCGATGGGGACAAAGGCCGCCCGGCGCTGGGCCAGTTCTGCGTCGTCCACGTGCAGGTGGAGGAGCCGCTGGGCCACATCCAAGGTAATCAAATCACCTTGCTGGACGAAAGCCAAGTTACCACCGACTGCCGATTCGGGCGATACGTGCAGCACCACCGTGCCGTAGCCCGTCCCGCTCATCCGGCCGTCAGAAATCCTGACCATGTCGTGGATGCCCAGGGCCAAAATCTTGGCGGGCAATTGCATATTGCCCACTTCGGGCATTCCGGGATAACCCTTGGGCCCCACATTTTTGAGCACTAGGATCGAGCTGGGCTCCACATCCAGCGCGGGATCGTCAATGCGGAGTTTATAATCATCAATATTTTCAAAAACCACCGCTTTGCCCGTGTGCTGCATGAGTTGGGCCGAGGCGGCCGAGGGCTTCAAGATAGCCCCGTTTGGGCACAGGTTGCCGTGCAGCACCACCACGCCCGAATCAAATTTGAAGGGGTGATCTAGTGTGCCAATCACTTGGCGATCATAGCATTGCGCATTTGCAATGTTTTCGCCCAGCGTCTGGCCGGTCACGGTTTTGGCGTCCAAGTGCAGCAGGGTCCGCATCTCGTGCATGACGGCGGGCAAGCCCCCGGCGTAGAACAAATCCTCGACAAAGTGCTCGCCCGAGGGTTGGACGTTGGCCAGTAGGGGAATCTGGGCCGACAGCCGGTCAAAATCATCAATGGCCAAGTCCACGCCCACGCGCCCGGCAATGGCCAACAGGTGGATAATAAAATTGGTGGATCCGCCCAGGGCAGCATTGACCATGATTGCATTCTCGAAAGCGGGCCGGGTGAGCAGGTCCGATAGTTTGAGCTGCTCGCGCACCAAGCCCACGATCCGCATTCCGGCCAAGTGGGCCAGTACTTTGCGCCGGGAGTCGGCAGCGGGGATGGTGGCGTTGTCGGGCAGGGCCAGCCCCAGCGATTCCACCATGGCCGCCATTGTGGAGGCCGTGCCCATGGGAGCGCAGTGGCCTTGGGAGCGGGCCATGGCGGCTTCGGAGGCGGTAAATTCCTCTTGGGTCATCTTGCCCGTTTTGAAGTCCTCGGCAAAGCGCCACAGATCCGAAGTGCCGATTTTGCGGCCTTTGAACCGGCCGGCCAGCATGGGCCCGCCAGAGAGCACCAGCGTGGGCAGGTTCACACTGCACGCACCCATGAGGAGCGAGGGAGTGGTTTTGTCGCAACCGCAGAGCAAGATCACCCCATCAATGGAGTTGGCCCGGATGCTTTCTTCGACATCCATGCTGGCCAAATTGCGGAACAACATGGCCGTTGGTTTGAGCTGGCACTCCCCAAGCGACATTACCGGGAACTCGAGCGGAAAACCGCCCGCCTCCCAAACCCCCCGCTTGACGGCATCGGCCAGTTCACGGAAGTGGGCATTGCAGGGTGTGAACTCAGAGTAGGTGTTGCAAATCCCGATCACAGGTTTGTCCTTGAACAAATGATGGGGAAATCCTTGGTTTTTCATCCAAGCCCGGTAAATAAAACCGTCTTTCCCAGTGCGGCCAAACCATTCGGCACTTCTTAATTTTTGCTCTTCCATGTTTTTCCTTGTCCCATTGGTTTTATGGGTAGCCAAGTTAGCAAAACTCCACACTTGTGCAAAACATTTTTTGGTTGGCTCTTCCGCTGGTAGTGGATAACGACGGTGGCAATTTGATCGGGAGACACCGCCAAAATTGGTTCGGAGCAATAAAAGGTGGGCTATTCAAATCGGGGGCACTCATTCTACTACCAGCAAAACCTTTGGCAGCGAACCGGGTGATAGAGCACTACGCTAGCTACCTGGCCGCCAAAATGCCAATTCCGACTGGGATCCAGCGCCATTAGTTGGCCTTGGGAGTGTATTTGTACGGACAGAACAATTGCGAGTTGGCTACTGTAGCTTGATCCGGGGATCGATCAGGGCATAGAGCAGGTCCACAAAAATATTAACAAAGACAAAAAAGATGGCCACTACAATGGTGGCGCCCATTACCAATGGTAGATCCTTGTTTTTGACCGCTTCAATCGTGTCATAGCCCAGTCCGTGAAAATTAAAAATATATTCCACAAAGAATGCGCCGGCCATGAGCGAGGCCAGCCAGCCAGTCACGGCCGTTATGACCGGGTTGAGGGCATTTTTGAGGGCATGTTTGAAAACAATGCTCCACTGGCCGGCTCCCTTGGCCTTGGCCGTGCGGATGAAATCTTGGCTCAGAACGTCAATCATCGAGTTGCGGGTGATCTGCATAATAATGGCCAACGGACGAATGCCCAGCGTAATGGCGGGCAGGATCAAATTCTTCAAAAATAGTTGTGACACCCCATTGGCATCTTTCTCGAACAGCGAACCGTGGCCCGGCAGGCCAGTCCACTCGGACAGGTAATAGCCAAAAAATACTTGGATGACAATGGCCGTGATGAAAGAAGGGGCTGAAATACCCAATACCGAAGTGGTGATGAGCACGTGATCGAGCCAGCGGGACTGGTGCAGGGCTGACACCAGCCCCAGCGCAATGCCAAAAAATGTGGCAAAAGTCATGGCCGCTACTGATAGCCAAAAGGTACCTTTGAGATCGTTCAGGACGATGTCGGTCACGGGCAAGTGGCTCTGGAACGACTCCCGCAGGTAGGGAGCCTTCCAAACCATCACCTTGTTGCCAAATGGAACCAACGGGGTAAACCGGTATTTTTGCTGGGCTTGCGGCGTGTTTTCGTGGAAGGAAAGAAAAGATACATCGTTGAAATAGAGGATCAATTGGTAGAGCACCGGCTTGTCCAAGTTATATTCTTGGCGGATGCGCTGCCGGTCTTCTTCCCGGCGCATCCGGCCCGCAATGGCATCGGCCGGGTCGCCGGGGAGCACATGGAAAATCAAGAACACCACAATGGTGACCCCGATAATGACCCAAAACCCGTAAAACAACCGTTTGATGATAAATAACAACATATTTTGATCCTATTGTAGTGCTTTTTCTACCTCTTGGGCACTGGGCACATCGTTATAGTGCCATTTCCCTTTGACCGAGCCATCTTCCAACAAAAACAGGCCCGGATCGGAACGCATGATGGTTTTGAGCATTTTCCCGTCGGCATAATAATAAGGCACGGCCAGTTGCACTTCATGCCTAAATACCTCAAACTCCTTGCCATCTGTGGCCGTATAAACCACCACTTCCACGTTTTTCAACTGGGCCACCAACTGATTGATGGCAACAAAACTGGCTTTGTTGGTTTTTTGGGTGTTGTTGACCGTAATGATCAGCTTGCGCCCGGTCAACGACCGCTGGGTATAGTCGGAGGTGTCGTTCCAGGCCCGGTAATCTTGGATCTTGGGGGTGCATTTCTCTTGGTTGACCGTGATCATGGTGTCAAACTGGTAGCTTTTATCGGTGGGGTATTCGCTCAGTTCCACTTTTTTGCCGTCCTTTTCCATCACATACACAAATTGGCAAGGCTCTTCGGGCTTCATCAGTGTGGGAAGGTGGTTGCCCACTTTGTAATTGCGGAAATCGATGGGTGGCAAATGTTGAATGGCATAGACTGCTAAGCCCAATGCACCGGCAGTTGCCACCCCGGTGAGCCAACTGCCCACGGCGGCGTTGCGCTGATTTTTGGCCTCGGGTTGGAAAAACAGCCACAAGATCAAGACTGTGAGCACGATGTCTTTGCCAAACGACTGCCAGGGAGTCAGTTTGATGGCATCGCCAAAACAACCACAATCGGTTACTTTGTTGAAATAGGCCGAGTAAAAAGTAAGGAAAGTAAAAAACACTATGAGCGAGAGCAAAGCCCAGCGGGTAAGTTTGGGCCGAAATCCTGCCCAGAGTGCCACGCCCAACACCACCTCCATCACACATATAATCACGGCAATGGGCAGGGCGTAAGGGATGAAAACGTGGAAAATGCTCCCAAAATCACTGGCAAACACTTCAAAATATTCCTCCATTTTGATTTGCGTGCCCACCGGATCATTTATCTTGATGAGGCCCGAAAAAATAAACAGGCCCCCAACGAGAAAAATAATGATTTTATTGACTGCTTTCATGCGTTTTTGATAGTTGATAAAAGATGAAACCTCCTGTTGAACGGCAAAGTTGCGGCTAATTGTTCTCTCCCTCCCCAAGCAAGATCAAGGCATAAACTGCGTAATTGATCATATCGCGATAATTGGCATCCACTCCTTCCGAAATCAAGGTTCGGCCGGCGTTGTCCTCGATTTGTTTCACCCGAAGCAATTTCATCAAAATAATATCGGTGATGCTGGATACGCGCATGGTGCGCCATGCCTCGTCGTAGTCGTGGTTTTTGTCCAATTGTAGGGCTTGGGTCACGGCTATGGTTTGGGAGTAGGCCTGCTCGGTCTCGTCGGGCGAGAGCTCCAGCGGTGCGGTTGGCGGCAATCCGAGTTGGATCAGTGCAATGACCGAATAATTGACAATGCCCATGAACTCCGAGGCGATGTTATCCCCCACTTTCTGGGTGCCCTTTTCTTGGATGGAGCGGATCCGCTTGGCTTTGATATAGATCTGGTCGGTGACCGAGGGCAGCCGGAGAATGCGCCAAGCCGTGCCATAATCGCGCGTTTTCTGGACGAAAATCTTGCGGCAATGGTCAATAGTCCGCGTATATTGGGCAGCAGTAGTGGCAGACAATAGCTTTCTGGTTTGGGTTGACAATAAACTACTCAGATGGAACGGACTTGCGCAACGTGATCCCCACCGAAGCCACCCCAATCAATATTTCTTCGCGGGTATATTGCTGGAGCCCGAGCGAATACCTCCCCCGGTGCGGGAACCGATACTTGGTCAATAGCGGCACTTCATGTTCAAACAAATCGCCCAAGCCCCGGCCCAGCGGTTCGCCCGTAGTGGCATCGAACAAAAAGGTGGCCTTCATCCCAGTGGCCACCACCTTGCCCGCGCTGTCTGTGAGGACAAACTTGACATGGATCCGGTCTTTGGGGTAGCTGGCCGTGTTGCGCAGGTGATAGCCCAGTTCGTAGGATTGCTCCACCGCGGGCACTTCAAAGGAAAACACCGCTAGGCTGTCCTTGGCCCATTGATAGTTGGGCAAATCGCGGGTGGCTTCAAAAGTGGCCCCAGATCCGCACGCAGCCAGCCCAAAAATGGCCGACCCCAAGCATAGACCTAAAAAACGATGGGTGCGCTGCATAAATAGTGGTCAACTGACTAAAACCGTAAAAGTAGGATAAATTTTGCCTTACAACTTTCTTTTTTGGTTTACGTTCGAGTTTCTATTACAAAATACCACCACCGACGGGCCTAGTCCCCAAACCTTTATTGTCATGATTGATTACTTTCTTCATAAGCTCAAGGAGCAAATGAACAATAACCGTGAGAAAGCGGATAAAGTTATCCAAAGTAGTGTTATATGGTCAATGGGGGCGGGCCTCATCCCGATCCCTTTGGCCGATATGGTGGCCGTAACAGCCATTCAGATCGATATGCTCAAGCAGGTTTCCATCATTTACAGCCAAGATTTCTCCGAGGCCAGCTTCAAAAACTGGATCGGTACGCTCACGGGCAGTGCACTTTCGGGGGCCGTCAAATTTTTTCCCGGCATCGGTTCCTTGATTGGCGGGGTGAGCATGGCGGCATTGGCCGGTTCTTCCACGTATGCCGTTGGCCAAGTGTTCCTCGAGCATTTTGAAGCGGGCGGCAGCCTCCAAGATTTTGAAGTGGAGAAGTTCAAGGATTTTTACGCGAAACAATTTGAGAAAGGCAAAACCGTGGTGAAAGATTGGCAGAAAGGTTTTACCCGACAAGATGGTGACAAGGCCAAAGAAGAGGCCAACGAACCGAGCCAGCCCCCCAAAGAGCCGACCAGCAGCAGTGCGGCCCCTTCGGGCGAGGCCAAACCAGAAGTGGATCTGGTGGCCAAACTACGCGAACTGTCCGATCTGCTCGAGAAGGGAATCATTACCCAAGATGAATTTAAGCGCCTCAAAGACAGGTTATTGCAAAGCATTTAGAATTTAACATTTGTAAACAAACTTATTCGTGTTGGCCTACGTTAGATTGATATGTAAAATATTTGAAATGCGTAAACAAGTTGGTTACGCTTGGGTCTTTTTTCTTAAATCAATAGGGTTAAGTTGTAAGTCAAAAATGCCTGGCGGATTTCGCCGGGCTTTTTTTACGGCCAACCTTTTTATTACTTACTTTATGGCAGTTAAAATGCGGAGTTTGGGAGATTTTTATCAACTTGCCGCCCAAACTACTGGAAGAAAATGCTGATCCTGACCGAACAAAATTCCATTGCCAATCATTTTATCGCCGAACTGCGCGACCAGAGGATTCAAAAGGACAGTATGCGCTTTCGCCGCAATTTGGAGCGGCTGGGCGAACTACTGGCCTACGAAATCTCCAAAAAGCTGGATTATGAGCCCCGAGTGGTGAACACCCCGCTGGGCATTGCCGAAACCATGCTGCTGTCGTCCCAGCCCGTGCTGATCACCATCTTGCGGGCGGGTTTGCCTTTCTACCAAGGTTTCCTCAATTTTTTCGACAAGGCTGAAAGTGCCTTCGTGGGGGCCTTCCGGGGCCAGCACAATGATCGGGATTTCACTTTTGAGATCGAGATGAACTACATCGCGGCCCCGGATCTGACGGGCAAACAGGTCATCTTGGTGGATCCGATGCTGGCCACCGGCAAGTCGATCGTGATAACTGCCCAAGCCCTGCACAAGTACGGCCAACCTGCCCATGTCCATGTGGTGGCGGCCATCGCCAGCCGGCACGGGGTGGACTATCTCAAAGCCAACATGCAAATGGAATACACCCTCTGGGTAGGCGATTTGGACGAAGAACTAAACAACAAGTTCTACATAGTGCCGGGACTCGGCGATGCCGGCGATCTGTCTTTTGGCAATAAAATGTGAGCCGAAATGCCTTAAAGTTGTCAGCAGCAGTTGCTCAAAAACCAGCCGGCTGGCCTAGTTGCCATTGGCAAAACAGTAAACGATTTCTTTGGGACAAGGGAGCTTTGCCCCATTTTAAACCGCTATTTTTGACCACATTTTCGCGGAAACTTGCCACCGGGCGTGCCCGCTTATTGGCAAAAGTTGCGCAATGCCGGGGCTTATTTTGGACGCAAGCCAGAAGAACCGGCTTAATTGGCGAGTGCGGCCAAACTGGCTACTTGGCGAATGCCCTCGGTGGGCGCGTTTTTGGGAAGCGAAAAAGTAAATACCGAGCCTTGGCCCAAAGTGCTCTGGACGGACAGCACGCCCCCATTTTTTTCGACCATTTCTTTGGTGAGCAACAGCCCCAGGCCAGTACCACGCTCCCCAGCAGTGCCGAGTTGGCTTTGGTGGAAGGAAGTGAACAAAGTAGCCAAGTTCTGAGGGCTCATCCCCGTGCCGGTGTCAGTCACCGACACCACCCACTGGTGGCCCTGATCGGCCACATCAATGGTGATCTGGCCATTTGTCGGGGTAAATTTAAGGGCATTGCCCAGCAAGTTGCGCAGAATGAGCTGCACATGGTTGGTGTCAGCATAGACCATGCACGGGCCGACCAAGTGGCTGATCAAGCGGATTTCCTTGTTGCGGGTCATTTCGGTAAACAAGGCCGCTTGCTGCTCCATAATACTGGCCAAATCGGTCAATTGGGGGTGGGTTTGAATCCCCCGCATTTGGGTGAGTGCCCAAGCGAGCAAATCGTCCAAAGTATGATATACTTCATTCACTTCTTTCTGAAGGTGGGCACTCAGGTCCAAGAAATCTTGCTGGCTCAGGCTGCCATTGGCCAATAGGCTGACCACTGTGACCAAACTGCCAATTGGCCCGCGCAAATCGTGGCTGATGATCGAGAAAAGTTTGTCTTTGGTACTGTTTACTTGCAGCAGTTCAGCATTGGCTTTTAGTAGGGCGGCGTTCGACGCTTGGATCGCCCCTTGTTGCGTTTCCAGCAATTGGTTGGCTTTTTTGATTCGTGAGTTTTTGCGCAATAGCAGCCCCAGCAGCAACAGCCCAAGTATGCCTGCGCCCGAACCCAAGCGGATCAATTGGCTTCGGAACCGATTTTCCGACTCTAATTGCTCAAACTTGAACCTTTGCTCCACATTGATGAACTTCTCCTGCAATTCTTGGAAGCGCTCGTTGCCCCGCTGGTTGGTCAGGCTATCTTTTAATTGGGCGGCCAAGCTTTGGCTGGTATAAGCGCGAACAAAATCCTTGCGCACGGCATAGATCCGGTGCAACAATTCATAGTTTGCCAAGACTGGCGGCATCAGGCCGAGCTGGCTGGCCAGCCGAATGCTGCGCTCCGAATAGTCAATGGCAGAATCGTACTGGGCCAAGTGGTATTGGCACTGGGCTATTTGGTGCATTGCCACACTGAGGGCGCGCAAATTGCCATAACGAATGTAGCGGGCTTGGGCTACATAATAATCGGTCAAGGCTTCGCGGTAACGTCCCTGTTTAAGCCGTACATCGGCCAAAAAATTTAAGGCCCCAGATTCGCGGTACGTGTCATGCGTCTTGCGCCTGATTTGTAATATCAGTTGATAATCTTTTTCGGCCAAGTCATACTGGCCCATCTCCATGTGGTATTCGGCAAAAATTGCTTGGCAGTAAGCCAGGCCGTTCTCATGTTTGAGGTTTTTGAAAATGCCAATGGCCCGGTCAAGATAGAACCGTGTCCGGTTGAAATTCCCCTGCCGCAGGTTGGCGCGGGCTATGCCGTAATAAGCGAACGCCATCCGCTCTGGATCTTTGGTCAACTCGGCCACTTGGGCCGATTGCTGGGCGTAGTCCAGCGAAGTGATCAAATCACCCTTTTCCCCGTAGGCAAACCCAATGACATTTAGGGCCCGAGCAGTGTGGGCAGTGGTGTTGAGCTTGGCCGCCAAAGCGAGCACTTCTTTTCCATAACGGATGCACTGGTCGGGGTTGGTGTCCCGACTGATAAAACATAGCTCCATCAAAACTGCCAACCGATCCCGCCCTTCTACATAGGGGAGCCGCCGTTGCAAGCTGTCAATCATGGTCGGGTTGTGCTGGGCCATTGATGCACAGGGGCGACAACACCAAGCCGCAATCACCACCAAAAAAACAATGTGCCTCATTAATCGGTAAAAAAGTTCGATATTGCTATTTAAAGGCCAAACACGAAAAGGAAGAATGATTCGGCAGCCGCGATTGTATTATCTTTGTTTTTGGGTACAAATAATGCGTGCCTTTTCAGTTTACTATCCAAATGCTGCTCCAAACTTATGAAAATGATTTATCATTTTGGCTTAGCCTTTATTTTATTATTGGCCAGCTGTAAAAAAACGGCCACCGTCAGCGATACCCAACTTGGTCAGGGCAATCCGATGGCCAATCCCACGCCATCAGGGGGGCTGTTGTGGTCCGATGAGTTTGATTATACCGGCTTGCCCAATCCCTTAAAATGGGGCTATGATGTGGGCGGCAACGGGTGGGGCAATCGCGAACTCCAGTTTTATACCGATAAAGTGACCAAAAACGCCCGCGTGGAAGATGGCAAGCTTATCATTGAGGCACACCTCGAGTCCACGGGCACGGCCGGTTACACCTCGGCCCGGCTGGTATCCCGGGATCGGGCCAACTGGGCGTATGGCAAAATCGAAGTGCGGGCCAAACTCCCCCAAGGACGTGGCACTTGGCCCGCCATTTGGATGCTGGCCGACAAGCCCAATATGCGCTGGCCCGACGACGGAGAAATTGACATCATGGAGCACGTTGGTTTTGACCCTGGCGTAGTGCATGGTACCGTTCACACGGGGGCCTACAACCACAGCAAAGGCACCCAAAAGGGCGGAAAAATCATTGAACCCAAAGTCATGGATTCGTTTCACACGTATTCCATTGTGTGGTCGGGGGACAAGATAGATTTCTTTCTTGACGACAAGAAATATTTCACTTTCAACAACGAACGCCGCAGTGCAGCCGAGTGGCCTTTTGACCGGCCCTTTTACCTATTGCTGAACATTGCCGTGGGCGGAGCTTGGGGCGGCCAAAAGGGGGTGGACAACAGTGTGTTTCCCCAGCGGATGGAAATTGATTATGTGCGGGTGTATAAATTGTAAGCGGGCCAGATCGGGATTTCCGCTCGCAATATGCTACTTTTGTGTTTTACGTGTGTAAAAAAGGTGATGTGCACAAGCCACTGCGCTAGCAGTGGCTTGTATCGTTCATCATCTTGGCAATCTAATATCATTGCAATTTATGAAGTTAACCTTTTGGGGCGCAGCCCAGCAAGTAACGGGCAGTATGTTTTTGCTGGAAACCGATGATGAGTACAAAATCCTGATTGACTGTGGGTTTGACATGGAGCGTGAGCGGAACAAAGGCCAAGAGGTTCCGCAAGCTTTTCCGGGTTCGGTTTTTCCCTTCGATGCCAGCCTGCTCAACCTCGTCCTACTCACCCACGCCCACATCGATCACTCGGGCAATATCCCCAACCTTTACCGCGAAGGCTACGAAGGCCAAGTGCTTTGTACTTCGCCCACCCAGGATCTCACCCACCTGCTGCTGCTGGACTCGGCCATGATCCACAAAAAGAAGCTCAGTGCCATGGGCAAACGCAACGGCCGGAGCAAGAAAAAGAAAGGGGGCGACACCGAACGCCTCACCAATGAATGGTACGTGGACAAGCACGTGAGCGAAGCCATGGATCAGTTTGTGGGCATTGCTTTCAACCAGCGGTTTAAGGTGATGAAGGGACTGGAAGTTGTTTTCAACCCCGCCGGCCACTTGTTGGGAGCAGCCAATGTGGTGATCTACGTCAAAGAAAACGGCGTAGAGAAAAGCATCGCCTTTTCGGGTGACATTGGACGGAACAACTACCCGCTGCTGCCCAACCCGCACCCGTTGCCCCAGGTCGATTACGTCGTGTGCGAAAGCACCTACGGGGCTAGGCTGCACCGCCCCAATGTGGAGATCGAAACTGAACTGGAAAAAATCATCACCGAAACTTGCATTGATATGCCGGGACGGCTGATCATCCCAGCCTTTAGTATTGGGCGCACCCAAGCCCTGCTCTACGTGTTCAGCAAAATGGCCGCCAAGCACAATTTTCCGCCCATCAAGGTGTTTTCCGACAGCCCGTTGGCCATGCAGAGCACCAAGACCTATATCCGGTACAGCCGCCACCTCAATGCGGAAGCCCAAGCATTTTTGGCCAGTTCGGAGTCACCCTTTGATTTTGAGAACTTGGTCTATGTGGAAGATCTGCGCACCAGCAAGGCCCTGTCCAACTACCGCGACCCCTGCATTATCATTTCTTCTTCGGGAATGCTGGAAGGCGGCCGGATTCAACACCACATCCGCTCAAACCTGGCCAATCCCTACTGTACAATCCTGATGATCGGTTATTCATCAGAGGGCACCCTGGGGCGCAAACTGCTGGACGGCAACAAGTCGGTGGAATTTGGGGGCAAGGAATTTGCCGTGGCTGCCAAAATAATGTACACTGATGCTTTCAGTGGGCACGGCGATCAGAACGATCTGCTCAACTTTGTGCGGAGCCAAGACAAGGCCAAGCTCAAGCAGTTGTTCATCACCCACGGCGAACCAGCCTCCATGCAGATTTTCAAGGGACTGCTGGAGGCCGAGGGCTACGCTAACATTGAAATGCCAGTAAAAGGCCAGACCTATCAACTTTAGGTCTGGTCATACCCTGATATCTTTATTTGAGTGGCTGGATCCCCCCCCTGCGTGGTAACCTGCAAACTGGTTGTCCAGTGGCCACCCTATTCTTTGCTGACTTTTTGGTGGAGCAATTGCCCGCTTTGAGCCGTGGCCGTCATCAGGTATTGTCCATTGGCCAAATGCCCAATTTCAATTTCCCGCTCCAGTTGGTAGTTTCCACCGTGCTGGATGATTTCGTGGTAGATTTCTTGGCCCAATAGATTGGTGAGCCGCACCACTATTGTGCCGGCGGCCAGATTGGTGAGGCGAAGCATTAAACGATCCTTGACCGGATTGGGGAACACGGTGAGCTGGGCTGCCTGCTCGGTAAAGTAAACCGCTACAATCTTGGAATAGGCAAAAGAGCCGTCGTTGTCCACCTGCTGCAAACGGTAGTAGGAAGTGCCGGGCAAGGGCTGGACATCCACAAACTGGTAGTCGATGCGGCGGGCCGACTGGCCAGCCGCGCCAACTTGGCCGATCGGCACATATTGCCGGCCATCTTTCGAGCGCTCCACCACAAAATACCGGCTGTCTTTTTCGCTGGCTGTTGACCAGTCCAATAAACTCCGGCCGGTTGCGACATCGGTCGTGGCCCGGAAAAACACCAATTCAACTGGCAATAGCGTAAGCGCACAGGGCGAATCGTTGATAAATGGGTTGATCTCGGTCAATCCCTCGGTCCCGGGCTGGCCCAAATTTTGGGTGCAACTGCCCGCTATATCGGGCAACCCGGCCACCCCCCCATTTCGTTGGACGATCACATTGGCACTGGGTAGGTTGCTGATCCGGATTACCCCGCCGCCGCCGCCGCCGCCCGGCCCGTGGCAGGCATTGGGGCCACCATTGCTTACGCGGCCCCCTTGGCCACCCTGCGCCCGCACCGTCAAGTTGAAACCTCCCGTTACATTGCTTGAATTGGCTAGGTTGAGGTAGATGCTCCCGCCGGCGCCACCGCCGCCACTGCCATCGCCCCCGGCGCTGAAGCTGCCCAGTTGGCCATTGGCCACGATCTGGCGGTTGGCCCCGCTCACCGCGAGCTGCGAAGCCCGGATCACGATGATCCCGCCGCCGACCCCGCCACCGCCTTGCAGCACATTGCTTTGTTGGCCCGCCCCGCCGCCGCCGCCCATGAATATCCGGGTCGCGCTGGGAGTCAGGGCATAGCCGCCATAGCCACCGCCCGACACCATCCTTGGCACTGGTGTTGGGCCTCCGCCGTTGTAAAACTGGAAATGGCAAGTGGCAAAGGTGGTATAGACCCGCCCGCCGCCGCGCCCGCCGGAGGAACGGTTACCGCCGCCGCCGCCGCCCGAATCGTGGGCATTGCCGCCCCCGCCCCCGTTGGACCAAGCGCCTTTGCCCCGCTGAAACGCCGCTTCGGTGGGCAAGATCCCCTCGCCCTTGCGCCCGTGAAAATTGGGTGCCACCGTTTCGGGGTAAAAAAACGCATCGTAATCAGCATCAAATGTGCCTAGGGCAATGTTATAGTCGGCCCGGCCACAAGCATCGGCCGACAAGAAGGCTGCCCCGCCCCGAAAACCCTGATTGGAGGCACTGATGCTGTCGGCCAGGGTGAGGGTGCCGCGCACTATCATGGCCACCACGCCCCCGCTGGCCCCGTTCCACGGCTGGGCCGTGACAAACCCACCCGTCACGGTGGCCCCGGCCCGGTATTCGGGCACCCGTACCACCTGCACTCGCCCAGCTACTGTATAATTATTGGCCAATTGGCTGCGGAAAAACAAGCGGTTGCCCGTGATGCTGTGGATCTCGTTGAACTCGTAGTTGCCCGCATTTCCCATGGCGGTAATGCCGCCAAAGGCAGTGGTATTGGTCCGATCGATCGTGCCGCCCTGCATTTGGATGATCATCACAAAATCGCCTGCCGCAAAACCAACAGCCGAAGTGACATCAATACTGCTCAAAAAACTACAATCGACCACCATCACATTGTTGATTGCCGTGACCGCCACATATCGGTTGATCACCCCATTGATGTTCTGGGGCGTGTTGAACGATTGGGCCAGGCCCAACTGCGAAAGACCCAACCCCAAAAACAGGAATGGTATAACAAGTAAATGGATTTTCATAGCAATCGGATATTTAGGGAATAGAAATCGGGCGATAGTGGCAGCTTTGGTCAGTAACTCAAAGAACTGTCGATCAAAAAAAGTGCTTGTTAAAAAAACTTGCGAATCCGGCCTGATGGACCGCAGAAGGAAGTACCCAAAAAGCAGTGGGAGCAAGGGCTATCTACCCAAATAAACCCGGTTAAGCAGATGCGAAGGGATAAGGTAATAGATCGTTGGGCGTTTATTAGGTGCGTTTGAAGTCCCGAAACTGGATAGATAGAACCAGTGTTCGCCAATAAATAGACGATAATCTTACACGAGCCAGATTTGGCCGCATTATGTAGATACCTCCTTCTTGGTGAAATTCTATTGAGACCAAGCCGGGCTTTCCATAACCAATCTCAATTATTGCGTATTTTGCGTTCTTAACTTCAAACCACGATTAAAAACAATGAAACAGGCATCTCTACTGTACGCATTCTGGAATTGGGTTTTGTTCCTGGGGCTAAGTTTGATCTGGGCCTTGCCCAACGCCGCCCAAACGTTGGACATGACCAAACTCCACGGCCTGAAAGCCCGGAGCGTCGGCCCGGCGGGGGTCAGCGGGCGCATTACGGCCATTGATGTGGTACTAAAAAAGCCGGATGTCATCTACATTGGCTCGGCCTCGGGCGGGCTGTGGAAAAGCACCAGCGGGGGCATTACCTGGAAACCCATTTTTGACGAGCAGCCCGTGGCTTCTATTGGGGCCATCAGCATCTACCAAAAAAACCCTGATGTGATCTACGTGGGCACGGGCGAAGGCAACCCGCGCAACAGCCAGAACAGCGGCAACGGCGTGTACAAGACCGAGGATGGGGGCAACACTTGGCAATACCTGGGCCTGCCCAATAGCCGCCAGATCCACCGCATCTTTGTCCACCCGGACAATCCCGATGTGGTGTATGCTGGTGTACAAGGCTCGGCCTTTGGCGACCACCCCGAGCGCGGGGTGTACAAAACCACCGACGGTGGCAAAAACTGGAGCCAGATCCTCCAGCCCGGCAACAACTCCACCGGAGTGGGCGAAATGGTGGTGGATCCCACCAACCCCGACAAGATAATCGTTAACCTGTGGGATTTTCACCGTGATGCCTGGACCTTCCGTTCGGGCGGCAAAGGTTCTGGCTTGCACATTACCCACAACGGCGGCAAAACGTGGAAAAAGCTCACGCCCGAAGATGGCATCCCCGAGGGAGACTTGGGCCGGTGCGGACTGGCCATTGCGGCCAACCAGCCCAACATCATCTATGCCCTGATCGAGTCCAAGAAAAACGCCCTCTATAAATCTGAGGATGGCGGGGTGAAATGGACCAAGGTTTCGGAACGCAACATTGGCAACCGCCCCTTCTATTACGCCGAAATTTATGTTGACCCAAAAAATGAAAACCGGATCTATAACCTGTATTCGGAAGTGACCGTGAGCGAGGACGGCGGCCGGACTTTCCGCCCGATATTGGATCAGCAGATCCACTCCGACCACCACGCGTGGTGGATCCACCCCGAAAATTCTGACCACATCATCAACGGTAACGACGGTGGATTGGCCATTTCCCGCGATCAGGGCAAAACTTGGTTTTTTCCCGAAAACCTGCCCTTGAGCCAGTTTTACCACATCAACGTGGACATGGCCACTCCCTACAAAGTGTATGGTGGCATGCAGGACAATGGTTCGTGGGCCGGCCCAAGTGCCGTGTGGCGGCGTGGCGGCATTGCCAACCACGCTTGGGAGGAAACCAGTTTTGGCGATGGTTTCGATGTGCTGCCCGACCGCAGCGACGAGCGTTTTGGCTACTCAATGTCCCAAGGGGGCAACTTAGTGCGCTATGATCTGGCCAATGGGGACACCAAATTCCTCAAACCCCAGCACCCCAATGGCACCACGCTCCGCTTTAACTGGAACGCCGCCATTGCCGCTGATCCGTTTGATGCCAAGTCGGTTTATTATGGCAGCCAGTTTGTTCACAAAAGCACCAACCGGGGGGACAGTTGGGAAGTTATTTCGCCCGATCTGACCACCAATGATACCAGCAAACAAAAGCAATTGCTGAGTGGTGGCTTGACCCTGGACGTCACCGCTGCCGAAAACCACACCACCATCTTGGCCATTGCGCCCAGCCCGGTCAAAGCCGGGGTAATTTGGGTCGGAACCGACGATGGCAACTTGCAAGTGACCACTGATGGCGGAAAGATTTGGACCAACGTGATCAAGAATTTAAAAGGCGTGCCGGCCAATACTTGGATTCCCCAGATCCATCCTTCGGCCTACAATGAAGGGGAAGCGTTTGTCGTGTTGGACAACCACCGCCGCAACGATTGGAATTGTTATGTCTATCGCACCAAAGATTTTGGCAAAAATTGGGAAAAAATTACCAATGATCCCAAAATCACGGGCTTTGCCCTGTCGTTTGTGCAAGACCTCAAAGAGCCCAATCTGCTGTTTTTGGGTACTGAGTTTGGCCTGTTCGCGAGCGTGGATGCGGCCAAAACTTGGACCAAATGGACCGTCGGCTACCCGCACCACGTATCCACCCACGACATGGTGATTCACCCCCGCGAGCACGACTTGGTCATCGGCACCTTTGGGCGGTCGGTGTATATCATTGATGACTTGCGTCCCCTGCGCGAGCTGGCCAAAAAAGGCGTGGCCACGTTGGACAAACCCCTCCGCGTGTTCGACATCCCCGATGCAGTGCAGGCGAACTTTCGTTTTCCGGCCGGGATGCACGATTTTATTGCCGACAATATTTATATGGGCGATAACAAACCCGATGGGGCCATCATCAGCTTTGTGATGAACCCCGCCGATGCCAAGAAAAAGACCGATACCGTGAAAGTAGAGATTTTGGCGGCCAATGGCGAAGTGATCCGCACCTTTCGGGCTGGTGGCAAGCCCGGCCTCAACCGGACGGTTTGGAATTTTGGCCGCAAAGGGGTGCGGTTTCCGGGCCAGCCCAAATCCCTCAACCCCAATGCACCCGAACCCGGCGGTGGCGGCGATGCCCTGCCCGGCACTTATTTGGTCAGGATCAGTTATGGTACCCACAGGGATTCTGCCCAGGTCAAAGTGCTGCCCGATCCCCGCACCGCGGTCAGTTCCGAAGCGATCGCGGCCCGCGAGCAAGTGCGCCATGAAATGATGAAAAAAGTGGGCATGGCCACTGAAGCTGCCGATCGTCTCCGGGCTGCCCAGGACAAAGTCGGCCTGTTGGCCCGCCAGCTCGGTTCCCGCGAAGATGACAAAGCCAAAGCCCTCAAGAAGCAGAACGAAGACATGCGCAAAAAGTTGAAAGATCTGCTCAAGGCCATCAACGGTGGCGACGACGACCTGCAAGGGATCGTCCGCCGGCCCGATGCCCTGTCGGCGGTCTTGTCGGAAGCCATGAACTACCTGCGCAGCAACGATGGGCTGCCCGGCAGCACCGAAATGGCTGCCCTGAAAAAAGTGGACGAGTCCATGAAAAAGCTCATTGGCGAAGTCAATGCCTTTTTTGGCAAAGATTGGGAAGAGTACAAGAAAACCGTGAATGAAACCGCGATTACCACTTTTGAGGAGCTAAAGCCACTAAATCTGGAGGGCGAATAATTACAAAAATGTGTGTTGATCCCAATCAACATTGGTTTTCCATTGACCTAAAGCGTCAATCATTCTAATTTTGGGCTCGTTCAAATTGCCCCGCTAAATGGTCTATTTGGCGGGGCTTTTTTGTGCTGGCCAGCGCTGTTTCCGCACTAACTTTTATACCAAGATTGAAATGATTTTGGTGTTTTTCATGATTAGCATAATTAGCGTTTAGTACACTGATAATCAATTGATTAAACAATTATACCAATGGAAAAAATAAGTTAATTTCTTACTTATTCTCCAAAAAATAAAAATATTTTGATGCGGTAACTCATGTTATGCAAAAGTCTGTAATAATGATAGAAAATAAGGTAGTTGCGACACCAAAAAATTCTCCAATGAATGGCATCCTTTCAGGATTTTACATTGGTTGGCTATTTTCCCATCGTCATTGCATCGCTTCGGGATTTCAAATAGTTGTGTAATATCAGTTATCAACTTAATTTTTAATTATTTGTACTTCTGATTAACAAAAACTAATGGTGTTTAAAGAGATTGATTGCCAATTCATATTGTTGGGTAGAGCAAACTGGCCTTCGTCAATTGCTTTGTCGAGCCAGTCGCTATTGCTGATTTCCGCCAATCAAGCGTGATTGGGGGTTATCTCCCATTTTGGGGTTGATCAAAGGAAATATTTGGGATTTACCCGCCCTGAGCGTATTATTGTCGGGAAGATAAATA
>Ga0105045_10000407_pt1 | contig 30371 bp, 21 predicted proteins | sample MAT02_FD_78089 | JGI IMG/M metagenome (GOLD analysis project Ga0105045, IMG submission 78089) | Freshwater microbial communities from Lake Fryxell liftoff mats and glacier meltwater in Antarctica - MAT-02 (megahit assembly) | ecosystem: Environmental > Aquatic > Freshwater > Ice > Liftoff... | reverse complement strand
GGTTCAGGCCGTGCGGCCGTCGTCGTACCGACCGTGGCACACCGCCTTCGATGATGGGGAGCCGCCCTTTTACCGATGGTTCGTCGGTGCGCGGACCAACGCCTGTTTCAACGAAGTCGATCGGCACGTTTTGGCCGGTTTCGGCAGCGAGCCGGCATTCCTCGTGGAAGGCGATCGGTGGGATCAGTCGCGGGACGGAGGACGCGGTGGTCCCGTGGTCGCGTGGCCCTGGACGCGGCGCGCACTGCTCGTTGATGTCGCCCGCTGCGCTATCGCGCTGCGTCGACTCGGTTTGCGCACCGGTGATCGGTTGGCGCTCAATCTGCCCAACATTCCGGAGCAGGTGGCGTGGACGGAGGCCGCCAAGCGATTGGGGATTGTGTACACGCCTGTTTTCGGCGGCTTCTCCGACAAGACGTTGGCTGATCGCGTCTTTGACGCACGGGCCACGGTGGTCATCACGGCCGATGGCGGCTACCGCAACGCGCAGGTCATTCCGTTCAAAGCCTCGTTCACAGATCCTGCACTCGAACGCTACGTGCCGGTGGAGCGGGCACTGGTTGCAGTCCGTGCCTCCCTTGAGACGCTCGACCTGACGCACGCGGCCATAGGGCGTATTCTTGACGACGCCGGCACCGCAGTGGCCGGCGAGATCACCGCAGAGCGAAGCGACATCATGCGCGGCGTGGGCCGCGCGTTGGCGGTGCTCACCGACGAGGGAACGCTGACGGCCACGGCGGCGAGTCGTGTGCGGACGACGCTCGCCCAGGCCCTGGTAGATGTCGCCACCGATGTCACCACGGTCGTGGTCATCCGGCATACCGGGCAGGCTGACGTGCCGTGGCGTGCAGGACGCGATGTGTGGGCACACGATCTGCTGGCCGCCGCGGACGCCGAACTGGTCGAGGCCGCTGCCAGCATCGGACTCACGGTGGCTTCCGGTGCGGCGCTGGCAGAGGTCGGCGATCTCGAATGCGTGCGCGCCGTGTGGGCCATTGTGCCGCCCGTGCCAGTCGATGCGGAGTTCCCGCTCTTTTTTATCTACACGTCAGGGTCCACCGGGAAGCCGAAGGGTGTGGTGCATGTGCACGGCGGCTACGTGGCCGGGGTCGCCGAGTCCATGCGCGTGGCGTTCGATGCGCGGCCCGGCGATGTGTTGTATGTGGTAGCCGATCCAGGATGGATCACCGGGCAGAGCTACATGATTTCGGCGGCGCTGACCACGCGCGTCACCTCGGTGCTCGCCGAAGGCGCGCCGGTATTCCCGAGCGCCGGCCGATTTGCCTCGATCATCGAGCGGTACGGCGTGACCATCTTCAAGGCCGGTGTCACGTTTCTGAAGTCGGTGATGGCGGATCCGCAGCAGGTCGAGGATGTGCGACGCTACGACCTCTCGTCGTTACGCGTCTCCACCTTCTGTGCGGAGCCGGTTTCGCATGTGGTGCAGGCCTTCGGGATGCAGCTGATGTGTCCGTGGTACATCAACTCGTATTGGGCCACGGAACATGGCGGCATTGTGTGGACCCATTTCTTCGGGAACACCGACTTTCCGCTGCGCGCCGATGCCCACACGTATCCGCTCCCATGGATTGGCGGAGATGTCTGGGTGCCCGAGGGCGAGGCGGAGTCTGATGGGCGGCTCCCGTGGCGTCGGGCAGCTGATGGCGAGCGGGGGGAGATCGTGATTGATGCCCCGTATCCGTATCTCGCGCGCACTATTTGGGGGGATGCCGAGGGGTTTACCGTAAACGACGGATCGGTCGTCGCCACATGGCGCGGTGATGCCGCGCGTTATGCGCAGACTTACTGGTCGCGTTGGAAAGATCGCTGGGCGTATACGCAGGGCGACGTCGCCATTCGCCACGCCGATGGCAGCTTTTCGTTGCACGGTCGCAGCGACGATGTCATCAATGTGTCGGGCCATCGGATGGGCACCGAAGAGATCGAAGGGGCCATCCTGCGGGACAAGCAGATCTCACCGGGATCACCGGTGGGTAACGTGCTCGTCATCGGCGCGCCGCATCGCGACAAGGGATTGACGCCGCTCGCGTTCATCTCGCCGGTGCCGGGGCGACGTCTGACCATGGAAGATCGGCGGCGCCTGACCGAGCTGGTGCGGCAGGAGAAGGGGGCCCTCGCGGTGCCGGACGAGTTTCTTGAGATTCCCGCGTTTCCGGAAACGCGCAGCGGCAAGTACATGCGGCGGATGGTCCGCGCCCTCGTGGAAGGGCAGCCGGTGGGTGACACCACCACCTTGCGCAACCCGGAGGTGATCCCCGAAATCGCGCGCGTGGTTGACGCGTGGCTAGCGCGCCAGCGCATCAGCGACGGCCAGCGCATTTTGTCGTACTGGCGCTATTTCCGTGTGCAGTACTACGAGATCCCCGACGCCCCGGACGGCGCATCGGCGCGGGTGGCAATTGTGACGGTCACCAACGCGCCGGTCAATGCGTTGAACGAACGTGCGCTCGATGAGCTCTGTACGGTGGTCGAGCATCTGGGACGGCAGGACGACGTGCGGGCCGTCATCTTCACGGGCAGCGGCACGTCGTCGTTCGTCGCCGGCGCTGACGTGCGCCAACTCCTCGAGGAGATGCACACGATCGAGGAGGCGCTGCCACTGCCCAACGTGGCGCATCTGGCATTCCGCATGATCGAGCAAATGAAGAAGCCGTGCATCGCGGCCATCAACGGCGTCGCGTTAGGCGGCGGACTGGAGTTTGCGCTGGCGTGTCACTACCGCATTGCCGAACCGACGGCGCTGTTTGGGCAGCCAGAGATCCGACTGCATCTGTTGCCTGGGTATGGCGGCACGCAGCGGCTCACGCGCCTGCTCGCCGATCGCGACGGCAACGAAGGGTTCATCACAGCGCTTGAAATCATGTTGGGAGGACGGCAGTTCTCCGCCATCGACGCCCTCGCGTGGGGCGTAGTGGACGAAGTGGTCGATGGCACCACCGACGTGCTCTCGCGTGCCGCCGCGCTGGCGCGGGCCTATGTGACCGACCCCCAGAGTCTCCTCGCGCGCCGGTTGCCGGAGATTCTGGCGCGCCGCCGCGCGTGGGAGGCACCGGGGCATCGCTCGATGTCCACGCTATTGGCCATGGCACCGATTGCGCGGCTCCGGGAGCAGGCGGAGCGTGTTGGTCGGTCGGCGGCTGCGGCGCGTATCGTGGACGCGGTCGAGTGTGGCTGGCGGGATGGCCTCGTTGCCGGTCTCGCGCACGAGGCTCGCCTCTTCGCCGAAGCGGTCGTCAATCCTGCAGAAGGGAAGCAGGGCATTCGGGCATTTTTTGACAAGCGCAGTGCGCCGTTGCCAACCCGCCGTCGTCGGATGTTCGACGCCGAAGACCAGGCCGACGCGGTCGCGCGCGGCGAGTTGCTGCCGATCGGCGCCCCGTTCTTCCCCGGCTACACGCCGATTCCTGCGTGGCAGTACGGGCAAGGGGTGATCCGAGATGCGCTCACCGGCGCTCCGGCTCACGGTGTGCCGCGCGATGCCGAATTGGAAATCGTGGTGCCGGTGGATCTGCCGGGGCCTAACGATGCCTTGGTGTATGTGCTCGCCTCCGAGGTGAACTTCAACGACATCTGGGCCATCACCGGAATTCCGGTCTCGCCATTCGACAATCACGATCAGGATTGGCAAGTCACCGGATCGGGCGGCGTGGGGCTGGTGGTCGCCCTCGGCGCGGAAGGGAAGCGGGAAGGCCGCCTTCGGGTGGGTGACCTGGTCACCATCTACTCGGGACAGAGTGAACTGCTCTCCCCGTTCGCGGCGCGCGATCCGATGTCGGCGGACTTCCACATTCAGGGATACGAAACGCGCACGGGCAGTCACCAGCAGTTTCTTACCGTGCAGGCGCCCCAACTGCACCACATTCCGCAGGATCTGTCGCTCGAGGCTGCAGGTTCCTATGTGCTCAATCTCGGTACCGTGGTCCGTGCACTCTTCACTACGCTCAAGATTGAGCGTGGACGCACCATGTTCGTTGAAGGGGCCGCGACCGGTACCGGTCTCGAGGCACTCAAGAGCGCCATGCGTCATGGCGTCGCTGTGACCGGATTGGTGTCGTCGCGTGAGCGCGCTGCGGCCATCACCGCCGTTGGCGCACGTGGGGCGATCAATCGCCGCGACCCGGCAGTGGAGCACTGCTTCACCATGGTTCCCGACACCCCGGCGGAGATTCAGGCGTGGGAAGCGGCGGGCGTTCCGCTCCTCGATGCGTTTCGTGTGCAGCACGAGGGTCGCCTCGCCGACTACGTCGTGTCGCACGCGGGGGAACTGGCGTTTCCCCGCTCGTTCCAGCTCCTCGCCGACGGCGGGACGCTGACGTTTTACGGCGCGTCGTCCGGCTATCACTTCACGTTCGCGGGCAAGCAGGGGGCGGAAGCCCCGGGCATCATGCTCGATCGCGCGGCGATTCGCGCTGGTGAAGCGGCGCTGGTGTACTACGGGGTGGGCGCCGACCGCGCGTCGCTCGTTGATGCGTCCGGTCTCGAAGCGATCGAGGCCCTTGTGTCGGCGGGCGCGCGATGTTGTGTGGTCACCACCACCGACGCCCAGCGGGAGTTCCTGCTCTCGTTGGGCTTTGGCGACGGCGTGAAAGGGGTCATCGCGCTCGACGCGCTGCGGCGACGTGGTGGCGATGAGTTCTCGTGGCCGGAGACGATGCCATCACTCCCCGATGTCCGCCGAGACAGCGCCGCTTTTCGTGACTCGGTCCGAGCATTTCAAGAACGAACGATCAAGCCGTTCGGTACTGCGGTTGGAAAAATTCTAAGATCGCCCGATAATCCACGCGGTGCGCCAGCTCTCATTCTCGAGCGCGCGGGACACGATACCCTCGCCGTGTCGACCTCGTTGGTGCAACCCTTCACCGGTCGCGTGGTGTACTTCGAATCCATGCATGGGCGACGGTACAGCTTTTACGCCCCCCAGGTGTGGACGCGACAACGCCGTATTCTGATGCCATCCGCGCGTATCCTTGGTACGCATTTATGTAACGCCTTTGAGGTGGTCCGAATGAACGAGATGGTAGATGGCGGCCTGCTCGAGGTGACGCCGCCAACGGTGGTCTCGTGGCCCGGCTTGCCGGACGCGCACCAGGCCATGTGGGAAAACCGGCATGCCGGTGCGACCTACGTGGTGAATCACGCGCTGCCGCTGATGGGACTGCGCACCGCCGATCAGCTCTACGAAGCTTGGGCTGCCCAAGGAGCGAGCGAATGAGCACCACGCACGACGACGCAGCGTCGGGAACGCCCGCCACCCGCGATCGCCGCAAGGCGCATCGCGGTCGGCTATCGGATAAGATCGCCTTGATCACCGGAGCCGCCGGCAACATTGGGACCGATATTTCCCGACGCTTCCTCGAGGAAGGGGCGACCATCGTGATGACCGGTCGTGACAAGGCCAAGCTCGAAGGGGCGCGAACGGCATTACGTGACGAGCTGCACGTTCCGGCAGCTCGCATTATCGTGCTGCCGATGGACGCCGCAGAGCCCGGACAAGTACGGAGCGCCATCGGCCAACTGCTGGAGAAGGTCGGACGCGTTGATGTGCTGGTGAACAATGCGGGATCTGCCGGCCCCAAATGCTCGCTCATGGATCTGCCGCTGACCTCCGCAGAGTTGACGCTTCTCGCAGAGCGCGGCATGATGGAAACGGAGACCGTGGGAGCCGCCGCACGTAACCTGCTGGGTCTCTCCTGGAATCTTGTCCGCGCGTTGGCGCCCCATCTGCACGCCGGCGCCAGCATCATCAACGTGTCGACCATTTTCTCGCGCACCCAGTATTACGGGCGTGCGGCGTACGTCGTGCCGAAGGCGGCGTTGAACGCACTCTCTCGCGGACTGGCGTCGCAACTTGGCGCACGTGGCATTCGGGTGAACACCGTCTTCCCCGGACCCATTGAGTCGCCGCGCATTCGCACGGTCTTCGCGGCCATGGATAGCCTGCGACAGGTCGCGGCGGGTACCACGGCCACCGATTTTCTCGGGCTGATGGAACTGTCCCGGAATCCAGCGCTCGAGGCAGTCGCAGATACCGAAGCGACGGTTGGCGCGACGCCGTTGCCGACCAAAGGGTTTCCCACCGTGCGCGACGTGGCGAACACCATCGTGTTTCTCGCCAGTGACGAGTCGGCCGCCATCAGTGGCCACAATTTTGAGGTGACCCACGGGATGAGCGTGCGCCAGGAGTCGCGCAGTTCATGGGTCTCGCGTCCCGAGTTGCGGACCGTGGATGGGACCGGCGTACAGGTGCTCGTGGCGGCTGGCGATCAGGTGACCGACGCGCTCGCCGTCGCGCGCGTGCAGGCAGCGTGTGGTGCGCAGGTGCGACTCACGCTCGGCACGGAAGAAGGGGTGCGGGCCGCGTCGGAGGCGCTCGGGCTCGATCCCGTCGACTCGCGCATCCGTGTTGCCCTGCTGGACCGTACGCGCACCGATACCGTCGAGGCGTTTTTTCGCGAGGTGCGGGCCGCAGGGCAGGCAATTCAGGGAGCGATCATTCTGCCGGCATTCGGCGCCTGGCGCTTTCGAGGACAGTTCGGCACCCTGCCCGACGCCGATGTCGATGCATTTCTCGATGGCGAAATCGTGGGCATGATGGCCCTCACGCGCGCGCTGGCGCGCGAGTGGGAGGATGGTCACGGGCTCTTCTCGGCACCGCGGGTGGTGTTCCTCTCGAACGGCGACGACGGTGCCGGCAACGCCTTTGCGGATGTCCTGCGCGGGGCCGTGGAAGAACTCTGTCGCGTCTGGCGCGATGAGTCGGAAGAACAGCATCGCGCTGGCTCGCGGGCCTTCATCGAATGGTCCAACCAGATCATCCGTTGGGGGACCCGGGATCCGGAGGAAGTTCCGTTTGCCGCCGGACAGGCTGCGCGGCTGCTCTTCACTACGCGGCGCATCCGTCAGGTTAACCTGTATCTCCCGGCGTCCATCGTGGAGGCCACCGGGTCTCGTCGCGCCATCTTTGGCTGGATGGAATCGCTGATGGGGCTGCACCTCGGCAAGGTGGCCCTGATTACCGGCGGCTCGGCTGGCATTGGTGGCCAGCTGGGGCGGTTGCTTGCCGTAGCGGGCGCGCGCGTGATGCTGGTTGCGCGCCGCAGTGACCAGTTGGAAGAGATGCGCGCCGGCATCGTGCGTGAGCTGGAAGACATCGGCTACTACGGCGCACATGATCGGGTGGCCGTTCTCGCCAATGTAGACGTCGCCGACGAGTCCTCTCTGCGTGCGGCCGTCGATGCCACCATCGGTCGCTTCGGCCGGATCGATTACCTGATCAACAATGCGGGGGTAGCCGGCGCTGAGCAGATGGTGGTGGACATGGACGTGGCCGCGTGGCGCCAGACACTGAGCGCCAACCTCGTGTCAAATTATTCGCTGATCGAGAAAGTGGTCCCGATCATGAAGCGACAGGGGAGCGGATACATCCTCAACGTGTCGTCGTATTTTGGCGGCGAGAAGTATGTGGCGGTGCCGTACCCGAATCGCGCCGATTACGCGGTGTCCAAGGCGGGACAGCGCGCCATCACCGAGAACTTTGCCCGCTTTGTCGGTCCGGAGATTCAGATCAACGCGATCGCCCCCGGGCCGGTTGATGGTGACCGTCTCCGCGGAGTTGATGGGAAGCCCGGACTGTTCGAGCGTCGTGGTCGTCTGATCCTTGAGAACAAGCGTCTCAACGCGGTGTACGCGGCGGTCATTGAGGCCCTGCGAGCAGGCGTCGCGGTGGGATCGCTGCTCGACCAACTGCGCCAGAATGAGATCGCGGCGCTCGCGGTGGAGCCGACGCTGCCGCTTCCGGTCCGTACACTGTGCGATGCCATCCAGCGAGCGGCCGGCGAACTTGAGGACGACGCATCGAGCACTCGCTTTCTCATGCACCGGGCGATCGCCCATCGTCTCATCAACCGTCTGCGTTCGGGAGGACGATTTCTCGACGAGGCCGATGGCGGTGCGCGTTTCGACGAGGCGTGGCTCGCCGCGATGCCAGAACCTGAGGCGCCGTTCCTTGCCGTGCGCGACATCCAGCGCGAGGCGGCCAAGATCGGCAAAGGCGTGATTGGCATGCTTCACTTGCGCAACATGCCCACGGAGGTCGAGGTCGCGCTGGCCACCGTGTTCTTCCTGAGCGATCGCGCCGTAAGCGGCGAAACCTTTCAGCCGTCGGGCGGCCTGCATCAGGAACGGACGATCACCGAACGCGAACTGTTCGGTCGCGCAAAGCCGGAACGCGTAGCGCGGATGCAGGGGCAGACGATCTGGTTGATCGGGGAGCACCTCACCGCCCATCTGGCGCGCGCGGCGCGACTGGCGCTCGAACAGAGTCACGCTGGTCGGATCATCCTGCTCACGCGCACACCCGAGGCGGGGCGCGAAGTGCAGGCGATGTTACGCATCGTCCTGGGGGCGGATCTCGTGGAGAACGTGGTGGTTGGCACCGACCTCGAGGGCGGTATCGATCGCGCCTTGCAGCTAGCCGGATCTCCGGCGGCGGTGGTGTGCACCCCGTTCATGCCGCTGCCGTCGCAGATCTTTCACGACGACGGCTCCCCGGCGCTCGATGCGGCCGGCTTCGCCGATTTGGTCGAGCAGCAACTCACGCATCATTTCCGCGTCGCCCGCAAAGTGTCGCTCATGGATAATGTGCGGCTGGTGCTCGTGTCGCCCGACGTTCCCGTGCGGCCCACGCATGCGGAGTTCGCGCTGGCAAACTTCGTCAAGACCACGCTGCACGCCCTCACGGCCACGCTTGGCGTCGAAAACGAACGCCTGGTACACAACGTGCCGGTCAACCAGATCAACCTTACGCGCCGCGTGCGCTCGGAGGAGCCACGAAACCCGGCAGAACTAGCGGAGGAGCAGGAGCGTTTCGCCCATGCGGTATTGCTCGCGAGTGCACCGCTCCCGGACTCCGGGGACAGTCGCTACAAGGCACGGATCTACCGCGGGCTGGCAATAACGGTGTAGCGGGTGTGACGGGAGCCGCTCGACCTGATATCTTCCGCGCCATGTCAGATGTCGTCGCGCTCGCTACCGAACTGCTCTCTATCGAATCCACCACGGGCCGCGAAAAGGACGCGGTGGACGCCGTCGCCCGCTGGCTCGTTGCGCACGGCTGGAACGTCAGCCTGCAGGAAGTCGAGCCCGGGCGCTCCAACGTGTGGGGCACGCGGCGCGGGGGAGGGGTCACGCTCTCCACCCACCTCGATACCGTGCCGCCCTTCGTTCCCCCGCGCCTTGAAGGGGATCGGTTGTACGGTCGCGGCGCCTGCGATGCCAAAGGCATCGCGGCGGCCATGATGATCGCGGCGCAGCGGTTGGTGGAGTCGGGCGAGGATCGCGTGGATCTGCTGTTCGTGGTGGGCGAGGAGAAGGGCTCGCCGGGGGCACGCGCGGCCAACCGGCTGAGCCCGACCAGTCGGTTCCTCGTCAACGGGGAGCCGACCGAAAGTAAGCTCGCCTCCGGGTGCAAAGGCGCCCAGCGCCTCATCGTGCGCGTACGGGGGCGCGAAGCGCACTCGGCCTACGCGCACCTCGGCCGCAGCGCGCTCGAGCCGCTGCTCGACCTGCTCCCCAAACTGCGAGCCCTCGATCTGCCCATCGATCCCATCCTTGGGGCCACGACGTACAACATCGGTGTGCTCCGCGCCGGCTCCGAGGCCAATATCGTGCCTGGATTCGCTGAAGCCGAGCTCATGATTCGCCTCGTGGGAGATCTCGAGCCGGTCAAGGCGGCGTTCACGGCGTGGGCGGACGATCAGGTGGAGCTGATCTGGGGCTCGCACATTCCGGCGCAGCATTTTCAGGTGATCAACGGCTTCGAGGTGGAACCCGTTGCCTACACGAGTGACATTCCGCTGCTTGGTCGGTGGGGAGTTCCGCTGCTCTTCGGACCCGGTTCCATCCACGTCGCCCACACGCCGCTCGAATACATCGACGTCGGCGAACTCGAGGCGTCCGTCGACGCCTATGTCCGCATCGTTCGCACCCTACTCGCATGACTGCTTCCGCTCATCGTTGGCCCGTCGCCGTACTTGGTGCGACGGGCGCTGTCGGTCAGGCGTTCGTTCGCTTGCTCGAAGACCATCCGTGGTTCGACCTGGTCGAAGTCGCGGCGTCTGAGCGCAGCGCCGGCAAGCCGTACCGCGAGGCCGCGCGATGGATGGAAGGCGTGTTACCGGCGGCCGTCGCTGCAATGCCCGTTCTTGCCTGCACGCCTCACGCGGTCAGGGCACCCATCGTGTTTTCCGCGCTCGACGCGTCGGTGGCGGGGGAAGTCGAGGCGGCGTTTGCGCAGGCCGGGCGGCTGGTACTGAGCAACGCGAAAAACTATCGCATGGAACGCGACGTGCCGTTGGTGATCCCCGAAGTCAATGGGGATCATCTGGCGCTCCTCGCGGAGCAGCGCGTCAAGCGTGGCTGGACAGGCGGCATCGTCACCAACGCGAATTGTGCGGTCACCGTGATCGCTATGGCACTGGCGCCGTTGCATGCAGCGTTCGGCGTGCGCAAGCTGTTCGCGTCCACCATGCAGGCCGTCTCCGGAGCCGGATACCCCGGCGTTCCGTCGCTCGATATCCTCGGCAACGTCATTCCGTACATCGGCGATGAAGAGCCGAAGATCGAAACGGAACTCGTCAAGCTGCTTGGGCGCTACGCGCAGGATCACATCGAGTCGGCGGCGATTATCACCAGCGCGCATGCGAATCGAGTGGCGGTGGAACACGGGCATACGGTGTGCCTCTCGGTGGCCTGCGACCGGGTGGTCACGCCCGATGCCGCCCGCGAGGTCATGCGGGCGTGGACCGGGTATGCCGGTGTACACGGCTTGCCGTCGGCGCCGGTACCGCCGCTGATCGTGCGCGACGAATTGGATCGACCGCAACCGCGGCGCGATGCCCCAATGGGCCGTGGCATGGCGGTGACCGTGGGGCGGATCCGCCCCGATCCACTCTTCGATGTTCGGTTGGTCGCGATGGCGCACAACGTGGTACGTGGTGCCGCTGGTGGCTCCATCCTCAACGCGGAGTTGCTCGTGTCCACGGGCCAACTGGCCGGGCTCGTCGCCCCGTGATCGTCTGCAAGTTCGGCGGGACCTCGGTGGCCGACGCGCCTGCCATCTTGCGGGTTGTCGATGTCGTGGGCAGCAAGCAGGCCAGTCGTCCCGTGGTGGTGGTGTCCGCCCTCGGCGGCGCCACCAATCAGCTGCTTGATCTCGCGCAGAAGGCGGCCAACGGTGAGTTGCTGGTCGCGCTGCAGATCGTCGAAGCGCTCCGGGATCGCCACTTGCGCGAGATTCACGAACTGTTGGACGATTCACCGGAAGCCAGTGAACTCGCCGCCGAAGTTGGTACCAGCTTTGATGAACTCGCGCACCTCGCGGAAGCATTCCGTACCCTCGGGTATCTCACGCCGCGATCGCTCGATACGGTTGCCGCACTCGGCGAATTGCTGTCCTCGCAGATCGTGGCGGCAGCGTTCCGTCACCGCGGCTATCCGGCCGTGTGGATCGACGCGCGCGATGTGATGAAGACGAACGACTTCTTCACCCGGGCCGAGCCTGACGTGGAGGCCATCGCACGGGCTGCGCAAGAGCGGTTGTTGCCGTTGCTGCAGCAGGGAAAAATTCCGGTCATGGGCGGGTTCGTGGGCTCCGCACCCGGTCGCGTCACCACCACGCTCGGACGTGGCGGTTCCGACTATTCGGCTTCCCTGATTGGTGCCGCCATCGAAGCCTCTGGCATCGAGATCTGGACCGACGTGGACGGTATGCTCACCGCCGACCCACGCGTGATCCCCGACGCGCGACTTATCGAACGCATCAGCTTCGATGAAGCCGCCGAGCTCGCGGCGTTTGGTGCCAAGGTGCTGCACCCCGCCACCATTGCACCGGCCGTGCAACGCGGGATTCCGGTGTTCGTGCTCAACTCGCGGAAGCCGGACGGCGCGGGGACTATGATCACGTTCGACGCCCCGCGTCTTCCGGTGCGAGCCATTGCCGGCAAACGGGGCACGACGCTGGTGAAGCTGCGCTCGTCGCGCATGCTGCTGGCGCCGGGATTTCTGCGCCGCGTATTCGAAGTGTTCGAGACGCACCGCACGTCGGTCGATGTCGTGACCACATCCGAAGTGTCCGTCTCGGTCACATTGGACGACGCCACGAATCTGTCGGCGATTCTGCAGGATCTCGCCGCCTTCGGTGATGTCGCCGTGGAACGGCGCAGTGGCATCGTGGCCATTGTTGGCGCCGGTATTGCAGATGGGAGTCGCGCCATGGCCGACGCGATCGCGGCTCTCGGGCCGATTCCTGTGTACATGGCGTCACTCAGCGCGACCGGTATCAACTTCACGCTCGTCATCGATGACGAGCAGGTCGTTCCGGCAATGCAGCGGCTGCATGCCACGTTCTTCGGGAGCGACGCATGAGTGCCGTGCCGGTGCGTGTCGCCTTGGTGGGCATGGGGCGCATGGGGCAAGCGATTGATGCGCTGGCCGCGACGCGTGGATGCGAGATCGTGGCGCGTCTTCATACGGCGGATATGTCATCGGGTATCACGCGCGAGGCGCTCGGGGGCGCGCAGGTAGCCATTGAATTCACTACGCCAGAGTCGGCAGTGCACAATGCCATCGCGTTGCTTGCCGCAGGATGCCCGGTGGTGATCGGGACCACCGGGTGGAGCGCACAGATGGACGCCTTGCAGAATGCCGTACGCGAGCAGCAATGCGCCGCACTCTGGTCACCGAATTTTTCCATCGGCGTGCAGTTATTTCTCGGGATCGCAGAGGACACGGCGCGCCGGCTCCGGGCACTCGCCGGATTCGATGTGCACGTGGTGGAGACGCATCATGCCGCAAAGAAAGACGCGCCGTCGGGTACTGGACTCGCGATCGTCGAGCGCCTGCAGGGGCAAATGGAAGCCGACGTCCCGATCACCAGCGTACGCACCGGCTTCGTGCCCGGCACACATGAGGTGATCATCGACGCACCGTTCGAGCAGATCCGCCTCGTGCATGAGGCCCGTGATCGGCGCGTGTTCGCAGACGCGGCGCTGGCCGCAGCGATCTGGCTGGCTGCGCCCCGCGCCGCCGCCCTGTATTCCATGCGTGATGTATTGGCCGATGGCCAGCCGACCAACTGAGGAGTGAGCATGTCATCGCGATTGTCCGGATGTGGTACCGCCCTCGTCACGCCGCTCTCTTCGTCGGGCGAGCTGGACGAAGTCGCGCTCCGTGCGTTGGTGGAGTGGCAGGTCTCCGAGGGGATCCACATGGTGATCCCGTGCGGCTCGACCGGGGAGGCCGTCACGCTCTCGCCACCTGAGCAGCGTCGGGTGGTCGAGCTCGTGGTTGCGCAGGTTGCCGGTCGCGTGCCCGTGATAGCCGGGGCCGGATCAAACGATACGCGCAAGGCGATCGAAACGTCGCTCGCTATGAAAGCGGCCGGAGCCACGCACCTGTTGCATGTGACGCCGATGTACAACAAGCCGCCTCAGCGTGGGATGGTGGCACATTTCCGCGCAATCGCCGACGCCTGTGACTTGCCCATCGTCATCTACAATGTGCCGGGGCGTACGGCGATCAATCTCAATGCCGAAAGCTGCCTGGAATTAGCTGAGGATTCGCGCTTCGTGGGTATCAAAGAAGCCTCGGGCAGTCTGGTGCAGATTAGTGAGATTATCCGGCACCGACCTGAGCATTTTGCCGTGCTCTCCGGCGACGATGCGCTGACGCTGTCGGTGATGGCGCATGGTGGTGACGGAGTGATTTCGGTGGTATCCAACGTGGTGCCGCGACTCATGGCCCAATGGTGCAGGTCGCTGGCCGCAGGCGATCTGGCAGCTGCCCGCGTACTCGACGCGCAGATCGCACCCGTCATCCACGCCGCGTTTGTCGAATCCAATCCCATTCCGATCAAGGCCATGCTGGCGATGCTCGGCCGGATGACCGACACCGTACGTTTGCCACTCGTTCCATTGCTCGATCCTCATCGGCAGACAATGTTGGATGCCTTGGTGCATGCTGGAGCGCTGGTGCGCTGACGCGCCGATTCCTGACTGTTCGACTTTCGTGCCGTACGTCCGTTTTTGCTGACCACCCCGAACTCTTCCGTGCCCTCATGGCGTTCACGCTGACCGAACTGGAATCCCGTCTCTCCGATCCGCTGTTGCTCGACAGTGGCGTTCCGTTGGCGCCCGACGCGCATACACTGTTCGATCATGCGATCGCGTTACTCGAGCGTGGGGAGATCCGCGCGGCGCAGCGCGACGCAGCCGGAACGTGGCACACCGTGGCGTGGGTGAAACGCGCCATTTTGCTCGGGTTTCGCATTGGTCGGGTGGTGGAGATGCCGGCATCCGCGCCATTTCATTTTGTTGACAAACATACGTTTCCTACACGGGAGTTTCGCGCCGAGCATCTTGTGCGCATCGTGCCGGGCGGCTCGACGGTGCGACGCGGAGCGTACCTCGCGCCCAATGTGGTGTGCATGCCTCCCATGTACATCAACGTCGGCGCGTATGTCGGACGCGGCACGATGGTGGATTCGCATGCACTGGTCGGGTCGTGCGCGCAGATCGGTGAACGGGTGCACCTCAGTGCCGCAGCACAGATCGGCGGCGTGCTGGAGCCCATCAACGCGTCGCCGGTGATCATCGAAGACGACGTGCTGGTGGGTGGCAATTGCGGCGTGTACGAAGGCACCGTGGTGCGGCAGAAGGCCGTACTGGCCGCCGGTGTCATTCTTACGCGCGGCACCCCGGTGTACGACCTGGTAAAGGAAACGGTACACCGCGCCACGGCCGATCAACCGCTCATCATTCCGGAAGGCGCGGTGGTGGTGCCGGGTGCTCGCCGGGTGTCGTCCGCCTTCGGTGAGGAGCAAGCGCTGTCGCTCCAGACGCCCGTGATCGTGAAGTACCGCGACGACAAAACCGACGCGGCCACCGCCCTTGAGGCGTGGTTGCGTTGACGCACTCCACCGCTCCGCTGGCCGTGCGTGGCGTCATTCACGCGCCGGGAGACAAATCCATCAGTCATCGCGCGCTGATCTTTGCGGCCATGGCCGAAGGGCCGTCGCGTATCCGGGGTATTCTGGAATCCGCAGATGTGCACGCCACCGCCGGGGCGTTGCGGGCACTGGGCGTCGAGATCCCGGCGCTGAGTCCGGATTTCGTGGTGCACGGCAAAGGGGTGGCGTCGTTGCAATCTCCAGCCTCGGCGCTCGATTGCGCGAACAGTGGGACCACCACGCGCCTGCTGGCCGGATTGGTGTCCGGGCTCCCGGGACGAAGCGCGCGCTTTGAAGGCGACGCCAGTCTGAGCCGGCGCCCCATGCGGCGGATCGCGACGCCATTGATGCAGATGGGCGCGCACATTGAATTCGAGGGCGTGGCGGGCCACGATGGTCTGCCCATGCGCGTGTCCGGCGCGCCCCTGCAGCCGATCACGTACGCGAACGAACACGCCAGTGCGCAGGTGAAAGGCGCGCTGCTGTTGGCCGGTCTCGCATCGGGCGTGGCGGTGCAGGTGCACGAGGCGCACGCTTCGCGCGATCACAGCGAGCGCATGTTGCGGGCGCGCGGCGTCGATATCACGGGCACGCCAGACGGCGTGTCGCTCGCGGCGGGGCAGACCGTGCAGCCGATGGAGACGCTCGTACCCTCCGATCCCTCGTCGGCCACGTTCTTTGCCGCTCTCGCGGCAATGGCCGATGGTGGAGAGATCCGCCTGGAGCATGTGTGTCTCAACCCCACCCGCACCGGCGCGTTCGATGTGCTGCGCCGCATGGGGGTGCCCATCGAAACGCTGGATGAGCGCCTCGTGGGCGGCGAGCAGATCGGGACGATTGTCGTCCGGCCCGGCGTGCTGCGCGGCACCACCATTGGCGGCGACGAAATTCCGCGTTGCATCGACGAACTTCCCATGTTGGCCTGCGTCGGCGCGCGCGCGGACGGTGAAACGCGGATCACCGACGCGCGCGAATTACGGGTGAAGGAAAGTGACCGTATTCACGCGGTCGTGGACAATCTCCGTCGCCTCGGGGTCGAGGTGGAGGAGTTCGAGGATGGCCTGCGCGTGGTCGGATCGCGCCGTCCGCTCAGCGGTCAGGTGCACACCCACGGCGATCATCGGCTCGCCATGGCTTTTGGCATTCTGGGCGCGCTGCCGGGCAATCGGATCAGCATCGATGATCCGGGGTGCGTCTCGGTGTCGTATCCGAGCTTTTGGCGTGATCTCACGACCGTGGTCGGTCCCGCGCCTGCGACGGCGACCGCGAGCGAGCGCAGCGCCGGCGACCCCTCGCGGCCGATCGCGCACGCGGTCGCACGGCGGCTGGTGATCGCGATTGACGGGCCGGCGGCATCCGGCAAGAGCTCCACGGCGCAATGGGTGGCGCAGCAACTGGAAGTGCGGCACGTGGATTCCGGTGCCCTCTACCGTGCACTCACGTGGCTCGCGTTGGGCACAGAAACGGTGCCGGAGCAGTGGACCGCACAGTCGCTCCTCGCGCCAGCCGATCGTGTCACGTGGCGGCTCACGGAGCGCTCCGTCCTGCCTCTGGTAGACGGGCTGGTACAGGACGAGGCCTTTCGCGGGGCGGCCGTCACGGCGCAAGTGTCGCGCGTGGCGCAGGTACCGGAAGTGCGGCAGTGGGTGAACGCGCAGGTGCAGGCCGCCGCCGAACTCTCCGATGTGGTCGTCGACGGACGGGATATCGGGACGGCGGTTTTCCCAGAGGCGCCGCTCAAGGTGTTTCTGGTGGCGGATCCGTGGGAGCGGGCGCGGCGGCGCCTGGTCCAGCGGCACGGACGCCGCCCCACCGATGGGGAAATTGCGGAGGAAACCGAGGCGCTGGTGGCCCGCGATGCGAAGGACGCGTCGCAAAGCGTCGCTGCGCGGGACGCGATCACCATCGACACCACCACGGTCACTCAACAGGAGCAGGTCGAGCGGATCGTGGCGCTGGCGCGAGCCACCATCGACCGGCTCCGGAGCAGGTAGCGCGCAGGCCGCGAGGGCGGATCGCGGGCGGGGCATTGCCGGACGACGGAAATCGTTCTACGTTTCTGGGTTCCCGTTGTTCGTACGTCCCACCCTCATCTCGGCGCGGCGAGTGCTGGTCCGCGACTCTGGAGATACTCACCCGTTATGAGCACTGAAATAAGCCCCGAGCTCAGCCCCGAGCTGATCGTCGACGTTGAAGGCGAGCTCGACGAGAATCAGCCCGCGAAGCTGACGCCGCGGGAAAAGCGCGATCTGCAGAAGAGCCAGCTCCGCCCGTTGGCCAACCGTCGCCCCGAGTTGTACGAAGAGGACGAGTTCTCGTCCGACGAGTACGAGCGGATGCTCGAGTTGTACAACGGCACGCTGGCCTCGATCGAAGAAGGCGAGATCGTCAAGGCCACCGTCCTTGAAATTCGCGAGAACCTGGTCGTCCTCGATATCGGCTTCAAGTCCGAAGGGACGATCCCGCTCGAAGAGTTCAAGGACATGCCTGACCTCAAGGTCGGCGATGAAGTCGAAGTCCTGCTCGAGCATCTCGAGGACCAGGAAGGCTCCGTCGTTCTGTCCAAGAAGAAGGCCGACTTCATGCGGGTGTGGGAGCGCATCCGGGTCGCCTACGAAAGCGACATGCCGGTCGAAGGCGTGCTCGTCAAGAAGATCAAGGGTGGCGTGGTCGTCGACCTCATGGGCGTCGATGCATTCCTCCCGGGCTCGCAGATCGCGCTTCGTCGGGTGCCGAACATCGACGAACTGCTGGGGCAGAAGTACGAGTTCAAGATTATCAAGCTCAACAAGCGTCGCCGCAACATCGTGGTGTCCCGTCGTGTGATCCTCGAGTCGGAACGCGCCGGCAAGCGCGAGAAGCTCATGAAGGAGCTCGCGAAGGATCAGGTGCGCAAGGGCGTCGTCAAGAACATCACGGACTTCGGGGCATTCATCGATCTCGGTGGCGTGGACGGCCTGCTGCACATCACGGATATGTCGTGGGGTCGTATCTCGCATCCGAGCGAGATGGTGCAGATCGGGTTGGAGCTCGAGATCAAGGTGCTCGATATCGATTGGGAGCGTGAGCGCATTTCGCTCGGCCTCAAGCAGCTCCAGAGCTACCCGTGGAAGGATGTTGCGGCCAAGTACCCGGTGGGTACGCGGGTCAACGGTAAGGTCGTGTCCATCACGAACTACGGCGCCTTCATCGAGCTCGAGCCGGGCATCGAAGGCCTCGTGCACATCTCCGAGATGAGCTGGACGCGTAACGTGCGTCACCCATCCAAGATCGTCAGCATCGGCGAAGCGATCGAGGCCGTGGTGCTCAAGGTCGATGAGACCGAAGAGAAGATCTCGTTGGGTATGAAGCAGACCGAGCAGGATCCATGGGTCGTGCTGCCGCTCAAGTACCCGGTAGGGACGCGCATCAACGGCAAGGTCCGCAACCTCACCAGCTTTGGTGCGTTCGTGGAAATCGAACCGGGCATCGACGGTCTCATTCACATCTCCGATATGTCCTGGACGAAGCGCGTCCAGCATCCGTCGGAAGTCGTGAAGAAGGGCGACGCGGTGGACGTGGTGATCCTCAACATCGACAGCGAAAACAAGCGCATCTCGCTCGGCCTCAAGCAGGCCGAGGAAGATCCGTGGCTTCGCATCGGTGAGACCTATCCGGTGGGCACCGAGCTTCCGGGCTCGGTCGTGCGCCTGATGGACAAGGGCGTCGTCGTCGATCTCGGGAACGACATCGAAGGCTTCGTGCCGGTCAGCCAGCTCAACCCGGAAGGCACCGTCACCAACCCGGCAGACTTCTGCTGGGAGACGATGAATCTCGTGATGCGCGTGCTCGAGGTGGATCCGATCCATCGCCGCATCGTGCTCACCGTCACCTCGGTGCCGGAAGAGCAGCCGCCCAAGCCGGCCGAGCCAAGCAAGGTGCATAGCTCAGAAGACGAGATCGGGTTGTAAGTCGGATCTGCATGCACAAAACGAACGCCCCGCCAGGCATGGCGGGGCGTTCGTCGTTGCTGGTTCACGCGGCGGCCGCTGCTTAACCCCCATATACGCGACGGGTCCCGCCTTCATCGACGGGACCCGGGTATGCGCTCCGCTCAGCAACTGTGTTCTCAGCTCAGGCAACCGTTAACACCTGCCGACTCCGGCCGATGATAGCGTCGTGAATGTGCCTTCACCAATAATAGTTGCCTCGTGCCAAATTGTCGAGATGGTGCAACAGACCTACATGCTGTTGCTTTTATGCTACAGCAGAGACCGCCCTGAGGTTCACGCGCATGCGGCGCGTGATGGCTGTCACTGCCCCACGATCAACCCCACCCCGCCTTCCTCCGCCCGCTTGTCCCCCTTGGTGCGCCCAACTAAGCGCGACGCGGGGCTCTGGAACGCTGAGAGCGTGAGCACAGCAAACGCGAGGCAGAACAGGCCGCTCACTGCGCCAACGCGGACGGTCGTTGTCTCGAAAGCATCCATCATCCGCGAGTTCACAATGGCCTTGAGCTGCATCGCATCAAGTGCAAACAGCCCCAATGACGCCATCAGCCCCAGCGTGAAAATTGCCGCCACGATGCCCACCGTCCGTGACATGCCGCGGCTTTCGAGCATCCGCGACATCACGAGCAGCAGCGTCAGGCCAACAAACGGGAGCATCAGCACGCTCGACAGCGCGTTGGCAGCGCCGAAGCGCCACTGAATGTTCGTGAGTTGCAGGGGCAGGATCTGGCTCCCCGCCTGAACGAACGGCACAACAATAAGCAGCAGAACTAGGGTCAGCAGCGAACGCCGCACCGGCGCATCGTCTTGGAGATTGAACAGATCAGACATGAGAAGGGGTCGAAGAATTTGGAGTGGACACTCGAACTACCACGAAGACGTGGGGTGGGGTAACGCGGTCACTGACATACCGCGTTCGAGCCGTCGGTTGGCGGCGGACACGATAAATGAGCCATCGCTGTGACGGTCGCGCAAGACACCGTGACAAACACTTCAGCTTCCCCGGAGGGCATCCGATAGAGAAAGGGCGACGACGTACGTCCGACGCTGGATGTACGTTTGCTTTCAATGCTACTAATCCGATCCAAGAGGCTTGTCTCCATGTTGATGCCGTCCCTTCGTTGGTCCGTGCTGCCCGCTGTCGCCGCGCTCCTGCTTGCTGGTCCGCTGGCCTCGACGGCCGCGGCGCAGGACGACAAGGTGTACCCCATCGCTGACGTGTCCAATCCGCCCCGCCTGACGTCTACCGCCCTCGCGGCACGTCTGATTCAGGAGTCCTACCCGGCCGATCTGAAGAATCGTGGCGTGGGCGGCATGGTGGAATTGCAGTTCGTCGTCGACGCCAAGGGAAAGGTTGATCCTGCGACCGTCGAAGTGGTCGACGCCACGCAGACGGCGCTCGGCGAAGCGGCCAAGAAGGTCGTTTCCCGTTTTGATTTTGCGCCGGGCAAGCTGAACGGCGTCGCCGTGAAGACCAAAGTCGTGCTACCGATCATCTACAAGCCGTAAACAGTGGCGGGACGAAGCGCCGGGAGCCGGTCCTCTGAAAGGGGCCGGCTCCTCGTTTTTCTGCGCGGGCGTGCTAGCTTCCCGCCCTATGTCCCATTCTTCGTCTATGCAAGCCAAGCTTGACCGACTGGCGGTCGCGCGCGATGCCTCAGAGCAGGGAGGTGGCGCCGCTCGCCTCGCCGCGCAACACGCCAAAGGCAAACTCTCAGCCCGCGAGCGCCTCGATGTGCTGCTCGATGAGGGCTCGTTCATTGAGCTCGACCGATTCGTTACCTCGCGGTCGCTCGCCGCGGGGGAAGCGCCGATCTACGGAGACGGGGTTGTCACGGGACACGGGCGCATTGACGGACGCTTGGTGTATGTGTTCTCGCAGGACTTTACCGTGTTTGGCGGCTCGCTCTCCGAATCGCACGCCGCCAAGATCTGCAAGCTGATGGACTTGGCGGTGCGCAACGGCGCGCCGGTCATCGGCCTCAATGATTCCGGTGGCGCCCGCATCCAGGAGGGCGTCGTGTCGCTGGGCGGCTACGCCGACATTTTTTTGCGCAACACGCTGGCCTCGGGCGTGGTACCGCAGATCTCGGCCATCCTCGGTCCCTGCGCGGGTGGTGCGGTCTACTCGCCCGCCATCACCGATTTCATTTACATGGTGCGCGGCACCAGCTACATGTTCGTGACCGGACCGAACGTGGTGAAGACGGTCACGCACGAAGATGTCACCATGGAAGAATTGGGCGGCGCGGACACCCACGCCGCCACCAGCGGGGTCGCGCACTTCGCGTGCGATTCGGAACTGGCGTGTTTGCAGCAAATCCGCGAGCTGTTCCGCTTCATACCGTCGAACAACGTGGACGATCCGCCACGTGGCACTGGCCGTGATGCACGCGATCGGCGCGACGAGTCCCTGCTCGAGGTCGTACCAGACAATCCGAACAAGCCGTACGACATGCACGACGTGATCCGTCGCGTCGTGGACGACGGAGCGTTCTACGAAGTCCAGCCCGACTACGCCGGCAACATTCTCGTGGGCTTCGCACATCTGGGTGGCTACAGCGTGGGCATCGTGGCGAATCAGCCCGCCGTGATGGCCGGTGTACTCGACATCAACGCGTCGATGAAAGCGGCGCGCTTCGTCCGCTTCTGCGACTGTTTCAACATCCCGCTGATCACTTTCGAAGACGTGCCGGGCTTTTTGCCGGGCCTCGCGCAGGAGCATGGCGGCATCATCAAGCATGGTGCGAAACTGCTCTACGCGTATTGCGAAGCCACAGTGCCGAAACTCACCGTGATCACCCGCAAGGCCTATGGCGGCGCGTACGACGTCATGAGCTCCAAGCACATTCGCGGTGACTACAACGTGGCCTGGCCCACTGCAGAGATCGCGGTGATGGGCCCCAAGGGAGCGGTGGAGATTCTCTACAAAAAGGAGATCGCGGACGCTGCCGATCCGCAGGCCGCGATGGACGCCCGCGTGGCCGAGTATACGGAGAAGTTCGCCAATCCCTACATCGCCGCCGCGCACGGATTTGTTGACGATGTCATCGACCCGCGGGACACGCGGCCTCGCCTCATCGAGGCCCTCGATGCACTGCGCGGAAAGCGCGATCGCAACCCGCCCAAGAAGCACGGGAATCTTCCGCTGTGAGGTCGGGCATGTTCAAGAAAGTGCTGGTAGCCAACCGCGGAGAGATCGCGCTGCGAATCATTCGCGCCTGCCAGGAGCTTGGCGTGAAAACGGTCGCGGTGTACTCCGAAGCCGACGCGCGCGCGCCACATGTGCGCGCGGCGGATGAAGCGGTCTTGATCGGACCGGCCCCGTCCGCGCAGAGCTATCTGGTAGGCGAGCGCATTATCGAGGTGGCCAAGCGCGTAGGCGCGGAGGCCATCCATCCGGGCTATGGCTTTCTCTCCGAACGGGCGTGGTTTGCCCGCGCGGTGCGCGAGGCCGGACTGGTCTTCATCGGTCCGCCGGCCGAAGCGATCGAAGCGATGGGGTCGAAGACGGCGGCGCGCCAGTTGGTGATGGCGGCGGGTGTGCCGGTGGTACCCGGCAATGCGGAGGGTGTGCGTGATGCCGAGGAAGCGATGGCGATCGCGGCAACGTACGGGTTTCCCGTCTTGCTCAAGGCCGCGGCAGGCGGCGGTGGCAAAGGGATGCGCGTCGTACGCCGCGCCGATGAACTGGCCGACGCACTGGCCTCCGCGCGCCGTGAAGCACAGAACGCCTTCGGCGACGATGCGGTGTACGTGGAGAAGTACATCGAGGGGCCGCGGCACGTGGAAATTCAAGTGCTCGCCGACACACATGGCAACGTACTGCACCTGGGCGAACGCGAGTGCTCGGTGCAGCGCCGCCATCAGAAGATGATCGAGGAAGCGCCGAGTGTGGCCGTGACGCCGGAGTTACGGGCGCGCATGGGCGCCACGGCGGTGGCTGCCGCCCGGGCGGCGGGCTATGTCAATGCCGGCACCTGCGAGTTTTTATTGGACAAGGACGGCCAATACTATTTTCTCGAGATGAACACCCGCATCCAGGTGGAGCACCCCGTGACGGAGCTGGTCATGGGGCTCGACTTGGTCCAATGGCAAATCCGCATTGCGGCTGGCGAGGCGTTACCCTTCGCCCAGAAGGACTTCGTGCCGCGCGGTTGGGCCATCGAGTGCCGGATAACCAGCGAAGATCCCGCGAATGGATTTCTCCCAAGTACCGGCACGATCTCGTATCTGCAGGTGCCCGGTGGACCGGGAGTGCGGTGGGATGGCGGCGTGGAAGCCGGCGGCACGATTGGTCTGTTTTACGATCCTATGCTGGCCAAACTCATTGTACATGCGCCAACGCGCCCTCTCGCGATTGCGCGTATGCGGCGGGCGCTCCTCGAACTGACCGTGGATGGGATCGACACCTCCCGCGGGTTTCATCTGCGGGTCATGGACCATCCCGATTTTCAGTCCGGCAACATCACCATTCAGTGGTTGGAGCAGCACCTGCCCGAGCTTACGCATCCCCAGATCGACCCCGCCACGCGCCAGACTGTGGCCATTGCTGCAGCACTCGTGGCCCATGAAGAGCGGACTGCCGGTCGGTCTCGCCAGCATTCGAGTGCCGGCGTCGGGCAGAACCCGCCGGTGTCCTCGTCGTCGGGAATGACGTGGGCCGCTGCGGCGCGCCGCGAAGGACTTCGGACCTCGTGAGCCCATCACGCAAACCGAAGCCGCCGAAGGCCGGCCGGTCCCATGGCGCCCGCGCGGGAGGTCGTGGGGCTCAGGAGGCCGTCGCCACGCTCACCATCGATCGGATGGCCGCCGGTGGCGACGGCGTGGGGCGGATTGGCGAGCTCGCCTGCTTTGTGCCGCGCACGGCACCCGGCGATCGGGTCCAGGTCGCGTACGTTCAGCACGCGCGTCACGCGCGCGGGCGGGTGCTGCAGGTGCTCGAGCCGTCGGCTGATCGCGTCGCGCCGTTGTGTGGCCATTACGAACGGGACCGCTGCGGCGGCTGTCAGTTGCAGCATCTGTCCGAGCAGGCCCAGCAGCACGCGCGCGTGGATGGCGTCCGCGAAACGCTCCGTCGTATTGGTGGGCGCACGGTGGAGACCCCGTCGCTGGTCACGGGGGCGCAGTGGGGCTATCGCGGACGTCTCACCTTGACGCTCCACAAACACGGCCGGTCGTGGGTAGGGGGACTGCATCCGCATGATGACCCCTCCCGCGTGTTTGCGCTCGAGGAGTGTCCGATTTCCCATCCCGCGCTCGTCGCGGTATGGCAGGTGGTCCGACGCGTGATCGTTCGTTCCGGCGACCCGGCGGTGGGCGCATTGCCGGTGGCCCAGTCGCTGCGGTTGTCGCTGCGTCTGGATGCCGGCATCGCTGAGGGGAGCGACTCCCCGTCGGTCGCGGTGATCCTGCACGGCGGCACTACGTGGGATCAGGCGGCGCGCTGGGCGGCCACGGTCCTGCAGGAGGCGCCGGCTGTGAATGCGGTATGGTGGCAGGCCGACGCGCAGGCCGCCGTGCCGCTCGCCATCCGCCGCGCCGTGGCGGGGATGAACGCCGGGGATGCCTCGGTGGCTGGCGATGACGCGATGGCGTTCGATCTGACCGACGGCGGGGATTCGGCGGTCCCCTCGGCGCAGGAGGTCCTCGCGTTCGCGCAGGTCAATGCGGACGTTGCTGATGCACTGCGACGCTTTGTGCACGAGCAGGTGATGCACTTTGCCCCCACGGCGGTAGTGGACGCCTACGCCGGGGCCGGATTGCTCTCCGCCGAGCTCGCGCGCGATGGGGTACAGGTCGTGGCAATTGAAGCCGATCCCGCGGGCGCCGCCGCCGCTCGACGTCGCTTCGAGGCACTTGAGGGCGGCTCGGCGCGCCGTCATCGCGTGATCTGCGCGTTAGTGGAGGACGCGCTGCCCGATGCGCTGCCCGCTTCGGTGGTGGTGCTCAATCCGCCGCGTCGCGGAGTCGATGCGCGCGTCGCGGCCACGCTCGAACGCGCCGTGCAGTCGGTGGGCGCGGCCCAAGGGCTGCGCGGTCTGGTGTATGTGAGCTGCGATCCGGCCACGCTGGCGCGTGATCTCTCTCGGCTTCCCGGGTGGCAGATCACGGCGCTCCAGTGTTTTGACATGTTTCCGCAAACGTCGCACGTGGAGACCGTCTGTGTGCTGCAGCCGCAAGGCAGGTGAGATGCGCTACATCGTAACCGTGAATGGGGAGCGCATTGCGGTCGACCTTGATGGCACGCAGGCCACGATCGACGGCGTCACGCTGGACGTGGGGCTCACCGCGGTGGAAGGAACGCCGGTGCGGTTGGTGCGGATCGTCGAGCAGGTGCATCGGGTTGTGGCCCGCCGCGGCGAGTCGCGCGGGGAGTGGGTGCTCGACGTGGCGGGGCAGCGTGTGGCGGTGGAAGCACTCGACGAGCGGATGCGGGCGATCCGCGATCTGACGGCGGCTGCGGCGGTGGCGAGTGGTCCGGCACCGCTCAAGGCGCCGATGCCCGGGCTCGTGGTTCGGGTGGCGGTGAACGTCGGGGAGCGCGTGGTCGCCGGGCAGGGCCTGGTGGTGGTGGAAGCCATGAAGATGGAGAACGAGCTTCGGGCGACCGTTGACGCCGTCGTGCTGGCGGTGCGGGCGGTGCCTGGAACGGCCGTAGAAAAAGGGGCCCTGCTTATTGAGCTGGGGGCCCTACCGGCAGCCTGAGCGCGTGAAACGCGCCGACCTACAGAATCACCACGACCGGCCCCCGCATGCGATTGACGGCCTTGATCACGAGAAAGATCGCCAAGGCGACGATGAAGAACGTGAGCAGGTGATTCAGGAACTGGCCGTAGTTCAGCGTCGCGACGCCGGCCTTCTTCGCTTCGTCGAGCGTAGCAAAAGTACCGCCTTGCAGCGCGACGAAGCGGTTGGAGAAGTCCACACCACCGGTCAGAAGGCCAGCCAAGGGCATGATCAAGTCGCTGACCATACTGTCGACGATCTTCTGGAAGGCACCACCGATGACCACGCCGATGGCGAGATCCATCACGCTGCCCCTCAGGGCGAACTCCTTGAACTCCGACATTATCGACATGCAGGCAGGCTCTGTGATTCGTGGACTACGGGGATGCTCTTCGTCCCGTGAGCGCCGGATATTGTCGAGGTAGCTATTCCGGCGCAAGCGGGCACGAGCTTACCACGGTGACGCTGTGGGCGGATTCTGGCGCGGATACCGACAACCGCTGCATTGACAGACACTTCAAGCCTGAGTAATCTTCGGATCTGTCCCGTGTTCCGGGCATTTTGTATTGCTTCGCGCCCCTTGGCGTGGCGCAATGCGGTTTTCTACTTTGTCTGAGTACGCGCCAACGCCCTGTTGGTGAGCGGCTCCGCATCACGCACGGATCTCGTTAGCATGAAGACCTACAGCGCGACCCCGAAGGATATCGACCGTCGGTGGTACATCGTCGACGCGGAAGGAATGGTCCTTGGCCGGCTCGCGTCGGAAGTCGCAAAGATCATCCGCGGCAAGCACAAGCCCATGTATACACCGCACATGGACACGGGTGACTTCGTCATCGTCATCAACGCGTCCAAGGTGCAGGTGACCGGCCGCAAGGCGGAGCAGAAGACGTACTTCACCCACACCGGCTACATGGGTCATGAGAAGCACACCCCATTTGCGTCGGTGATGGCGAGTCATCCGGAGCGCATCATCGAGAAGGCGGTCTACGGGATGCTCCCGAAGACGACGCTCGGTCGCCAAGTGCTGCGTCGCAAGCTCCGTGTGTACGCGGGTGCTGATCATCCGCACGTGGCGCAGACGCCGGCGACGCTTGCGTTCTCCCACGCCGAGGCCAAGTAATGTCAGAGCAGATCCAGACCGTCGGTCGTCGCAAGGAGGCCGTGTGCCGCCTGTACATGACGCCCGGTTCCGGCAAGTGGAGCGTCAACGGTCGCACGCTGGGTGATTACTTCCCGCGTCCGACGCTGATCTCCGCCATCCAGCAGCCCTTCATGCTGACGGACACGCTGGGGAAGTACGACGTCAAGGCGATCATGAATGGCGGCGGTGTGGCTGGTCAGGCCGGGGCACTGCGCCTCGCAATCGCCCGCGCGCTCGTCAAGATCGACGAAACGGACAAGAAGAAGCTGCGTGAGTACGGCCTCATGACGCGTGATGCGCGTGAAGTCGAGCGCAAGAAGCCGGGCCGCGCCGGCGCCCGCAAGCGCTTCCAGTTCTCCAAGCGGTAATCGTCGCGCTTCGGCGCGTCGGTTCCCGTATCTCACACGCGATCTGAGCCGATGGCGGGTGCCGGGTTCCTCCCGAACCTGGTCGCCATTGGCTGCGACGACCGCGGACGAATTTCCAACCTCAAGTCTTTCCTCATCATGCCGACTCCGTCACTCGAGCAACTGCTCGCCGCGGGCGTCCACTTCGGGCACCAGACCCGTCGCTGGAACCCGAAGATGCGCCGCTTCATTTTCGCCGAACGCAACGGCATCCACATCATCGATCTGCAGAAAACGCTGCGGCAGATTGAGCTTGCACAGAAGCTGGTGCGTGACGTGGTGTTGCGCGGTGAGAACGTTCTGTTTGTCTGCACCAAGCGTCAACTCGCCGCCATCGTGCGGTCCGAGGCCGAGCGATGTGGTGCCATGTTCGTGACCGAGCGCTGGTTGGGCGGCATGCTCACGAACTATCAGACCGTGAAGAAGCAGGTCAAGAAGCTCAAGGAGCTCGAGGCCGGGAGTGAGGAAGGTGGTGGGTTTACGAACTACACCAAGAAGGAACAGCTCATGATGACCCGGCAGCGCGACAAGCTGTCGAAGTATCTGCAGGGCATCAAGACGATGAATCGCCTCCCGGGGCTGCTGTTCATTATCGACTCCAAGAAGGAGCGCATTGCGGTCTCCGAAGCGAACAAGCTCGGCGTGCCCATTGTCGCCATCGTCGATACCAATGCAGATCCGGATCTCATCACGGTGCCGATTGCCGGCAACGACGATGCCATTCGGTCCGTCGAGCTGATCGCCAAGGTGATCGCCGACACGATCGATGAGTCCCGCCGCGAGGCGCCGGCTCGTCCGTCGGACGACGAGCAGGAGAGCTACACGTTCAGCAGCGATCGCGGCACGGAGCCCGCAGGTCGCGGTGAGCGCGGTGGCGATCGCGGTGGCCGTGGTGCACAGGGCGGTGGCCAGGGTGGCGGGCAGGGCGGAGCGGGCGGTGACGACGCTCGCCGTGGTGCGCGTCCGCGCCGCCGTCGGGCAAAGCCGGAAGCCATTGCCGCGCGTCTCAAGCCCGGCACGGAAGGCGCTCCGGCGTCTGACGAGGCCGGTACCGCAGCCGCAGCAGGCGCCGCAGAGCCGACGGCCGGCGAGCAGGAGTAACACCCTCGGGGCTTGCCAGTTCGGCGGATCAAGCTTCGATTCTCTATTTGCGACGCCGCCGGCTTTCTACCGGCGGCGTTCGTACGCAATACCCCCATTTATTCACAACCGACACTCTTCATAGACAGGGCGCGACGATGACCACCACGATCACGGCCAAGGCCGTCTCTGAACTCCGCCAGCGTACCGGCGCAGGCATGATGGATTGCAAAAAGGCGCTCGAGGAAAACGGCGGCGACATGGACGCTTCCGTGGAATACCTGCGCAAGAAGGGCATCGCGAAGGCCGAGAAGCGTTCCGATCGCTCCACCAGCGAAGGCATCGTCGGTGGCGAGGTATTCAACCTCGGCTCCTCCGGCGCCTTGGTCGAAGTGGCGTGCGAAACGGACTTCGTCGCGCGCAACGAGGACTTCGGCAAGGTCGTCGCGACCCTCGTGGCGCAACGTGTGCATTCCACTGCAGCCGACATCGCCGCGTTCCTCGCGGAACCACTTGCGTCGGAGCCGTCGCAGAGCGTCGAAGAGTTCGTGAAGATCGCGTCTGCCAAGACTGGCGAGGCCGTCAATGTGAAGCGCGTCGCGCGCTTCGATGCCGGCGAGTCGGGGCTGATCGGCATGTATCGTCATCACAACGGCAAGCTCTCCACGATGGTGCAGATCACCGCGTCGTCGCCGGAAGTTGCGAAGCATGAAGCGGCGCTCGACGTAGCGAAGTACATCGCCGAGCACATCGCGGCGTCCGCGCCGCTGGCCGTGGACCGTACTGGCGTGGCAACGGAAAAGATTGAAAGCGAGAAGCGCATCGCGGAGGAGCAGGCGCGTGAGGCCGGGAAGCCCGATGCGATGATCGAGAAGATCGCCACCGGAAAGATTGAGGCGTTCCTCAAGGACGTCACGCTCATGCCGCAAGCGTGGGTGCGCGACCCGTCTGTGACCATTGCGTCGCTTCTCGCCGATCATGCAAAGAAGGCCGGCGGTACACTCACCGTCGACGCGTTCGTCCGCCTGCAACTCGGCGCCGAGTGACCACAGAGGCCGCCCCGTCGCTGAAGTACGGGCGTATTCTGCTCAAGATCTCCGGCGAAGCACTCGCCGGAGATCGTGGCGTCGGTTTTGATTTCGAACGAATCGGCTTTTTTGCTGACCAGATCGTTGAAGTAGCGCGCCTGGGCGTCCAGTTGGGGCTCGTAGTGGGCGGTGGCAATATCGTCCGTGGTACGCAGCTCTCGCAGATGGGCATGGATCGGGTTGGCGCCGATTACATGGGCATGCTCGGCACGGTGATCAATGCCATGGCGCTCCAGGACATGCTGGAAAAGAAGGGGCTCGATACACGGGTCATGACGGCCATTCGTATGGAAGAGGTGGCGGAGCCGTATATCCGTCGTCGTGCCTTGCGGCATTTCGAAAAAGGGCGCACCGTGATCTTTGCTGCGGGCACCGGCAATCCGTACTTTTCCACGGATACGGCGGCCGTGTTACGGGCCATTCAGATGAAGGCCGATGTCATTATCAAGGCTACGAGCGTGGATGGTGTGTATTCGTCCGATCCGAAGAAAGACCCGAACGCCACGATGTACGAGTCGATCAGCTATCGTGACGTGATGTTAGAGGAGTTACGGGTGATGGACCAGACAGCAATCACGCTGTGCAAGGAAAATCAGCTGCCGCTCGTAGTGCTCAACCTTCACCGTCCCGGCGCGATCATCCGTGCCATACGGGGCGAACGCGTAGGGACCCTGGTGTCATGATGACCATCGCGCAGATTTTGAAAGACACGAAGAGCGGCATGGAGAAAGCGCTGGAAAACTCCAAGCGCGACTTCTCCGGCATTCGCTCCGGCAAAGCATCGCCCAACATGCTCGACACCATTCGGGTCGAGGCGTACGGTTCGCTGGTACCGCTCAACCAAGTGGCGTCGGTGTCCGCCCCGGAGGCTCGCATCCTGGTGGTGACCCCGTTCGACAAGGGGCAGGC